>Ga0193696_1000614_pt1 | contig 11969 bp, 14 predicted proteins | sample L3m1metaG_FD_145074 | JGI IMG/M metagenome (GOLD analysis project Ga0193696, IMG submission 145074) | Soil microbial communities from a riparian zone of the East river system, Colorado, United States - L3m1 | ecosystem: Environmental > Terrestrial > Soil > Riparian zone | place: USA: East River... | reverse complement strand
GCCCTTTCGCCTTGCTGGCACACTACCTCCTTTCACTTGGCGAGGAGATGCTCGAACTTTCCGGCCACTTTCCGGGGGTCAAAACTCGTCGACTTTGAGGGAAAATATCCCCCGGGGTATTTTTTGGCGGCCGGGCGATGCAGAGGGGGGGTGAATTTTTTGACCCCTCCCCCCCTATCGAAACTCGTCCCAAGATCTTCGAAAGTTTGGCCAACCACTTTTGTTTTGAAAATTTTTTCGAATTGATCCTGTGCAACCCATGGACTGGTAGGTGGGGAGGGCTGTGCAGTACATCAACGAATCATTCATGACTCATCAATGTGACAAGCAAGCATGCCATGGCCTACTGGCATGGTACTAGAGGAGGCCTAGTTGGATTGCTGATTCTCTTGTGACTTTCCTATGCACACCTGATGCGTTGATCTCGCAGATTTCGTCAATTGCATCAGCAATAGCTTGTGACTGGTCGGCCTCCGACAGTTCATTAGAACTCTTAGCTATACGTGCAAGGAAGGAGACGGAGTTGTAACCAGCATCAGTGTCCCATGCCAACCACTCTTTGAACTTGGTGAATGGATTGAATGGATTGTCCACTGTGGTGAGCATGATGTCACGTGTGTCTGTCATGTTCACCTACTCATTGATGCTGGTCTTGAGTGTGGTCAGTGAGACGCCCAATGCAGCAGCTATCTCTGCCTGCGTGTAGCCTAGCCTCACCATCTGCTGTGCACGAGCAGTCTTGGCTGATGTCATCTTGATCTCAGCCTTTGGTGTAGCCAGCTTCTGCACCTTGTCCAGGTCGGTGTTCTGCAAGATGTCTTCAAGCTTGTGTGTGCTGATAGCACCTGCCTGAATGGCATTCCACTCTTCCTGAGTGATGTCTATACGGGACTTGTCAGCACCCGTTCTATGACGCATCTCAGTAAGTGCTTGATTCTTGATCTTCTTGATGTCAGCCTTGTCCATGTCAGGGTTGGCCTGACGGCGCTGCGACACTACCGCACCTGCGAGGGCCTGGGCTTGACGTTCACGGGGGCGGTTTGCAATCGCTATGCGGAGCTTCGCATCAAGTGATGCCACTTCATTGGAATAGGTGGCTTTTGCAGAGGGGTTGTACCGAACATTCTCGGTATGGACGTACTCTCTACGAGCATGGTTGGCAAGGCCTTTCATCTGATTGGAGTAATCCGCATAGACGTGTTCGATGGGCATGCCCCCATCTTTGGACACCAATTCATGCGCGTCCTTAGCCTCAGCCAATCTAGTAGAAGCGGTCTTCTTAGGCCGCTCTCCTACAACCACACCGTTCTTCTTGACCGGAACCATACGGCCTGTTTCAACAAACACTTTCTTACCCGTCTCTGGATCAATAGGACCGCCTTCCTTAGCGGACCGAGCTTTACGTTCGTTGACAAACAGATCCGACTTTGCCCTGGTGACGATGGTGGATGCACCGCCACTCTTACTGCCCTGATACTTCTCTTTCAGAGCAGGGATTCCATTGGCCTTGAACGAGCCCTTGTAATCGAGATTGTGTTTCTCAGCATCGATCACGACCATCGAATGCCGGACCGCTTGAGCGAGCTCCGAATTGGTGGCGCCCTGGATCGACATGTCCGCAATCAGATTGGTTGCCTTACCCATCTCCAATTGCTTGTTCTTGGAATTGCCCGTACCAGGAGATCCATCTGCTCGATCGGGGTACTTGACCTTACCCGTCTTGCCGTCATAGGTTCCGCCGTCGATCGTCTTCATCCCGTCGTAGGGAGGATGCGAGACCTTGGGGTCGAAACCCTTCAAGCCTTCCAGAGCAGGAGAGCTCTTGATGTGACCACGATCATTAGGAACCGCAATGACGAAGTCGCCATCGAAGTCAGCACCGGAAAGACGCTCTGCCACCCTGGGATGGATCCCGAGAGCATCCTTAGCGTCACCCTTGATGAACTTCCTGCCCTCAGGGTTACGGTTGTTGACAGTCAGTTCGGGAATCTCGAACGTCCCACCATGGGGCGAGCGGATCAGCGCGAGCTTGGTTCCGTTCTGAAAGTTCGGTGCATAGACCTCGGTCGTCTTGATCGAGTTCAAGGGGAGGATGACGTGATAGGAGGAGCCGGGAAGAACTGCCGCCTTCAGGTGAACAGCGGCTGAGTCAGCACCATCGGCGAAACCTTCGAGAAGCTTCTTCTTGACGGTGGGATTCGTCAGAGCCAGAATCTCATCGAGATCTTGACGCTTCTTCTCGTAGGTCATGTTGAGCTGAGCCCTGGCGAGATCGGGACTCTGCTTGGAAAGGATCTGGGACGAAAGCGAACGACTCCACTTGTCCCAATCGCCTTCTTCACGAACAAGATTCATCGATGAGGTGAGTTTCTCGCCACCTTTGTCATCGAGATCGACGATCTGGCGCTTGATCTCTGCACCGAACGGATTGTCCTTGTCGACTTTGCCGTCCTTGTCGCGCTTGAGCTCCTTGAGCGCGTCGAGTTTGTGACCCGTGTTGGACTTGTTCGTGTTGAACACCAGGTCGACGCCGTCGGGAAGGTCGTCCTTGTAGATCGCCATTCCCTTCAAGTAGTGCGAACCGTCGATGGCCACACGAACCTGAGCGTACTTGTTGGACCCGATCGAAACATCCTTGACACCAGGACGAACGTAGATCACGCCGTCAGCGTCAGCGCCACCTTCTTCGGCGTAGCGGACCCTCAGTCGCTTGGAACTAATGGAAAGAGGGGGATGAATACCGAGACTCGAACGCCCTCCGTCCTCAGACCAAGCACCCACCTGCTGAATGTTGTGTTTGTTCCGAGCAGCCTCACCCCAGGTGACACCAGGCGGAACCAACATCTTGAGCTCAGTCTGCTTACCCGCACCAGTCCCCAACTGATCCAGCTTGATGCCAGAATGAACCGAGTAGCCCTCTTCCTTGAGGATGGCCAGAGCAGCATTGAGCTTGGTAGACGATACGTCCAACCGAGTCTCAACCCCAGTGCCGACGTCGAGCCACTTCTTCTCGTCAACTTCCTTCTTGAGCGTGTTGGCGACGTTGAGAAGAACCGCGGCTTTGTCCGCTGCACCCGGAGCCAGAAGTGCGCGGACCGAAGATTCTGAGAGATCCATACGCTTACCGATGGCACTGGGACCCCACCCTTCATCAGCAAGACGCTGCGCCATGTTGATCTTCTCCTGGCGCTGCTGAGTCACTGCGATCGTCGTTGCGGCACGAAGCATGCTCGTGGTGAAGGGATCGTCATCGGTGGAGAGTCCTTCACAGATCTCCTTGTCCGACAACCCCTGCTTCCTGAGCACGTCGATGTGATCCAGGAAGTCACGATTTCTCGTTGACTGTGCATCACCCGAACCCCATGGATAGCGCCCCGACTTACGGAGGACGCCGTAATGCATGAGGTAGTCCTGCTCCTTGATGATCACGCCTCCTCCTCTATCCGCAGTTGTTGGATTTGCCGATCGTGCTCTCGGATCTTGTCCATGATGAAAAGGATGTCTTCGGGATCCGCATCGAAGACCTGAACCTCATCATCCTGGTAGATCCGCATCTCGATCTTGATGTCGAATGGGTCGTAACCGTACTCGAGACAGAACAACGCCACGTAGACCTCGAGCTGATGAACCGAGGCCTTGGTGATGCCTGACTTCAAATCGAAGATGCGCAGTGTGCGATACCGGAACGAGATGGCGTCGCATGTTCCGAAACAGTTCTCGGAGTAGTACAGGACCTGCTCGGTCTCCATCTTGTACTCGATGCAGTCATTGATGTACATACCGAGCGTGCCCACGAAGTTTGAAAGTCGTCCGGCTCGGATCTCGAGCTGGGCGTACTCATGCTGAGCCGTACCTCTTGCTGCAGCATTCATGGTCAACCATCGTTCGGCGAGGCGTGCCGGTGAGTAGTTGATCCAGTGGTAGTTGCTAGGACTGAGAAACGCGTGTTCCCCTTGGCGAACTAAATGCCTGTTGAAGCGCATTCAGTACTTCTTCCTCGATCTCGGGGTAGATGAAGGATGCGAACGACATGTCGTCCAAGCGTTCGACATAGTACTTCTGGTTGGGTTGGATCTTTGCCCGAGCACCGGTCTTGACCTCGAGCGAGGCCCAGTGTGCTCCCCAGAGGATGAGCAAATCAAGAATCCCCTGTTGCTGTTGCGGATCGTTCTTGAGAACAATGCACCCAGGGAAGATCTTTTCGAGCTCCTCGATGACGTGCTTTTGGTACCCGCTCTCAAGCATGTAAAACACCTTTTGTAGGGAACCGTACCAAGTCCTTTCTATTACATGCCATGCGCATGGCACGTCCCAATATCTACTCTACAACTCGGAACTGTTGATACGTGGGCCAGGTATAGGTTCTGTTGTGAATCGATTGGACGACATCCTTCTCCAGCAACCCATACAACCTGGCGCACTCAAACGAATCGATCGATGTCTCTCCAGTCTTGATGTCCTGGATCGGGTACGGGATGTGATGTTCGTACAGAACCCTGAACTGGCGGTTGTACTTGACTGCGAACCACCTCGGTCGCCAGGCGAGATTGTTGACCGAGTTGTTCCAACGATCACCGTCGATGTTGATCGGGGTGTTGTACGCGGGGAAGTTCCTCTCGATGAACGCCTGTGCCACCAACCGGGCAACACCCTTCTTGTGCTGACCTCGATTGAACAGGCCGACGAACACCACACCGTATTGGTTCATGTTCAGAGCCATGAATTTGTCTGTGCTTCGGTTCCGAACCCTGCCTTCCGTACTCACTTCATAGTTTGGAAACTCTGGAATCACCTTCCATAGTTCCACTTGGAGAAACTCCTTCTAGTCAGTGTGGTTGGTGTAGCCGTACGGATGTCCGTAGAGATGCCGGACTCGCTTCTGGCGATGGCTCGGCTTCTCACGTGCACGCAATTGGCCGTACTTCGCCCGTCGTTCCTCCTCTCGCTCCAGACGAATCGGATCGAAATCTGGGATCGCTGCCTCCTTCGCAGCTTCCAGCGCAGCAATAGCGGCGTTCCGTTCGTTCATGAGACGAAGGAAGTTTGCGGTACTGTCCTTCATCAGAACCCTCCTTTCTGCCAAGAATTTCAGCGAAAAACTTTCTTGTATGTCATCTACTGAATAACTACTAGTAGATATTACACCGGCGCGCGTGAAAGAGTTTTTATAAGGAAAATCTTGGCAAATCTGGTCCCCAAGACCGCTTTTCCCGCAAATTGCGGCTTTTTCCTTTATCTCTCTCATCTAATTCCAATCAAGCATCTTCAGATCGACATCGCGGTAGTTGAAGTCTTTCTTAGCCTTCATACTCCTCCACATACTCGTATCGATCAAAGTCTTGGACCGGAAGATGTAGTAGTAGAGATCGATAAAGCTCGTATTCAGCCTGTCGATCCGCCCGTGTGCCTGCTCCCACTTCTTGTATGAGCTTGTGAGTGAGTAGAAGGCCATAGCGTTGGTACTCGTACAGTTCCAGCCTTCGGAGCCTGCCGTGTATTGCACCAGGTAGACCCAGGCCTCCTGATCCGGTATCTCTTCGTGCTTGTGGCCGTTCCACTCGGCGACGAAGTACTTTTCGTTTAGAGCCCGTAGAGCCTCCAATTCATAGTTGAAGCTGTAGAACACTATCAACGCGCTGTGTCGGCTTAGAAGGGCCTCTACGGCCCTCACACGGCTATCGTGGCCGTTGGCGACCCTGCGCATCGCACTGAACAGTTCTGCCGCATCCTTGATAGGACGATCTCTCCAGGGGTTCCATCGCTCCTTGGTAACGATGTCCCAGAGCTCCTGGTCGTAGTCGACCCAGATCGTCTGCGTGTGCCGGATCGTCTCCTTCTCGAAACGCATCCGCACCAGGATGTCATTGCGCTGTTTGACCAGCCGGTTCACCCCTACGTACCTGGAGACCTTCGGGTACTTGATGTAGGGGGTCCACATCACATGTTGGAGCTCGAAATCCTGTCGGCTGGTATAAAAGCCATTGGCTATGAAAACGGGGATGTAATCCAGCCAGGTGTCGCCCGGAGTAGCGCTGAGAAGGATCCACCGATTTCGGCGAGCAATCCGTAGGAAGGCCTTGACCCACTTTCCCTTACCGACCAGTCGCTGCTCGTCGAAGATGAAGAAGGCTCCCTCGACGTCCTTGTACTTGGCGATGTTGTTCCAGCTGTCGACGCAGAGGATGCCTGCGACGGTCTCATCCGCCTGCGTCCCGATCCCGAAGTTGGAGAACTCCCACATCCAGTCCAAGCTGTCCCGCTTCTTCGCGGTGGTGATCACGTAGACGTCCCGCGGGCATTCTTCCAGCAGGTAGTACTCCACAGCTACACGGCTCTTCCCCACCCCCACTGCCCCCCAGAGGATCGAGCCGTTCTTCAATCTCTTCAAGGCTTCGGACTGGTGAGGCCTCAACGAGTGCTTCAACTTGTGTTCTGCTTCGCGGCCCATGGCACCTCCGGCAGTGGAAGTATCCCCCCTTCATTCCACACCGGGGGCACTTTCTGTGTAGTTTGGGTTTCAAGTATTTGATCCTAGGCATACGCCTCCTCAGCAAAAAACCAGAATCCGTGTATTGGATCCTGGTCTTTGATTACGCCTTGCGGTGATCGAACGAGTCGTCATCCTTCTTCGTGTCGTCGATGAACTTGTCGCTGTACTTGGCTGCCGCGATAAACGCGAAGCCAACAGCGATCATGATCAGGATTACGATGATGTCGTACATGGTCTTTCTCCTTTGTTGGGGTTCTCATCTAAGACCATGTTTCTTGCGCGAAAGTCTACGGGGATGCCCAAGCCTGGTCCCTCCCAAGGCTCAGACATCCCCGCGCTCTGGAGGACTACGGGATCCCCCAGAGGACCCCAGGTTCGGTAGAGGGAGATACAGCCCATCCTCTCTCCTTCGGGACTCTTGAGGGGCTAAAGCTGCTCAAGAGTCGCGCCTACCGCATTACCGGCTGTTCGACCTGAAAGACCGGCGGGAGGGAGGCTCAATAGAACCGTCACTCGCCAATCGATAACGAGTGTCTATGCTCCCCCCTCCCTATCGCAGGGGCATACGCTCCCCTAGCGAATCTTGAAGAACGCGACGATGACTCCTGCCAGCATGGCCAGGCCCACGATGATGTACGTGATCGTCTGTTCGTCGAGGCAGTGACAGATCATAGATGATCGTGATTGTCCTGCTTCGTGTCGTACTCGTCGAAGCTGTCGGTGAACGCGCGGTTCGAGTACACCTTGTAGCCCTTGTCGGTGTACAGGATCCAGTCGCCGACGAATGCCTGCGACTGTCGCGGGTTCTTCGGAGTGTGGACCCGCACGCGGATGAACTTCATCGTGCCATCGCTCTGGATCTCGCCCTGGCACCATTTGGCGAGCTGCTTGAAGTTCTCCTCCGTGACCTGCACGGCGTCGACGATGACGGGCTTGCGGACGTACCGCTGAGTCTTGATCATTCATCCTCCGAGGGAGGGACTGGCTGTGCCCGGACACCGAAGGCGTAGCCGATCACGATCCCGGCGAACAGGATGAACGCGCCCGAGAAGAGCGCGACGATGATCATTCGCCCGACCGCGGCAGATCGGCGTACTTCAGCTCGAGGTAGTCCTCCTCGATCGTGACGTAGATCGATTGCAGGTAGGCCGAGATGCCCTTCTTGCCGTTGTTCTCCCATGGCCAGGGGCGGATCATCATGTCACAGTTCGTGATGTTGACCTGGTCGATGACCTCGACCTCGTGCTCCTTGAGCTCGGTCAGGCCGCGCGAGCTGATCATCGCTACCCGTGGTGTACGCCGCATCCCGTACTTGACGTTGACCGACAGGAAGGGAACGCGCTCGGTGCCCTCCTCAGCGTCTTCACGAGGATCGAGCCACTTGACGTTCCAGCCATCATCGTGCAGGATCTGGGCCATGCCCTCTTCGAGCACGACGGCGAAGTTGCGCTCGCCGACCGCGTTGAACTTCCCCGGCCTGCCCTCGAAGTTGCGGAAGATGATCCGGGCTCCTTCGATCCGGATCGTGCCGTCTGGTTCCGTCATGACGGCCACTTGTAGGCGCGCATCATGTTGACGGCGCCCCAGACCGCGATCGCGAAGATCCAGACTTCTTTCCTATCCTTGCTGTCCATGTTTCCTTTCAGTTTACGAACTCATCGAACGAGCCGAATTGCTCGATTGTCTTGACTGCTTCGTCCTTCAGGTTCTCGAAGTACGACATGTCGATCTCAAGATCATCCATGTCCTTGGCGATCTCGGCGTCGATCCAGAGATGACCCTTGGTGCCGCTGACCGCGTAGTACTTGTCGTCCTTTACCCGGTAGAGGACTCCTCCCCCAGCCAGTACAGGTACGAACCGGCCAGTGCGGCCAAGATGGCGCATGCGACGGAAATCCAGATCAGGGCCTTCTTCATGTTGCATCTCCTTGTCCAGGTACATCGAGCCCTGGATCACGTTCTTCGTCTCGCAGAAGTCGTCGAAGGTCAACTCCTCATGCGAGAACAGTGATTTGAACACATATGGATGTGCGAATTGCACACCCACCGTTGTCCACTTTGTTTCGCCCGGCAACAGATCGTTGCGAGCGATGTAGACCGCGTCGTTCACGAGCGCGAACTTGTCGTAATGCGCTTCAAGTTCGAAGTTGTATCCACTCAACGCTCCGAACGCGGTGATGTAGCCGATCACTTCCTCGGCTTCGGGCGTGTCTTTGATCACGTTTGCGATCTTGATCGAATCGGTCTTGATGTGAATGACCGTCCAACCCTTCTCCTGAAGGAAGTGCTTCAGGTCCATCATGAACAACGCACCGCGCTTGGCGACGATGTTGTCGACGTTGCGAATGTCCCGGAACGGATTGTCGAACTTGGCCGAGGTCAGTCCGTAGACGGTGTTGATGGCGATCTTGAGAGCATATGCCAGTGCTTCACCACCAGCCGGGTCCCCTTCAGCATCCACCAGAAACTGTCGCAACTTACCGTCGAAGAGACCCCGGGCCTTCTCGTATTCCTGATGCTTGATTGCCACTCGCGCTTCAGTGAGGGCGGCAAACCTTGCGGTGTAAACAGGACCGAATAGCTCGAGAAGCTCGATGGTGGTTGGATGCATAGACGCCACGTCCAGAAGGGCAACGTCTTGGTAGATTCCGGGTTCGGCGTAGACGTAACCGCCTTCTCCTGGATTCTCACCACGATACGAAGATTTGCCGTACTCAAATTTGTACCCCGGGAATTGTGTGCTTAGGTCGGTGTAGACAAATTGCTTCTGGGGGTTCTTGTCGTTACCGAAGATGATTTGTGCGGTATGCCGCTGCGTGGTGTCGTTGACGGTCAGGCCGCTCAGCTCGGCCAGGATCTGACGGGCGACGAAGTCGGGCCAGCGATCCTCGAGCACCGCCTCGGTGGCGATCACATCGTTGACGCAATACTCGACGACCTTGTCCCACTCCTCCTCCGGAACTGGCTCGTCCCAGGGGAAGTCCAGCTCGATGTGACTGATCCCCAAGTCGATCTCGAATCGCTTGAGTCCCTGTCGCTTCGTGCTGAAGTCCCAGATGTCCCCGTATGAGAGGTTGTACGCGGCAGCGAAGCGCGCATGCGGATTGTCGTCGACGATGATCTTCTGGCTGAGCTTGAACAGCTGCTCGACCGTGTAGCCCATCGACGCGGCATAGAGGATGTGGTTGTCGTAGCGACGGTTGTAGAACCCCATCAGCTTCAGGCCGAACAACGCCTCGACCTCGTGTGCCGCGGGGTTGATCATCCGTACCACCTCGTCCGCACCCCTGAACTTCCAGCAGATGACGAACAGATTCTGGTACACCTCGACGTCGAACAGGACGATCCGCTTGTCGTCGGCCACGACGACCTCTGCCGCCACTTCCTCCTCTGACTTGAACTTCATCTTCTGCACGATCCTGATGCAGGTCAGGGCCTGGTTCGTGCTGTTGTTTGCGAACGCCAGGATCCGGGGACGGAGATCCTGGACGTCGTAGCTCATGCCAGATTGGTAAGCATCGTCGAGCACCTTCTTGATGAAGTCGATCGAGGGCTTGGTGCCCGGATGGATCTCCTTCTTGAGGTTACGCTCGATCAGCTCCCGAAGGCCTTTCTCGCTAGAGAGTGTTTTGCCTTGGAGCATCTTCTCCTTCTTCTGCTTCTTCGGGAGACCGCTGCTTATCGTCTGAATGGGCACCGCGTTGCATCGGGACAGGCGTCGCCGCAGGGATGCGTCCCCTGTGAACACCTTGATCTCGATGCCATCAGCGTACGAACTCGATAGTTCAGAGGTGTCACCCTCGAATTCGTAGTGTAGATGGACGCCGGATCCAGATTTGCTGAGCTCCGCGTAGGTCGGGGGCCAGGTACTTGCGGCTTCGAGGTTACGCTCGATTGCCTTGTCACCGTTCAGATCCTTGAGGTCGAAGTCAATGACGACGTGATTTTGTTTCGGGCGAACCCAATGGAGGGAAGAAGTCTCAATATCCGCTAGGGTGGTAGTGACGTCTTCCCACTTGTTGTACATCGTCCCTGACTCGCTCGCCTGCTGTGCCGGTTGATCCTTCCACAGATCGTCCAGCAGTGACGTGGTCTCCTCCAAGACCAGTGAGAATGCCACGCCGTCGTCCTTCTCGACGGGCATCTTGAACTTCTCAGCGTTGAAGCCCGTGTACAGGCTCCGGACCTGCTCACCGTCGATCTCCCCGCGGTCCTTGAATTCGTCGAAGTAGCTACGAAGTTCGTCGCGGATCTTGTACTGGGGGAGCGGTTTCTCGATACCGGATTCGGAACAGAACTCCTTGTAGAGCGAATACGCCTGTTTCAAAGTAGTCCGGTCCTGATACTTGAACAAGTCGTAGTTCGCCTCGATGAAGTTGAAGAAGACGTCCGTCTGGAACATCATCTCCACGGGCCGGTACCCGTTGTAGTAGTTCTTCCCCATCGAAAGGTACGTGTCTAGGCAATGCTGTGCGATCGCTCCTAGTTCGAAATCGATCTGCGACATCAGCGTGTGGTAATGCCGCACCGGGATCCTTACGCCCGTCGGATGGACGTCGATCAGCCTGCGGATGATCCCTGACTTGGCATCGGAGATCTTCACGGGCTGGTTAGATCCCATGAACAGGAACGCGTCGACACGCGCCGTGTAGCTCGGCTTGTACTTCTCGTTCATCAACATCTGTTCGTGAGAGATGATCGAGTTCAGCCGAGTGTTGTCATCCAACCTCGAGAGGTCGCCATCGTGCTGGATCGCCACGAGCGGGTTGTGCTTGAACGCCTCGGTGGCGAAGGAGCTGTTGCTGTTGCCTAGCGCCTTCCCATCGAAAGTCGTCGTGTAACCCTCGAACAGCTTCTCAACGATGTTGAGTACCGTCGACTTGCCGGTGCCTGCTGGTCCATAGAAGACCAGGAACTTCTGGATCTTCTTAGCGTCTCCCGCCACGACGGCACCGATGGCCCACTCGACCTTGGCACGCTCTTCAGCTGAGTAAAGAGTTCCGACAATCTCTTCCCAAGCTGGGCAATCGCCTGGCCCCAACGAGTAAGGCAGGCGTTTAGTTGCGTAATCGCTCTTTCGAATCTCTGAGTTTGCGAAGGCAAGTTTTCCATCTAGTGGTTTGTTGTTGTCGCTGATGTGGGCGAGGAACTTGCGGAATGTCGTCCAAGAGGCGCTGTTGAACGAGTCCATGTAGCGGATGTGGTAGTCGAGCCCGGTCTTCCCCTTCAGCACCTCGGCCTCGCGTTGAAGATGATCATCCACAAGCCGCTGGACGTCATACTCATCGCGAGACCACAGACCCTGCTCTTCATCCCAGATGGCGTAGAAGGTGCGACCCTGCACCATCAGATCCTTGGAACGGCCGACCTTGAAGTCGGGATACAGCTCCCAACCGGTCTTTGTCTCCTTGACTCGGATCTGATAGAAATCCATCGCACCTCCTCTCTTGTTTTAGGGATGGCCGAACTCCGCGAGGTA
>Ga0193696_1000613_pt1 | contig 11974 bp, 11 predicted proteins | sample L3m1metaG_FD_145074 | JGI IMG/M metagenome (GOLD analysis project Ga0193696, IMG submission 145074) | Soil microbial communities from a riparian zone of the East river system, Colorado, United States - L3m1 | ecosystem: Environmental > Terrestrial > Soil > Riparian zone | place: USA: East River... | reverse complement strand
GCCTGTGAATATCGCGCAGGCGACTTCCGGTCACGTGCGTGTAAATCTCGGTCGTGCTGATGTTTGCATGCCCGAGCAACTCCTGGATCACGCGCAGGTCTGCGCCATGTTCGAGCAGGTGCGTGGCGAAGCTGTGCCGCAGCATGTGCGGGGTGACGTTGCGTTCGATGCCCGCCCGGCGGACGCCCTGCTTCACCCGCAGCCACATCGTGACAGCGGAGAACGGGGTGCCGCGTTTCGTGAGGAATACATTTGCTGGTGACCGCTTCGTGACGAGCTTTGGCCGGCCGCCTTCCAGATAGCGCTGAATTGCTGCCACGGCCTTTCGCCCCAGCGGCACCACGCGCTCCTTGTTGCCCTTCCCGATCACGAGCACGAATCCCGCGTCGAGCTGCAACTGTTCCAGCCGAATGTTTCGCAATTCGGAGAGCCTCAATCCCGAGGCATATGCGAGTTCGAGGATCGCGTGATCACAGAGCGACGCCGGCGTCTCTGGCAACTTCGGTTTCAGCAGTTTGTCGATCTCGGCATCCGTTAGCGCCTTCGGCAACCGATGCCAGCGGCGTGGAAGCGAGAGATTCTCGGCTACGTTGCTTGGCAGGAATTTCTCGTTCTCCGCGAATTTATAGAACGCCCGCAACGCGGCGATCTGGAGATACAGGTTTTCCGAACTCAGCCTTCCCGTCCGTTCGTTTTCGCCGGCCTCCACCGGTCGCTTTTGCTCCTGTTGCAGGAACGCCATTAGATGGCGCAACTCGACTGCGCTCCACGTCGTGAGCGCTTGCGCCTCCGCCCAGGAAACGAACTTTCCCAGCAGCGCGGCGTAGGTGCGTTGAGTGTTCTCCGATTGGCCGCGTTCGTTGCGCAGATATTGCAGAAAATCTTCGACCAACGTCTGCATTAGAGCGCGCGGCCAGTCAGACGTTTGTAGGCTTCCAGATATTTCACCTGCGTTTTCTCGACGACCTCGGGCGGCAAAGCGGGCGCGGGCGGCGTTTTGTCCCAATCCAGCGTCTCCAGGTAATCGCGCACGAACTGCTTGTCGAAACTCGACTGGCTGCGCCCCGGTTTGTATTGGTCGGCCGGCCAAAAGCGCGACGAATCCGGTGTCAACACTTCGTCGATGAGAATGAGTTGGCCATCAAACAACCCGAACTCGAATTTTGTGTCGGCGATAATGATCCCGCGTTCACGCGCATACGCTCGGGCATCTTTATACAACCGCAGACTCGCAGCGCGCGCCTGAAGCGCCAGATCAGGACCGACGATCTCGTCCGCTTTCTCGAACGAGATGTTCTCGTCGTGTCCCGATTCCGCCTTCGTCGCCGGCGTGAAGATCGGCTCCGCCAACTCGCTCGACTCGACCAGCCCCCGCGGCAATTTCAGGCCGCAGACCGTCTGGCATTTGCGATATTCCTTCCAGCCGGAGCCCGCGAGGTAACCGCGCACCACGCATTCGATCGCCAGCGGCTTCGCCTTCTTGACGATCATGCTTCGCCGCTCGAGTTGGCTGCGAAACGCCTGCAATCGCGCCGGCAGCGGATCGCTTCCGCGCGCCAGCAGATGATTTGGGACTATCGACGCGAACCGTTCGAACCAGAAGTGCGAAATCTGCGTTAGCACTTCGCCTTTTCGGGGAATGCCATTGGGCATGATGCAATCGAAAGCCGAGATGCGGTCCGTCGCGACCATCAGCAGGCTGTCGCCGAGATCAAACATCTCGCGCACCTTGCCGCTCTTCACGCGCGGGATGCCCGGCAAATCGATCTGGAGCAAGGGTTGGCTCGCCATGCGCCAAGCATGACTTTACGCAAGCGAACTGCAAAGCGGAAAGTGGCTCACTCCGATTCTCTCTTGCCATACACCCGGTATTGAGGCGAATGTTTTGGCAACAAACGTCGAGAGCGATGGACCTCGGTGACATTTTAACGCCGGAGCAGATCAAGGCCGACTTGCTGGCCAGCAACCGCTGGGAGGCTATCGACGAACTCATCAACAACCTTGTCGAGTGCGCGAAGATCAAGCCCGAGCACAAGGACGCTATTGTTGCAGTCGTCAAGAAGCGCGAGTCCTCAATGAGCACCGGTATCGGCTTTGGCATCGGCATCCCCCACGCGTCCACTGATTTGATCTACGAAGTCGTGGGCGCCTTTGGCCGTTCCAGGAAGGGAGTTAACTTCGATGCCCTCGACAATCAACCCGTAACGCTCGTGATGCTGTTCCTTGTGCCGCAAGGACAATTCCAAAAGCATCTCCATACGTTGGCCAAGATCGCCAAACTCTTGCACAAAAAAGATTTTCGCCAGGCGCTCGAAGAGGCGCCCGATTCCAAGGCGATGTATCAGATCATCAAGTCGGAATCGGGCAAGTGATCGAATTTTAGATTTTGGATTTCCGATTTTGGATTGCAGACCGCTGTATGCGACTATCGCGGTATGAATGGCGCGTTTGTAGTCCGGGCTTTAGCCCGTCATGAGACAGTTTCGAATTTCGATTAGTTATGGATCAGGCTAAGGCCAGGCTAAAGCCTGCACAAACGAGGATAATCTAAGATCCAAAATTGCTGCTGTGCTTCATTCGAAACTCGAAGAACGTTTGCGCGTCGCAGTCGCGGCTGTTCTACCGGATGCGAATCCGGGCGCGATTCAGGTGCGCCCTTGTCCCGACCCGAAGTTCGGTGACTATCAAACCACTTCGCTGATGACCCTCGCCAAAGACCGACGCATGAATCCGCGGCAGCTCGCGACGGATGTCTTACAGAAGCTGGACGTTAGTGGCTGGTCCGAGAAGGTGGAGATTGCCGGCGCAGGGTTTCTAAACTTTCGCGTCAAGCCTTCCGCGGTCGCTCGTGAACTCGAAGCGGCTTCGCGCGGTGAGCATCTCTTCTTCAAACGTGCCGAGACCTCGCGAACCGTCGTCATCGATTTCAGTTCGCCAAACGTGGCCAAGCCGATGCACGTTGGGCACATCCGCTCGACAATCCTGGGTGATTCACTCGCCCGTTTGCTTCGGTTGCTTGGCCACAAGGTGGTCACTGACAATCACATTGGCGATTGGGGCACGCAGTTCGGGATGTTGATTGTGGGTTGGAAGCGCGAGCTCGACCGCAAAGCCCTGGAAGCCGATCCCATCGGGGAAATGGAACGGCTTTATCGGAAAGTCCACACCGAATCCGAAAATGATCCAGCCGTTCGCGAGCAGGCCCGCCAGGAGTTGGTCAAACTTCAGCGCGGCGACGAAACCGACCTCGCCATCTGGCGCGAGATGATCGCCCTCTCCGAAATCCAGTTCGACGCAATTTACCGGCGGCTCGGCGTTAAGTTCGACCACACCTTTGGCGAAAGCTTTTACAATCCGCATCTGCAAGCCGTTGTTGACGATCTGCGTTCACGCGGGATCGCCCGCGAAAGTGAAGGCGCGATGGCGGTGTTCTTCGACGACGTGCCGGCGTTGAAAGGTCAGCCCGCGCTCATTCAAAAGCGTGATGGCGGGTTCAATTACGCGACGACAGACCTCGCCACTCTGGAATACCGTCTAAATACCTGGCACCCGGACGAAATCATTTACGTCACAGACGGCCGCCAACAACTTCACTTCCAGCAGGTGTTCACGGCATTTCGTAAATGGCGTTCCGATGCAAAGGTCAAACTCGCCCATGTGTGGTTTGGCTCGATCCTCGGCGAGGATGGCACACCCTTTAAAACGCGTTCAGGAGAAACCGTGAAACTGGCCGACCTTCTGGACGAAGCCGAGGAACGCGCCTTCGCAGTGGTATCGGAGAAGAATCCGGATCTGCCGGAACCACCACGGCGCGAGATCGCGCGCATCGTCGGAATCGGCGCAGTGAAATACGCGGATTTGCTCCCGAATCGCCAAACCGACTACGTTTTCAGTTGGGACAGGATGCTCGCCTTGCAGGGCAACACCGCGCCCTATCTGCAATATGCCTATGCTCGAATCCGCAGTATCTTCCGCAAAGGGTCCGAGGGGGGCGCAGTAACGCTACCCGCAGCGACACAGCTCGCTCTCAATGCGCCTCACGAACTCGCACTCGCCAAGCATTTGCTTCGCTTCGGTTTGGTCCTCGAAGCGGTTGCTGACGATTACCGGCCGAACTTCCTTTGCAACTATCTTTACGAGTTGGCCGGGCTCTTCGCGGGGTTTTATGAGAACTGTCCGGTTTTGAAAGCGGAAGCTTCAGAAAGGGCATCGCGTCTGGCGCTCTGCGATTTAACCGGCCGTGTCCTGAAGCAGGGTTTTGAATTGCTCGGTATCGAGGTCCTCGAGCAAATGTAGCGGCTAACTCAACCGCATCGGCATGACGACGTAGAGAAACGGCCCGTTGATTTTCAGGACGCCGGGGCTCAGTTCATCGATCAATTCCAGGAAGACTTCGTCGGTATTCAGCGCGCTAAGCGGATCGATGACGTAGGCTGGGTTGAAGGCTATAGCCATCTCCTTCCCTTTATAATTGATCGCCAGCGTCTCGCGGGCTTCACCGACGTCCGGTGAATTCGCGGTTATGGCGAGATTGTTCTTCGTAAAATTCAGCTTCACCGAGTTCTGCTTCTCGCTGGTCATGATTTCCGCGCGCCGCAATGCATGCATGAATTCCTCACGCGCGAGACTGATCCGTTCCTTGGTCTCCGGAGGGATCACCTGCCGATAATTCGGATAGCTCCCCTCGATGAGCTTCGTCACAATCAGGATCGAAAAGCCCTTATCGTCCTTCAAATTGAAGGCGGCCTGGTTGTCGGTGTAACGGATTTCCACCTCACCTTTTTCCAGGAGCAGTCGATTCAACTCATTTACCGCCTTCGCCGGCACGATAAATTCGCCCTGGCTCTTTTCCGCAACATCGACTTCTTCATCGACCAACGCCAGCCGCCGCCCATCCGTCGCGACCATCGTCAGCTTGTGCTCCTTCAACATCATGAAAATGCCGTTCAGCACATAACGCGACTCGTCGGTCGAGATGGCAAAGGAGGTCTTACGAAGCATCCCTTTAATCTTCTCCTGCGGCAAATTGACTTTCTTGTCCTCCTTAAATTTCGGTGGCGGCGGAAATTCCTCTGCGCCTAAACCACGGATCTTGAAGAATGATGAACCGGACCGAAGGCTGGTCACGTTCTTCTCATCGGTTTCCAGCTCAATTTCGGGATTCGTCAACTCGCGAACGATGCCAAAGAGCTTTTTCACCGGCATCGTGGTGGCACCGGGTTTTTTGACCGTTGCTTCGACCGAGCAAGTGATCGTCACATCCAGGTCAGTCGCGGTCATCTCGAGCCGGTCGCCATCAGCCTTGAGCAGGACGTTCGAGAGAATCGGCAGCGTGGTCCTTGTGCTGACAACATTCTGGACCGATTGGAGCCCGTTGGAGATTTGCTCTTTGGTGATCGTCAGATTCATCGTGGTGCTTACTGATAACTACATTTCAGTACATACCTAGTAATATTAAGGGCTGTGAATAGAGCAAAGAAGTTGCAGTGTCAAGGTTCTGACAGGCACTTGCGACGAAATTTCTTTGCGATAAACCCCGGTGCCAACGAACCAGCAACTCCAGAAAGTCGGGGTTATTGGAAAACAGCACACGTTGTTCACGCGCTATTGGGGAGTTATTGGAAACGTTGTGCACGGCGAATGACTTCCGGAAGCATCTTCCCGACGTAATCGACTTCTTCTTCCGTCGAATCCCGGCCGAGGGAAAACCGCACCAGCGCATTCGCAGAGCTTTTTTCCACCCCGATCGCTACCATTACATGCGAAGGCTCCAGCGACCCGGCAGAGCAAGCGGAACCGCTCGATGCGCAAATACCCTCCAGATCCAGGCCGGCGAGCAAGGAAATGCTGTCGCACCCATTGACCGTCATGGCGACGGTGTTGCTGATGCGAGTCTCCCGTGGACTTCGCAATTTGACCCCCAACTGGCCGAGGCCTTCGATGTGCGCTTCGAGTTGCTGCGTTAAGTCCAGGAGTCTTTTCTTCGGAAATACGGGGTTAAGCACAAATCGCTCTGTGGCTTCCGCAAAGCCGATAATTCCAGCCAGATTTTCGGTGCCGGCGCGGCGCTCGTTCTCATGCCCGCCGCCGAACAGAATAGGGTCGGGATGCAGCGGTGAGCGCATGAACAAAGCGCCGGCCCCTTTCGGGCCATGGTATTTGTGCCCACACACCGAAACCAAATCGGCATTAAACTGATGAATGCTTGTGAAAGGCTCTTTCCCGAACCACTGGACCGCGTCGGTGTGAAACACAATCCCGCGCTCTTGGCAAAACGCGCCGATTTCACCGACAGGCTCGATGGTGCCGATCTCGTTGTTTGCCGCCATGATCGAGACGAGAACGGTGTCTGGCCGAACGGCACCCGCGAGCGCGTCCAGGGTGACGCGGCCCTCCGAATCGGCGGGCAGATGCGTTACTTCGAACCCCTCTCTCTTCGCCAGGTAATCGAACGAATGAAGGACCGCGTGGTGTTCGACGGAAGACGTGATGAGATGCCGGCCCTTGTCCCTGAGCAAGCGCGCTGCGCCAAAGAGTGCGAGATTGACACTCTCCGTGCCGCCGCTCGTGAAGACAATCTCGCTCGACTTGCACTTCCAGACTTGCGCGACGCGTTCTCTCGCTTCATCGAGCAGCGCGCGGGCCCGGCGGCCGACGTGATGGACGCTGGAAGGGTTGCCGAAGACCTCCCCGAAATACGGCAGCATCGCGTCGCGGACCTCCGGGGCCAGTGGTGTGGTGGCATTGTAATCGAAGTAAACCGTCCGCATACCCGTCAGCTAAAGCGGTCCTCAGTCCACGGGTCGGCGGTGTTCGAGTAGCCGCGCAATTCCCAAAAACCGAGAATGTCGCGATCCAGGAAAGTGATCTCGCGGATGAACTTCGCTCCCTTCCATGCGTAGCGCTTCGGAATGATCACACGCGCCGGGCCGCCATGCTCCTTCGCGATCGGCTTGCCGTGCCACTTGTGCGCGATCAACACGTCGTCATCCATGCAGACGTCGAGCGGATTGTTCGTGGAATAACCGTCGTAGCTCTTGAAGAAGACGTGAGTCGCGTCTGGTTTGGGCTTCACCAGCTCCGCGATTGTGAAAAATGCGACACCTTCCCATTCCATATCAAACTGGCTCCAGGTCGTGACGCAATGGAAGTCACTGATGTCTTTGAACTGCGGCAGGGCCAGGAACTGTTCCCAATTCAGTGTGAGGGGATTTTCGACGTGCCCACCAATCTTCAATTCCCATTTATCGAGCGCAATTTCGGGGCGAATGCCGAGGTCAAGCACCGGAAAATTGTGCACCTCTCGCTGGCCCGGCGGAAGGCGGTTCGTCGAACGCACAGCGGGTTTGGCTCTGCCCGCCATCTTCGCCGCCCACCGTTCTTTGGCAGCAATGTACGCCTCCTTCATCATGATGTGGGATCCTGCGGCAAGTTGCGTAGCTGCCGCGCACCGTGCCAATAATGGTAGACGTAAATTACGCTTTTTGACTCGTCCACTCCATAAACTATCCGATATGGCTTGTAGACGAGTTCCCGAACGTCATTCCGACGAAATTCAGGAACGACACGGCCCAAAAATGGATGGTTGGAGAGCATGAGGACTTTCTCGCACAGCTCATACCCAAATGCCTCAGCCCTCGTCGGATTATCCTGAGCAATGTAGGCAACGATCTCGCGAAGATCCTCGATCGCCTGGGGCGTGAGGATTATTTTGAAACCCATTTTGGAATTTGCTGCATCACTTCTTCCACCGGCGTGCCTTCACCGCGGCGGGCTTGTTCCATGCCCTTTTTGACTTTTGTGATAAATTCTATACGCCTCGCGATCTCATCATAGCTGGCGTCATCGGGCATGTCACCTATGGCCTGCAGCACTTCAGCCTTCGCGGTCATACCCGTAAAGCTGACAGCAAATCCTTAGATTTGCAACCACCGTGAAGCGGCTAAGCCGCCTTCTCGTGGGTGTAGGCGAGGTCTGTAGCGGGATCGATGCCCCAACGTTTGGCAACCAACTCCAAATCCTTCGTCAGACCCCAACGATCGGCTTGCGGATTGCCAGTGTGGCCTCGGTTGGCACCCTTCAAATCCATGCAACCCTTGTTGTTGCCGACGTAAGTGATGCGCTCGCGATCCTCCTCCGAAAGTTTGATGTCTGGTAACTTAGCCAGTTCGTCAACCTTCTGTTCAATCGGCTTGCCCTCGATCTCCTGGATTAGCGTCGGGATAACGCTCTTTACACCCGGGTGGGACAAATTCCAGAGGCACGCCAACTGCAGCATCGTCACACCGTACTTCTCCGCAGTATCGCGCATCTGATCCAATTTCTTGTTTCCCGCCTCGACCCAGCCTGCGGGGCGAAACGCCCGATGGTCCTGCTGTCCGAATTTGTGTCCGGGCTTCACGTCATCGTGAAACAACCCGCCGTGATCAACCACGCGCGTGATGATGTTCACCTCGTGTGTTACAGCCGCTGGCAAACAGAGCGATCCGGGCCACGGTTCAAGAGGATTCAGAATGATCATCGCCCAATCGAGCAGCGGCCCGAATCGTTCGAAGCAAAGAATCAGGTCAAGCGTGAAACCATTAGCAGGCCCTGGAGCGACGCCCAGGCGCGCGGTCAGCTTCGTGTCTCGCAATTTGTCCATTGCGCTCCAAACGGCATCACTGCCATAGCCCGTGGAGTCGGGATTATGCAGCATCAACAAATCGAAGTGGTCCGCCTTGCAACGCTCCAACGACTTCTCGGTCGCCATTCGCAGATATGGCGCATATTCCTTCGGCGGACGCAGGTCCGGATTTGTGAAACGCGGAAAACCCTTCGCTCCATCGCGCTTGCCGGAATAAAAATCGTGGCCCACAGCGCCAACGAGGCAATACGAATCGCGCGGCAGACCGGTCAGCGCACGCCCGAGCATTTCATCCGCCGCGCCGTTTCCATAAACATCCGCCGTCATGAACGTGCGAATTCCCGAAGCATAGGCATGCTGAACTACCTTGATAAACCGTTCTTCGCTCAGCGGCTCGCCAAAGTGCATGAACCGTCCCCCGTTCCACGTCCCGTAAGCTGTCCGAGTCACATCCATAATACAGCGCATCAAATCCTATCACACCTGCCGAGGCAACGCTCCTCTCGTTTTCCCCGAGGTGTTCACAGACAGGGAGTATCCACAAGACCAACCGTTACTGTTCTGGAACTTCGCTTCCGAGCATATCCCTGACCTGCTCGGTGAAATGTCGGAGATCTTGAATCGCGGTACTCTCGCGTCAAGCGCTGATTTGCCATAGTTCTAGAATCTGCCCGGAAGTAAAAAGGACTATCTGCCCTGGAACTTTAATCAAACCTAGATCAACGGCATCGGATGAAAGTGTAAAGCGCAGTTTTCGTCGATTCCGCTCACGATGGCAGACAATCCGTAGAAAACTTTCCAGTTTGCGGATTAGCGAAGCCTTCTCATCGGCAGCAGCATCCCACCTCGGACATAAACTTGCCTTCTCGTGTTCGTAGGCCGTTCTCAATTCCGACAATTCGTGCTTTGGCCCAAGTATTTGAAGCTGGCCAGAAGTGCCAGTGGCCGCCCAGAGATCGAGGGTCTCACCGCGGGCGCGCTTTACGTCAATCGTTGCTTCAACAAGCTGAGATTCAGATGACACAATTCAAGCCCGAAGTGGATCGCGGCAAAATCTACCGCGTGCTTCACGCTTGCACGGCTTGAAGGCTGCTCCTATTTTTCTGGCATGAGACGCCCAGTCCTGTTCGCGGCCCTTTTCAGTGCTTTGATTTTCATTGCGAGTAACGCGCAAGACAATCCCGCTGCCGCCGCCGCGGCGCGCGAGGAAGCCGAGGGACGCTATCAACGGCTCGCTTCACGCATCGACGACCTGGAAGTGACGTTCCAGCGATTCCAGAAGGATCTCGACAAGCTGGAGTCGCAGATTCGTGGACTGCGCGAGCAGATGTCGCGAGCCGCCGACAATTCACAACACACGGCGACGCAGGAGAGCATCAAAAGGCTGGCCGATGCGGTCGAAGAAGTTGATCGCAAGCGCCTGAAGGACCAGGAGAGCGTCAACTCCGCGCTGCGCGAAATGGAGAAGCTGATTTTGAAAGGCGGCGGCAGCGGCAGCGCGCCGAAGAGGAACGATAACCCTCCGAAGCCGCAAACGCCGGACAAAAGCAGCGGCAAGGGGTATGAGTACACGATCCGTTCCAACGACAACGCAGCGAAGATTGCCGCGGCGCTCCGTGAACAAAAAGGAATCAAAATCACGGGGCAGGAAATTATCGATGCGAACCCGGGCCTCGACTGGACCAAGCTGAAAATCGGACAAAAGATTTTTATTCCGGAGACGCCCTGATCGCCACTGAACCGGGGGACGAGGGTTAACGTATGGAGCGCGATCAACCGCCGGAACTCGCTCCGCCGGCTCCGGAATCCAAACAGACCCACCGCCGAATTCTCATTGGACTTCTCGTGGGCGCGGTTCTAGGCCTGCTGGGCAATTCGGCCTCAAAAGAGCCGGCGATCGATCGAGTCGTTAACTGGGTCCTCGCGAATGTCACGGAGCCTGTCGGTCAGTTGTTCCTGCGACTTCTTCTGATGATTGTGGTTCCGCTGGTGGTTGCTTCGCTCATTCTTGGCATTGCGCGCATTGGCGATATTCGCAAGCTCGGGCGCATCGGGCTGCGATGCTTTCTTTATTGCCTGGTGATTTCGGCGATCTCAGTAGCGCTCGGACTTGTGCTCTCGAACGTGATCCGGCCAGGAAAGCGAGTCGATCCAGCTACGGCCGCTGCCTTGCAGCAACGTTACAGCACGGACGCGTCGCGAAAGGTCGAAGAGGCTAAACAGCAAACGACTTCCAAAGATTCGGCGGTGATGGGCATCGTGAAAACGTTTGTGCCGGCCAATCCAATCGCCGCGATGGCGGCCGATCCCCCGAACATGCTTCAACTTTTATTTTTCACGCTGCTGTTCGGCGTGGCATTGAATCTAATTCCATCGGCGAAGACAGCCACCTTACTCGATGCGATTGAAGGGTTGTATGCGGCTTCGGCGAAAATCATCGACCTGATCATGTGGACGGCGCCCTTCGCAGTGGCGTGCCTCCTGTTCAACAACACGGCGCGTTTTGGATTGGATCTACTCGGCGCATTGATTTGGTTTTTCCTGACCGTACTGCTCGGTCTTGCGCTGCACATGTTCGGGACGTATTCACTGGCGGTGAGGCTGCTGTCCAGGATCAGCCCGCTCGAATTTTTTCGTCGCATCAAGACCGTGATTGCGACTGCGTTTTCAACCTCATCGTCGAATGCAACGTTGCCAACGACTTTGCGTGTAGCGGAAGAGAACCTCGGTGTGCCACGCGAGATCAGCGGGTTTGTTCTAACGGTGGGCGCAACGGCGAACCAAAACGGCACGGCGCTTTATGAAGGCGCGACGGTTTTGTTCCTTGCGCAGCTTGCCGGAGTCGACCTGACCCTCGGTCAACAGATCATGGTGGCGTACCTGGCAATTCTCGGCAGCATCGGCACGGCTGGCGTGCCGTCCGGCTCCATCCCGTTCATCATTGTAGTGCTGGGGACCATCAACGTGAATCCCGCGCTCATTGGGATCATCCTGGGGCTTGATCGGATACTCGACATGTGCCGCACGACGCTGAATGTGACCGGAGATTTGACCGCGGCAACTTACGTGGCGCGGGCGGAGGGTGCGCAACTGCTGCCCGCCATGCCTGCGAAGAAGCCGGTTTGAAGGCTATTTACCAGTTGATTCCCCCATAGACATGAAGTATGGAAGGGTATGCGCTTTCACACAGGACTAGCTGTTCTATGCCTTTCCGCAGGTTTGGGAGCGAAGGCGTTTGGACAGACCGCCACTAATGCTCCCGCTCCTGCTACTCTGACGCCCGAAGCCGAGCAACGGGCCCGCGACGTTTTGAACCAAACACTTCGATCGAACGCGCCTCCAGCCCAG
>Ga0193696_1000610_pt1 | contig 12009 bp, 15 predicted proteins | sample L3m1metaG_FD_145074 | JGI IMG/M metagenome (GOLD analysis project Ga0193696, IMG submission 145074) | Soil microbial communities from a riparian zone of the East river system, Colorado, United States - L3m1 | ecosystem: Environmental > Terrestrial > Soil > Riparian zone | place: USA: East River... | reverse complement strand
TCTGGCGTGCCCACGGCGTTCCCAAGAACACCGACGTTCGCTTGGGCACGCGCGAGCCCGGGCAGGCAGAGCACCAACAGGCCGATCAGGACGACTGTTAACCTACGGCACATCAATCCACACCGCTCCTGAGATTGAGACGTTGGTTGGGTTTGTCGCCCAGGTGGGCGTAATCCATTTGAAGTTCACGTACTGCCCGGCCGTGACAGGCAAATTCATCGCGGCCGAGAACGAGCCCGCCGCAGGATTCGTGACAAACGCCGCCGTCACCGTCCCGTTTTGCGTCCCGTTCGACACGTCCACACTCAGCGTGGAGGTCTCCGTCGTGCCGAGCGTCCCGAAGTTCGCGTAGGTCACATACGCCGACGTGATCGCGCCTGTGCGGAGAATCCACGCCGGCACCAATGCGCCACCACCACCCGCCGTCGCCGGCGCCGCAATCGCCGGCATTGATCCGGTCCAATACGTTGTGACATCGGCCGGACTGAGTAACCCTTCCGCGAGTTGAATCTGATAGCCTCTTGGGTTGACGACGATCGCATTGACCGACTCGAACAGGACCGGGAAGTGCTTATACCGAAGCACTGGAAGGTACGTCGATGCGCGATCCAGATTCGGCAATGGCGCCCAGCCGACGAAGAGAATCAGCCCGAGACAAGCCAGGAAGCGTTTCATTGCGTGAGCTCCGTGCAGCGTGCCGCGCCACTCGCATCCGCCGACCAGATCCCCGTGATCGCGCCGGTGAACTTCACCATCGGATCGAGGTACCACATGCCACTCGGCTGCACGACTTCGACGTTCGCCGTCGTACTCGCCGCGTCCGTGAAGTTGACATAGAGAATCGAGGTCGAATTGTTCCAACACTGCGCATGGAGACGCGCCGTATTGGCCGAGAAGAGCGTCTGACTCGTGGCCGCGTCATTGATGTTCGTCTTCGTCGCCGTGCCGGCCGTGCTCATCACATGCAGCACGCCGTTCCGCGAGAACCACGCTTTCACGGCGTCCGTGTCCGCGCTCACTGCGGTCGGGACGGCCGTACTCGCCCATCCTCCAATCAGGAGTGGGAAACACGCCGAGGCATCGGCATCGGCCTGAACGCAGCCTTCCGTGATGGCGTTGTTGCGGTCGGTGAGTTGCGAGCCGTTCTGAATCCAGACGTTCGCGTTCAGACGACTATTCGTGACGCCGACGCCGTTGAGGTTGACGACGCCGAAAATCCCGGCGCCGGCTGGCGTGTACTGCATCAGCACCAGCGGTTCACCAGACGTGTACGACGAGGCGCGCACACGAATCTGACTCAGCCCCACCACACTCGCGGACCAAATGCCCGCATCCGTCGTAGAGGCCGCGCCAGCGGCGTTGTCGAGCTCCATCGTGCCCATGCTGACGAAGGCATTGCCGTCGACCGAGCCTTCGAAAACCAGCGTGGCGGTGAAGGTGCCGATAATCTGAATCGCGGCGCTGCCTTGATTCGTCACCGTCATCACGACGCAGCCGGAGCCGGGGCACGTATCTGAGGTGATACGGCCTTCGACGCGCGCCTGCGCGAATGCTGCCGATGGGAGGGCGAAGAGGACGAGCGCGAGAATCCAGAGACGTGAACGACTCAGCATAATGTGCTCCTTTTTCACACAGACGCCGACAGCGAGACGATGCTCGCTGCCGGCGGCCAAGTCGTTACTGCGGAATGAGCACGAACGAGACGGTCACGTCCGCCAGTTCGCCGGCGACGTCATCCGTGAAGTCCAAGCCGAGACGGTTCCCGGCTTCGATATTCAGGTACGTCGTGGTGGTCGTGAGCGTGGCGGTTTTGAGTGTTTGCGCGACCGCGCCCGCGCCGACCATATCGATCGCCGTGGCGAGCGCATCGCCCGAGGCCGCCGCCTCCGTGCCCTGCATCCGGCGCGGAATGAGCGTCAGCGTGCCCGCCGACTCCGCCACCTTGTGGATCTCCTGAATTTTGACCAGGGTGTAGTTGCGATCTGCGATGAAGCAGGTCTGATCCACCATGTCCGCAATCAAAAGGGCTTTGCAGGTGACGACCACCGCCGGCGCGTTGCCGTTGATCATCGTCCACGTATCGGAACCCGTCGAGCAGTCCCAGATTTCTCCACGCGCCGGCACGATATGCGGCAAGTAGAGCTCGTTCGCCCGTGTGCACTTCCCAGGCACCGGACGGTCGGTGTAGAACCGCACCTGTGCGCCGGTCCAAACGGTCGCACCGATCGAGTGCGCCGTCGCGTTGGTCGACTGAGACCCGCGGGTGACGGTGATGTACGGACTCGAAATACTCCGCACGATCATCGCTTCGTTGTTCACGTAGGCGATGTCGTTGACCGCGATATTCGTCACAGACGCCAACTGAATCTGCTGCTGTGACGCATTGATCGCGACCGCGAGCGAGGTGGAATTCACGGTCGTCTGCGCGAAGGCCGGCGCCGTGAGAAGGGCCAACGTGACCAACACGCCGGCCATGATGCGAAGAATGCTGTTCATGGTCATCTCTCCTTGTGTTGGCCGGGTTATCCGGCGATCCGCACACCCCATTCGGGGCGCTGCGGCAGAATGCCGTAGACCACATCGAATCGGGACTTCCAGAGGTCGGTGTCGCCGTCGTACCACTCGATGTACCGGAGACCCAGACCGCTCTGCTCGTCGTACTTCACCGCGGCGTTGTTCACGCCCTCTGGCTTGTCGAGACCGACAATCGCCACCGTGACGGCATCTTTGTGCCACACGACGTTTTGCGGTGAGACGGTACCCGTCGCGCCCAAGAGCGTGATGGTTTTGTCGTTTGCTGGCAATGCGTTGACGTTCTGGAACGGTGAACCAGGCCCGACAATCGCCGGCGAAATCGGGATGATCATGTCGCCCGTGGTGTCGCTGATTTGCGCGGTGACGACGAACTGCTTGAGGTTCTTCAAGGTCGCTTTCGAGACCGGATTGACGTCATAGACGTCCGCGATCGTGAAGACGTCGCCCTTGTTGAGCGTGACGGCGCCGGAGGTCCAGCCGTCCGTGATCAACGTCGCGCCGCTCTGGCCCGCGCCATTCGTCAACGACGTGCCGGCGTAGGTGCCGACCGTGTGCGTGTAGACGTTCTGGTCAACGTTCCAGTGCATCCCGACCGCGTAGCCCATTTCGGCCGAGTCGTACTGCTTGCTGAGGGAGTTGCCGTTTTCGAACAACCCTTTCAGGAAGTCAATCGCGCCAGCTTCCGCGTCCGCGTCGAGCATCAGATGACGCATCCCCTTGCCGCGCGGGCAGGTCTGATTCGTCAAGAGCTTGCCGGCCGCGAGATAGGTGGAGAGCGCCGAGGGGGTCGCACCGGGGGTGCCGACCGCCTGCGCAATCGCCTGCGTGCCGACCCGGAGCACGTCCATGTCGACTTCGTTCGCCAGCCGCACGATCGCCGGCTTCAGAATCTGCCGACTCATCGAGTTGAGGTCGAGTTTCCGTTCCATCGAGGACATCGAGAAGTCGATGCCTTTCTGGTAGTTGATGACGAGGGTGTCGTACTGCTCGTCGACGTTCTGGCCGTTCCAGTTCTGCCCAGACCGCACGGTGAACTGCGCGGGCTTGCGGACGCGAAGCTGGTCGCCAATCTTGCCGCCCTGGTTGCTGCCGAATTTCTTTTCGTGGTCGCGATTGCACGTCTTGAGCGCGACGAGCGTGTTTTCAAACACGTCCAACGCTTCAAGCGTGATGTCGTCAACGGTCGGAGTGTTGAGACTCATGGTTTACCTTTTACGCAACGCCCTGCCGCTTCTTATGCGCGCGAAACTGCTGCAAATTGGCGGTTCTGGCGTCGTACGTGGTTGATGTCGTGGCCGCGGCTCCGACCGGCGCCATCGGCGCGGGCGGGGGCGTCACGGGTGATGGTTTGGGCGTCTCCGGCTTCTTGAGGCCCGCGAGTACCCGTTCTTCGATGCGACCAATCGCCAGGACGTGCTGGTCGAAGCCCTTCACGGAGAACAGCGCCTCGAGTTCCGCGGGATGTTTCCCAAGGAAGTAGGCGACGTCGTGCCCGTGCTCCGACTGCAAGAGGCGATTGATGAGATAGCGATGCCGCCCTGGTTTACTTTCGCCGTTGACCACAATCGGTTGGGCAAACGGCGCAAGCGAGTCGTAGAAGGCGTCCCACGTCTCAGGAAAATCGGGATACCGCTGAGTGACATCCGGCATCTTGTCGTCCCAGCGTTTCTGGGCCGCTTCGCGGTCGGCAGTCTGCTTACTGGCGCGGTCAGCGGCCGCGCGCTTCTGTTCGAGGGTCTGATGTTCTAACCGCGCGTTCCAGCGCGAAAGGGCGGCGACGTACGCCGCGTAGGGGTCTGCCTTATCGGCAAACTGTTCGAGCGTCGGTTCTGGGTCGTTCGGATCAGATACCGCAGCCGCCGGCTGCGTCGGTTTGGGTGCGGGCGCCGCCGGTGGCGGTGCCTGCGTACGGCCTACGAGGGCGGCGAGCTCCGCGATGCGGGCTTCTTGCGCCTTCGTGATGCCGAGTAACTTTTTGACGCGCTTGCCTTCGCGCGTGCGCGCGTCGTACCGTTCGCCGTCGTCATCTGTGACCAGATGCTCTGCCGGAATCTCAGGCGCCACAGGCGCAGCCGGCGCGGCAGGCTCGAGAACGGGTTCGGCATTCAGCGCGGCTTTCTTCTGCTCGCGGTACGTCTGCAATTCAGACTTGACCGGCGCAGCAGGCGGTGCCTCGATGGGCGCGGCCGGCGGCGGTGCGACAGGTTCGGCGGTTGGCGTCTGAATGACTGGATCCATGTACTCTCTCCGCGTCATATGGCTGACGCGAGCCCTGAAACAGAAAAAGGCCGCTCCCCACCCGAAGGTGAGAGAACGGCCTGTGTTCGGTGACTGGCAAGCCCCCTTGCCAGTGCGATAGTGAGGCTACGAGTCGATTCGATTTACACTGTGCGGATTCGTGCCAACGAAATCAATCCGTTTCGGCATTTGTCGCAGAGCGTTCCTGTTTTCTTGACGCAGCCGCATGACAGTAACGCGCCGAGGTTCGTCATCGCGTCAACTCGATCACGACGTCATTTTGAATCCGAAATTCCTTCTCGACACCTTGCGCCCAGATGACGCGCACTTCCCCGGTGTACTTCTCCGTCGCGAGTAACGTGCGCGCGTCCTCGTACCCACTGCGGGCCGTACCCGTCCGCCGATCCGCGTTCCGGCGCCGAAGAAACTCGCGCAAGACGGTCACTGGACGGTCTCGCCGCCCTGCGGCTTGCCCTGAATGGTCAACTGTTCCGCCTCAATATGCAGATCCGCGAGCTTGGCGAGCCGCTTGGTCTCTTCCTGCAACGCCGCCGTGCCCTCTTTCACATCCAGCCCGGCCAGCGCAATCATCACGTCGGCGCGCACCTTGAGCGCGGCCGATTCCGCTTCGATTTGCGCGATTTGCAGTTTGTTCGCCTCGATCGCCTGCACCTTCTGGACTTCGGCGGTCCGCTTCACTTCGTCGGTCTTGATGGCTTCGGTGGCCTGATTCAACTGCTGCGTCAGCATGTCGACCATCTGATGCGCCTCTTGAATCGCCTTCATCGCCTCTGGCGGAATGGCGTTCTTCTTGTCCTTGTCGCCACGAATCTCCGGCGGCAAGGTCGCATCGAGCCGATCGGCAATCTCCGACGCGCCGGGCCAATCCATGTTGCGGACGGCCATCGGCGCCATCGCCGCGGACATCTGCTCCGGTAGGGCTTTCATCAGTTCGATTTGCGCGAAGGCCGCTTCCTGGCGCCTGGTCCCATACGACGCGCCAATACTGACCGCGAGATCATACCGGCCGGCGCCCCATTCGAAATACGCGGTCTTGCCGTCGTCCGTCTGGTACGGATCGCCAATTTTCAGGGTTTCTGACGTCGTTTCGTCCTCGAGCCCGGCGATCCGAATCCCGCGGCCTTTGCGGTTGTAGAGCCGTGCAATCGCCCCTGGACGTCCGTGCGCGCCGATGAGCAACATCGCTTCGAACAGCATCGCCACGGAGAACGATTCGAAGAAATTGACGGAGCCTTCCGCCTGCGCATCCTTGCGCGCTTGAATCGCGCGGCCCGACTGGTCGGCGTTCTTCCGGTTCGGGTCCGTGGCGTCGTACCAGCCCGTTGTCGACCGCAAATCGGCCTTGTGCTGATTGATGGCGACGACGAGCGCCTGAATCTTCGCGGGATCGGTGAACTGCGCCACATGCGGCTCAGGGACACGCTCACCGTTCAGCGCGGTCGGCTTGTAGAACAGCGCCGGATGCGCGGACGATGGCGCGTTCTTCCACATCGCCTCGTAGCCTTCCATCTGGCCTTCCGCCATGATGACTTTGGACTTCGGGGAGAGCGCCAGTTCGTACACGAGTTCGGAATTCTGGTAGTTGTACATGCGCTGCGGGTCGCGCGCCGCGCGCACGATGCCTCGCAGGTACCGCTTGCCGTCGACGGTAATCGCTTCGCCGTACATCGGCACGACGGGAATGAACGGCCACGGCTCTTCGCGTCCGCCGGTTTTCTCGTCGTTGCCTTCCAGAATCTCCGCAGCGGTGATCTTCGCCAGCTTCACGATGGTCTGGACGGGAATGCGCTTCTGAACGACTGTCCGGCCGACTGGCACCGCTTTCGCCGGCGCCGTAGAGCCGTCGTCGAGTAGCGCGATTTCTTCACCCTTCACGGTCTCGAGGTAGAAGCAGTCCGCTACGCGCACAGAGGTTGTCGGATGCCAATCCGGCATCGCCATCCCAGAGGCTTCGAAGACCGTCGAGGCATTCGGCGTGATGGCGTCCGGCCATCGGCGCGTGAATTCGTCCGTGGGGATGTCTTCAACCAGAATGCAGAACCGGGCTTTCCACGGTTCGTGAATCGGGCAACTCGGATCGCGAAAGACGGTGAACTGGTTCTCGATCGGCTGGTACTTGATGCACTGGTCGAAGAGGGCCGCGGGGTCTTGCGCGCCGTCCTGGTAGTCCCAATCGGCGTACAAGCGGTAGTAGCCCCAGCCCGGACCCACACACCCCTTGAACGCCTCTTCGCGGGCCGGCTTGGCGCCTCCGGTGCGTTCAATATGCCGAATCGCGCCCTGATAGCGTTCCGCCGTCACCTTGTCGGCCCCGTTGTCGACGGGCGCGACTTGAATCCCCGGATGCGCCTTCCGCAGTGCGCCGACCAACTGCCGATACGGCTCGCCTATCTGGTCGATGGTCAGCGTCGGCTTGCCGGAGTCTTCACGGGCGGCCTTTTCCTTCCCCCACTGCTTCAGATTGAGAAATTCGAGGTCGATTTTGCCTTCGGCGCGCTGGCCGTCTTCGGCGGTATTCGCCGTTTGGAATTCGCCCAGGCGCGCGGCGAGAAAATCCTTGACCGTCCCGGAGACGTCCGCCTGTTTCGCCATCAGATCGGTTTCTTGGCGAGTTCAAGGAGCGCGTCGAGCGACGTCGCGATGCTCCATAGGCAATACAGGAAGAAGCCGAGAAACACGGACTTCACCATCAACAGGGCCACCGTCAGCCATTCCGGTACGTGCGTCTCGGTCATCAGCTTTCCTTCGGCGGCTTGCCCCAGGTCGGCTGGCGGACGCCCCGGTGGAGGATATGGATTTCGTCAGGGGGATACTCGAGCTTGCGGAGCCGCACGCGAATACGGGTTTCGCCGCGCTCCACAATGGCGAGGACGCGCGACTGCTGCCGGCGAAAGAAGTCTTCGAGCTTCCCTTCGTCGCACAGATGGGACGGTCGGGCTGACGTCAGCACGCCTCGGTGGGCTTTGCCACTCATTCTGGAATGGAAAAACTACACACACTGTGTAGTGGTGTTGCGAGTGTGGGCAAAGATCGGGCGAAATGCAAGTCGATTTTCACTGGCGCGGCAGTAACGGATCGAAGACGGTCTCCGCCGCGCGCACGCCGCCGGCGGTTTCTTCTGGCGAGAGGGTGTCCGGGAGCTCGAGGTCGTCTTCGGGCTCTGACGGCTCACTGATGACAACGACGGGCGGCACAGGACCGAACAGCAACCACTTCAGCCGGGCCCAGAATCCGCCCTGATAGAACGCCTCAATCACACTCAGGCGGTCCTCTGCACCACCCACGCGCGAGCGCGTCAATCGCTCGTTGATTTGGGCATCCCGGACACCAGGCACGCAAATCTTTTCGAGCACGTCATGGTGAATGTCGACGCGCGCTTGCAGTCGGTAGAAGTCGACGTCTCTCATTTCGCCGCCACCACCTTCCGCTCAACGAGGTCTTGAATCGCCGCGCCAGCCATCACGGCAATCTGTTGGAGCCGTTCCCGGTCGTCAGCGGTCACGGGCATGTGTTCGGTATGGAGTTCGCGCACGTCGACAGCGACGACAAGGCCGTTCCTATCAACGACGCGCAGCATCACGGACCAATTCATCGGCTGATTCACAACATCCACCCCGTATCACTCTGCGTGGTTGACATCCTCGGCGGCCGGGCCTCAGTCTCGACCCGCCGGGTCTCGTTCCGCATTTCGTCCTCCGCGACCGCGGCGTACCGGAGCATATCGGCCGGATGACTCGCCCAATCGTGCAACGGCGTGTCTCGAAACATCCCCCGCTTTTCGTCCCACTCTTGCCGGTACTGCCCGATGGCATCGAGAAACGGCTGCATCTTGGGCGAATCGTCAATCCAGAGCCGGGGAAACATCAACCGCACCGCGTTGATGCCGTCGTCGACGCCGATATTCCGCACGACCTCGAATTTCCACCCCAGCTTTTCCGCAGCCTCGTAGCGCGTCTTCCCGGTCCCGATTTCCGTCGCCATCAAGTCATGCGGCCCGAAGTGCTTCCCCCAGACGTAGGGCTTTTTCTTCAACTCGGCAATCAACTGCGGAATGCCGTCGCTTTCCTTGCCGGCCAGGTAGTCAATCATCTGAATCGCCCGCCCGTGGCGCTGGAACATCCCCACCGGCATCCGCGTGCCTTTGCCCAAGTCCCAGACGTCAAACACCGGCAACGCCGGGTCATAGGGCACCCGGGTGACCCGTCCGTCCTTGATGGCCGCCGCCAGGGCTTCCCCGTAGTACGCGCCCTTGATGGCCGCCGTGGGCGAGAGAAACCATTCCTGGTCGTACTCGGCCTGCGTCATCAGGCCCATCTCGATTTGCTGAAGGTCGTCCGCCATCGATCGACGAATCGCGGTAATCGTGCCGCCCTCTTCCGTCGCCAGGGTCTTGTCGACGTCCTGCCAAATCGCAAACCACTCTGGATTGCCCTTTGCGGCCTCATAGGTGCGAAACAACTGGTTCTTGCCCTTGATGGTGCCCGCGAAGATGCCGAATCCCAAGTGGTCCGCGAGGGCTTTCGACACGACTTCTCCGTGAATGTTCGGCGGATGCTGCGAATACTCGTCGTAGGAGACCCCCGAAAACGGCAGACCTCGGAAGGAGTCCGGATTGTCCGCGCCAAACAGCCGCACCGTCGTCGAATTACTCTCCGGGTTCAACTCCCCCGTCACCGGCACCGTCACCTTGTTCGCCTTCGGCTTCCGGGGAAACTTGATACTCAGGTCCGACTCGTTCGGCTTCTGCCCGGGCACCACCGCCGCAATGCGCTTCAACGGTTCCCAGGCCACGCTCTTCGCCTGCCCCAACAACGGCAAAATATGCCCGTACTGCCGATACTGCACCAACTCGTCGAGCTCCACATCCGTGAACTTCGGCTCGAGCGCGCGTAGTCGGGCCCGTTCCCACCCGTCATCCAGCGCCGCCCGGACATGATGGTTCAGGACGCCTGTGGTCTTCCCCGCCCGCCGATGGAGCACCAACACCGCCCAGCGCAAATGGGACGCATGGAACGGCCGGGCCCAAACCCTCGGACGATACGGAATGCGGACCTCGACGCGCCTAGCCACGTAACTGCCTATCTGTCATAGATTTGACGCCGACTCTTTCACCGTGTTTTGAAAAAAATTAGGAAAAAGTAGTGTGGAAGACAGGACTCAATAGCCAACCACCCCTACCGCAACCACAGCAACAGCCGGCGTCATAAGGGGAAGGTACCCCCACAGTTTCGGGCCCGAAGTCTTTATAGGCTGGGCCAAATTCATGTGGTCTCCCGCCTGTGACGATGTGATAGAACACTCAATGTTTCGTGCGATTGCACCAACATGCAGCACGGTCTAATCCTGCCACCGGAAGACGTGCTCAACGGGTCCGCCCTCTTCCCCTGTCACGCGCACCTGCTCTGCCGGCTTGTCGATCGCGCGATTGAGAAGGTCCGTAAAGGCTTGCACCGATGGGTCTTTCTCCCATATCTCGATGATTTCGTCCTCGCTATCCTCCGCGCCGCGCTCGCCCAAGCTGCGCGCCATTGCCTCTGTAACCCGCACGAACTTCCCCGATCGCTTGTTGCGGACCACCATGTACTTGATACCTTTGGCGTTCGCGACTTGCGCCTGGACGAGCTCGCGTAGCTCTTTCTCCACTAGCCGCGCCACCAATGCGCGCGCCTTTTCCTTACGTATCGACGACGGCCAGCGCATCCCCTTCGGCTTGCCGCCGCCAGGCCGCGCGCCACCGTGGCCGAACTTAACCACCTCAGCCACAACGACTTGCGCGTTATTCGATTGCTCAGGTAGTGCCGATATATCGTCACATGACGAACTTTCGGCATCTGACGCTATTTCGGCATTGTCCACTTTTGGTGTTTCCAAGATTCCAAGACCCTCTACGGTCCGTATAGTGCGCCTGCTCCACCGCAAAGGCAAATGGAAACACGACGCGAAACGGCCGCCGCGCCAATTTTCTCTCTCTAGCTGCTCTGTTCTCTCGCGCTTTCGCTGTCTGCTCGCTTTCGCTTTGTCTTCAAATATCTTCACGGAGCGTATATTTCTCTCTGCTTTCCCCTTGACAGCCTACCATCATTAGATTACTATTTGATTATGTTGAATCACTCACGACACGCCATCGCCCGCCGCGCGTATTTGGCCGACCGCAACCGCGACCGCCGCAATGCCTTGATTGCCTTTGGCCTCATCCTGGCCTGTAACGCCGCATCCCTGGCCCTAGTGTTCTACCTTTTCTAAGGAGACAGCACATGACCAAACAACAAGAAATCGAACTCTTGGATAAGACCATCGCCGCCTTTGGGCCGCAGTCCTATCTTGGGCCCTGGTTGGCAGAGAACCGTGGCGCCATCGTCGCAGACATCACCGCCGACCTTCCACTAGACCGGATTGTCATGCCATCAGAGGCAATGCGCCTGGCGCTCGAGCTCCGAGCGCCAGGCAAGGCCGAACACGACGCCATGATCGAACGCGCCCGCATCGCCGCAAAGCAGATGGCTGACGCCATCGAGAATCGCGTCAGTGAATACCGCGACAACGCGCGCCGACAGCTTGAGCGCATCGCCGCGAACCTGTAACCCACGACAACCACGAAGGAGAACCGACCATGATGCAAAGCTTCCACACCGCAGCCGGCCGCAAACGTTCACAGGACGACCGTAACGGGCTTAAACGGCTCGACCAGGCGATCGCCAGTTACTACCAGAAACACGCCGCGGGCAAGTCGATCAACGTGCTCGACATTGGCGACATATTCAAGGCCGGCCGCAAGGCTGCCATCGCTGGCGCCGACGTGGAGCAGGCCATCATCAACGCGATCGCGATCTACTGCCGGTAATAACCCCGTTCACCTCATGCTCTGGCCCTTTGGGCCGGGAAAGAAGAGACGAACAATGACCGCACAATCAACGGACTTCGCCACCCTCTTACAGACCGCCACGACCACGCCGGGCACCATCAGCAAGGCGTATACGACCTTCTACGGCTACAGCCTCGGGAATCAGTTACTCGCGCTGGGACAATGCGCGGCCCGCGGGCTCGAGCTCGGACCCATCGCGACATACAACAAATGGCGCGAATTGGGTCGCCAGGTGAGCAAAGGCAGCAAGGCGCTTGCGCTCTGTATGCCCGTGACCGGGAAGACCACCGACAAGGAGACCGGAGAAGACGCGACCTATACCCGCTTTATCTTCCGGAACAATTGGTTTGTCC
>Ga0193696_1000608_pt1 | contig 12017 bp, 12 predicted proteins | sample L3m1metaG_FD_145074 | JGI IMG/M metagenome (GOLD analysis project Ga0193696, IMG submission 145074) | Soil microbial communities from a riparian zone of the East river system, Colorado, United States - L3m1 | ecosystem: Environmental > Terrestrial > Soil > Riparian zone | place: USA: East River... | reverse complement strand
GAGTTTGTCATTCCGATAATCATCAGACGCCTGCTTGAAAAGCCAAATTTAATCAATGCTCCGTTGAACTGACGAGGAGTCCGGCAAATGGCTACCTTCACTGAATCTGCAACGCTGATCGTCAAGGATCAATCGACCCCTCAGATCAAGCGCATCAATGCTGCGCTGAAGCAGCTTCAGTCGACTGCGAACTCTCTCAAGTCGATGAAGATCAACTTGACCGGGTTGACGAAGGCCAGCGCCGACGCACGACGACTGACTGCTGACCTCAACAAATTGAAGACATCAGCGATCAACCTTCGCGTCAACACGTCCGGCATCTCCGCCGCACAACGGCAGGTCAATCAGCTGCACACGCAGGCGCGTCGCCCAATCACGCTGCGCACCGCAGCCCTTGCCGCAGGCGCCTACGGCGCTGTCCACGGCGTCGCCCGCGCCACGCGCGAGGGCACGCGCACGCTTGACATCGGCGAGACATCGCTGGCCTTGAAGGAAATCCCGGCAGAACGGCGCAAGTATATCGACGAGCAAATTCGCCAGATCAGTGAGGAGCAGTCCAAGCGTGAAGGTGGCGCGATGTGGAATCGCGGCCACATCATGCAGCAATATTCAGAAATGGCTGGTGTGGTGAAGATCGGTGCCGCGGGAAACGAGGCTGACTTCCGCCAGCGTGCTGGTGCCGCAAAATATCTCGCCGACCAGAACCTCGAACTGGCCGGCACCTTCGTCAAGCTAGGCATGTCGCAGGATCAGGCGGCGGAGACCAGTGCGAAGTTCGGCAAGGCTATGGAGCAGCAGGGCAAGATTTTCGGCCCCGACGGCAAGCTCGACATTGGCGCGGCGGCGGCCGAATACAACAACATTCGCAAATTGATTCCTGCCATCGGCAAGGAGGCGACCGGCGAAAACTATCTCGCGTTGATGAAGTACCTGCAAGTCTCGAAAATGTCGCTGGAGCCTGAAGCCATCGCCAGCGCGATGTTCAAATTTGAGGAAATGGGCACTCAGGCTGCGGTCGGAATCAATCAACTGATCAAGAACCTGAGTGGCGGCGGCAAGAAGAGCGCGACCAAGGAGATGGCGCGGCTTGGTCTGCTCGGCCCCAAAGGCGAGATACCGGAGTCCGATAGCGACCTGTTGCGTCGCAGCCCGCAAACTTACGTCAACGAGCGACTGATCCCGAGGCTGGAGGCGGACCTACGCAAGCAGGGCAAGACCGACGCACAGATTCAGACTATGCTCAGCGATCCGCAAAAGTCGGGTTACGTTGCGCGTGAGACCCAGAAGCTCGTCACCGACCGCACGGCGCAGAACATGCTTGCGAGTATGATTTTGCTGCGACAGGAGAACGCCGAGGCACTGAAAGACTACCGCTCGCGTAGCGGCACGATGGAGTCGCAGCGCAAGGCCACTGGGCTGTCTGTGATCGGAGCCACGACAGCAGTCTCCAATCAGTTTCAGGGACTGATGGGCGAGGCTGTGCGCGCCATCGCCCCAGCACTGGTCCCAACGCTCGGCTTGGTCTCCGATACCATTCGTAAGGCTGCCGAAGGTGACAGGGCCGCGCAGGCCCAATTAGCGGCTGGCACGGTGGCGGCTGGCATCGCCACCAAGCTGGCTTCACCGATTGCACAGGCGGTGATTGGTCTCGCTACTCCGCTTGGCCTGACTGCGGGATTGGCCGGAGCGGCTGATTCGAACCCGGCAGTGCGATCATTATCGACGGCCGCTATAGCGCTCATTGGTGCGGCCGAGGCTTTGAAGAATGCCGCTGACTACAATCTGCTGGCGATGGGTAAGAAGGTGCTCAAGGGTGGTCTCGCTATTGGTGCGGGGGCGTTGCATCTCAGTGGCAGCGAACCGCCGGAGGATTGGGCCAACGCGACGCCTGCTGAGCGCGAGCGCATCTACGCCCGCGACGCCAAGAAATATCAACTCTATCTCGCTGAGCAGCAACTCAAGGCGCTGGAGGAGGGCAAGACCGTTCTCCCCGGTAAGCAGGATAAGCGCAGCGCTGTGCAGGGCGCCTTACAGGACGTCGCGCGGCTCACGGAACTGCGCAAAGAGCTGGTAGCCTCGATTGCCACTCTGACCAAAGAGGTCGAGCAGTTGTCGAGTCCGTCGAAACCGATGGATAAATCGTTCTTCGACAGTCTGCCTAAAGGCATCCCAATACCGAAAGCGGACCCACGCAAATCTGGCTTCCTCACAGACCCCGCTGAGACTATCGATCTCGGACGCAGGGTCAGCGAAGCCTCCAACGCCAGGCTAATAGATCTCTTGAGCACCGCGAACAATAACTTCGAACTGACATTCAACACTCTGCCGTCGAAGGTCAGCGAGGGCGGCAATCAGGCTGGGGCCAGCATCGTCGGGGTCATGAATGGTGGTGCGGCGGGCATTGGCAGCGCCATCGGAGATGCGTTCGCAGCGCGTGCTTCGCAGGTGCGTGTGGGCGTTGACGCGTCAACCATCCGTCGACCCGACAGCCCGCTCGACACGGGCGCGAATAGCGCACGGGACTAGGCAGCGAACCCGCAGGTGCCAGCACAATATAGCGCGCTAGTTGCGGGTTCAGTGCGGGCTTAGCGAAAAATCATTTGCGCGGCCATGCATTTGCTGCTATGCGTATATAGCTTTGTATAAAACGGTCGCGTCTGGCGCACCCGCGCTATATACGAGACGAGCACACGCTCCGCGGCCTTTCTTCCTCGACTAATAATCGAGCTCAAATGGAGCTCGAATTATGACCGACGAACCGTCGTTCGAATTTCTGTGCACATATATTGGATACGAGCCCAAGAAGCGACTGCTCGACTCGTTCGAGGTCGCAAAAATCCGACGCGTCAGCATATCCGCGGTTCGCTCGGATCGCGTGAAAGGCGTTGGCCCGAAGTTCATGAAGCCACCGGGCACGCAACGCGCCCTATACTCGGAATACGAAGTGCTCCTTTGGCTCTATGAAAATAGAAAGCAAAGCACGTCTGAAGAGAGGGTGGCATGAGCAATCCGCTGCCCGTCACTATCCCCTTTGAAACGTTTGAAATCATGAAAGGTTCGCGGCGTTGGCTGCTCTACAAGAGCGTTCCAAGGCCCGACAAGAAACCCGCCAAGATTCCATATTATGCCAATGGACAGCCGCGCAGCGGTGCGCTCGATACTTTGCACGATCGCATGAGCTTAGTCGAATATGACGAAGCGATGGTCCGAATGTGCATGTCCGACGATTATGCGGGACTCGGATTCGCGCTTGGGAACGACGGAAGCGGTTGGTATTGGCAGGGAATTGATCTCGACAATATCGTTGCAAACAGACTTGGAGACATCGCTAACGAGTGGTCCTCGGGTGTGTATTCGGAGTGGAACTACGCCGAACTCAGTCCCAGCGAGAAAGGGATGCACATCATCGGATACGGTCGCCCGTTTCCAAGTAACCTTGGCGCTAACGGCACTGGCATCGAGGCCTACTCGCACGCACGCTTCTTCACGTTCACCGGCCGTGAAGTACTTCCGCAGGGTGGTGCGAAGCGGGGGCGGATAGGCGACTTGTTCGACTACGTTGGTCAGGTGCTTTACCCGCGTTGGCTGGCGGGCAAGACTGTTCGCGACTCCTACGCGGGCGAGGCGCAGACCGAAGTCCCACCCACAACGATTGCCGCTCTACGCTCTGCAATTAAGTTCTGGAATCACGATTCTTATGATGATTGGTACCGCGCGGGATTAGCCCTCAAAGAGTTGGGAGAGGTCGGCCGCGAGATATGGCTTACGTGGTCAGAATTTTCGGAGAAGTACAATCCGAAAGATGCGCAGCGTAAATGGAAGTCGTTTCAGCCAGACGGGCGAACGAATTACAGGTCAATCTTCAAGATCGCGATGGACAGGAGTTGGGTAAACCCAGATGGCAAGGAGGCGCTAAGCGTGCGCATCTGCAGCAGATGCTGGGCAACATTGGCGCTCCCGCCGCTGCGTCTCGATCTCGCAACTGGCGAATTGGATGTGGGGAAGTTACCGGGACCGTGACAAGCAGGGGGTGACCAGATGATGCCAGTCACCTTTTACTCTAACATGCAACGTTAAATTGAACAGGAGACAACCAATGAATGACATTCCAAAACCTAAAACATCAATGCTCACTGACGATTTAGAGAAATCAAGCGCGGAGGTCTATTCACTTATGAGCGGCGCTTCGATTTCAGAAGTCCTGAAAGAGAACGAAACGAAGGATGATGGACTTCATATAATGAAGTGTCACGTTTTGGGCTTCGAATATGATTTCGTCAATCATACCGGAGTGCTGTACATGGCCGATTGGACTTGCTGTGACATGATAGATTGCGTCACTTTCTTCCTTCGCATTGATCGACACGTCAAAGCTATTCAAACCATGTCCGGCGAGAAGCCTGATATCAAATATTGGCTGAGAGATAACGGAAAATGGGATGGTGGTTTTATGTCAAAGAAGAAAGTGAGTTAACGTAGCGCTCAAGAAATAAGCGACGGGGTATGAGGCCCCGCCGCTTTAAGATGTTTGGTCTCCCCACTCTCACATAGGAATCCCAATGACGAACAATATGCCCCAATCGCGCGCAAATTGCAAGCGGAAAAAGCACGGCCCCACGTTGAATAGTATTTCCACTATTTGGAGGGGCTGCAATGGTTAAGCTCCCTGACGAAATAATGGAGATGTTGAAAACGAGACAGTGGTTCGATCCCGAGTGGGATAAGGAGAAAGAGTCCTTCGACCCAGAGGAGCAACAGCATACGTTTAACGGACACGATGCTGGTGCTCAACAATTGGGGCAGTCCGATCCGCCACCTGGACCGAAACTCTTGTGGCATGGAGAAGCAAAGGAGCGTGAGAAGCGGACGTGGCTGATCAACAAGTTGATTCCCGAACGCGGATGCGGGCTACTATCGGGTCAGTGGGGAGCGGGAAAAACGTTTGGTGCACTCGACCTTGCTGGTTCTGTCATGACTGGAACGCCCTTCGCTGGACAGGAAGTAGCTAGGAAGGGAGGGGTTCTGTTCCTGGCAGCAGAAGGACAGGACGAGGTTCAGATTCGTCTTCAAGCCATTGTCGATCACAAGCTGAAGATGAACGGAACTCACCTTCCTTTCACGTGGATTGAAGAAGTCCCCTCGTTGAAGCTCGGCTTCAATCAGCTACTAGAATTTGTCTCGGAGGCGTCGGCTCACATGCGCGAGAAATTCAATCTGCCGTTAGCGCTGATTGAAATCGACACGTTGAACGCGACTGCTGATTTCAAAGACGGCAACGATGCAGCCGAGGGCCAGTCGGTCATGAACCGGCTCCGGCAACTGAGCCAAGCGTCCGGCGCGTTCGTGCTTGCTGTTGATCACTTCGGCAAGGACATTGAAGCAGGCACGAGGGGGAGCTCCGTTAAGGAAGCGTCCGCCGACACGATACTGGCGTTCCTCGCTCAAAAAAGCCTTTCCGGCAACGTCAGCAACATGCGTATGGCGGTGCGCAAGGTGCGCGGTGGGAAGCAGGGGCAGGAGTTTCCCTTCAATCTTGAGATCGTTGATGCGCCAGATAACGAAACGACCTGCATCGTCAACTGGAATTCAACGCCGCAGCAGGACAAAGGAAGTTCAGAGCGCGACCCTTGGCAAGGTGCGGCAGCAAAGACTCTGCGAGGCGCTCTAGCTCATGTAATCAGTCAAGAAGGGGAAGACCGCGATCTGCTCGGCACCGGAAAGTCGGTTAAAGCTGTGAAGGCGCAATCGGTAAGAACGGAATTTATGAAACGCTATCCCAGTGATTCCGAGAAGAAGGATGCGAAGCGCGTTGCCTATCACCGGGCGCTGAAGGCTGCGATCGAGCGCAATCTGATTGCCTCACGGGAGGTCGATGGGGAGGATTATCTTTGGCTCGTTCCGATGTTTTATGCTGCATAAAAACGCATGACTTGGAGATGCTTCGGGGGTTACGAGGGTTACAGGGGTTACAAATGTAACAATCGTAACGGCTGTACCGTTACGTACGTTACAGCCCCCCTAAGGGGGCGTACGTTACGTACGCTGAAGTAACGGTTCCTTATGCTATTCTCAGCAATGTGTTAGGTATTAGGTGTGCGGCAGTTATGGTGTGGGAAAAGGGGGCCGATCCATTAGAGAATGGGACAATTATTTGACCCGTCTACTCTAGATAAACCGCCTCTTCATGAGATTGACCCCATCTCTTCATCACCGTGGTTCTGTCTAAGAAAAAGAGGGATCCAAGTCGCTCACTCACACTCACACTCACACTCACACTCACACACCTGCTTGTCACATGCTTCGTCTAAGACCCAACCTAACGAACTGAAATCTGTCTAAGACAAATATCCAGTTTTGGGTTCGCTCCTCAAGTAGTCCAATGTATCCAACCACTTCACGCATCCGCGCAGGGTTACGCCTAACCTATTCCTAACCATATGTGGTTACACGCGACGCGCCGTGTGTGTGATAGGACTTGTCTCAATCAACCTCAACCGTCGTCTCATCAGTCGTCGTGATACCGCCCCCCGGGGTGGTTTTACAATCGACTTGATTTATAATCGAGGAGGGGCTCCGACATTCTTTTTTTACACATAAAATCGAAATCGATAATATGGACACATCGTCGCACCCGAATAGTGTCTACGTCGATCCTTGTCGTTCTGTGTCGATCCGTGTTGCGAAGCCAAATTTCAGCGCGCTTGTCTGAATTCTCAGCGCGTGTTTAGTCGTGAGCGTCATAAAAAAGGAGATTGCTATGACGTGCATAAACGACGATGAGGAAATGCGCGAGGTTGCCGACGACTTGCGCGAGCTTGACGACGGCTGGTGGACGAGGCCGGATGAATGCAAGGAGTATTTGGTGTGGTTTCATGAAATAGCGCTCGACATGCTCGCCGTCGCCACTAGAAAGCCCGACTACAATGATGATTCTTCTCTCGTTGATGCCCTCTTTTATCGAACATGCTTTGAAGGACTGATGGAGGACGTCACCGGGATCACAGGCGACTTCAGTTGCTTTGGAAAAACGCACATTGAAGATACGCGCCGCATAGGGGCCGTGCTGCACTTACTTTTTGATATGTGCTGTAACGCGCGCGCCGCCGCTACAGTGCGTTGCGCGTAGCAGCCGCCGCCGCTATAGCGCACGCAGTTTAAGCGGCTGTACGCTCGGCGCTGCGCGCCCGTCGTATCCAATCCAATTCGCCCTGTAACTGTTACATTTTGTAACAGTTGTTTTTCAGGTCCTGTAACTGCCAAATTATTTGGCAGTTGTTTCTGGTTGTAACTGCTGCATTTTGCAGCAGTTGTTTTTCTGATTCTGCAACCAGCACATTTTGTGCTGGTTGTTTTCGTTCTCCGCCCCGGGTGATTTACCTTTCACGCTCGCAGCGCAATCACATTTGCGCCCGACGCAATGGCCTCAATGAAATCTCCAATCTTCTGCACCTCGGGCTGCAAATACTGAAGACGCTGCGTCTGGAGATAGTGCTTCGCTGTGACGCCCTTCGGGACGTGATTGGTGAGCAATTCGATCTTGTGCAGATCGATGTTGCAAGCGGTGACTCCGATAGACACAAATGTCCTGCGCAAGTCGTGCGCGCTCAAGTGATAGCCGACAACCCTGCTGACGTGCTCAAGCGGTGCGCGTGCATCCATGAGGTGCCCTTGCTTGCTGTCCGACGGGAAAACGAACTTGGCCTTTGCATCGAATCTGCCCTTCAACAAAGCTATGGCCTGCGTGCTCAGCGGCAACCAGATCGGATTGGCATTTTTCGGATCGGGCAAATGCCACCATCCCTCATTCAGATTGACTTCCCCCCATTGCAGGGATGCCGCTTCGTTGCGACGTGCGCCTGTCAACAGCAAGAACATCGCGAGGTCCCAGCCTGCGGTCTCGCGTCCCGCGTGTGCGCGCATGTCGGTGAGCATGTGCCACACGCTCCCCACCCTGCCCGTCGGGATATCGCGGGTGCGCGGCTTCAGCTGGATGAAGTGATCACGCAGCGCATCCACAGGGTTGTGTTGAATCAGCGGCGACCCATCCGATCTTTTGTACTGACGCCCGGCGTAGTTCACCAGCGCGCGAAGCGTCACCATGCTCAGGTTGGCTTGGCCGGGAGCGCCCCGCTTACCGTTCAGACCCTTGCTCGCCATCTCCGCGTAGCGCTTGCGGACGTCATCCTCGGTGATCTTGACGATGGGCTTATCTGCCCATGCCGCAAACACCCTTTCAACATGACGCCTGATCTCAGACGCGCTGGACGCCTTGAGCTTGCCGACCCGTGCCACGTACGACTCCATGACAGTCCGCAGTGTGACGTTCTGCGCTTCGTCCTGCTTGCGGACATCGCGCGGGTCGATCCCCTCGCGCATCCCCTGCAATATCTGCTGCGCTTTTTGGCGAGCGAGGTGCTCGGTGAACGTGCCGTAGGTGCCAATGGTGAACTGCAACGATTTCCCGTTCACACGCCCTGCGACGAAGAAGACCTTCTTGCCCTCAGGCGAGACGCGCAGGCCGTAGCCGCGGACCTCGTTGTCCCAGATCACAATGCTGCCCGACGAGGGCGCAGGTGTCTTGTCGATCAGTGTCTTTGTGATTTTGCTCATGTTTGCTCGTTACCATGTTTCTAGCACCTTTCAAGCAACATGGACGAACTCTGATGATCACACAACGACACCGTTGAATTTCTAAGTGATTGATTTATAACAAAGATGAACACGGATGAACACAGATCAACACAGATGAGCACCCGCTAAATCAAACTTCGAATCTGAGGGTCGGGAGTTCGAATCTCTCAGGGCGCGCCAGCTAATTCCTCCACATAATCAAAGCGTTATTACCTAGCACTGACGAGCAGTGGCGGTGGTTTGATCTCCCGTTTCTAGCGCATATCTAGCGCGGAGAACGGACATGACTTGGAATTTCCGCAAAAATATCTTAGGAAAATCTTCCTTTCGCCCCTTGCTTTGCGGGAGGTATCCGTGTAGTGTTAGCGCCCCGCAGCGCTCTCTTGCAGAGTCCCTGCTGGAAAGTTCCTTACTGCCAGTTGATCTGATGGTTGCACCTGAGGGCTCTTGCGGCAGTCTTTGACTGAACCGCTAGGCTCTCAGGCCCCCGCATCAAACGCCCTTGTTGGCGTCACTTCCACCGTAACCACACGGAAGGACGACGCATGTCTCGCCCCCATATTCAAAAGGGCATGTTCCTCCAGGGTGGCGCGCACCCTGCTCACATGCTCGCGCTCGACAATAGTGTGCTGATTGCTCGCACACCCCGTCACGACACCACAGCGTCTCTAGACGAGATCAAGAGCCGTCTCCAGCGAGTGCAAGAGGCGCTCGCGTTCATCCGGGAGGAGAAGCCCGAGACTCAGGACGAGTGGCTGAGGCGGATGGACTATCTCTAACAGATGCGGATGGGAGGCTGTGATTCTCGAAGCCATTATCGCCGGATCGGATATCACAATCGATGGCGTGAGCATTGCGTACGACGCTGTCTACGCTGAGCTTCCCATCCCGTTATTGCGCGAACACCGCGCGTCCGACGAAGTAGGCGAAGTCTATCAGTTGCAGCAGCGTGGAGCTGACCTGATCGCATTCTGCGAGACCTCTGAGACTTGTGACGAGTACACCCACGTATCGCCGGGGCTCCGCGTGCTGTCACACGACTGCATGAAGTTGATTGAAGTCTCTCTCGTGCAGCTATCCAAGAGCCCACGCACCCAGATCGTGCGACGAACTGCCAATGATCCAGCTCGCGACTACGCGAAACTGAAGCGCGAGCACACCGGCTTGCTTATCCGCCGACTTCAGCTTCTGCAGCAACTCGTGAGGACCATCCATGTTACGCATCCCTGACGCGACCGAAAATCTTCGCTCTAGCTTGAAACGACTCTATCGACCCGAGTTTCCCAAGCAGTGCGGTGTCTCCGACGACAAGCTCAAAGCGTTTATCGATGGCAGCTACCTGTCCGACGAGGACAAGGAGATTCTCACGAATTATATGTTCCCGCATCTTGCCTTCGACGCAGCTCGCGATCGTTTTGTCTCTCGCACCGTCACATATGCCATCATGCATGCGACCGCTTATCTGCGACGCCGCGCGCAGGACTACCATGACAAGTCCGATCTCGCGCGTCAGACGAAGATCAGTCCCATCCTTCTCGAAGCGTTTAGTGAGGGCGATAAGGACCTCACTGCCGAGCAGAAGCAGGACCTCGCTCGCATCTTCGATCTTCACAACCGAAAGTACGACGCCCGGACCGACTCACTCGTGCCTCTTCCTACAAAGGAGCCTCCGCCTATTACTCCGCCCGAATATGTCTCCCGTCCGTGGCGCGAGCAGCAGACACGGACACTCACCACTGTGGAGGATGTTACATGAACGATGTGCCGTCTTGGCATCCTCAACACCCAACCCAGAGGAACGCCACCACCTTTAAGGCCGGTCACAAAGGCGGACGCCCTAAGGGGGTAAAGGACAGGATTTCGTCCGACCTCAAGAAGAGTTTCATAGAAGCGTTGCGCTCGTTCGGAAGCGACGGCCAAGGCACGGATGGTATCGAGGGATTCATTCACTACGCGATCCGCAATGATCTGAGTGGCGTGCTTAGAGTCGTGGCAAAGATCATTCCATTGCAAGTTAATGCGGATGTTCAGGGCAAGAACATCGCCAATGTCATCATCAACACGGTGCCTCCCAATCACTTTGTGAAGGACGGAGTAATTATCAATGGAGAAGTCATATCAGATGGACATGGACGATCTGGAGAACCTCGCGAACGACTTACTCAGTTTGACCCGGGCGGGTAATCCTGAAGCCTTTGAGTTTGTCATTCCGATAATCATTAGACGCCTGCTTGAGCAGCCAAATTTAATCAATGCTCCGTTGAACTGACGAGGAGTCGAGCAAATGGTTACCTTCACTGAATCTGCAACGCTGATCGTCAAGGATCAATCGACCCCTCAGATCAAGCGCATCAATGCTGCGCTGAAGCAGCTTCAGTCGACTGCGAACTCTCTCAAGTCGATGAAGATCAACTTGACCGGGCTGACGAAGGCTAGCGCCGACGCACGACGACTGACTGCTGACCTCAACAAATTGAAGACATCAGCGATCAACCTTCGCGTCAACACGTCCGGCCTGTCGCAGGCGGCGCGTCAGATCGCAGCGTTGCGGACTTCGGCCGCTTATCCCGTCAACGTCAACACTGGGGCTAGAAGGTCGCTACTCACTGGTGGAGGTGGTATTCGGGGCCCGATATCAATTGTCGGCATTGTTGCGATCAGTAATATCCACGCTCTTGCCAGTGCTCTTCTTCGTTCCACTAAGGAAGGTTACAAGCAGACAGATGTTGCTGATACCAAGATGGCGCTAAAGCAGTTTCCCGAAGAACAACAGACTTTGATAAGCAAAGCAATCAAGGAACAGCAAGAAGAGGCCACCAAGTCACCAACCGGAGCATTGCTCAATCGCGCGCAGCGACAAGACCTCATAACCGAAGCGAGCGGCTCCACCGGGGGTGATGTGGCTGGTGCAGCGTTTCTGGTCAAGCAGGCTGAGAGCCTCATCAAGGTTGGCATGGGTATGGGGCAGTCGTTTGAGACCGCCCGCACTGGTGCCATCGACTTCATTAAAGCAGGCGAGCAGATGGGCCAGATGTCCGATACTGCTGGCAAGTTTGATCCCGCCAAAGCTGCGAAGTATTTCGACACCATGCGTCGTGCCACCATGCAGATCGGACAAGAATTTACTGGTCAGCAATGGCGGACTACGGTGCAAAGCGCCGGACAGGCTAAGACTGCGCTGAATCAGAGGGGTCTGCTGACGCTCGCGTTAGCGATGGAGGAGCAAGGCAGTCGCGCGGGAGTCGGTCTCAACGAGGCGATCAAGAATTTGAGTACGCAGAGGCTAGATAAAAAGAAGATTGCCAACCTCGAACGCATGGGTTTGGTTACTACCGAACAAATTGGCACTGGTAAGATTGGCGGAAAAACCGTTACCGAGATATTTG
>Ga0193696_1000606_pt1 | contig 12022 bp, 8 predicted proteins | sample L3m1metaG_FD_145074 | JGI IMG/M metagenome (GOLD analysis project Ga0193696, IMG submission 145074) | Soil microbial communities from a riparian zone of the East river system, Colorado, United States - L3m1 | ecosystem: Environmental > Terrestrial > Soil > Riparian zone | place: USA: East River... | reverse complement strand
GCTCGCCCTCCCGATGCGCCGACCATCACCGGAACGTCCGCAGCAATCGTCACTCCCTTGAGACGGTTGTCCAACGCGCCGAGCGTCACGATTTGCGTGTGGAGCACGCGCGCGAAGGGCTGACCCCCCACCTCCGCTCCTTCGACCGACAAGCGCGCGCCACGCGCCGCGCCGAGCCGGGCCGCCAGGTCTTTGCGCGTCGCAGCGCCAATGGCAGCCCTTCGTCCCAGGCGCGGGGCTGCGCCGGCGAGGGCTGCTGCCGGCGCCAGCAGCGCATTCGCGCCAAGCATGACGTTGTGTTTCTGGAACGCGGCACGGATACGATCGCGATTGGCGCCGCCGTTCAGTTGCTGATCGGCGAGGACCATCGCACGGCCGACCGACTGGAAAAAGCGGGGTGTGATCGGCGCCGTCTTTGCGCCCTCCACCAGAAGCGCTCCGGCCGTTCTCGCGGCTGTGAGCAACTTGGCTTCGGTCTTGGCCGATTGATCCGCGAAGATCGCGGCGATCAGATCGTAGAAACAGCCGGTGAACACCATCCCGAAACTGTGAACTTCATCGATCAGCTTGCCGGGACCGCCGTCGTCTGGCAAGGTCTCCGGGATCTGAAACTGGAGGTGTTGAACGCGTGACGCGGCTCGGCGGCGTTGTGCGTGGCCTGGAGCCGCCGAATGGCGTCGGCCAACTCTTCCATGGTCGACTCGACGAAATTCCGCTTCCGCAGCGTCGTCGTCGCCGCGACCAACTTCTTCCGGGTGTCGAGATCGTTGAGCGCCGTCAGGATCGCGGTGCAGTCGCCAAACGCTTCGTGGAACGCGCCCGCCTCGAGAAACGGCGCGTCCCACAACTCGGGCCGGATCGAATCCAGCAGTCCGTGTCCCACTTCGTGCGACACCACGTCCGTGCTGGCGCCCGAGAAGAAGGTCTTCGTCCCGATGGTTCTGTGGAAGAACGAAACGCTGTCGCGATCGTAAAAAGCGTTGACGTCGACCCCGACGTCCTGCAGAAGTGGCAGCTTCTTTCGGTTGCCTTGCCACCTGGTCAACTGTCCGGCGAAGGTCTCCCACGCCTCGAGTGCCGCAAGGCCGGCCTCGCGGCACTGCCAAAACAAGAACCCGGGCGTGCCGGGTGCGAATGTACCCTCGGGCGACGGATTCGAGACGGTGAAGCTGGCGCGGCTGGCGGGCCGATTCCTCCGCTTGGTTTTGACGCGCGTTCCGGGCGCGTTCGATCCGGCCAAGGGGTCATTCGGAATGAAGTTGATAGCCATCGTATGCTCCTCGCGTGAAAATTCAAGAGTCGAGCCGGCAGTCAACCTCGACGCGCGCTCCCCGCGCGACCGACACGCGGATTACCTTCGGTGCGTAGCCGTCCGCCACGCATTGAATCGTATAGTCGCCCGGCGTCGGCGCGGAGAGCGTAAAGGCGCCACGGCTGTCGGTCAATGCGGCGATGTCGGGCAACGCGGTCGGACCCCTCACGAATGAGACGCGCGCCGCCGGGACCGCCGTTCCCGCACGATCGGACACCACGCCGACGATGATTCCCGGATCCGGCGACATCACATCTCCGTCAGCACAGTGTCAGCGTCACGCCTTCCAGGCGACCATGTTGTTGAACACCGGGGTCGCGATCCGCGTACCGGAATTCGTCGTCGCGCCTCCGTAGGCATGAACCGCTACGCCATAACGCCCGCCGTTGATGATGCGATACACCGCACTACCGCTCTGCCCTCCGGCCGTATCGATGTCATAGAAGACCTTGCGGCTGTTGACCGAGGCAATTTGCCGGTGATCGTACCATTGAGTGCCGGCCGGCTTGTCGCCCGGATAGCCAGAAATGTTGGCGACGGCTGCTTTCAGATCGGCATCTGACCACACCCCAAAACCGAACCATCCGACCGTGTTCCCCAGCTCGGTCGGGATGATGATGGCGCCGTAGTCGTAGTTCTCGTCTCCGTTGTTCGTCCACCCTAGGACAGAGCGGAAGCTGGAGCTCGTCACCGAGCCGTACGGCAGCGCGTTGCCGTTGCGGCCTGGCATCACCTGAATCTTCTTCACCCAACCGTCACGGCCGGGCACTCCGCTGTTCTTGATAAACACCACGTGCCCGGCTGTCATCAAGGTGTGGGGGCCGATGAACCATCCGGTGCCGATCCACATCGAGTTATCCGCCGCCGTAATGAGCAGCGATGCGTGCGCGCGCCATGGATAGGCCGACGTGTTGCTGATTTGCACGCGATCATCGGGGCCGTGAACGGTTTCGGTAATCTTCGGCGGCGGGCCGAACGACGCCTCGCCGATGTCGGGAAGTGACGAGGAAGGCGCGGTGAAGATCTCGTTGAGAGGCTTTATCGTGTGCCGGTGGCCGGATACGACCTCGGTTCCGTCCGGTTTGGGCGCTGACGTTTTGGGATCCTTTCCCTCGGACGGCGGCCTCGTCACGGCCTTCGTCGCCGCCTCAATGACCTCTTTGGGCTGGTTTGAGACAGGAGCATCCGGGCCGGTTGGTTGCCTAACTTTTGACTTAGCCATGCAGGCCTCCCCTTCTGTGTGCGTCCCTTACTTCTGATAAACGCCAGGAGACGCGAAACCCAACAGCGACTCCTGAATCTAGCCCAGACCCAGCTTCGCGGACCTAAGCAAGCCTCTTCAGATCGCCGGGTCGAGCGTAACGCCGTTGATCAAGATTGTCGTCATGACTCGTCCTCAGAAGGAGCTATCGGCCCTCAACGCATATGTGTCGTGATAGGGCTGCGACTCACCTTGAAGGCACGAGTGTAGAGTCGTCTTGAAGCCGCTACAAGCTGAACGGCGATGACATATCCAGCATGGTCAGAGCTCTTTCGTGAATAGAAGACGCCCGGGCGCTCCGGGAAACTTCGTGGGGATCAAGACACGACAGTTGTCGGGTGTTCCATATTGAACAGACAGCTTCCAGTCATGCCTTTATCGTCGCGTCCAACAACGCGCACGATGAGCAACCCGCCTGAGGCTCTGAAGACCAAGACACCAACTACGAGGACCGGGCGCACTGGCCTTTCGACAAGACATTGATTCCGTGCAGTGCAGCCGCTGGCGATCTGTGTGTTTCGGAGCGGACACACGTTAATACAGGTGACATGGTCCGTGCCGGTTGAGCGATAGCACAATCTCCGCGGCTGTTTCGAAGGCTCCTGGTCGTGCCGTAAACGGCGGACGGAAAAGCGAGAAACGTCATGTCGCAAGGTCTGGACAAACTGAAGCACATCGTGGTGCTGATGATGGAGAACCGCTCGTTCGACCACATGCTCGGCGGGCTGAAGAAGAAGAATCCGAAAATCAACGGGCTGAATGGCGACGAATCAAACCCCGATGTGAGTGGGAACAGAGTGCCAGTGGCTCCCGATGCCACGTTCCAGGGTCAACTCGACCACGATCCCGATCATCACTTTCTTGGCGTGGATCTCCAGATCTTCGGCGGAGCGCCGCAAGGGCCCGGCCGGTTGCCCAACATGGAGGGGTTCATCCAGAGCTACGCAACGCAGGGCGCCGGCGGCAACAGCTCGCACGCCATCATGCACTACTTCCCGGTGGAGGGGCCCACGCGTCTGACGGTGCTGCAAACACTGGCGACAGAATTCGCGGTGTTCAACGGGTGGTTCTCTTCCATTCCGGGTCCGACGATTTGCAACCGCGCCTTCGCTCACTATGGGACGTCGTTCGGGAACGTCGACATGAACTTGTTCCTGATGCCAGCCGCCAAGAAAAGCAAGGTACCGAGTATCTATGAACGGCTGGCAAGCAACGGGCACACGGGCCGGCTGTACTACTTCGATCAGTCCAGCTCGACGATGGAGATTGCCAACCTGTTGACGGACCAGAGCCTGTTTGGGACGTTCGATCAGTTCCTTCATGACTGTCGGAGTGGCACGCTGCCCGAATACAGCTTTGTCGAGCCAAACTACACCGACCATCCGGGTCCTGGCGGCGGGCAAATGCTGGCCAACGACCAGCATCCGGATCATCATGTCCTTGCGGGCGACAATTTCATCGCCACGGTGTTCAACCAGATACGCATTATTCCCGAGCTGTGGGAAAGCACGGCCCTGCTCGTCGTCTACGACGAGCACGGCGGGCTTTATGATCACGTTCCCCCGCCCTCGTGCACGGCCGACGGCTTCACGGCATCGGCGGCCGCCACCGGCACCGGCGCCGAGTTCAAGTTCGACCGGCTTGGCGTACGCGTGCCGGCGATCCTGATCTCGCCCTACATCGCAAGGGGCACCGTGGTCCCAGGCGCCGAGGATGCCGTGAACGGGCGCATTTTTGAACACGCGTCAATCCCTGCCACCATCTCGCGGCACTTCCTGGACGACAACGACGACGGCACCATCCGAGAGCAATCGGCCGAGACCTTTCTTGATCTGCTCGGTGACACGTTGCGCCCGGACAACGACTGCCCGTTCTTCAAGCTGAAAGGCTGATCCTGTGGCGAAGAAACTTGACGCCGCTGTTTCGAGGACATTTGAAATGTCCATTGACGTTCCAGACTTCGATGAAAAAGCGGCCTACGATCATGACCGGCCGATTTCCGGTCTGATTCGTACGCAGCTGCTGCACCTTCACCAGGCCGAAAACCTCTCGCTGCCGCCCGGGCGACGCACCGGCATCAACATCAATGATCTCCAGACCGAGCGTCAGGCCAGCGAATACATTCAGAAAGCGACGGTGTTGTTGCACCGTCACGGCAAAGCTCAAGCGGCGAAGGCCGCGGCGAAACGCCCTAGGAAAACGAAGAAGGTTGGCCCGAAGGTCCGGGCGGTCGCGACGAAAAAAGCCGCCAAGCGGCGGAAGAAGCCAATCGCGAAGGCGCGGACAGGGCGGCCAGCAGCCAAGCGACGCAAGTCCAGCAAGTAAGGAGAATCCCGTGCGTCGTGCCGCATTCGCTCTTGTCGTTCTGCTCTGTGCCGTCCCGTTGCGCGCGCAGCAGCCCACGCCCGCTGAGGTCGCCGCGGAAGATCCGGCGGATGAAAAGGGCAAGATTGCCAAGAACTGCCTGTTCAAGCACGTGGTGGGCTGTCTGGAGGTGTTGTTTACAGGCCAGCCACTGCACATCGCCGTCGGCAGCCTGCCGCCGCAGAACGGTTTTGCCTACGGCCTTGCCTACGTTGGTCGCAAAGACACGAAAAGCGGCAACTGGCGCATCTCGTGGAATGGCGACGCCGCACTGTCGAGCAGCCGTTCCTGGCGCGGCGGTCTGTACGTGAACTTTGTCGACTCGCGTATTTCCCAGGCTGAAGTGGACATGGGGACGGGCAATGCAAACATGGCCGATATCCGCGCCTATATCGAGCAGCCGGTCTACACGCTGTACGTGCAGACCATCTCACTGAACAAGCTGACGATGTTCGGTCTCGGTCCCGAAACGCTGGAATCGGGACGCTCGTACTACGGGATGAGCGAAACGGTCGCGGGCGCCAGCGGCGTCCGGCCGATCTACTCGCATTTGAACATGGGCGTGTACGGCGAGATCAATGGACGGTCCGTCGACGTGCGGCCCAGCCCGAACCAGGAATCGCCATCGATCGAACAACTCTACGGTCCCGCGGACGCACCTGGTCTTAACGACCACCCGTTCTTCCTGCAACTGGGCGCTGGGGTCAGGATGCGTCCGTCGGACTCCAAGAAGCGCCTGCATCTCAACTACGATGTGGCGTACCGTCCGTTCTTCGATACCTCCGGTTCCGAATTGTCGTTCCAACGGCTGACGGTTGATCTCGGCCACGAGCTCTCGCTGTATCACACCCACATGCGAGTGCCCCGGGACACGAATGGCCCCGATGATTGCGCTATCGATCCAGGTGACGCTCGTTCACGGTGCCAGCCGATCGCGAAAACCAGCACCAAGGAAGGCTCCATCGGCTTTCGCGCCTTTACGTCGCTTTCCAGAACGTCTTCTGCCAACGCCGTACCTTTCTACTTTCAGCCCACGGTCGGCGGCGCTGACATCAACGGCAACAACGTGCTCGGCAGCTATCAGGACTACCGCTTCCGTGCACGCAACCTCCTGCTCCTCCGTGAAAGCTTCGAGCACTCATTCGGAAAGCTGCCCGTTGGTTTCATCATGCTGGCCGACCAGGCCAAACTCGCAAACGCGGCCGGCGACCTTGGCCGCGCACCCTGGATTCAGAGCTATGCGGCGGGGATTACGCTGCGCGCCGGAGGCCTGCCGATAATATCGCTGCTGTTCGCATTCGGTGGCCATGAAGGCACTCATACCATCCTCAACATGGGTGCGTCATTGCTCGGAAGCTCAGGGAGACCATCGCTGTTCTAGGTGCTCGCGGCCTACGCGGGTCGCAACGAAACCGAGAGCCTGACAACAGTGATCCGTGCGGCGCGTCGACAGCGGGCGAGCGTTGGGCTTGATCCGATTCTGTGTGCAACTTGAGATGCAGACGTGTTGATGATGCGGATCTTCTGTAGATCCTCACTCGTGTTCAATACTGAACAGTCTTTGACGGCAGAGTGAGGTACAAAGCCGGTTCGCGAATGGCGTTCACGAAACCATCTTGGGTAGTGTCTCGGAAAAAGTCGATGGGCACACCGCATCGCGTCACGTCTTGGACCGATATCGCAGCGACGATTGAAGACGCCGCATCATCGCTTGCGTAGAGGACCGTCATGCAACAGGCCGCTCGTCCCACCCCCTGCCCGATCGTGCTTCGCGGCCTGCTCGTCGCTATTCTCGGGGCGTGGGTCGCACCGCTCGCCATCGTTTCGGGTCAGCCGCGAGAGCCTCAGACGCCGCTGACGGAACGTGCCGAGATCGCACCTGACGGCGTCACCGTCAGATATCCTGCCGGCTGGTCCATCGCGCAGGAAGCGCATGCGGCCAGGATCGTCAACCTGTCGCCCGCTCGGTCCGCGGCTGCAGACTTCCAGACTCACTCGAATGCGACGCAAGTCGTGATCACAGTCGAGCAGATGCCCAGCCATGCGGAGGCGTTGCGCAAACTCAGGGATACTCGATCGGCGTCCACTGCCTCGACGACATTTCTGACGATCGGCGGATGGCCGGCGCTGCAACAAAGGGCCGTCGTGGTGCGGGAGCAGCCGGGCAATCCGGAAGGAGAACCGCCAGAAGATCAGCAGCCAGTCGACAACAGGCCGGTCGCCGCATCTCAGAAACAACGGCTCTTTCCGCTGACCGTGCTTCGAATCACGACGGCGATCGCGGCGGGAGAGCTGTTCGTTCTCGCTGAGGGTCAACTGCTGCCGGACGCTTCTGCGATGGAGGAGTCGGTGGTCCGGGCGATATCGCGGAGCCTGGCGTTCCGTGCTGTCGGCGATCCGGCACGCACGAGTCGCGAGTTGACCGACCTGCGAGCCGTACGACCGAGGAAACCACTCAATCCTCCCCGATCGAAGGGTCCCGCGACCCTTGCCGAAGCGTTGAAGATCGCGAGGCTTTCAAAAGCAGGGGGTGCGGCGGCGCGCTCGAGGATGCCGATCCTTGCGGCCGCGGGTCTGCCGCTCGCTGTCAGCGGCGGCAGCGAGGCAGAGATCGCGGTCTCGACGAACGGCCAGAACATCGTCATCGCTCAGGGGTTCGGCTACGTGAGCTCGACTGACGGTGGCTTGATTTTCAACGGCGGCGCCTTTCCCGGATCGATTGGTGATGGCGCAGTGACGTTTGGCCGGAGCGGAACCTTCTATGCGGCAACCATCGGCTTAGGCACGGTCCGCATTTACGCGTTACCCCCCACTGCTGGCGCGACGTTCACCTTCCGCGCCAATGCGTTTACATGCCCCCCGACGTCGGGCCCCCTTCCGTGTGGCTACGCCTCGGGGTCGACCCCCATTCCCGACCAGGAACACATTGCCGCCGATCGCTTCAACGCGAGCGCCGGGGGCGGGGATCGGGTCTATGCGGTCTGGCGGCACAGCAACCAAAAGTATGGCATTGCCTGTTCGAATGACAGCGGGACCACCTGGGGGCCTAGCTTGGTTCGTAACTCCGGCGATCTGCCCCGCGTGACCGTCGGCCCGGATGGGCGCGTCTACGTGGTGTATCAGGCCACAAACGACATCCGCCTGGATCGGTTCCCTGCGTGCCCCGCGACCGCCGTGGCGATGACGGTCGACGCGGCTGCGGATGCCAAACTCGTCACAACGCTGGGCCCCGACAACTGGGTGTCGTGCACGAACGGTGTGCCCGGCCTCGACCGCTGCAACAACGGGAACAATCTTTCGAGCTTCACGGTTGCCGTCGATGACACCGATGCCAAGCACGTCTTCGTCGCGTACGCCCAGAACATCTCGGCCACCACCTCCCCACCCAACGAGAGCATCGTCGTTCAGGATTCCATCGACAGCGGCGTCACGTGGCTCGCCGCGCGCACGGTCACGGTGAGCAACGCGGCCGTGGCCCGCCGCTTCATGCCCTGGGTTTGCGCTGTCGGAGGCGTCGCCTACGTGAACTGGTTCGATCGCCGCGCGGCCACGACGACGAACAACAGCCTGACGGACTATTATGCGGGGAGCGCGACACGCGATGGCGTCGGCAACCTCGTCGCCGGCCTCGAAAGACGCGTGAACGTGTTGAACTCGGCCGACAATCAGTGCGCAGCAGGTCAGCCGCCCGGGAGTGCCGCGAGCTGGCCGTCCTCCACCCGATCGCCCACGGACTCCGACAGCTGCCGCCCGCAGCCGCAGCTCGCCGGGCGTTGCTTCGTGTCGGGTTCGAGTCCGCTGACCGGTTCGGGGAACCCTTGCGACTTCGACACGCCGAATAATTGCCCGACGCTTCCGGTTCCCGAAACGTGTCTCCCCGGTGGCGGTGGCCCAAAATACGGCGATTACAACGGCAACGCCTGCGCCGCCGGGCGTGTCTACTCGATCTGGCCCTCAGCCACGCCCGCTCCAGTTCCCCCCGCGGGGCCCGGGATCACCCTCTACTACGCGGCGCTGGTCGTCGCCAGCTCGCAGATTCAGATTCCTGGTCCTGTCAGCTTCAACGACACCTGCGTCGGTGCCAGCTCGCTGGCGACGGCGAATGTCTGCAACGCCGGCACGGTCGATCTGCACGTCGATCCGCTGACCTCCTCAGACACGCAGTTCACGGTGGTGGCGCCGTCGTCGGGCTATCCCGTGACGATCTCGCCTGGAAGCTGTTTTCCGTTTCAGGTGCGGTTCACGCCAACGAGCGGGGGCAATAAATCAGCCACGCTGACCGTGCCGAGCGATGACACGGTGAACCCGTCGGCCCCAATCGCCGTCTCGGGCAAAGCCACCGAGCGCGCGATCGTGACAGCCATCGCCGATGCCGGCGATTTTGGGACCGTGGCCGCTGGCACGTTCCACGATCAGCCGCTCGTCATCAGCAACTCCGGTGGCTGTGTCCTAACCGTCACCAACATCACCTCGAACGCCGCGGACTTTCAAACCGCGAGCGTCGTGTCTTATCCGCTCGTCATCGCGCCAGGTACGTCAGTCGCGATTCCGATTCGCTTCCAGCCGACGAGCGCCGGACCCAAGGCGGCCAACCTGACAGTCAGCAACGACGATCCGCTGAACTTCGCCAAGATGGTGTCTGTGCGCGGCACGGGCGGCGCGCCGCTCATCGCGACGTCGGTCGTCGATGCCGGCAACTTCGGACCGGTGTGCGTCGGCTCAACGCGCGATCTCAACATCACCGCGACTAACAGCGGCACCTCGGCGCTGGCGATCAGCAACATCACGTCCAGCTCGCTCGAATTCAAGGTGCCGCAGGTCCTGATATTTCCGATCATTGTCGCCCCCGGCACGTCGTTCGATGTGCCGATCCGTTTTGCGCCGACGACGCCGGGCCCGAAGAGTGCGAACATCACGATTACGAGCAACGATCCAGCCACGGCGAAGGTCGTGACCCTCACGGCGGACACGCCCGCCAACGAACTGTGCCATCCGCCCTCCTTCACATCGGTCGGCATGAGCACCGGGCCGACCTTCGGGTCGAGCCGGACAGGTGACTGGACGATGGCTGTCCAGGGCCGCGACATGGTGCCGTTCGGCGAGCAGCACACCTTCGGTGTCCAGGTCCAGGGGGAGTATCTCTACTACTCCGGCCGCCACGAAGGTCAGTTCGATATCGGGCTGGTCAACCGCTGGAAGAAGGTGCAGTTTGGCGTCTTCAGCGACTTCAAGTTCGCAGACTTCGGTCAGGTCAAGGATGGAGGCGCGCTCGGCCAGGCCTCGGCCGTGGTCGATCTGTTCTTCACGTCGGTCCGCGTCCGCTTCTTCGGCTCGAAAGGCTTCAAGGACATCGGCGTGCTATCGACGAACACGTCGTTTACATTCTCGGCGGCCCCGGGCCCGGGCACGACCGTGACAGCGATCGACCTCGAGTCCGTGATCCGCGTCGTCGACACGCTCGGAGGCGGCGTGCTCGTCGGCATCGGCCCGAACACTGACCTCGACGGAAGCCTGATGTGGCTGCGGCGCCAGCGCCCGACGCCGCTCAGCGACGGCGTCGGCGCGACGGCTCGCGTCACTCATCACTTCTCGAGCCGGTTCGCGGTGTTCGGCGAGTTCACCCTGAACGAGACGCTGCTCGGCCCCACCAACAGCGGGAGTGTCATCGGCGGGTTCGTTTTCGGTCGCTGGACGCGGCCGAGCGATTTTGCCAACAAGCACACGCCGCTGGGGACTGAGGTACCAAGCGTCCACGTCGATCGATATACCCGCCAGCGGTGAAGCCCGGTTGAGAGTAGATGGCCGCCCTCGGCGATGGCGGGCGACGATTCGAACGCTGGGCCGGCTCGATAGTAGGGAGGAAGTGTCTTGGTCGCCAATTTTCGAGCGGTATTACCCTTGGTTCCATGGTGGAACGAGCGAAGAGATGGCGACATCCGTGAGAGAAGTGTTGCCAGCTCAACCGCGACGATATACGGCGCCATGGCGCGATAGACCCGGTAATATCGTGCGACCCGTCGTCAGCCCATCAGACGACGTTGACACGACTCCGCCACTGGTAGTCATGTCATTTCACCGACGCAGCGCGTGCACGAACTGCACAGACTGGAGACGATCGTGGCCGACCTGACCAAAGGTGTCATCGTCATTCTCTCGGGGGGCGGGTTCGACGAAATGAATCCCCAAGAGGTGCGCGATCGGATGGATGAGTGCATCACGCACGTCAACAGCGATCCGTTCGTGCAGGCAAACTCCGGGGGCGCTGGCCTCACCTTTCATCTGCTCCCCGGCCAGACGACGAAGCATCTGCACCAGACGAAATGGCGGGCACTCTGCGACGCGATCAAGCTGCTCGACGCCACGCCGCTCATTATCGTGGGGCACTCGAATGGCGGCGCCGCCGCGGTCAGCCTGTCTCGGTGTCTCAACGCGGTGAACAAGACCGTTGATCTGTTATTCACGGCGGATTCGGTGGGGACGCTCGATGATCTTGGCGATGTCGACGAGATCCCGCCGAACGTCAGGCTCAATATCAACCCGTACACCAAGCCCACGCCGGCATGGTTCCTGGCGCCGTTTCCGATTGGCAAGAAGAACCGTCGCGAGACGGATCATTCATTCAACGGTGTTCTGAACGCTGGCCTGGCCTGGAACCTGCCCGGCGTCTTGGGGCATCGCAACGCGTTCTACGATCTCGCGGGGGGGGACAAGACGAGCCCGACCACGTTCAAGCATCCGCTCATCCTCCAGGAGTCGATCCTCGCCTCCTTGCACGGCAACGCCAACGCCGCGATCATCAGTGCCGCCATCGCGTCGTTGCAGACACTCGCGACCCAAACCCACACCAAGATCGAGATCACGACCGCCGGCTCACACGTCACGCTCCAGCCCTGACCATGCGCCGAAGGAAGATGTGAATGTCGTGTCCCCTGGTTGTAGAGGCAAGCGTATGAAAATGCCCGCAGCTGTTCTCGCCGCATTTCTTCTTGGCGTGCCCGTTCTCGGTGTATGCCAGTCGAATGCTCCCTCCGCCCAGGTCGCGGCTCCGGCTCCGGCTACGCCAGCAGCGGTCAAAGGCATCCTCG
>Ga0193696_1000605_pt1 | contig 12036 bp, 8 predicted proteins | sample L3m1metaG_FD_145074 | JGI IMG/M metagenome (GOLD analysis project Ga0193696, IMG submission 145074) | Soil microbial communities from a riparian zone of the East river system, Colorado, United States - L3m1 | ecosystem: Environmental > Terrestrial > Soil > Riparian zone | place: USA: East River... | reverse complement strand
CATCTTCCGCTCGCTCGGCGCGAACTACCTGGCGCCGGCGCGCGACATCGGCGCCATGGTGCACGGACGGTTTTTCAAGCGCGGGTTGAACTACTGGGCCGGCGTCTTCCAGCACGACGGCGACAACGCGCGGTCGAAGAAGATCCAGGGGGGCGACGAAACGTTCGCCGCACGCGTCACCGGGATGCCGTTCCGCAGGATCGCGCGCGGGTCGATCGCCGCGATCGAAGTCGGATCGTCGTTCGCCATCAGCGCACTGTCGGACGATTCGTTCCGGCCCAACGGCCTTCGCGGCCGGACGGTGGTCAGCCAGGACACGTTCGCCGAGCCGGTGTACGTGAAGGGCCGTCGTCGCCGGTGGGAAGCCGATGCCGACTGGGGGGTGGGACCCTTCGCGGCTCGAACCGAGTACACATGGGTGTCGGACGATCGGAACGGTCAGGGGTTGGGCGATGAGAACCTGCCCGATGCGCGCGCCAGATCCTGGTATGTCGCTGGCGTCTGGGTCGTGACGGCCGAGGACAAGAAGCGGCCGCTCAGGCCGGCGGGAGATTTTCTCCAGGGCGGCTGGGGCGCCGTCGAAGTGGTGGCGCGAATGGAGCGGCTGTGGTACGACAGCGCGGGACCGTCGACCGGCACCGCGTTCCGTAACCCCAGGGCAGAGACGATCTTACCGACGGGAGACCGTGTCGTCACCGTGGGCGCGAACTGGATACTGAATCGCTTTGCGAAGCTGCAAATCAATGTCATCAGGGAACATCTTGAAGACCCCGATCGTAACCCTGTTACGAACGGCGGCGCGCTCTGGAGCCGGATTGTCCGGTTGCAGTTCGTGCTGTAGGCGGAAGCGCGGGAGGGCAGGTATGCTGCTGAACCGGGCGCGCGCGTTCATCCTCATCCTGGCGGTCGGCGCCCTGCTGCCGCACGCTGTCGTCTCGCAGACGCCGGCGGTCGATCCGTCGGACATCTTCTTCGACGACACGGTCCTGCACGATATCCGTCTCGCGATCAACGTTCGCGATCTGGAGTCGCTGCACGTCAACTTTCTCACCAACGATTACTATCCCGTCAAGTTCACGTGGCGCGACAAGGCGCTCGAAGGAGTCGGCATCCGCTCGCGCGGCACCGGCAGCCGCAGCGGCGTCAAGCCGGGTCTTCGCATCGACTTCGACCGCTGGGCCTCGGATCAGAAGTTTCTCGGGCTGAAGTCGGTCATCTTTCGCAATCAGACACAGGACCCGTCGAACCTTCGCGAGCGTCTGTCCATGCTGTTCTTCCGCCGCATGGGTCTCAAGGCCGAGCGCCAGGCGCATGCCCGGTTGTTTTTCAACAACCAGTACGCCGGGCTGTACACGATCGTCGAGTCGGTCGACAAGGTGTTTCTCAAGAAAAACTTCGGCGAGGACACCAGCAACCTGTACGAATTCGCCTTCGATAACAGCGTCGGACACGTGCCGTTCCTCTTCAAGTATCTCGGCAGCGACGCCAACCTCTACGTGCCGATTCCGTTCAAACCAGAGACGAAAGAAAACGATACGCAGCCGCAATACATCGAGCGGCTGATCTGGACGATCGACCAGGCGGGTGACGCGGCGTGGCGTCAGTCGATCGCCGAATACATCGACCTGCCGAAGTTCATCCGGCATCTCGCGATCGAGAGCTTCCTCGCGGAAGAGGATGGCATCACCGGCGACTACGGCCCGAACAACTTCTATTTCTATCGCTACGAGAACAAGAGCCTGTTCCAGTTCATTCCGTGGGACAAGAGCAATACCTTCTGGGAGGCGCCGAGCCCCAACTATTTCATCCTCAGGAACGTGGAGGACGGTCCCGTCGATCATCGGAACCGGCTGGTGCAGCGTGCGCTGAAGTATCCGGATCTCTGGGCGCTGTTCCTCGACACGCTGGAGGAATGCGCGAACTCGGCGTCAGCCGGCGCGACGACTGGCGCCAACCCTCAGCCTGGCTGGCTCGCCGCTGAAGTCCAGCGCGAGTACCTGCAGATCCGCGACGCGGCGCTCGCCGACACGCTGATCTTCACGAACGCGCAGTTCGAGCAGGCGATCGCGGATATCAAGGCGTTCGCGGCGGGACGCAGCGACGCTGTCAAAGCGCAGGTCGCCACCTACCGCGCCCGCGGTCCGCTGCCGTAGTTCTACCGCTTCGAGCGCCGCGCGCGCCGCCTGGCTTCGGCGCGCAGATGCGCCGCGGCGCCGCCGATGAGCCGGCGTCGTGCGCCGCGGTCCCCGCCGTGGACCCGCTGGCTCGCGAGTTCCACGAACCCGTTGGCGGACGCGGCGCCGCGCATCGCCGTCACAAAGCGGCGCTCGGCCGCTGGCGGCGCGAAGCGGAAGAGGTTGGTCAGCCAGCCGACGGGCACGCCCGCAGCGCGTCCGAAGGCGATGGCAGTGTCCACGTAGGGCGCCGCCACCACCGTGCGGCCCGCCGCGAGCGCGGGCCGAATCTCCCATCGCAGTCGGAAGGCGAGATCGGCGGCGTACAGCAGCAGCAGCGTCCGTGCGGACGGCGCCCCTGCCGCGGCATCGGCCACGCAGAGATCCTGAAAGATGCCCGAGGCGTCCCAGTGACTGACGCCTCCCCGCCCCGGCCGGTCGATGGCGCGCCGCGCCGCGGCAATCACCGCCGAAGCGTCGACGCCGTCGACGGAAACCAGCCTCGCTTTCGACGCCTTCACCTCGCCGCTCCGCGTCCGGCGAGCCATTCAGCGACGGCGTCGGTGTTCCATGCTGACCACGGGCGCCGCTGACCCTCGAGGAACAGCTCGCGAATCTGGCGATGCTGATCGCCGATCGACTGCTCGGCGTCGACGGTGATCATGTTGAAGATGAGCGCCAGCGACTCGTATTCCCGGATGACCCGTGCGATGAAGCGTTGATAACTCTCGACCGGATCCTCGACGTCGGTCACGTCCTGGCCGGCCTCGTAGAAATTCGGCATGCGCGTCGCGGTGACCCGTTTCCCTGAGGTGATCGGCGACACCGCGAAATAGAAGACGAGGTCGGGCCACAGCAGCGGCTGGTACAGCTTCAGCACCCAATCCAGATCGAGACCGCGGGCGACGTCTCGCGCGAGACCGGTAAAAAGAAACCGGTCCGCAATCACGAGCTTCCCGTCCCAGAGCGCCGGCAGGATGATCTGCTCGACGCGATGGCGGAAATCGGCGCCGTGCAGCAGGGAGAATTCCTCGGGGCTCAGCGCGCGGACCGCTTTGCGGCTCCTGATGATCGGCTTGATCAGATCCGACGAGTTCCACTTCGTCGTGACGACGTCGTAGCCCTCGGATTTCAGCCACGTCTTGAACAGCTTCCGCTGCGTCGTCTTGCCGGAGCCGTCGGGGCCTTCGAAAGCCACCAGAAGTCCCCGCTTCTTCGTGGGGTCGGTAAAGTGCGCGCGGGCGGAGCGGCGGGCGACCCCTAGGGCCGCGGCAGACGGTCGCATCGAGGCTAATAGTAGCGCTTCGGCAGATCGACGATCACTTTTCGACGAACGAGATCCGCGATCTCCGGCGACACGCGGCCGGTGGCCAATGCCGCCGCGGCGGCCGGGTCGAGCGTCACTTCCTCCGGGAGGTACTCCCGGCAGGCGCCGTATTCCTGCTCGTAATCCTCCGTTGGAAAACGAAGGCGGAGCCGCGGGCCCGGGGAGGCGCCAGCGGCGGCGTCATCGGCCGGAACATACAGGGGATTGACGCGGAATTCGCCGGCGGCGGCCGTCGGGATCGGCACGGCGTGACGCGCGTAGACGCCTGGATGACGGCTCGCGACGATGGTCAGCGCCGAATCGCGTTCGAGGTCCGCTGTGGTGTCGGGCCGCGAGAGATCGAGCGGTCCGCCGTTGACGACGTCGGCGAAGAGCCGGGCCTCGGCAAACAGGCGCGGCTCGATGGTTTCGAACAGCGCCTCGTAACCCTTGGGCGATAACGGTTGGCCGTGCGACGGGCTCCAGACCCGCTCGTTGTGCGCGTGCCCGATCAGGACCGCGCCCGACCCGTCGACGAGCCGTTCCATCTCGTTCACGAACTGGCGCTTCGTCCAGATGAACATGAAGGCGTCCGTGCACATCGCCAGGCTGAAGGCGCCGCGCGCAAACGGCATCGGGGCGTTCCCGTCGCAGCACACCGGCTCGCACCCCGGAGCCGTGAAGCGGCGCGCCAGCCAGATCTTGGGGTAAAAGAGATCGGCGAGCACTGGCGGCGCGGCGGACAGCTCCAGCAGCGTTCGGGTCACGTGACCCGAGCCGCCGCAGATGTCGATGGCTCGCTTTGACCCGCCGAGTACGGTGGCGCCGACCGCTCGTGTCACCGCCTGCGCCACGATGTAGGTGGGATCGGAGAAGCGGTAGAGGAAATAGCCGCCCTCGAAGTTTGGCCCGAGCGCCTCGACCGTTTCCCGGTACGTGGCGATGTCGGATTCGGCGGCCGCTTCGAACGCGCGCGCGCCTGCCTCGTCGTCCAGGCCGACCATGGTGCGGCGCGCCAGATCCGGGCGGCCCTCTTGAATCTGATCGCGGGCGGTGGTGGCAGCCGGCTGCAGATGCAGAACCGGGATGCCGTCGACGACAGGAAAGATGCAGCACTGGCATCCGAGGACGCCGTCCTGAATCTCATCGTCACCGCGGCGATGAAACAGCGATGTCACCAGGTCCAGCCGGCCGCCGCAGTAGGGACAGCGCAGGATCTCTAAAGTCTCAACTCTCAAGGCTCAACTCTCAAGGTCGCGAGCGTACCTCGTCTCAGCGTACCTGGTGTCCGGTTTCAGCCGGACCTACGAGCTCACCATCGGTTCGCCCAGCCGCTCGAGCGGCGAATCCGGCGTCGCCGCCTCGAGCGGCGCGCGGCGGAAGTGCTCGACGCCGAGCCAGCGGCGCGCTTCCTCTTCGTCGATCCAGGCGATCGGGTTGTTCGCGCCCATCTGGGTCCGATGGCAGCGCAGCGCCGCAAGTTTGCGCGGCGCCCAGGGGCGCACGTCGACGGCGAACGTCGCCGGCTTGGCACCATCGCCAAACGCGTCGGGATGGATGCCCCAGAAACTCGAATCCGGCGCCGCGCCCCCTTTGGCGTGCGCCGCTTTGATGACTTCGCCCATCATGCCGTTCGGCATGGTCACGTAGTAGAGCGGTGGCGCTTCCGCGCCGAACGACTTGACGGCCGTGTACGTGCGCTCGTGCACACCGACGTGATCCAGGTGCCAGTAGAGTCCGTCTTCGGCAAAGGTGATCACCGCTTCCGGCCGGTACCGTCGGATGGCCGCGACGATTTCCTCGTGCAGCTCTGGCACGTGGTCCCAGCGCAAGTCGCCGTCCGGATGATCCATCACGATCACCTCGGCGACGCCGAGGATCGCGGCGGCCTCGCGCAGCTCACGCTCGCGCGCGCGGCCGAGATCGCCGTCCGGCACCAGCGCGGGATCGCTGATCGAGCCCGCCTCGCCGCGGGAGGCGCACATCACGACGATGCGGACACCGGCGTCGGCCAGCCGCGCGAGCGTGCCTCCGCAGGCGAGCGACTCATCATCAGGATGAGCGAAGATCGCCAGCACGGTGCTACCTTCCACGGTGAGCCTCCACCAGCCGGGTGTAGACCGCGATGTACTCGTCGACCATCCGTGCTACGCCAAAGCGCGCGACGGCTTGCTCGCGGACGCGGCGGCGATCGAGATCGAAGACACGCGGCAGATCGTTGATCATCTGCTCCAGATCATCGAACACCATTCCGGTGACACCTTCGTCGACCACCTCGCGGACGGCGCCGCGGTCCAGCGCGGCGACCGGCGTGCCGCACGCCATCGCTTCGGCCAGCACCAGCCCGAACGGCTCGCGCGCCTGAATCGGGTAGAGCAGCGCGCGCGCCCCGCCATACAGCTTCACCTTGGCGGCGAAGTCGGCCTCACCGTAGTAGACGATATGGCGGCCGTCAACGAGCGGAGCGATTTTCTCACGGTAGTACTCGCCTTCGGCCGCGGCCAGAATCAGGCGCATGCCGACGCGTTTGGCGATCTCGATGGCCTGGAGGACCCCTTTTCCCTCGGTGAAACGGCCCAGAAACAGCAGGTAGTCGTCCGGCTTTTCACGAAACGTGAAACGGTCGGTGTCGATGCCGTGCAGCACCGTCTCCACGACGTTGACGCCGGTCAGCAGGCGCGCCTGCTCGTTGGAGATGGCGACGAATGGCGCCTCCGGATATCGCGACCACAGCGCGATTTCGGCGGCGCTCGGCGAATGGTGGAGCGTTTGCACGATGGGCGCCGGCGACAGGCGCGTGAACGCGAGCGACATCGGGTAGTACGCGGCCTCGTAGTGGATGATGTCGTACTCGCTGCTGCGCTCGACCGCCGCCGCCAGGTTGAGCATCTCGTAGAGCTCCCAGGGCCACATGTGCTCGTCGTGCCAGTAGCCGTGCGGGTAGATCGCGTTGAGTCGCGCGCTGGTTTTCGAGTCGGCGGTCGCGTACAGCGTGACGTCGTGGCCGCGCGCGACGAGCCCTTCCGTGAGCAGCGACGTCATCGTCTCCACCGATCCGGACTTGGGCGGAGGGATCGTCGTGGCGACCGGCGCGATGTGGGCGATTCTCAGGCGCACGCCGTCTCCAGGAGCTTTGGCAACACGCGCGACGCGTCGAAGTGCTCGCGCGCGATTTCCACCGCGTAGCGCGCGTGCCGGCCGTAGTCGGCGTTGATGCGGTCGATGCCGGCGATCGCTTCTTCGGGCGTGGAGAAGGCGAGGAGACCTTCGCCGGACGGCAGGTGATCGGTCCAGCCGGTGTTCTGCACCAGCGCCGGACGGCCCGACGCGAGGTAGCACTCGGTACGATCGCTGAACCAACCCGAACGATTGACGACGTAGGTGTGCTTGGCGACGCCGAATTCCGCCTTCGAGCTCTGGATGAACTCGCGGTAGGCGGTCGGCGTGCGTGAGACGGCCATCGCGTCCACCGTCTCCCACCCGTGTTCGCGCAGCAGGCGCTGCGGGCCGTTGATCGCGAGCTCGAAGCGCTGCGGCGTTTTCGACGGCAGATCGACGAACTTCACGAACTCCTGATCCTTGTTGCCCCCGACGTCGGCGAAGCTCTCAATCTGCCACGTCATGACGCTCGTAAACCGATCGCGCGGCATGACCGGTGCCTGTCGAACGCCGTCCGTGAGCCAGTCATCCAGCGTGATCGGCTGCCAGGTCTTGTGCCACGCAAACGCACCGGTGGGAATTGGCGACGCCGGCGTGCCGATATTCGCGCCGAATGTGAACAGGTGGTCGAACTTCTCGAAGAACTGCACGTACCACGGCTCGGCCTTGGCGATGGCGAGCTGCGTGAACGCCGGATCCGAATCGATGAATACCTTCCGCGGGATGCGCGCGTATTCATCGCGCCAGAACCAGCTGCCGCCGGACAGATTGATGAAGAGATCCGCGCCGGTCGCGTACCGCCGCACATCCTCGACGCTCCGGCCGTGATAGCTCCCATCGTAGTTGACGAACGACCAGCGATCGCCGAGGCCGTACGGCTCGAGCGCGTTGTGAATGTACGCCGTGCCGTAGGCGGGATCGGTCGAGCGCGTGTTCTGCACGGGGTCGTAGACACACTCGCCGGTGTCCTCGATGTAGAAAACCTCGTGACCGAGTGCGCGCAGCCCGAGCAGGTACATCAACGAACACCAGGTCACGCCGCCGAACGGATAGCGGGCGATGATGCCGGCAAAGAGGATCCTCATGACATTGCGGATGTCTGATTTCGGATTTCGGATTCGGTCACCAATCCCCAATCAATCCGCAATCCGACGTCCGCGACCCGAAATGTCACCGTTTCGCCGCCTCGATGAGCTCGTCGACTGTCTCGGGATCGTCGAGCGACTTGCCGACGGAGAGTCGGGCGCACATCCTGCGGTACAGGTCGCTCTGCTCCAGCAGCTCTTCGTGCCGTCCCTTGGCGGCGATCCGTCCGCCATCGAGCACCAGAATGCAGTCCGCGTCGCGGACCGTGGACAAGCGGTGCGCGATGACGATCGTCGTTCGACCGGCGCGGAGGCGCCGCAGCGCGCCGAAGACAATTTCTTCGGAGATCGCGTCGAGCGACGAGGTCGGTTCGTCGAGGATGAGGATCGGGGCGTTCTTGATGACGGCGCGCGCGATGCTCAGCCGCTGGCGCTCGCCGCCCGACAGGCTGCCACCGGCTTCGGCGATTTCGGTATCGTAGCCGTTCGACAGCCGCGCGATGAACTCGTGCGCGTGCGCCGCCCGCGCCGCGGCTTCGACCTCCTCGTCGGTCGCGTCCAGCCGGCCGTAGCGCACGTTGTCGCCGATGCTGCCCGCGAACAGCACGGGCTCCTGCAGGACGATCGCGATCTTCTCGCGCAGCGATCGGACCTTGTACTTCCGCACGTCGCGGCCGTCGATCAGCACGCGGCCCTTGGTGGCATCGAACAAATGGGGAATCAAGCTGACGAGCGTCGTCTTGCCGGCTCCGGTCAGGCCGACGAGCGCCACCATCTCTCCAGGCTTGGCCACGAAGGTGATGTCGTGGAGCACGTTCGTGCCATCGGGATACGTAAAGCCGACCCCCTCGAATCGGATCTCACCTTTGACCGACGTCGCCTCGACCGCGTCCGGCGCATCGACCGTTTCCGGCATCAGCCCGAACATCTCGCGCACCCGCTTGGCGCCGGCGACCGCGCCCTGCAGCTGGCCGGTCGTGTGGGCGATGGCGGACAGCGGTCCGTAGACCGCGCCGAGGTAGTTGATGACGACGTACAGGTCGCCGATGCTGAGCGTCCCGGTCATCACGAACCGGCCGCCGACGATGACGACGAGCGCGGTACCGAGGATCGTGATCGTGCTGACGACGACGGAGAAGAGCGACTGCTGCCAGGTGATCGCGATGCGCGCGTGCATCGCCTTCTCGCCCGCGCCGCGGTAGCGCTCGAGCTCGTGGCGCTCGCGCGCGAAGCTCTTGACCAGCCGCATCGCGCCGAATGTCTCGTAGAGTCGCTCGAGCAGCTTCGATTCGAGCTCCTTGACCCGTTCCTCGCGGTTGGCGAGCGTCGACGTGTAATACCGCAGGCAGAAGAACAGGAACGGAACGACCGTCAGCGACAGCAGGGCGATCGTGACGTTGAGGCTCAGGATCATGCCGAACATCACCGTCAACGCGATGATCGAGGTCGCGAGCGGAAAGATGCCGCTCATCACCAGGTTCTCGATCGCGTAGGCGTCGACGTCGACGCGATACACGGCGTCGGCCGTGCTCTTGTGGATGTGGTGATGCAGCCCAAGCCCGGTGAGGTGCTCGAACAGGCGGTGCCGGAGGTCGTAGACCATCCGTTGTCCGGTGTCGACCTGCACCTGCGTCCCGTACGCGGAGACGAGCTGGTTGACGATCTGCAGGATCACGCCGGCGACGACGACGCCGACGAGCAGCGCCAGCCGATCGTTCGTCGCCAGGTATGTCAGCCAGGCGGCGCCGGGCGTGTTGAAGCTGAGTCCGAGAATCTTGATGTGATCGGGAAACGGCTTCCGCGTCAGCACGTAGTCGATGACGATCGCGAAGGGCCACGGCTGCAGCGCCCCGAGCACGATCTCGGAGACAAGCAGCACCGACAGCACCGACACGCGGGCGCGATACGGCCGAAGGAACGTCAGCGTCCAGCGCAGCAGGCCGCGGTCAGCGGCCTGCGCAGCGGCGGCGCTCATCCGCCCACCTTGCGCCCGGGCGTCAGCACCCTGGGTGGAATCAGCTTGGCCGTCGGCCTCGGAATCGGCAGCGCCACCAGCTGATCGCGCTGCGAATCCGCCACGTACAGCCAGCCGCGCCGCGCCGAAAACGCGACGCGCGTCGGCGCGCCAAACGCGACGCGCCCTTCGTCGGTCACGTCCTGGATGATGCCGTCGGGACCGACGGCGCGCACGTTCCGGTTGTAGAAGTCGGCGATGAAAATCGTGAGGCGGCCTCCCGGCTCGGGCACGAGCGCGATGCCCGCCGGACCGGCCAGCGTCGCCTGCGTCGCCGGTATGCCTGCCACCGACGGGCCCCAGCGCCCGTTGCCCGCGACGGTCGAGATGGTGTGCGTTTTCGGGTCGACCTTCCGCACGCGGTTGTGGTGGATGTCGGCGATGTAAATGTCGCCGTTCGGTGCAATCTGTACGTCACTCGGCATGTTCAGGTGCGCGCTCGTCGCCGGCCCTCCGTCGCCGACGTTGGCGCTGTCGCCTGGGGAGCCGTCGCCCGCGATCGTCCGGATCAGGCCGGTTCTCGCCTCGATCATCCGGACGCGGTAATTGAGCGTGTCGGCGATGTAGATGTCGCCATTGGGCGCCGCCGCCACGGCGCTCGGCGTGTTGAGCGCGGCCTCGGTCGCCGGCTTGTCGTCGCCGTCGTAGCCGTTCTCGCCCGATCCGGCGATGGTGGTGATGATGCCGGTCGGATGATCGACGCGCCGGATCCGATCGTTGTGCGAATCGGCGATGATGACGTCACCGTCCGGCGCAATCGTGACGCCATCCGGCGTGTCGAGCTGTGCCTCGGTTGCCAGACTGTTGTCGCCCGAGAATCCGCTGCCGAGGTCGTAATTGCCGGCGTACGGCTCGATGTCGGGGTGGTCGCGCGCGTCGACGCGCCGGATCACGTTGTTGTTCGAGTCGGCGATATACATGTCGCCGTTGGGGGCGATGGCGATCCCGCCGGGCGCGTCGAGCCACGCCGAGATCGCCGGTCCGTAGTCGCCGGCGTAGCCCTTCTTCCCGCCGATCACCTGCGCCGTCGCCGCCTCCCGCAATATGAACGTGCCGGCGCCGAGCGCCACGATCATCACGACGAAGATGAAGGCGCTGCGCACGCCGTACATCCGCAGCAGCGACGGAGCGACCAGCGGCACGCGGGCAGGTCCCGGGCGCATACTCACCATCCCGTTGCCGACCGTGACGTGCGCGATGCCGCGCCGGACGAGGGCCGTCGTCTGCGCGGTGCGCCACGCGACCACCATGATGAGCCCGAGGGTGAACAGGGCGACCATCGTGCCCGCCTGCGGCCATCGCAGCACGACGCCGGTGGCCGCGCCGACGAGCAGCACCATGCCCAGACCGACCGCGCTGACGATCCCGAACGTGGTCGGACGCAGGTGCGTGCTGATCCGCACGAGCGCTTTGCCGCCGCCGTGCTCTTCGACGAGCGCACGCACGTCGAGCCACGCCCAGCGGCCGACGAACGCGCTGACGTCCCGGTCGTCGGACCAGCCTTCGTCGATCTCGATCGTGCGCACCGCGCGCGACCGCCGCAGCCAGTCGGCGAGCCGGGCCAGGATGCGATCGGCCGACGTCCAGGTCTCGCTCCAGAAGCGGTCTTCGGTGACGCTCCCGGACACCAGCAGCAGGGCACGCCACGCCTCGGCAAACGACGGCCGGGCGCCGCGCTTCGTCTGCCGCTCCTCGGGCGGCAGCGCCACCTCGGGCGGCGACAACACACCGCGGACCTGCCCTCGCAGGCGCGCCAGCGGCTGGAGGAAATGCAGATACGCCACCACGCCGTGATACCAGAGCTTCCGGCCCTTGAGCGAATCGACGTCCGATCGCAAGGCGTACGTGATGTTCTTTCCGATCGTGACGGCGAGCCCGACGATCCCGCTGCCGAGCAGAAGCGCCGCCGCCCACCAGTGCGCCCCGGTCGCGACGACGGCGAGGCCGGCGAGGGTCATCACGAACGAGATGACCTGCCACCGGATCGAGTGCGGCATGAACGCGAACGGGTGGACATCCGCGCGATAGACCGACGGGAACGCCGCGGTCCCCCAGACGCCGGCGTTGATGCGCGTGCCCCACAGCGAACGGACGAAGGGCAGCGGACTGTAGATGCGTCCGCGCCACAGCATGTGGCCGTCGAGGAACTTTTCCGGATGATGCGCCATCAGCCAGGTTTCGCCCTCGCCGTAGCCGACCTGCTGCGACCAGTACGTCTTGATGGAGCTCCGGTGGTGGTGCCAGACCAGGGCGGCCGCCGCGAAGCCGATTTTCCAGCCCCGCGCCTGACGCCACCAG
>Ga0193696_1000601_pt1 | contig 12112 bp, 8 predicted proteins | sample L3m1metaG_FD_145074 | JGI IMG/M metagenome (GOLD analysis project Ga0193696, IMG submission 145074) | Soil microbial communities from a riparian zone of the East river system, Colorado, United States - L3m1 | ecosystem: Environmental > Terrestrial > Soil > Riparian zone | place: USA: East River... | reverse complement strand
TGAACGCGCAACCGCCGGCAGGCTTCGACTCGGTGGAAGTGATCAATGCCGGGATCCCGTGGGGAACCACCGCGGAGATGCTGACGCACTACCACTTCAAGTTTCACTTCTACCACCCGGACCTCGTCGTCCTGAATCCCGGCGGCAATGACGCGCAGGGGCTGATCGCGCCGTACTACCATCCGGATTCGAGCAACTGGCGGCAGCCGCTCATACCCGCGCAGCCGGCGGCGCCGCGAGCGCGGCGGCTGCTGCAATCGCGACTGGTCGCGTTGTTCCTGGTGCCGATTCTCTACGACCCCTATCCCGACTCGAAGTTCGTGAACTACGACGGGCGGCCGCCACTCGCGCCCTGGTACGACCGGGCGACGCCAAATCCCGAACGCGCCGTACCGAACGTGCCCAGAGATGAGATTGCGTTCAGCCACAACATGAACGCCCTGGTCGATGAGATCCAGAAGGACGGCCACACCATCCTGCTGGTGCCGTTCCGGCTGCACCCCAAGGCGCCGTACGGTGACGGGATGAAGGCGGCGATTGCCCTGGAAGAGGAGATCCTAACGGACCTCGGCCGGAGCCGCGGCATCGCCGTCGCGCCGTTTCCAGCGAGCGCGGTCTCTGATTCGAACTGGCTCGACACCTGCTGCCATCTGACCGGCGCGGGCAACCTCGAGAAGGCCCGGCACATGCTGCCGTACGTTCGCGCGGCTCTCGAAGCGCCGCACGACGGCGCCGCTATCGACGGAGGACGCCGGACGACTGTCCCGTAAATGAGGGCGCGGGTTCGCCAGGGGTGAGCGGCTGGTCGCGGACCCGGTGGGCGAGCTCAATGGATGGCCGCGCATCGTCGATGCCGAAGCCGTGTCCGGCGAGGATTCCCTCGTAGGACCGTGTGTGCAGTTCGGTGAAGCCTTCCGAGAACTCCACTTCCTGCCCGTCGACGGTGATGGATCGAAACGTCGTTTTCTTTCCGGCGACGGCTTCGAAGGGCAGGTCGGCGGGGTCGGCGGACATGAACCACGTGATGTCCGCGCGCTCGAGTTCCAGCGTGCCGCCGGTGCGCCACTCGTCGCGCGTGTGCACCTGCGATCGCACTTCGCGGCCGAACAGCCAGATGAGCATGTCGAAGAAGTGAATGCCGATGTTGGTGGCGAGCCCGCCCGATCGCTCTTTCGCGCCCTTCCACGACACCTGGTACCAGCGGCCGCGGGACGTCATGTAGGTGAGGTTCACCTGGTAGCGGTGGTTGCGGTCGCCCTCGGCCACGCGTTGTTTCAGCGCGATGAGCGCGGGGTGCAGCCGGAGCTGGAGGATCGTGCAGACGCGGCGTCCGGTTTCGCGTTCCAGTTCCTGGAGCGCGTCGAGGTTCCACGGGTTGATGACGATCGGTTTCTCGCAGATGGCATCGGCACCGACGCGCAGCGCCATGCGGATGTGCGCATCGTGCAGATAGTTCGGCGTGCAGATGCTGAGAAAGTCGATGCGATCGTCCTGCGGTCCGCGCCGGAGTTTCTCGAGATGCCGGTCGAAGCGCTCGATCTCGGTGAAGAAGCGGACATCGAAGGCGTAGCGATCGAGCACACCGACCGAGTCGTGCGGATCGCACGCGGCGACGAGGCGGTTGCCAGTGGCGCGAATGGCCTCGAGATGCCGCGGCGCGACGAAGCCGGCGACGCCCGTAATCGCAAAGTTTTTCACGATGATTGATTATAATCGAGCCTTGCGTTCGACCGTTCCAGCCGCTGCATGAAACTGCTCACCATCGTCGGCGCGCGACCGCAGTTCATCAAGGCTGCCGCCGTGGGATATGCAGTGGAGGCCGCCAACGCCGCCGGCGCGGCGATTCGATCGGTCCTGGTTCACACCGGCCAGCACTACGACGTCGAGATGTCGCGTGTCTTCTTCGAAGAGCTCGGGCTGCAGTCGCCGGATCGCGATCTCGGCATCGGTTCGGGGCCGCACGGCGCGCAGACCGGACGCATGCTCGAAGCGATCGAAGCCATCATCGATGCTGACCGGCCGGACGTCGTCCTCGTGTATGGCGACACCAACTCCACGCTGGCCGGCGCGCTGGCCGCCGCGAAGCTGCACGTGCCCGTGGCGCACGTTGAGGCCGGCCTCAGAAGCTTCAACCGAAGAATGCCCGAGGAGGTGAATCGCGTCCTGACCGACCACGTCTCGCGCTGGTTGTTCTGTCCGACGGACACCGCCGTGGCAAACCTGAAGCGCGAAGGCATCGAGCAGGGCGTGGTGAACGTCGGCGACGTCATGTACGAGCTGGTCGTGCGATACGGCGGACGCGGGGCGCTGCCGATCGGCTGGTCCGAACTCGGCATCGAGCCGCACCGATATGTGCTGGCGACGATCCATCGCGCCGAGAACACGGACGACGAGTCGCGCTTGAGGGATATCCTGGGCGCGCTCGCGGAGACTGCCGCAGAGGTGCCCGTCATGATCCCCCTGCATCCGCGCACGCAGAAACTGCTCCCGGCGCTGCGGCTGACACTGCCGCCGCGCCTCCACATCGTGTCGCCACTTCCGTACGGCCAGATGATCGCGGCCGAAGGAAGTGCCGCGCTGGTCGTCACCGACTCCGGTGGCGTGCAGAAGGAGGCGTTCTGGCTCGGGGTGCCGTGCGTGACGGCGCGCGACGAAACGGAGTGGCTGGAGACGCAGGAGGAAGGGCGGAACCTCGTCGTCGGTGCGGACCGCGACCGACTGGTGGGCGCGGTTCGGCAGCAGCTCGCGCGTGGACGTTTCGGCATGCCGCACGTCGCGAAGTCGACCGCTGCGTCGTCGATGGTTCACACGTTGTTACGCGATGCAGCCGTGGGCAATCACGCGCGATGAACACGTCGGGCGCGCTCGCGTGCTTGCGCCGCATGTCCTCCGGTCGCTAGACTTGACACCATGATTCGAGCGCGGCTGAAGCACTACGCGAAACGTATGCTCAACCGGCCCAGCGTTCCGCCGCCGATCAAGGGGGTCGCTGACGCGCAATGGTACGATGCCAATTATCGCGTCAGCGCGAATTACGCCGCGCCGTACTGGGAGTCCGAGTATCTGTTTCTGTGGAGCGTGCTGGCGGACCGGATCCGAACGGCGCGGGCGCGTCACGTTCTGGACATCGGATGCGGAGCGGGCCAGTTCGCCTCCTGCCTCTATGCGTTGGCCCCGATTGAGGGCTATACCGGTCTAGACTTCAGCGCTCAGGCCGTCGCGATGGCCCAGCGGACCTGCCCGCAGGCGCGTTTCGTCGTTGGCGACGCGACCAAGACGACCGTCCACGACGAAGTGCCGCACGACATCCTGACCTGCACGGAGGTTTTGGAACATGTGCCGGCCGATCATCTGGTGATCGAACGATTCAAGCCCGGCACCCGTTGCATCTGCACGGTTCCGAACTTTCCACACGAGACGCACGTGCGTCATTTCACGACGGCGGAGCAGGTCGCGGATCGCTACGGCCGCTTTTTTGATGGTCTCGATGTGTGGGCGCTGCGCCGCTCTCCGTCGCAAGTATTCTTCGTGCTCGACGGAACACGGAATCACGATCGCAGCTAGCCATGCCGGCCGCGGTCGTCGACCGTGATGAAGATCATCGTACTCACCAACGGCGCGACCCATGGGCGGCGGATCCTGGAGGCGCTGAAGCAGGACGCGACTCCGATTGCCGCGGTGATTCTCGAACGGGCTATGCCGCCGGCGAGACCGGGGCTGTCGGCGTGTATCAGAGAGCTCGGGTACCAGACCACCGCGGCGGTTCTGTATCGTGATCTGTGCGAGAAGCTGTGGCCGGCCCTGCCTGCTCTCCAGTATAGAGGCTTCGCGCCAATCGTCAGGCGCGTCACCGATTTCAACTCGCCGCAAACCATACAGCTGTTGACCGAACTCGGGCCCGATCTGATTATTCTGGGCGGCGCTCGAATTCTGAAGCCGCCCACCCTCGCGTGCGCGAAGGTCGCCGTGCTCAACGCACATCCTGGGTTGCTGCCGGCGTATCGGGGAAACGACGTGGTCGCCTGGGCGCTTCACAATGGCGACGCCGTGGGCGTCACGGTCCACGTGGTCGACGCTGGTATCGACACCGGGCCGATCCTCAGGAAGCAGGAATTGGCGGTCGGGAAGGGACAATCGATCAAGGATTTGAGGCTCAAGGCGGAGGTTCTGGCGGCGACCATGATGGCTCAAGTTGTCAGGGAGCTGATGTCGAGTGGTCGAATCGTGCCGTTACTATCCTCAGGACCCCGCGGTCCGTTGTATCGGGCGATGGCGCCGGAAATGCGCGAGGCCCTGGATCGAAGACTTCGTGGCCAGTGACGGACCATCCGTTGCGCTGAAATATGCGCTCCAGAAGCCGGACGCGCTGACGACGTATGTCTTCGGCTTCATCTTCGATCTCCTCGGCCTGCGCGCTGAAGAAGTCCCGCGCGCCCAGTGTCGTTTGTACTATGGTGACCAGGCTGAGGCGCCCGGCGGGGCGTTGGTCATCACTCGTCGAGACACCGATCTCCTCTGGCCCGAGACGGCGAACATTGAACGGTTTGAAGCCTCGCCCGGCAGAGTCTTCCCCTACGACGTGATCACGTCGATTCGCCGGCTGCTGACCGACGAGGTCAACCGCGACGCCGGAGCAGAAAGCCAGGACGAACACCAGCGGCTTCGGTTCGTCAACAGCTTTCAGGGCCGCAACGGCATTGGCGAAATGCCGGTCGTCAATATGTACGCGCGGACGTTCGGCGCGTGGTTGGCGAAGCACCTTCCGCAGATGCCGATTCCATCGTGGCCCCCAGGGCGACGCTGTGCCATCGCGCTGTCTCATGACGTCGATCGGATCGCGCGGCGTTCGAGCACGCTGTTCTGGCCCCCGTATGCGGTCAATTTGTCCAAGTACGAGAATGTGGTGGTTGCCCGCCAGCGCCTGTGGCACGTCCGGCAGATGGTCCGTTCCCCCTCGGTCGACGACATCGGCCTGTTTCGAAAGGTGATCACGTTCGAGGCCGAACACGGCTGTTCGTCGACGTCATTTTTCGCGACTCGAAACCGGTTCGATCGGCACGCTTCTTTGCTCGACGTCCAGTACAGCATCAGCGGTCGACCGATGCGCCGGCTGCTCGAGGAGTTGCGCGTACAGGGTTTCGGCATCGGTCTTCACGCCAGCTATCGGGGATTCGAGGCGCCGAGTCGTATTGCCGAGGAGCGCCGGTTGCTGCAGCAGGTCAGCGGCGCGCCGGCCGCCGGGCTGCGCCATCATTTCTGGCATCTCGGCACGGACGTCGAGGCCACACTGGCCGCCCACGAAGCGGCCGGTTTCGAATACGACTCCTCGATTGCGTTCAACGAGCATCTCGGGTTTCGTCGCAGCGTCGCGTGGCCCTACTACCCGTGGAGCGAGGCGCTGCAGCGGCCGCTGCGGACCCTGCAGCTGCCAGTCTTTTGCATGGACGGGAACGTGTTTTACACGTCGTCCTCCGTCGAAGACGCCGTTGCGAAGATTTCGGATGTCATCGCCACCATCAAGGCGGTCGGCGGGGTGGGCTCGATCGACTGGCACAGCGATACCGCGAGTCCCGAGACGCCCGGCTACCGCGAGTGGGGGCTGGCGTACGAGCAGCTCGTTCGCATGCTGGCCCGCGATGGGGAGATCTGGACCACAAGTCTTGACGCGATCTGTGATTGGTTCAAGACGCGCCGAAGCCGGCTCACCGCATGAACCGCCGCATTCTGCTGCTCGCGTACATGTTTCCACCGATCATCGACGCCGGTGGATTCAGGCCGCTGGCGTTCGCACGGTATCTTCCCGAGTTCGGGTGGGAACCCATCGTCCTGACCCGCCCCGACAGTGGCAGCCTTCCGCTGGATCCGAGTCAGCTCGACACGCTGCCGCGTTGCGTGAAGGTCGAGCGTGTGCCGGAAGGCTTTGCAGACGCGTGGCACCGCCATTTTCAGAGCCGTTTGAAGTGGGCCAGACCACTCGAAGCCCTTCTCAATCGGCCTCCCGGCTGGTTCGCGGAGGCGGTGGCCTGGCGCGCCGCTCGCCGCGATCCGCAGAAGCGATGGGAAATCAGCTGGATGCAGCCGGCCATCGACATGGGGATGAAACTGATCGAGCGCGATCGCCCCGACGTCATCCTGGCTTCGGCGCCGCCGTTCGAAACGCTGAAGGCGGGATGGACGCTGCAGGAGCGCACGGGGGTCCCGCTCGTGGCGGACTTTCGGGATCCCTGGACGTATGGCGTCTTCTGGAATCCATCGAGTCCGAGGGCGCGCTCCGACATGGAGTGGGAAGCGCGTGTCGTCGGACGGGCCGCCAAGACGCTTGTCGTCACGCCGTCAATGCAGCGGCGGATGGCCGAGCAGTACCCCGCCCAGGCGAACCGCGTCGAGCTGGTGATGAACGGCTATGACGACCTTCGCAGTAGCGACGCGTCGCCGCCGACGGATCGCTTCGTGCTGAGCTATGTCGGCTCGATTATGGAACGCCGATTCCCCGCGGTGCTGTTCGAGGCGCTCAGACGGCTGCGGTCGAAACATCCGGACACGGCGGCCGACGTGCGCGTGCAGTTCATCGGACCGAACCAATGCGATTATTCTTTGCCCGATCGCATTCGCGACGAGGGGCTGTCAGAGATGGTCGCGTATCTCGGCCCGTTCGGACACGACAAGTGCCGCGAACTGATGCGGGAGTCCCACGTGCTGCTGCACATCGAGACCGAAGCGGACTACGCGGTGTCGAGCAAGCTGTTCGAGTATTTCTCGGCGAACAGGCCGATTCTCGGCATCGTTCCGACCGGAAGCGACGACGAGTGGTTCCTGCAGCAATCCGGTTCCGGAGCCAACGCCGGAGTCCAGGACCCGGACGCCATTGCGGCAGCGGTCCGCTCACGGTGGCAGGACTGGAAGGACAATCGCCCCGCGCCGGCGGTCGATCCCGTCTGGCTCGCTCAATTCCATCGTCGCGAGCAAACGAAGAAGCTGGCCGGACTGCTCGAGAGCGTCGCTCGCTGATCAGCCGCGATGAGCGGCGGCCAGCGGATCGCCGGTTGCCGACGCGCGAGTTACCGTGAGGTCGTAAGACGGCAGGATTTCGGCGCAGCCCGCGATTCGGGACGTCTCCGTCACGACAAAGGAACGAAGGCCGTTGATGAACGCGGTCGGCCACTGCCGCAGGCCATCGACGAGCTGCAGGTTCAGGATGTACGTGCCGCGCAGCGTGTTCGCCTGAAACGCGATGCGCGCTTTGAGCCGATCCGATGGCTCGAGATCGACTTCGGCCAGGCCATCCAGCGTCGACATCCCCGTGAAGATCACGAGGCCGTCCGAGCGCACGAGTTGAATGAGCACGCCGCACCGGATGAGCCTCTCGGCGGCAGCCAGCTCCACGTCGAGAACCATCGACGTCCCCGGTGGAACGGGCGCCGTGACCTCTGCGCCCGTGCCAGGGTGCGTGAGGGTGGCGTTCAGCACTGTCAGGCGGGGATCCGCCAGCGTGCCCTTGGACGAGGCGTAGTCGGCCAGGACATCCGGCACCGGCCCCACAATCGGCTCCTGACCCGGACGGAGCAGGAGCACGCGATCGCAAAGGGACGCGATGGCCTGCATGTTGTGCGAGACGAACGCGATCGGAATGCCTTCGTGGCGGAATCGCTCGAGGCGCTCGTAGCACTTCTGCTGAAAGGTGAAGTCGCCGACGGCGAGAACCTCGTCGATGAGCAGCACCTCAGGGTCGACGTGGGCGGCGATCGCGAAGCCGAGGCGGGCGTTCATGCCGCTGGAGTACCGCTTCACAGGCGTATCGATGAAGTCGGGGATGCCGGCGAAGTCGACGATCTCGTCGAAGCGCCGGCGGATTTCCTCGCGTTTCATCCCCATGATAGCGCCCTGCAGGAAGATGTTCTCCCGACCGGTGAGATCGGGGTGAAATCCGGCTGCAAGCTCGATCAGCGCGCCCACACGACCGTGGAGGCGGGCGACGCCGCGCGTCGGCTTCAGGATTCTGGTCAGAAGCTTGAGCGCCGTCGATTTGCCGGCGCCGTTGGGACCGATGATGCCGAGCGCCTGGCCCGGCCGAACCTCGAACGACAAGTTGCGCAGCACCCAGAACTCGTCGGCGTCCAGCACGGGCTCCCGCCGCCGCCCGGTCAACCGTTTGGCGAGTGCTGGGATCAGGTCTCGAAGGCTGTCGTGATGCTCCCCGCGTCTGAATTTCTTCCAGACGTTCTCGAAGGCGATCAGGGATTCCGGCATTCAGATGCGCTCCGCGAACTGAAACTCCGATCGGTGGAACGCCACCCACGCGCCCAGCAATAGCAGGATTGAGACCAGTGCCGCGGCGCCGAACCCCGACACGTCCGGCCGGCTCATCCCGAAGATCGCATCGCGGTAGGCGTCGATGATCGCGGTCATCGGGTTCAGCCTGAGGAGCGTCCCGAGGCGGCCGGGCATACTTCGCACGGGGTAGAGCACCGAGGTGGCAAACATCCAGAGCGTCAGCACGACCTCGAACAGATATTTGACGTCCCGGTAGAACAGGTTGGCCATCGCGACGAACAACGAGACGGCGGCCGTGAAGATGACATGCACAGCCACGATGATCGGGATCAAGGCGATCTGCGGAGACGGCGGCATCTTGTACCAGATCATCATTCCGATCAGCACCGAGCTGCCGACGGCGAGATCGACCAGCGCCACGATCATGGCGGAGAAGGGAAAGATCTCGCGAGGAAAGTACACCTTCGTGATGAGCCCCGCGTTGCTCGTCAGCGATCCGACGGATGCCCGAAAGGTGGACGCAGAGAAGTTCCACGCCAGCAGTCCACTGTACGCGAACAGCGGATAGGGTACGTCCGTTTGGATCGGCGCCACCCTCGTGAAGATGACGGAGAACACCGCCGTGTTCACGAGCGGCATGAACACGGCCCAGCCGAAGCCCATGATCGTCTGCTTGTAGCGAATCAGCAGATCGCGCCGCGTCATTTCGTACAGCAGCTCGCGGTACTGGACCTGCTCGGCGAGCATCTCGCGACAATCGGCGATTAACTGTTTCATGGCTTTGAAGAATGATCCGAGCAGCGTGGCGAGCAGCGCACCAACGAGTCCGGCTGAGGCATATCGATCTTAACACCCAATATCCGCGTGAACCTGGATGGCGCGCCGCGTCTGCGCAGAAACGGGCGATTTCGTGCGCCAGCGAGGCATCCGCCGGCCGCCACGGATTTCATGTTCACGCGAAACGCGCGCCAACGGCGACGAAGGTCGTGCGACTACACTGAAACGCGTATGGACGGGCTGTCGATCGGCCTGAAGAACGCCCGCCGGGCGGCAAAAAGTCTACTGATTCGAGACCTTTAGTTCTCCCTCGCAAGGCTAATTGTGCCGCATTTGGACAATTCTCGTGGGAGCCGTCTGGCGAGACTCTTGCGAGATAGGCCGCAGATCAGTCCGCTACTCCTGAATTCGCGCGAACTTACGGGCCACTTTTGCAAAGAAGAGTGTTCGAATGACTGCCATTCTCGGCGTTTCGGCCTTCTACCACGACGCGGCCGCAGCCCTGGTCGTGGACGGCGAGGTGGTTGCCGCCGCCCAGGAGGAGCGTTTCACTCGGAAGAAGCACGACGAAAGCTTCCCGACTCACGCCATCGACTATTGCTTGAACGCGGCCGGCATCACAGCCGATCGGCTCGACTACGTCGGTTTCTACGATAAGCCGTTTCTGAAGTTCGAGCGGCTGCTCGAAACCTATTTGTCGTTTGCGCCCGGCGGTTTCGAGTCGTTCCTCAAAGCCATGCCGGTCTGGCTCACGCAGAAGCTCTATCTGCCGAAAGAGATGCAGCGCGGCCTCCACGGCAAGTACACCAAGCGCCTTGTCTTCACGTCGCATCACGAGTCGCATGCGGCGAGCGCGTTCTTCCCGTCGCCGTTCGAGGAGGCCGCGATTCTCACGCTCGACGGCGTCGGCGAGTGGTCGACTGCCAGCCTCGGGACCGGGCGCGGCAACGCCATCGAGCTTACCCACGAGATGCACTTTCCCCATTCCCTGGGGCTGTTGTACTCCGCGTTCACCTACTACACAGGCTTCGAGGTGAACTCCGGCGAGTACAAGGTGATGGGACTCGCGCCGTACGGCGAACCCCGCTACGCCAACCTCATTCTCGAGAAGCTGATCAGGTTGAAAGATGACGGGTCCTTTCAGATGGACATGTCGTACTTCAACTACTGCCAGGGCTTGACGATGACGACGGCGAAGTTCCACGAGCTGTTCGGCGGGCCGCCGCGCAACAGCAGCGCTCCGGTCACGCAGCGCGAGATGGATATCGCGGCGTCGATTCAGCAGGTCACCGAAGAGATCATGCTCCGGTGCGCGCGGCACGCGCACGCGCAAACCGGGATGCGCAACCTGTGTCTCGCCGGTGGCGTCGCCCTGAACTGCGTCGGCAACGGCCGCATCCTCCGGGAAGGGCCGTTCGAGCACATCTGGATTCAGCCGGCTGCTGGCGACGCGGGCGGGGCATTGGGCACCGCGCTCTTCATCTGGCACCAGCTGCTCGGCAATCAGCGGACGCCGAAAGCGCAGGACACGCAGCGAGGATCGCTGCTCGGCCCTGATTACTCCGACGAGGAGATTCGGTCGTTCCTGAACGGCGTCGGCGCCAACTACATGCACATCGGCGACGATGCTGCGCTCTGCCAGCGTGTCGCGGAGAGCATGGCCGACGGCAAGGTGGTCGGCTGGTTTCAGGGCCGGATGGAGTTCGGTCCTCGGGCACTCGGATCGCGGAGCATCCTGGGCGACGCCCGCAATCCCCACATGCAGAGCGTCATCAACCTGAAGGTCAAGTTCAGAGAGAGCTTCCGCCCGTTCGCGCCGGCGGTGCTGCGCGAGCACGCGCAACGCTACTTCGACGTGCCGGCCGATCTGGACAGCCCGTACATGCTGCTGGTGGCGCCGGTGCAGAACGACCGGCGGCGGCCGCTCACCAGGGAAGAAGTGGACGCCACGGGCATCCAGAAGCTGCAGGCCCACCGGTCCGAAGTGCCTGCCGTCACCCATGTGGACTTCTCAGCGCGAGTGCAGACCGTCGACGAGCAGCGGCACGGGCTGTACTGGCGTCTCATCGACGCCTTCTACCGGAAGACCGGCTGTCCCGTCGTCGTCAACACCAGCTTCAACCTCGGCTGGGATCCTATCGTCTGCACGCCGAAGGACGCCTACGACACCTTCATGGCATGCGACATCGACGTGCTCTGCATGGGGCACTTCGTGCTCGAGAAAGTGCGGCAGCCGGCGTGGGTGACAGTGGAAGAACGTGCCCGACCGGATGCGGTCATCGCGGATGTCTGGTGCAGCCCGTGCCATCAGGCCGATCTCGAGGTGTCGCACGACCGCGCCGTCTGCACCGCCTGCGGGCACGCCTATCCGATTGAAGACGGCATCCCGGTGATGTTCTGGCCCCACGACTCCTTTGCGCAGGGCCAGGATGTCACGGAGATCGTGAAGTCGTTCTACGAGGAAACCCCGTTCCCGAACTATGACGATCACGACTCGATCCGATCGCTCATCGACAAGTCGCGGCGCGGTCAGTACGCGAACACGTTGAACGAGACGATCCCGTACAACAGCCGCGTGCTCGAAGTCGGATGCGGAACGGGGCAGCTGACGAACTTCCTGGGCATCTCGTGCCGCCGCGTCGTCGGCGCGGACCTCTGCCTGAACTCGCTGAAGCTCGCGACCGGGTTCGCCCGAGAGCACGGCATCGATCGCGTGAAGTTCGTGCAGATGAACCTGTTCCGGCCCTGCTTCAAGCCGGGACAGTTCGATGTGGTGCTGTGCAACGGCGTGCTGCATCACACGAGCGATCCGTACGGCGGTTTCCAGTCGATCCTGCCGCTCGTCAAACCGGGCGGCCACATCATCATCGGTCTTTACAACACCTACGGGCGGTTGATGACCGACCTCCGCCGGCTGATGTTCCGGATGACCGGAGATCGCGCCAAATGGCTCGACCCGTACCTGCGCAAGGAGGCGCTGAGCACGGACAAGCGCCGCGCGTGGTACGCGGATCAGTACCGCCACCCGCACGAATCGAAACATACGGTCGGCGAGGTGCTGGAA
>Ga0193696_1000600_pt1 | contig 12150 bp, 16 predicted proteins | sample L3m1metaG_FD_145074 | JGI IMG/M metagenome (GOLD analysis project Ga0193696, IMG submission 145074) | Soil microbial communities from a riparian zone of the East river system, Colorado, United States - L3m1 | ecosystem: Environmental > Terrestrial > Soil > Riparian zone | place: USA: East River... | reverse complement strand
GACACTCGGCTGCTGCACGACGTGGGTGATCCCGCCGTCTTCCTCATCGACCACGTCCACGACGAGAAGGCCGCCCAGCGTCCCGGTGTCGAACGGCTGGCCGCCGGTGGTGGGGTAGAAAGCCGTCCGGTCGAGCGCGACCGACCAGCGGTCGCCGCGCGGCTCGACTTTCTCGACGGTGGCGTCAAACGTTCGTAGGTACGGATCGCGGTAATAGAGACGATCGGTCATTGGTCTGGGCCGAGGTGTCGCCGGGCGGAGCCAGGCGCGCGGGATCGCTCGCCGGCAGCTCGAAGTAGAACGTGGCGCCGCCCCATTGATTGCCCTGGTGCCCGATCGATCCGCCGTACGACTCGATGATGCCGTAGCTGACCGACAACCCGAGACCGGTGCCCTTCCCGACCGGCTTCGTGGTGAAGAACGGCTGAAAGAGCTTCGGCTCGTCTTCCGGGGTGACGCCAGGGCCGTCGTCGTGGACCTCGAGGCGTACGCGCTTGCCGACGTCGAACAACCGGATCAGGATGCGGCCTTTGGTGCGGCCGACCGCCTCGATCGACTGCTGGGCGTTGATGACGAAGTTGAGCATCACCTGTTCGAGCTCGGTGAAGTTCGCGTACACCGTGCGGGTGGTCGACGTTTCGATGTCGAGCGCGATCGTCCCGGCGTCGAGATCGCGCCGCCGCAGCTGCACGACCTCGCCGATGACGTCGCGAAGGTCGACGAGCGCGGGCGGGCCGGACTGCTGGCTGCTGAAGCGGGAGAGGTTGCGGATGATCTCGCGGGCGCGGCCGGCCTGGGTCTTGACGAACGCGATTTCCTCGAGCGCATCGTCGGACAACCCGCCGCGGCGTTCGAGTAGCTCGGCGGTGCCGAGAATCGCCTGCAACGGGTTGTTCAGCTCATGCGCCACGCCCGACACGAGGACGCCGACCGCCGCCAACCGCTCCTGGCGTACGACCTGGCGCTGCAGCGATTGCAGCGTCTCGCGGACCTTGCGCTCCTGCTCGAATTGGCGATCGAGCTTCTCCTGTGTTTCGCGCAGGTTGGCCGCCATGGTGATGAACGCGTTCTGCAGCTGTGCAAGCTCGAGATTTGGGACTGGCGTCCGGACCGGCGGCGAGAGGTCGCCGTCGGCGATGCGCTGGACGGCGTCCCGAACGCCGCTGATGCCGCGGCCGATCAGCGTCGACAGACCCAGCGACAACAGGAGGACCGCGACGATCCCCACCGACGAGATGATGATGTTGCGGAGGAACAGCGGAGCCAGGCGGCTGACCGCCACGCTGGTGGGAATGCCAACACTGAGGAGCCAGGGACCGCGGCCGATGACGGCATTTCCGTAGAAGCGGGGCACGCCATCGGGGCCCGTCATCACGCGCCTTCCGGGGACGTCTTTCGGCAGAGCCGTGGTTCCGAGCGCCTTGCCGATGTAGAGATCCGCATCGCGACTGCGCGCGAGCACGCGGCTTTTCGCGTCGGTCAGCGTGACCACCGATCCTTCCGGCAGCGGGATGTCGCGGAACAGCGTCTGCATCTCCGTGAGATTGATCCCGAGAGCCAGCACGCCGACGACGTCGCTACGCCCCTCCTGGCGAACCGGATAGGCCAGCACGACGGTCGGCTTGCCCGACACCTGGCCGGTCGTGAGCTCGCTGATAAGGGCTTTGCCGGAGGACAGGACCGCCTGCACGTAGGACAGCGCCTTCGGTCCCAGCTCCACCCGCACGGGCAGGCCTGTGCCCTTCACGACGGCGTTTCGATCCGTCAGCACGATGTTGAGCAGCAGCGGCTGGCCGCTGAGCACATCCGCGAACAGCCGGTCGCTCGACGCGCGGTCCAGCGTCATCACGGCCGGGTGCCGCGTGAGCGCCGACGCCATCGAATCGAGCCCACTCAAATACTCGTTGAGATAGGCCGCCGACGTGTGCGCAACCGATTCGGCCTGCTGTTCGACTTCCTCCTCGCGTTCGACACGTGTCCGGTTCGCCGACCAGATGGCCGCCAGCGCGAACGGGATCAGCAGGCCGCAGGTCGCCACAATGACCTGACGGCGCAGTGGTTGAGCTTCGAGGATTCGCAAGGGAGATGGCGCGATTCTAGCCCAGGAGCAGCGGGTCGGGGACGCCGGCTTCGCGGAATCCACGCGCGCGCAACAGGCAGCTATCACAGCGCCCGCACGGCGCGCCGTTCTCGACCGGATCGTAGCAGCTGTGGGTCAGGCCGTAGTCGACGCCGAGCGCGAGGCCGCGCCGGATGATGTCGGCCTTACTGAGGTCGATGAGCGGCGTGTGCACGCGAAACCTTCCGCCTTCAACACCTGCGCGGGTCGCAAGATTCGCCAAGCGCTCGAACGCGGCAATGAAGTCGGGACGGCAATCGGGATAGCCCGAATAGTCCAGGGCATTGACGCCGATGATGAGATCGTGCGCCCCGAGCGTTTCGGCCCAGCCCAGCGCGACGGACAAGAAGATCGTGTTGCGCGCGGGAACGTAGGTGGACGGAATGTCGTTCGCGTCCGGTTGACGATCCCGCGGCACCGGAAGGTCCGCCGTGAGCGACGAGCCGCCGACGGCACGCAAATCGATCGGCAACTCCAGATGCCGCGCGACGCCAAGCGCACCTGCGACCGCCCGCGCCGCTTCTACTTCGCGCAGGTGCCTCTGGCCGTACTGAATCGTCAGCGCGTACAGCTCGAATCCCAATTCCAATTTGGCAATGGCGGCGGCGGTGTACGAGTCCAGCCCGCCGCTGAGCAGTACTACGGCTCGCAAAGATTAGACGCCCCTGGTGGTCGGTGACCAGATGAATTTGTGCAGCTGCAGCTGAAGGCGAGCGGGCAGGCGATCGGCGAGGATCCATTCCGAGAGCACGCGCGGCTCGAGGACGCCGTGGACGGGCGACATCAGAACGGCCGCGGCGCGCGTGCTGAGCGCGTACCGATCGATGACGCCCTTCGCGAACTCGTAGTCGCCGCGGTCCTGAATGACGAACTTGACTTCGTCGTGCCGCGCCAGCCGACCGAGGTTCTCCCAATCGTTCTTGTCGGCTTCGCCGCTGGCCGGACACTTGACGTCGACGATTTTGAGAACCGCCGCCGGCACCCTCGCAATGGACCGATGGCCGCCGGTCTCGAGCATGACGCGCCGGCCCGCGGCCAGCAGACGGTCCATCAGGGGATACACCTCGTCCTGCAGCAGCGGCTCGCCGCCGGTAATCTCGACGAGCGGGCAGCCATGCCGCTCGACCTCGGCCACCACATCGTCCACCGACATCTTGCGCCCTTCGTGGAACGCGTACGGCGTGTCACACCAGGAACAGCGGAGGTCGCACGCTGTCAGCCGCACGAACACGCAGGGCTCGCCGGCCCGCGTCGATTCGCCCTGGATGGAGTAGAAGATCTCGTTGATTGTGAGCAATTCTCAACTCTTGCGACTTGAGCCTTGAGACTTGTCGCCTGATCTCTATTATCCTACGGTGATGCCAAGACCGACGTTTTACACGAAGCCCACGTGAACGACCTGCAAGAACGCCAGAAGTTTTCTGGACGACGCCGGCGTGGACGTCACCGTGATCGACATCAACAAGGAGCCGCCATCCCGGGAGTTTCTCGAGAAGCACGTGGATCCTCAGCACTTTCTCGATTTTGTGAGCACCCGCAGTCCGGTCTTCAAGGAACGCCCGCTCCCGAAGTCGAAGAAGGAAGCGATCGATCTGATGATGGAGAACTCGAATCTGATCCGCCGGCCCATCATGGTCAAGGGGTCACGAGTCCTGTTCGGCTTCGACAAAACGAAATACGAACAACTGTGAAGTCTCAAGTCTCACAGCTCAACGGCTCACCCAGTGTGCTGTGGGAGTTGCGACATGGGAGTCGAGTTGAGACTTGAGAGTTGTATGTCTGATGTACGCATCGGCACGTCGGGGTGGAACTATCCGTCGGGGAAGGGCACCTGGAACGGCATCTTCTATCCACGAGGCCGCGGCCGGCCAAAGGGTTTTGACGAGCTCGCCTTTTACGCGGAACACTTCAACACGGTGGAGGTCAACTCGACCTTCTACGGCCAGCCGCGCGCCGATGTCTGCCGCGGATGGGCGGATCGGACGCCGAGCGATTTCGAATTCGCCGTCAAGCTGTATCAGAAGTTCACGCACCCCACGATGTTCAGGAACCGCATCGCGGCCAGCCTTCCGGAGGAGATCCGCGGCGAATCGACGGCGCTCGACGCGCTGGCGCGGCCCAACGACGCGGACCTCGACGAATTTCGGCGCGGCATCGATCCGTTGGCATCCACAGGCAAGCTCGGCGCCCTGCTCGCGCAGTTTCCCCCCAGCTTCAAGGACACGCCCGCATCGCAGGGCTACCTGTCGGATCTGCTCCGCCGCCTCGCCAGCTATCCCGTCGCGGTCGAACTGCGCCACCGGAGCTGGAGCGACCGCCTCGGCGACACGCTGGGTCTCCTGAACGGATTCAACGCCGCGTGGGTGCAGATCGACGAGCCGAAGTTCCGGTTTTCGATCAGGCAGAACTATTTGCCGAACGTCACAGGCTTCTACTACATGCGGCTGCACGGCCGGAACGCCGCGCAGTGGTGGCGGCACGACAAGTCCGAAGACCGCTACGACTACCTGTACTCGAACGACGAGTTGAAGGAGTTTTCCGAGACGGCCGATGCCGCCAGGCGGCTGGTCAAGAAGCTATACCTCTACACGAACAATCATTTCTCCGCGAAGTCGGTCGCCAATGCCGCCATGATCAAGCAGCAGCTGGGCGAACCGATCGAGGGCACGTACTCTCCGGAGTTCGTCGCGCGCTATCCGGAGCTGGCGGGCGTGGTCGACGTCAGCGCGCCGACGTTCGTTCGACGCCAATCCGCGGGCACTGCTCACGAATGACGCAGGCGCCGCAGCGCGGATAGACCGGCTTGCAGACGTTCTGTCCCCACGTCACGAGATAGAGGTTGATGAAGGGCCACCACCGATTCGCGGTGGCTTTGTACAACGCCTGCTCCGTTTCCTCGGGCGTCCGGGTCCGTACCCATCCCAGACGGTTCGAAATCCGATGCACGTGGGTATCGACGCAGATGTTCTGCAGGCTCTTGAAGGACAGGATGAGCACGAGGTTGGCGGTCTTGCGTCCCACGCCCGGCAGCGTCAGCAGCTCCGCCATCGTCCCCGGCACGCGGCCGCGATAGCGCTCGACGAGGAGCCGGCAGGTCTCTTTGACGTGCCTGGCTTTGTGGCGATAGAAGCTGACGGGGTAGATCAGCCTCTCGATCCGCGTCGTCGTGAGCTTCGCCATCGTCCCTGGCGTGCGCGCGACACGGAAGAGCCGCGCGGACGCCGCGGCGGTGACCGGATCGCGTGTCTGTGCCGAGAGCATCGTCGAGATCAGCACTTCGAACGGATCTTCCTGGCTCTCTTCGGCGATCTTTTCGACAGCGGGCAGATCGTGCTGATCGATCGCGCGTGCCAGCGCGCGCATGATGGTGTGAACGGTTCGAGCCGACGGCTTGCGCACCGAGGTCAATTCTGGAGGCGCGCCGATCAGCGCCTGGCGCCAACCGGCGGCGGCGCGGACCCTTCGCCCTTCGGGAGCTCCACGGGATCGCGGCGATCCACGTAAATGGCGGTGGCTGCCCCGCCGCGGATTTCGAGCGCCGAGGCGCGGCCGTCCGGGATATAGGCGGGCTGCATGCCGGTATCGATCTCGATGACGCGGCCGTCGAAACGTGTGGTGATGCGGTTGAGCGGCGTCACGGTGTGTGCGACCACGATCGCGCGCACATGGAGCTTGGACAGGATCTCGGTGAGCTGCGGCGCGAACGTGTCCGGCTCCTGAGCGAGGCCGCGGTACCACAAGGGTCCGTCGGCCCGGGCGGTGAGGCTGGCCAGCGCGTTGGCGCGCGTCTTCTCGAGATCGCTCGTCAGCTCGCGTTTCACCTGATCGTTGATTCCCTCGCATCCCAGGGCCGCGACCGCCGGACTGACGCCGCCGTGCACGAAGAGCAGGCCGTCGATCTTGATGGCGACCGGCAACTGCCGGAGCCAACGGCCGTACTCGCCGTCCCGTCCGAACGCCTGCCGCATCTCCACGAAGCCGAGCGGCATCTGGTTGATCAACTCCGTGCGATCGCTGGCCGATCGGGCAATCGTCTTCAGATAGCTCTCGCGCGTACGATCGGAATCGTCGTTCGCGAACGCCGCGTATTCAGCCGGCCTCACCAGGCGAAGGTCGCCGAGCATGCGGGCGACCTCGTGGTTGCCCATCAGCTGGTGCCACGCGCCGCCGGCGGACTGGGCGGGCCGCTCGAGCCGCCGTACCAGATCGAGCGCCTTTCTCGAGTCGTCGCCGCGGTCGACGATATCGCCAAGCTGGACGACGTGGGTCCGTCCTCCGATCCAACGCAACTCGCTGTCCACGAGACCGGCGACCTTCAGGATTTCGACAAACCGGTCGTAGGCGCCGTGCACGTCGCCGATGGCGACCACGCGCTCGACGTTGTTCCATTCGCACGAGCTGGCGGCCGGAAGCGTCGCCGGCGAGAGGGCGACGAGCGCGACGACGATGACTGCAGTGGCGACCCGGACAGCTCGATGCGACATGAAACCTCTAGCAGCTAGCAGCTACGGCACAGGGGTCAGCGGCGTCCGGCCGGCCAACACCTCAATCACATTGTCGATCGCGAGCTCGGCCATCGTCGAGCGCGTTTCGGTCGTGCCGCTGGCCAGGTGCGGGACCAGCAGCACGTTCTCGAGTGGCAGGAGATCAGCATGAACCGCGGGTTCGTGCTCGTAGACGTCGAGCGCTGCCCCGGCGATGAGGTGCTGCTGAAGCGCCCACGCCAGGGCGGCCTCGTCGATCACCGGCCCGCGGGCCGTGTTGATGAGAAACGCCGATCGCTTCATGCGCGCCAGCGCCCGCTTGTCGATGAGATGCCGCGTATCGGCCGTCAGCGGCACGTGCAACGAAATCACGTCCGAGGTGATGAGCAGGCGATCGAGCGACATCGCCTCGCCAGGGATATCACCCGTTCCAGCCGCCACGTCGCCGCCGCGCGCGGTGAACGCCACGCGCATCCCGAATGCGGGAGCACGCGCGGCGACGGCTCGACCGATCCGGCCGAAGCCGATCAGCCCGAGCTGTTTCCCGCGCAGCTCGGAACCGAGCATCAGATCGAACGCCCAGCCCTTCCATTCGCCGCGGCGCACCAGCCGCTCGCCCTCCGAGAGCCGCCGCGTGATCGCGAGGATCAGCCCCCACGTGAAGTCCGCGACCGACTCGGTCAGCACGTCGGGGGTGTTGGAGACGATCACGCCGCGCGACCGCGCCTGCACAACGTCGATGTTGTCGTAACCGACGGCCACGGTCGCGATCACCTTCAGCTGCGGGGCCGACTCGAGCACGGTCCGGTCGATCGCGTCCGTTGAAAAGCAGACCAGGCCCGCCTTGTCGCCGATTCGGCGGCGCAGTTCGTCCGGCGGAATCGGCCCATCGCCGCGGTGGACGTCGACGTCCGCGACCGCGTGGAGCTTCGAGAGAACCGACGATGGAAGTCTTCGCGTGACCAGGACGCCAGGCATGCCACAAGAGATCAGCTCGGTCGGACGGCGGTCCAGGCAGCCCTAAAGGGCTGCGCTACGTTCAGTTCCATTAGTGTCCGTACGACAAACAGTACCCGCAGTGATTGCAGCGAACGGTCGGTTCAATCAGACACGCGCCGTCGTCGTCCCCGCTGCGGAGAACCGTGAACCGCAGGTGACTTGGATGCAGCGGCGCACGCGGCTCGGACGCGGCGGTTCCGATTGCGGCGCCGGTATGACGCGCGATCGACTCGCGAATCATCTCGCGCAGTTCCTGATCATTCATACAGACTGATCGTATCGATGATGCCCACCACGGCCGCGTCGACCGGCGCGGCCTTCCGGCCGAGCGCCTCGCCCGCCGCGCGCCCCTCCAGCACGACCAGCACCTTCTCGTGCACACCGGCGCCCACGCCGTCGACGGCCAGCAGCGCCACGCCGCGCGGCGAGTCGTCCGGGTTCAGCGGCTGGACGAGCAGCAGCTTCGCGCCTTCGAACGTCCGATGCTTCTGGGTCGAGACGACAGTGCCGATGACGCGGGCAATCTGCATCTGCTGATCTGGTGATTTAGTGATTTGGTGATTGGGTGATTGTTTGGGGATTGTCGGATTGTGGGATTGGGTGATTTGCAATCAAAGAATTACCAAATCACCCGATCCCCCAACAATCACCAAATCACCAAGTCATCAAATCACTAAATCATCTCTACTCCAAATCCCAGTGGTCGACGATGCCTACGATACCGGCATCGACCGGCGGCTCGGCGGGATAGAACGGGAAGCTGGCCTCTTTACCGCGAACGAAGAAGACCTCTTCGCCGACTCCCGCGCCAACGGCGTCGACCGCGACGAGCGGCCGGCCGACCGGCTGATGATCGGGTGAGAGCGGCTGCACGATGAGCAGCTTGATGCCGGACAGCTGCTCGTCTTTCCGTGTTGCGACGACGTCGCCAATCACTCGGGCCAGCTGCATGGGCTAGTCACTGACTTCGATCTCGTCGACGATGCCGACGATGGCGGCGTCGACCGGACAATCCTTCAAGCCCGCCGCCATCCGCGCGGAGCTGCCGCTGACGACGAGCACGGTTTCACCGACTCCGGCGTCGACGGTGTCGATCGCCACCAGGTAGTTGCCTTCGGCTTTCCCCCGCGGATCGATCGGACGGACAACGAGAAGCTTGCTGCTGACGAGTCGTGGGTCCTTGCGCGTGGCGACCACGGTTCCCACGATTTTGGCGAGAAGCACGTTTTTACGCCTTGGCGGTCGTGGCCTTTCCGATCGGCAGCGCGTCTTCGAGGTTCGCGTGCGGGCGCGGGATGACGTGGACGGACACGAGCTCGCCCACGCGGCGGGCCGCGGCGGCGCCGGCGTCCGTGGCAGCCTTGACCGCCGCCACGTCGCCGCGCACGATGGCGGTCACGTAGCCGGCGCCGATCTTCTCCCAGCCGACCAGCGTGACCTTCGCCGCCTTGACCATTGCGTCGGCGGCTTCGATCATCGCGACCAGTCCTTTTGTTTCGACCATCCCGAGGGCCTCACCCATCGCTGACTCCTTACATTTCGGATTGAGGATCTCGGATTGCGGATTCCGAAATCCGAAATCCTACGTCCGAAATCCAGAATGGCTACCGTAAGCTCCGTATCGCGTCTTCGAGCAACGCAGACAGTTCGCGGTATGTTAACCGAATTTCCTCGTCTTCACGGCCTTCCGCCGTCCGGCGCACCACGTCGGCTACGAGACGCGAACCGTCACCTTTTGGCGCCTGGACGGTCTGGCAGGTGGCGTCACCGGCCGCGCCTGTGCGATCGGAGACGGACCTGGACTCCAGGTCCGTCCCCGGAACCGCGCAAATCGGCGCCGGCGCCTGGATGCCGTAGCTGCCGCGCAGCTCCTGCAGGCGCATCACCTCTTCACGCGACAGCAGGTTCTCGCGTCCGAGCAGGCGGGCAACGAGGCTGATTTTCGCGAAGTGCTCGATCGTTTCCATCTTGTAATACGCGCCGTAGAGATCCGTGCCGACGGTGAGCGCGCCGTGGTTGGCGAGCAGCATGCCGTCGTGCGCCTTGATGTACTTCCGCACCGCTTCCGGCAGCTCTCTCGTCGACGGCGTGGCGTACTCCGCAATCGGAATGCTGCCGAGCGTCGTCAACACTTCGGCAAGGACCGCGCGATCGAGCGGAATGCCGGCAACGGCGAACCCGGTCGCCGTCGGGGGGTGAGCGTGGACGACGGCCTGCGCATCGGGACGCTGACGGTAGACCTCGAGGTGCATCAGCATCTCGGACGACGGATCGCGGTCGCCCTGCAGCTTGCGGCCCTCCAGATCGGTGATACACATCATGTCCGGCGTCATGAAGCCCTTGCAGACGCTTTTGGGCGTCATGAGCAGCCGATCGGGCCCAAGACGGACGCTGATGTTGCCGTCGTTCGAAGCGGTGTAGCCGCGCGCGTACATACGCCGGCCGACCTCGACGATGTCGGCGCGGAGGGTTGACTCGGAGCTCATGCGGTTCGCGCCCGGTACTTGTCTCTGCACGCCTCGGAGCAGAAGTTGACGGTGGTACTGCCGTTCACGAGCGTCACCGCGCGCTCCGGCAGCACGAACGTGCCGCACACGGGATCGCGCACCATCGAGACACCTTTGCTCGGCACGGACCCGCCCCGGGATTGGCCGCGCGTGCCGTCCAGGATTCCGTCGACCAGCCGCCAGAACGCGCGCGCGACGAGAAGCGCGAGCAGCAGGAAGAGGACGTACCGCGTCAACATCACGCCCCCGGCTTGCTGCCACCAATCGCGGGATGCGCCGACTGCAGACTGTCCAGCGCGCGCTTCGCGGCCTGTGCTTCGGGACTGTTCGGCGCGATCTTGAGTACCTCCTGCCACGCCTCGGATGCGCCCTGCAGGTCCTGTTTGCCGAAGGCCTTGACGATGCCGACGTTGAGCAGCGTCTTGGTGTGCTTCGGATCGAGCTTGAGCGAGCGGTTGAACAGCTCGAGCGCCTTGTCCGGCCGATTCGTGTAGTAGTAGCAGACGCCGAGGTCGGTGATCAGATTGACGTCGTTCGGCGCGAGCACGAGCGCCTCGTCGTACCACTTGATCGCTTCGTCGTAGCGGTCGGCGTCGAAATAGAGGTTCGCGAGCTGCGTGCGCGGCTGCGCGTTTTTCGGCTCGCGTTCGGCCACCGACTTGAGGGCCGTGACCTGCGTCTCGTCGAGCACCGGGGCGCGGGGCGCGGGCGGCGCCGGCGCGTTCGAGGCCTGCTGCGGCGCAGCTGCCGGCGCCGGGCGGGCCGTGCTCTGCTGCGAGCCGATAACCCAGCCCGCAATCAGACCGAACAGAACGCCGGCGATTCCGAAGGCAATGGCGTCAGATTTCATGCAGAAACAGCTATCGGCTCTCGGCTGTCAGCGTTCAGCTCTGCCTGTAGCGCGCGCAGCTGATGGTTGATGGCTGAAAGCCGAAAGCTGATCATATCGCACCGCGTAGCACGTCGAGATACTCGCGCACCACGGTCGCCAGACCGACAAACACCGCGCGCGAGATGATGGCATGCCCGATCGACACCTCGTCGAGGAACGGCAGTTCGCGAAACACCGTGAGGTTGGCGAGATCGAGATCGTGGCCGGCGTTGACGCCCAGCTTGAGCGAGTGCGCGAGCCGCGCGGCCTCCGCGAATGTGACGAACGCGCGGCGGCCCAGATCGGGGCCGCGCTCGAAGGCGCGCGCGAACGGCTCTGTGTACAGCTCGACGCGGTCCGCGCCGGACGCGGCGGCCCAACGTATCGGATCGGGCGACGCATCGACGAACAGGCTGACCCGCACCCCGCGTGTGCGCAGCCGCGCGATGATTCCCGGCAGCGCCTCGGTGGCCGGCCCGAGCTGCCAGCCGGCCTGACTGGTCACTTCGCCCGGAGCGACGGGGACGAGCGTGCACTGATCGGCCTGGACCTCTTCGACGAGATCCAGCAGCTCAGGGCGAGGGTCGCCCTCGACATTGAGCTCGATTGTCTCAGGCTTTCCCCGCAACAGGCGCGCGATCGCCCGCACGTCGTCGGGCGTGATATGCCGCCGATCCGCGCGCGGGTGCACCGTAATGCCCGGCGCTCCCGCCGCAATGCACACCTCGACCGCTTCGAGCACGCTCGGCACCGTTCCGCCGCGCGCGTTGCGCAGCGTTGCTACTTTGTTGACGTTGACAGATAGGCGCGCCATACGGGTGCTGAGTGCTAAGTGCTGAGTGCTCGTGCTGGGTGCTGAGTGTTGAGTGGCGGGTGCTGTGCCAAGTGCTGTGACGAGTGCCAACTGCAGGAACCCGGCACAGCACCCGGCACCCGGCACAGCACCCGGCACCCGGCACTAAGCACCCGGCACAAGCACTCAGCACGCAGCACCCAGCACCCAGCACTCTTGGTGTCAGCCAATGTGTTCTTTGACCACGTCCACGATCTCCTGCCCCCAGCGGCGAATCTCTTCCTGATCCTTGCCTTCGAGCATCACCCGCAGAACCGGCTCGGTGCCGGAATATCTCACGAGCAGCCGGCCGTGCCCCGCCACATTCGCCTCGCCGC
>Ga0193696_1000599_pt1 | contig 12154 bp, 15 predicted proteins | sample L3m1metaG_FD_145074 | JGI IMG/M metagenome (GOLD analysis project Ga0193696, IMG submission 145074) | Soil microbial communities from a riparian zone of the East river system, Colorado, United States - L3m1 | ecosystem: Environmental > Terrestrial > Soil > Riparian zone | place: USA: East River... | reverse complement strand
GCTCGTGTCGTCGTCGCCCTCGACAGCGCCTGCGCCGAAGCGCAGCGTGACCTCGAACGTGACCGTGCGCGCCGGCGTCGTGACGTCCTCGATACGGATCGGCACGACCCAGTCGAAGACGAACTCGGACCCGTAACGGAGCTCCGTGGGCTCGGTCGTCCAACCGGCGTTCTTGAACGCCGAGGCGCCGTAGCCGCCCTCGGCGCCGGCGCGCAGCGCGACGTAGGCGATGTTGGCCAGCGCAAGCGCCGCCATGTCGTTCGCGAGCTCGGCGGCGGGGCTCGTCGCGGGCAGCGAGACGCACGCCCAGCAGTGCACCTCGAAGGGGAACTGCAGCGTGGCAAGCGCCCTGCCCGCGCCCGTGCCGTCGGCGTTGCCTGCCGTCTGGCCAGGCCTGCGCGCGGCCTCGTAGACACCCGGCCTGCCCTTCGGGGGGCACACGACGACGCGCCCGGCGCGCTTCGTCGCGCTCTGGTTCGTCTGCATCGTGAGCGCGCGACGGCCGTACGCGAAGACGGTCTCCTCGTAGCCCTCGATCGAGCGCACGAAGATCTCGGCGGCCTGGACCATCTCGGTCATGCCCATCAGCGCACCGCCTCGCGGAAGGCTTCGTCGAGAGCGCGCGCGTACCCCTCGGGCACCTCGCCGTCGTCGGGGATGACTTGCCGGCGCGGCCCGTTGGACTCGCCGTTGTGGTGGATCGCTGACGGGCCCGCGAGGGTGACGCGCACCGCAGCGCCAGACGCGGCGACCGAGAGCTCACCCGCCGCACCCGCGAGCGCACGCCCGCCGTCCTTGCGCGGCGGCCACGCCGCGCCCGAGGGGGTGGTGCCGGCCGAAGCCGTCGCGGTCGCGTCAGCCTGGATGCCGGGCGCCGCGCGCGTGGCGATCTCCGGCAGCGCCTGCGAGAGGCGCCGCAAGTCCGCCGCCCAGTCCGCGACGCCGCTCACGCCCCACCCCCGCGCACGATCGCGGCCTGGCGGTCGAACGCCGTGTACGGGCTCGCCTCGCTGTACGACAGCGGCCCGCCGAGCGTGACGCCCGGACCCGTCGAGCCCAGGCCGACCGCGCCGGCGAGCTCGACGAGCCCCGACTGGGGATCGGCCGCCTGGCGCAGCCACTCCTCGGCGTCGTCGTACGCCTTGCGGATCTGCTGGTCCTGCTGCGACGAGGGGTTGTAGCCGCGGCGCAGGTACAGGCGCGCCACGACCTGCTGAACCACGTTGAAGACGAGCGCGGGGTCGTACGCGCCGCTCACCTGCCCGAGCGGCGTCGCGTAGCGCTTCGCCAGCTTGGTGTCGAAATGGCTCGAGACGCCCACGCACTGCCGCACCACGAAGCCCGGATATTGGGTCTCGAGCGCGTCGACGTCCTCGGGCGGCATGATGCCGAAGTCCTTGACGTCCTGGATCGTGGCGTACTGACTCACGTGCTTCTAACGCCTCGAGCCCGGGGCTCGAGGCCTACCGGGCTTGAAGCGATTCAGGTAAGCCTATTAAGGCTTGCTCTTTACCATACTGTATGGATGACCATAGATGGCGTCGTTGCGGCCGCGGACCTGCCACTCGAGGACGTTCTCGATGTTCAGCATCACCTGCGTGATACCGTCGTAGGTCGTCATCTCGTACGGCTCGCGCTCGCTGTAGATCAGCGGCGCGACCGCCATGCCGACGTCGCTCGCGACCACGTACCACTCGCCGGCGGCGAGTTCGTTGATCACGATGACCTGCACGCCGGGGACGAGCACGCCGTTCTGCTTCAGCCCGAACCCGGTGTTGAAGACGTTCTCCGACGCGTCGATGAAGCGCGCCTGCGTGAGCAGCTGCGCCGCGAACGCGAGGTCCGGGCCGACCACGAGATACAGCGGCTGCAGGTTGCGGTTCTGCCCGTTCGGCATGATGAACGAGCGCAGGCGTCCGATGGCCTTCGCGTAGTTCGCGATGATGGGCTTGCCGTCCACGTCCACGAGCGGGTTGCTCGTGATGAGGTTCGAGTACGTGCCCAGCGAGGGCGCGAACGGGTGCACCGGGTGCGCCGTCGAGAAGAAGGCGACTCCGTCGTAGCCGAGGTTCGTCTCGCCGGCCTTGATGAGCGCGATGGCGTCGAGCTGCGGGCGCATGGCGATCTGCACGCCCATCTGCGCCGCCCAGCCAGCGGCCTTCTCGAGCTTGTCGTCCTTGAACTGGTTCTTCGTGACCTTGAGCGCGCCGCCCTTGTCCTTGTTCTCGATGCGGAACGCGGCCGCGACGAGATCGTCGTAGACCATCTGCCCGTCGTCGAGCGGATGGATCTGCGCCGTGGAGAGCAGGAACTCGATGGTCTCGGTCCGACCGTCGGTCGGTCGCGACATCATGAGCATCGGCCACCAAAGGTTCTTGGCGGCGAGCAGGTAGTCCTCGTTCACGATCGACGAAAGCCGATCCTCGAAGCCGAGCACGTATGCAGGGGAGAATTCCATTGTGTCCTCGCGCTCAGCCCATCACTGGGGGAACTTGATCCACGCTTGGGTGGTGATGTCGTTGCGCGCGTCGTCCTTCGGAAAGCCCATGAAGGTCCCCGCGACGATGCTGTTCGTGCTGCTTGCGCCGACCGTATGGTCGTCGCGCACGTAGACGCTCGTGAAGAGCAGCGCCTGCGTCAGCGGCACCGACGCGTCGATGTCGTACAGGAACCACCTCCCGCCACGAACGCCGGCCGAGATGTCGACGGAGATCGTGAGCGCGCCGTTGCCGCCGCTCGTGTTGTCGACCGAGTACGTCTGCGCACCAGAGAGCCACGAGAGGCTTCCGCCGCCCGGCCGGAACCCGGGCGTGACGGCCCTGCCGATCACCTTGAGCCCGGTCGTGTCGCTCGCCGGAACGGCCCAGCCGTTGGCGTCGATCGCGACCATGCCGCCGAAGAAGATCTTCGCGCCGGCCTTCATCTTGAGCGTGACGCGTCCGGCGTCGAGTTCGCTCGGCGACGGCGCGTAAAGAGTCGTGAGAGCGCTCATCTCAGCCGCCCTTCCCGGGCTGCGCGCCCGTGTTGAAGCCGACGCCGAAGCGCGGCTGCATCGTGCGGAACACGCGGTTCCCGTTCGTCGGCGGCGTGAAGCCGACGTGCGCCGGGACCTCCGCGCGCGGCTGCAGCGGGAGCTTCATCGCGCGAAGGACGACCTCGTCGATCTTCGGGTCGCGCACGCCAGCCGCGCCCTCGCTGTCGCCGCGCGTCCCCGCGCCAGCCGCCGGAGCCGGCGGCTTCACCGCGGGGAGCGGGAGGGAGTCCACGATCGCGCGCACGCGGCTCGGCGAGCCGAGCGAGCGCATCTGCGCGACCGTCGCCGCGGAGAGGTCCTTGCGGCTCGCCAGGATCCGCTCGACGTCTTCGGCACGGCGCTCGGAGCGGAGACGCGTGACCTCGCGATCGAGCTCCTCCTGCTTCGCCGCCATGCGCTTCATCACGGCGAGCATCTCTGGGTCCGACTCGACCGCGCGCGCGCGCGCGGTGTTCGCGACCGCGGGGGCGGGCGCCGTCTCAGTCTTCGTCTTCGGAGGCTCGGAGCCGGGGCTCTTGGAAGTCGGCGGCGGCTTGTCGTTGTCGTCGCCGGAGTCCTCACCCTCCGCGAGCGCGCGGAGCTGCTTGTGCATCTCCTCGCCGCCCTCGGCGGTGTACATGGCGACGGCCGCGGCCTTCGTCTCGGCGCTGCCCTCGCCGTTCATCCGCGCGCTCATCGCGTTGAGGACCGCGAGCGCTTCGCGCTGGGCCTTGGTCATCGGCATGGTGGACCTCTTGATTTCCTCGTTGGAGATCGCCGCGAGTTGGGGGTTGTTCCAAGTAGCGGGGTTGATACAAACAGCGGTATTGACGTACCGAATGACCTCATTCGTCGTCGGATCGACGTCGAATGCGGGCGAGAAGTAGCGCCACCGCGGAGGCTTCTCCTCGAGTCCTGCTTTGATGTCGGGCGACCATTCGACGCCGACAGCCCAGAGCTCGGGCTTGCCCGACTCGTCGGGTCGCACCTCGAGCTGATGCCAGCCCGCCGCGCGCGTGCCCTCGGCGGGCCCGTCGTCCGACAGCGAGCGATGGTTGATGTCGATCGAGAACAGGTTTCCGCGCGCGCGCTGCTGCTCGATGAGCAGTTCAGCGGAGCGCTGCGAGAAGACGTCGGCGCCGCCGTCGGCCGCGTTCTCGCCGGCCTGCCAGATCCGGAAGGCGGTGGGCGCCATGCCGGGCGCGGGGCGCTCGACGAGGCGCGCGTCGTCGCCGAGCGCGTACGCCGGGGCGTAGCGACGGCGACGTGCAGCCGCGACGGGTACGACGCGCCGCTGGCGTCGCTCGAGCTTGCTCGCGCGGCTCATGCGGCCTCCGCCTGCGCAAGGCGGCCCACGATCGCGAGAACCCCGTCGTCGAGGCGCGCCGCACGGAGCGTCGACGCGTCGAACGCGTCGAACGACATCTGCTCGAGCCGGATCTCCGCGCCCGTGACGCTCGCGTCCGTCGTGGCATAGCCGCGCGCACGCGCCCAGTCGAACGCCTCGTCCACGCTCTCGTGCGAGTCGCGGTCGAAGATCAGCGTCTGCGCGACGAGGGCGTCTCGCCCGCCAACGAGGCGCAGCGCGCGCGTCTCGCCGAAGCCGGTCTTCTCGCCGTTGCCCTTGCCCGGGCCCGGCGGCGCCATTTGCGCGCCCGGCAGCGCCGGCAGGTCCGCCGGATCGACGGCGCCCGTATCGTCCGCGCCGTCGCCATCCTCGCGCGGCTGCGTGGCAGGCTGCTCGACACCGAGGAGCGGCACGCCGAAGCGCACCGCGATCTCGTCAAAGTCGATCCGGCGGTCGTACGGCTGCAGCGTCGCGTTCAGCGACGAGACGGCGAGCGCCACCTGCGTGAGCGCCTCGGCCTGCGCCTTGAGCTCCTTCGGCGGCGACGTGTCCCACTCCATCCACGGCGCGGACGCGAGCGCTCCGGCGCCCCAGCGCTCGTTGACGTACGGGAGGATCCCCTGCTCGTTCAGCGTCAGCGCGAGCGCGTCACCCGTCGACTGGATGAGGTCCGCGCGGGTGCTCTTGTGGATCTCGCTGTTCGCGAATCCGCTTCCGCCGTCCGTCGTGACCGTCTGGCCCGCGATCGACACGATGAATTCGTTGTTCGACGTGTCGATCGTGGCTTGGAAGACGTCGTATCCCTTGCCGTTCGACTCGATGAGCTTCACGTCCCAGCCGGGCGGGAGTTCGAAGCTCTGGTTCACGCCCCAGCCGATGAGCTGCGCGAGCATGTTGCGGCGCTGCGTCTCGGTGGCACCGGCGGGCGACGTCGCCGCGCGCGCGGCCTGCGCGAGCTTCGCGCCGTAGTTGTCGCGGTGGAGCTTGGCGTGCTCCTTCGCGATGTACGCGTGACCGAGCGAGGGCCAGAGGCCCTTTTGCCACGGCGTCGACTCGCCGCCCGGCCGGTGCAGCACCCACCACCCGCCGTCCGCGCGCTGCACCCCGGGCTCGATGAGGATCGGGCCCGCGAGCGAGAGGAAGTACCAGGCGTCTTCCGCCCAGCGGTATTGAAGGAACTCTGGATCGAGGCGGCGGAACTTGTACTGCCGCGGTCCGTCGACGCCGGTGCCTGCGACGGGCAGCATCTCGCCGACGCCAACACCGAGCAGGATGCCGTCGGCCGCGAGCGATGCGACATCGGGCGACGGGAACATGGACGCGAACAGGCCGCGCTTGCGGTCGCGCCCCTCGAACACGGCCTTGCGGTACTCGTGCCCCGACCACCGGATCGGCAACCGCACGAGCCCCTCGGTGCGCGTGGAGAGCACGCCGGCGAGCACGCCGTCGCGACGCATCGCGCGACAGAGCCGCGCGGCGGAGCGGAGATCGCCCATGTCCGCGCGACGGACCGCGTCCTCGAGATCGGACAGGAGCCATCGCGTCTGGCTCTGCGGCGGCGCGTGGATCTGACCGCCAAAGCGGCGCCACATGCGCGCGAGGAAGCCCTCGCCACGTGAGCCCTGCGCGGGCATCGTCGGCAGGCCGAACAGGCGCGCGAGCATCCCGCGCCAGCCCGCGGGCGACGTCGGCTGATCGTCGTCGTCGAGGTCGTCGACTCGGATGGCGCGCGCCAGGTCAGCCATGCTGTCCCCCGCCGTTCTTCTTTCCGCCCTTCCCGCCGAACAGGTCGCCCTGAGCGCCAGGAAGTGCGGTGCGCGCCGCGTGGAATGCGCCAAACTGAATCTCGACGTCGTTTCGCTTGGTGGAGCCAGACGTCAGCGCGTTGTGGCACGGCTTGCAGATCCACCACATCGCATCGATGCTGGGATTGTCGACCGAGCGGTGATGGTCGAACTCCGCGAATCGAGTCGGCGCGTCGTCGTCACCGAACATGCGAGCGCGACGACAACAAGGGCAGTTGCCTCCGAGCTCACGCGTCGTGCGCACGAGTTCGCTCTTCGCGCTCTCAGTCGGCTTGCGGCGCTTCGGCAGAGCCGCGCGGACCTGATCGACGGCCGATCGGAGTTCGGTGAGCTCCACCCTTACTTCGGCGACCTCCGCCTTGACGTCGAGAAACCCCTCCGTCAGGCGCGCGCTGGTCTCCTCGTGGCGTTCGAGCAGATCGCCGAGACGCTGGAACAGCGCATCCGCCGCCGACTGCCCCGTCAGGCGGCCCCGCCGCACGAGCATGAACACGTGCACGACCTGGCGCCGCACCTCGATCGCGCGAGGCGTCCGAAGGAGCATCAAAACATGGAGAGCAGCCTCCTCGTTCAGGAGGTACTCGTCGACCTCGCGCTGGGCGCCCTTGCCGGTCTCGACGAAGGCGCGCTGAACGCGAACGAAGGCGCCATTTTTATCATCGTGGGCACCGCCCACGATGATCAGCGTTCGCTCTTCGATGAGCTTCGCGATCGTGCGCCGGACGTCGCGCGGAACCTTGAGCTCCGCACGCTCGGCGATATCCAAATCGCGAACCCACGCCTCATCCTCGGCGTCGCACCAGACGGCCCAGCCGTCGACCGTTCGGAGCGCCAGGTCAGCCACCTGCCACCGCCTCACGCGCGACCAGGCCGAGCACGCGCCCGAGGCTGAAGCGCTGGTAGAGCGCGGCAGCACGACCCTCGGGCGCCGTCCAGCCGAGCATGCCGATCGGCTCGCGGCGAGCGGCCGCCGTTTCGTCCGCCGACAGCGGCGTGACCGTCAGGCCGAGAGCGCGGTACGTCGTCGGCGCCAGAGTCGTCGACGTCACCGGCCCGAGCGGAGACGCCTCGCCACCCCAAGAGGGGGACGAGAGGGACGACGAGGCCCCCCCGCTGCGACCGGCGACGTCCGACGCGTCCACCCGCGATCAGCCCACGTACCAGTTCGCGCCGTCGCTCACGAAGATGCGCGACGCCTTCGCCACCGCGATCGTCGCCGGCGTCGTGCCGTCGACCGTCTGCGCGCTCGTCACCGCGACCGTGATCGCGTTCGTGCCGGCGGAGCCGGTGTCCTTGATCTGGATGCGCTGGCCCGCGCCGCCGACCGCGGTCGGGAGCGTGATGGTCACCGCGCCGCCGACCGTGTTCACCGGCACGAAGTCGCCGAGCACCGCGGTGTACGCGGCCGTCTTGACCCCGGTCACGTTCCAGTTGGGGCCCGGTGCTCCGGCGCTCGGCGCGGAGGGCTGCGGGTTCGCGGAGTAGCCGAGGCGGATGGTGCCCGAGCACGTCGTGATCGAGCGCAGCGTCGTGTTGTACCGACTGCCCGCGAACAGGCTCGAGAACGTGACCGCGGTCCCGTCGCCGTCGACCGCGACCAGCGTCCCGCCGTTCGGGAGCTCGAACCAGTTCGGGAGCGCGGCGGGGAGGCCGTCGACGTCCGAAGCGGTGAAGTCCTTGCCCGTCGCCTGTCCCGACGTGTACTCGCGCGCCCACGAACGCCCGCTGTTGCCCATAGGCAGAGAGCGTGAGGGAGAATGCTGATAAGCGCGCTTATCGAATGAGCCAGCGGCGTGCGAATATAAGAGCGCTTATCGGCTCGGTGTGCAGGCTCGCGGGATGAGCAACAAGCACGGCGCCGCCCCGAAGATCCCGACTCCGCAGCACCCGCCGCCGCCCGCGCACGAGCCGCCGCACCCCGTGCCGACGCCTGCTCCGCCCGTCGTCGGGCCCGTGCCCGTCCAGCAACCCACGCAGCCGACGCCTGCGCCAGTGGTCGTGCCCCGGGCGCCAGGCGCTCCGGTCGTCGTCCCCGCTCAGCCGCCCGCTGTGCCGGCAGCCAACGTCTGCCCCGTGTGCGAGCCGACGGGCAACGGCGTGCTCGTCGTCTGCGACGCCTGCACCCAGCTCCGCGCCGGCTTCATCGACGGCGCGCGCCGCCACGTCGCCGCCGCCGGCGCCATCGCCCACTCGAACACGACGGCGGGGCAGACGAGCGCGGCGCACCTCTCGGCCGCCGCGCACGCGATGACGGCCGTCGAGGTGCTCGACCGCCTCTCGCGCGGCGGCGAGGCGGGCTAGCTGGCGCAGGATCGCAACGCAAGCCGTCCGAGGGCCGTGATCCCATCGGCGACGAGCTGCGCCATCTCGCCAACCGCCGCGGCATCTCCGTCCCGCGGCGCAGCGAGGCGCCGAAGGAGCTCTCGCTCGGCTGCGCGGAGGCCCCTCACACGCCGCCACCGTCGCCGCGCGTCGCCGGGTAGTCCCACGACGTCAGCGGGATCTCGTACTCGCGCTGCAGCGCGAGCCGTGCGTGAACGTGCGGCCGGTACGCGCCCGACAGCCACCCGCTCACGAGCGGCTGCGAGACGCCCACCCGCCTCGCGACCTCGCGCTGGCTCTCGCCGCTCCGCGCCATCGCCGCGTGCAACGCCGCCTGTCCGCCGTTGCGACCGCCACCGCGGGCAGCGACGGCACGGGCCGGCGCCGCCATCACTTCGCCACCGCGGGCGCCGGCATGCCCCCGGGCACCGGGCGCACGATGCCCGTCGCGAGGTCGACGTCGCCCGCGCCGTACGCCTGCGCGATTTCACGCTTCGTCACCTCGAGCCTGAACCGGGCGTTGTCGTGCGCCGTCTTCGCCGCCTGCACCACCTGCGCGACCGGCTGCAGCGCCTGCAGTGCGACCGCGGTATCGCGCTCCGCCTGCAGGGCGCCGCGCAGCGCCTCGAGGTGCTGCGGGTCCACGCGCGGCAGCGCCGCCGCTCCGGGGTCCGTCTTCGCCGCCGCCGCCGCCGTCCCGTTCGCCGTCTTCGTGTCCTTCGCCATCTCGTCCGTCCGCCTCTCCGCGCCAGCACCCGGCCGGCGCTCCGTCATCCCTCGTAGAAGTCCCGACAGATCATCTCCCGCGAGCCGTCGGCCGCGAGCACCACACAACGTCGGCGGCCGCAGCCCGTCGAGCCGCAGCGCCTCGTCCAAGTCCGCACCTCGCGCGTGCGGATCGAACACGCGCACGCCGTCGACGTGCAGCGCCTCGTCGAGTTCGTGCTCGAGCGCGTCAAGCAAGCACCGCCGGAGGAAGCGCACCACGTCGACCTCCGACGCGCCCGCGCTCCACGTCATCCACTCCATGGGCAGCCGCGTACGACTCTCGCGGCTGCCCGGCGCGCCCGTGTCGCGCTCGGGCGCGTCGTAGGTTACGACGACCTCGCCGTCATCGACGGCGACGCGCGCACCCGCGAGTACGCCACGGAGTTCAAGTCGGGCGGCCAGCTGGCGAAAACGCGCGGTCGCCATCACCGCCGTCCCATCAGCTGATCGTGCGCCGCGTACGGGTTGATCCCGTACGAGGCCGCGTCGTAGAAGTCGTGCGGCTGCTGCTGCGCCGGCGTCTCCTCGCCGGTCGCCCACTGCGTCGCCGCCGTGTCGTAGATCGCCAGCGCGAGCGCGTCGGCGCGGTCCGGCGACCGCTTCAGCACCTTCGCGATCACGTCCTTCGGCTCGACCTTCGCCCGCCCCCGCGCGTCGAGGTCGAAGCCCGGCGCGATGAGCTCGGCCGCGAGCTTCTTGTCGTGCGCGGGGCACCACCGCCCGTCGACGAGCTTCTCCGGCGGCAGCGCCCCGCCGTCGCGCAGCCACGCGGCCATCCCGAACCAGAGCTGATCGCGGCGCGTCGGGTAGGTGTCCGACGCGATCGGGCTGAAGTCGACGCCGAACACCTCGAGCTCGCCCGGCGCCGTCTCCGCGGCGCGGGCGCGCAGCGTGTCGGCGAACTTCGCGCCGAGGCCCGCGTGCCCGCCGCTCACGTCGACCTTCACGGCCGCCGAGCCCTCGTGCTGGCTGCGGTAGGTGCGCACGGTCTGGATGATCTCCTCCGCGAGGTCGACGCCGCCAAGCCGGCGTGCCTTCACCTCGAGCACCTTCTGCCCGCGCCGCGTGACGATGCCCGCCTCGTCGTCGCCGAGCGCAGCCGGATCGACGCCGAGCGACAGCCGTCCCTCCGCCACCGTCTCCTCCCACCGCTCCTCGGCCTCGGTCACGAAGTGCAGCTGGACGACCTTGCGCCCCTCGACGCGCGGGAACTCCCCACGCACACGCACCTGGTAGAGCGGCGAGTCCTCGCCCCACTCGGCGCGCTTCTCGCGCACCCACGACGCAGTCGCGAGCCCGGGGATCACCTCGCGCCCCTCGCGCACGTTCGGGCTCTCCTCGCTCGAGATGTGGATCGCGCGGTAGAAGTCGCGCCGCGCGTTGTGCGAGTCGAAGAAGGTCCCCGAGTTCTTCGTCGGATTGCTGAACATCACGAGCCGTGCGCCGCCGGCGCGGTTGCCCTCGATCGCCTCGAAGATGATCTCGGGGATGCCGCTCGCCTCGTCGAGGATGTAGAGCAGGTGCCGGCCAGAGATGCCCGCGACTGCCTCGGCCTCCTTCGCCGTGAAGCCCGACACCTCGCGGAAGTCCGTCGAGCGGAGCCCCGTGCGCGCAAGCTTCGACAGCTCGCCACCGACCGGTACCTTCGCGCGCGCGTGCCGCATCGAGAGCTCGCGCCACAGGATCGCGTCGACCTGCCTCGACGTGACCGACGACATGACGACGCGCGCGTCGTCGAACGAGCAGAAGAACCAGAGCGCGAGGCCCGCGGCGCTCGTCGACTTGCTCACCTTGTGGCCGCTGCGCACCGAGACGCGGTCGTGGTCGCGCACCGCCTCGATGATCTCGATCTGCCGGTCCCACGGCTCGATGCCCAGTACCTCGCGGAAGAACGCGACCGGGTCGGCGCGGTAGCGGCCGCTCGGCCAGGCGTGGCCCTGCGCGCGGCCGGCGCTGGCGGCTGCGACCGTCTCGAGGCGGCGAGCGAGGGATGCAGCCGGACGGCTCACCAGCCACCCCGGGACGCCCCACGGCGAGACCATCGCTTCGTCGGTTTGACGACGTTGCCATCCGCGTCCAACTGGATCGGAACGCCGTACTCGTCGACGTCGCGAACACTCACAGGTTTGCGCAGTCCGCAGACCGCCTCGAGCGCGGCCGCGAGATCCAGAATCATCTCCGCCGCACAGTCCGGATACGCCCTGCCGCTCCCGACGAGCGGGGCGTATCCGCGGGCACTGCGCACGAGATCGGCGACCTCGCTAACGGACGGAGCGCGGCGCCTCACCCCCCCTCCGCCGCAAGCGCGGCCATCGCCTTCGCCAGGTCCGCCGCGGCAGCGGGATGACGATCGAACACGGCTACCAGCGCCGTCTCGACCCGTCGCCACGCCGGCGATCGAAGAATCTCCGACGGCGTGAGCTCTCGCGCCGCCTCGCACTTCGTCAGCGTCGTGATCGCATCCTGCACCAGCTTCTCCGCCGTTCGCCGCTCTGCGAGCGACGCGTTGCCCGGCAACGACTCGCGAATTCGGTGAGCTCGAGCGAGGGCGCGACGAGCCTCGGGCAAGGCGACCGCGTCGCCCTCCGCTGGCGCGCTGTCAGGAGGCTCGTCGCCGACCGGGCGCGGCGGAACACGCCCCGGGCCGGCGAGCCCCGTCGCCAGGGCAGCCACCGCCGCGCCGGCGGCGCCTTTGCCCTTCAGCGCGTCGGCAAGCGTCGCCCGCCCCACGCCGATCTGCTCTGCCGCCTTGCGGGCGCTCACTCCGCCGTGGCGGACGAGGTCCACCGCGCGAGCCAGCTTCTCGGCCGCCACCGGGGCCACCATCAGGCCGCCCTCCTGGACCCGGCCACCCCATTCGACCGATCTTCTCGAACCACTCGGAGGGCATCCCCGACC
>Ga0193696_1000598_pt1 | contig 12156 bp, 7 predicted proteins | sample L3m1metaG_FD_145074 | JGI IMG/M metagenome (GOLD analysis project Ga0193696, IMG submission 145074) | Soil microbial communities from a riparian zone of the East river system, Colorado, United States - L3m1 | ecosystem: Environmental > Terrestrial > Soil > Riparian zone | place: USA: East River... | reverse complement strand
CCGTTCGAGATCCTCCTCACGCAGCGATTGACCGAAGCTGATCGTCGCCGACTTGAGCGGCCCGCCGCACGCACAGGCCGGCGGACGTCTCGTCTCCTTGAAGCGCACGAAATGGGGCTCGGGATCGCTGCTCTCGTGGCACGCCTGACACTCGACGACGAGATCGGTCCCGTGCAGCTCGACGAGCAGCTCCGGCGACGTGCCGGCGCGGCGATGGAGACCGTCGACGTTCTGCGTCACCACGGCCAGAACCTTTCCCGCCCGCTCGAGCGCGACAACGGCCGCGTGAAGCGCATTGGGTAGAGCGCGCTGATAGATTTCCCAGGTCTCCAGCTTGAAGTCCCAATACTCGATCCGCGCCGGCTCGGACGCGAGGAATTCGTCGTAGTAGACGGGACGACGCCGCGACCACACGCCGCCCGGTCCGCGAAAGTCCGGAATCCCGCTGGCGGTCGACACGCCGGCGCCGGACACGATCAGGATCTTGTGTGCATCGCGCAGCCGTTCGACGAAACGCGCGTTTACCGCCTTCACGCTTCGTCGTCGCTAGGCGGCGGCACAAATGTGCCGCTGCGGAGCATCGCGCCGACCCACGACGCGAACGGAAAACCGATGGCGGCGAGGTCGCGCACCTCGCGCTCGATGTCGTACTCGACGCGTCGGATCGTGATCTCGCCGTCATCGACGAGCGCGTAGGCGGCCCGCGGATCGCCGTCGTAGGACAGGCTGACACTGCCCGCATTCGCGACCGTCAACGACGGCAGCCGGCGAACGAACGGGTGATGGATGTGACCGTAGACCACGCAGGGGCTACCGAGCGAACCGTATGTCGTCTCGAGCTCCTCGTCCGATGCCTTCGCTGACGGGCTGCGCCACACGTCGTCTGGACCTGCGTGGACGACGGTCAGATCGTGCGCGGACCAGCGCACCGGCAAGGCCCTCAGCCACGCGAGTCGCTCGGGCCCGATCGAATCAACCGTGACGGCAATGTGTTGAAAGACGATGTCGCGCATGCGCTGATAGGCGGGCGCGGACAGGTGCTGCGCGACCAGATCCGGATGCCACAGCATCTCGTCGGCATTGCCGAACACTCCAGGCCAGCCGAGGTCCCGAATCCGATCGATGACCTCCCGCTGACGTGCCCCGCCGCCAAGGAGATCGCCGCCGTGCACGACCAGGTCGGCACCGGCGTCATTGACGTCGGCGATGACCGCCTCCAGCGCGGTGAAGTTTCCATGGACGTCCGACACGACGGCGATTCGCATACGCTGTCCAACTCGTGTGGCCGGCACCGGTGGCCGCGCTCCTTGCGCGGCTATGTGACGGTCTTCAGCAGGATCGCATTGCCGGCGGGATCGTGAATCAGCGCACCTTCGGCCGGCGATTCGAACGGCACCGCTGCCACCCGCAGGCGATCGACGACCGCCGCCGCGCCCTGGGTGGTCATCCGCACGTTCACGTGGTGCAGGCCCAGTGCGCCAGGGGGCGGCGGCGGCGCGCCGACGCCGGCCCATGTGTTCAGCCCGAAATGATGATGATAGCCGCCGGCCGACACAAAGAGCGCGCTCGGACCGTACCGCTGCATCAGCTGGAAGCCGAGGACGTCCACGTAGAACCGCTCGGCCTCGGCCAGCCGCGACACGTGCAGGTGCACGTGGCCGATCGTCGTTTCCGCCGCCAATCCCGCGCGATCGTCGCCGGCGCGCGCCGCGAGGATCGACTCCACGTCCAGCGGATCCGCACCCATTCGCAGCTCGCCGCCGACGTACGGCCATTGCTCGCGAGGACGATCGCGATAGACCTCGATGCCGTTGCCATCAGGATCGGCCAGATACAGCGCCTCGCTGACGCCATGGTCCGCCGCGCCTTGCATCACCGTGTCGGTGTCGACGAGACGCCGCAGGGCGCGAGCGAGATCGGCGCGCGACGGCACGAGGATGGCGAAGTGATACAGGCCGGTCGTGCCGCGGACGCGCGGAGCGTGTTCGCACTCAGACAGCACCAGCAGGTCCGCACCGCCGGCGCCCAGCCTGGCGATCCGATCGGTACGGGTGTGAACGGTGAACCCGAGCTGATTCTGGTAGAACCGAAGCGATCGGTCGAGGTCCGAAATCGTGAGGTGGACCTCGCCGATCGCCGTCTGCGGATCGATCACTTAGACGGGGAGGTTTGCGCGCTTTCGGCCAGAAGGCGCTCCACCGTCGCCGTGGACTCTTCCTTCGCCTGCGTGTGGAATTCGCCGCTGGCCTTGCCGGGGAAGCCGGCGTGGACCGCCCGTACCCGGCCATCGCGCCCGATGAAGAACGTCGTCGGGAACGAGCTGAGGTTCACGCCCTGTGGCACGCGCTCGGCCAGTTCCTTCGGCTCGCCGGGGATCAGCACGGTGTATTCGATGCCGTAGCGCTTCATGAACGCGCGCAACCGCACCGGATTCTTCAGCTGCGCTTCTTCCTCGAAGGACAGGCTGACGATCTCGAGACCGCGGCTCCGGTATTTCTTGTACAACTCGCCGAGAAACGGCGCCTCGTCGTGGCAGTTCGGGCACCAGCTGCCCGAGATACTGACGATGACGACCTTGCCGCGGAACTTCTCATCGGTGTTCGACACCACGCGGCCATTGAGATCGGGAAAACTGAAACGGAACGGCTCGGTCGGATCCTTCACGCTGGTGAAACGCGACGGATCGCTCGGTTGCGGAAGACCCTTGGCGCGCGCCTGATCCGCGCGGACCGCGGTGAACGGGTTGTCCTTGTTCTGCACGACCGACAGCGTGCCGTCGCTGCCCGGCGTAAGCTCGAGCCGCAGCGGACGCGCTCCCGAGAAGTGGCTCAGCACGAACTTGCCGTCGCGGTAGTTGCCTGTCAGCGTGCCGGTGTCGCCGTCGACGCGAAGAATGGCCGCCGACACTTCGGCGCCCGATTGCCGCACGATCAGCTGCCACGCCTCTTCACCTTTCGAGCTCTTCCCCACCTGAATGTTCCACAGGCCCGCGATCGGCGGGATCGGCGCGTCGCCGACCGGGGCCGGAGCGAACCGTTTGGCCTGGAACGGATACGGCGCACCGCGCGTACCGCGCGAGTACTGACCCTCGAGCCGGCCGTCCTTGAGCGTGGCCTCGACCTTGGTGCCGTATTCGTCGAAGCTCAGTGTGAGCGCGCCGTTTTCGAACGAACCGGTGGTCGACGTCACCTTCTCGTCCCCATTGAAGAACGACCCTTTGATCGCGGTACCCGATCCGGCGATTTCGAAGCGGAACGGGATCTCGATGCCGCCGTTGACCACGACGGAGGCATCCCACAACCCGCTGATCGACTGCGCCTCCACACGAGCCGGCAGCGCAGCCAGGGCCAGCAGCGCAGCGACGAACAGGAGAGGCATTGTTCTTTTCATTCAGTGCTCCTACTTTTCCGCCGCAGCGCACGGCGCGAAGGCGGCTTGTCCGCCGTAGCGCACCGCGCGAAGGCGGAAAAAACAAAAGCCCGGAAGGCGGTGCGCCTCCCGGGCCTGCGATACGACTGTGAACCTGTAGGTGTGCCGAACTCTTACGAGCGCACAACCTCCGTGGACGCAGCGCGATGCAGGCCGGAGGTTTCTCCGGCCACGCAACACGAGCACTCGCAACAGCGAACCACGAACATCACGTTAGTTAACGGCCGAACGCCCGCACTTGTCAAGAACAGTTCTCAACAGTCAGCTTTCGGCTATCGGCTATCGGCTATCGGCTATCGCCGCGTTCAAGCCGAAAGCTGAGAGCTGAAAGCTGAAAGCTGATCCAATTAGAACCCCGGCATGAAGTTGAACGAGAGGCGCCAGCCGCGTGGGACCGTGTCGAACGTGTGGGCCCCGTCTATCTCAAAAACGAATCCGGCGGCGTTGAAGCGAATGCCGGCCCCCGCGCTGCGCAGGATCCTTGGCGCGCCGGGGTTCGCCGTCCCGCCATTCCAAAACTTGGCGGCGTCTGCGAACACGATCGCGTCCAAGGGCAGAGCACTGACCCGTGACAGCAGACCGACAGGGCCCATCAGCGGGATACGCGCCTCCACGTTCGCGACCGAAAGCCGTCGCGTCGTCAACACGTCCTGCGCATCGTAGCCGCGCACGAGATCCCGAATCGTCCAGATCAACGGGAGCAGGCGCGGATCGCCAGCGTCGGCACCATAGCGGCCGACGTGTTGAAAGCGCGCCGCCACCGTGATGGGCGCTACCGGCATCACGTACCGCCGATAGTCGGCGAGCAGCGTCGTGTAAGACAGGTCGCCAAGCGTCGGCGCCGCCTCAAACCGATACCGCGTCCCGAGCACGGGACCGGTTGCCCCCAGCAGCGAGGTGTCGTACACCAGCGCCGCGGACGCCTCGAAGAGCGTCGCCGCCGCCTCGCCCACGGCCGGCTCCAGACTCTCCGTGATCAACGCGCCTGACGGGCGCGCGTAGACGCGTGACGAGACCTGCCGATCCGAGGTGATCGAGTGGAGACCACCCGAAAACTCAACCCGCTGTGCCCGGCTGAATGGATAACTCGTCAGGCCGGCGAGCTGGCGATGGGTCTGACTGAGGAGATCGACTTCCCGTTTCACCGTGGGCGCCGAAGGACTTTCCGTCAGCGACGGCGCCCGCACGACGCCGAGCAGCACCGGAATCTGCGTGCCAGCGACACCCCAGTTCCATCGCGACTGCCGGTTGAGGTACACCGACTGCACCGCGAAATCGCGGCGGCTCCCGCCGGCCCCGACCTGTAGTGCGGTGTTGATCTGCCGTTCTTCCAGTAGGTCGGACACCGAGAACGAGATGCCCGCGCGGAAGAACGTGCCGTAACTGCCGCCGCCGGCGCTCAGATAGGGCTGGCCTATTCCCGCCAGTGACAACGTGCGATCGTACGGACGCGATTTCGCCGCCGGTGCATCGGGTGCATCGTCCGTCAGCCACGCGCCCAGGGCGGGACGCGTCTCGGTGACGACCAGCGGGTCACCTTCGCAGGTCGGCGTGGAGCGGATCTCGTAGACGCCGTTCCGGTACTCGCTGAAAGCCACCTGGCCCTGCGCGATCGAAAGCGCCGGGCTCAGCGACGTCACGCCGCTGACGCCGCTCTCGACGTTAGTAATCTGCGTGACGTCGCCTGTGGCGATTACGGCTCGAAACACGTTGCTGACGCCGTTGGGATCGGCGATGAAGTAGAGGTCGCCGCCCGACCATTGCGGGTTGATGTTCTTGGCGTCCGGGATCGACGGCAAAGGCCGCACGTCACCCGTCTCCAAATCCAGCGCCGCCAGGCGGAAGTCGCCGAACGTCAGCGTCGACAGCGACGACGTGAACCGGTCGGTGACGAACGCAATCGTCCGTCCGTCCGGCGACCACGCCGGCTCGAGATCGGCGTAGGCGTCGTACGTGAGCCGGCGCAGTCCCCCCCGTGCCACGTCGAACTCGTAGAGATCGGTGGAGCCGCCGTGCAGCGCGGAAAAGACGACGCGGGTGCCGTCCGGCGACCACGTCGGCGAGTAGATTTGATCGAGATCCGCGAACGCGCGCTCCATCTGGATAGTGCCGGTGGGCATCTGGAGCACCGCCAGCACGGCTTGGCCACCTCGCACAGTCGCCATCGCAAAACGTGATCCTTGCGCGTCCCACGCGCCCGCCGATTCGAGGAACAGCAGGCTGTCGAAGTGCGGATCCGCGGCAGTGCTCACCAGCTTGCGGACGATTTTGCCGGTCGCCGTCTCCGCGAGAAAGACGTCGATCGAGTAACCGCCACGCTCGGAGAGAAAGACGACGTAACGGCCATCCGGGCTCAGAGCCGGTCCGACGTTGTAACGTCCGACGTCGCCCTTCTGTCCTGCGATCAGGATGGGATGCGGGCTCTCGGCGTCCGAAACCTCCGCGTGTGTTCCGAACGTCGCACGCAGCGAGGCGTGCCAATCGCGCGTCAACGTCGCCGCGTCGACGCCCGTTGTCGCGACGAGCCGGCCGATCGCGCCGCCTTTCGCCTTGGAAGCCAGTGCGCGCGCGGCCAGATCGTCTCCAAAGCGCTCGCTCAGAAACGCCCACAACGCCTGCCCGTACCGGTACGGAAACCAGCGTGGATCGTCGAGTTGCTTGAGCGTCGGCAGCCGCTCGCGGCGCACGGCGTCCCGCAGCCACATCGCGGTATTCGTGTCGACGCGGCCGACCGACAAGTACTCCGCCATGCCCTCCGTGAACCACAGCGGCAGCAGCCCCATGGCCGCGCCCTGATGCTTCAGCATGTCGCGCTGGAAGGCGTGGACGAGTTCGTGGCCGAGGACGTGATCCGTTTCGCCGAGCGCCGCCGTGAACGGCAGGACGACGCGGCCGCGTTGATGATCGGTGAAGCCGCCGACACCCTCGGGAATGTTCCCGGGCAGGATGGTCGTCTGCGTGAAGTGTGCGTGGCTGGCGTACAGCACAATCGGCGGACGCTCCGTGAGGGTATGCGCGAGCACGTGCGACAGCCGTGCATACCAGCGCTCCGCGAGCCGGGCCGCGATCTTCGTCGCGTCGGCCTCGTCGGGGTAGTAATAGATGTCGAAATGCGACGTGGGCAGCACCTGAAAGTCGAAGCGGTCGTACTGGACCTTGTTAGATCCGAAATACTGTGCCGACAGGGACGCCGACAATACGCCACCGAAGGCGAATGCCAGCGTCATCGCGCAGATGACACGTCTCGTCACGATAAGTCCTGTTCTGGTAAAGGGTCCCGGGGAGGTTGATGGTAGCATGTGCTGTGCGCGCGTGCTGGCCGATTTTTGGCGTCGTCGCCGCGTCCGCAATGTTGGCCGCGCAACCGCCGTTCAGGGCCGAACGTCCGTTTCAGACCGGCATCGAGGTCACCAGCATCACCGCCACCGTCACTGACGGCGAGGGCCACCTGGTCGTCGACCTGCCGCGCGAGGCCTTCGAAGTGTTCGAGGACGGCGATCCCCAGCCCGTCACCCAGTTCACCCGCGAACGCGTCCCCGTCGGTCTGGGCGTGCTCCTCGACATCAGCGACAGCATGTTCGGCCGCCGCATCGAGGATGCGCGCACGGCCGTCGACCGGTTTCTGTTCGACCTGCTCGACCCCGCGGACGAGTTCTTCCTGATGGCGTTCAACCACAAGCCGCGCGCGATGACCGGGTGGACACGCGTCCAGACCGAGGTGCAGCGCGCGCTCGCCGGCCTGCGGCCGTCCGGCGGGACGGCGATTTACGACGCAATTGTTGAGTCGATGCCGCTCATCGACGTGCGCTCGCGCACGCGGGGGGCGCTCCTCGTCATCTCCGATGGCGCCGACACAGCCAGTACTGCCGGGCTGCGCGACGTCCGCGCCGCCCTTCTGCGCAGCGACGTCTTCATCTACGCGATCGCGATCGACTCACCCGAACGGCAGCCAATCAACACGCGTGTGAACGCGGAAGCACTTCGGGAAATCACGGGAGAAAGCGGCGGCCGGACCGAAATCGTCCGCAGCTCCTCGGATCTCGTCGAGGCGACGGCGCGGATCGCCGAAGAGCTGAACAGCCAGTACGTGCTCGGCTATACGTCGCCGCGCGGAGCGGACAACAAGTACCACAGCATCCGCGTGAGAATCCGCGCTCCCGGCGGCGCCGAGTACCGCGTGCGCTCTCGCAGCGGCTACATCGCCTCGCCGATGCGGCGGCGGATGTGATCCGTGAATTGTTCAGCTGACCGGCTGTTCTTGTCTGCGGTGATGATGTGGTCGCTGGCGGCCGCTGACGACCCGACCATCGGCATTTCGGCACACGCCCGATCGATCCGCCCGGGCGAGCTCGTGGTGCTGACCGTCGTGCCGCCAGCGGGGGCCGACTCGGTGCAGATCCGCGCGTTCGATCGCGACGTCCCGGCATTCCGCACTGGCGATCGGACCTGGGAGGCGCTCGTCGGCATCGATCTCGACGTTCGTCCAGGCACCTACGCCGTGAGCGTCACCGCAGGAGCGGCCCGCGCCGTTCACGAGCTCGTCGTCGAAAAGCGCGCGTTCCCGACACGTCGGCTGAAGGTCGACGAGGCGTTCGTCACGCCACCCCCATCCGAGCAGGACCGTATCGACCGCGAGGCGGCGCTCCTCGCGGCGACGTGGAAGGCACCCTCGCCCGAGCGGCTCTGGAGCGAACCCTTCGTACGGCCGGTTGCCGAACCGGCGAACAGCGCGTTCGGCACGCGCAGCATCTTCAACGGCAAGCCGCGCAACGCCCACGGCGGCGCCGACTTCCTCAGCCCGGCAGGGACGCCGGTTCATTCGCCGAACGCCGGCCGGGTTGTCGTGGCCCGTGCCCTTTACTTTTCGGGAAACACCGTCATCGTCGACCACGGCCTCGGACTGTTCTCGATGCTCGCCCACCTGTCCACGATGGAAGTGCGCGAGGGCGAGCGCATCACAGCGGGCCACGTCGTCGGCAAGGTCGGCGCGACCGGTCGGGTCACCGGGCCGCATCTGCACTGGACCGTCCGCGCCGCCGACGCACGCGTCGATCCGCTTTCGCTTCTGGCAGTACTCGGGACAGCCAGCCCTTAGTCCCTAGCCCCGACCAGTGGCAGTGAGACTGGCGACGGTCGCGATGAGCTCGTCCATATCCACCGGCTTGGTGACGTGCATCTGATATCCGGATGTCAGCGACCGCTCGCTGTCCTCGGGACGCGCGTAGGCGGTGATCGCGACCGCCGGCACGTGACCGCCGCGATCGGCAGGCCGCTCGCGCACCAGTCGAATCAGATCGAACCCGTCGCGATCCGGCATCGCGATGTCGCTGAGCAGGATGTCCGGCACTTCACGGTCGAGGGCCGCCAGGCCTTCCTCGACGCTCGCGGCCGCCGTCACCACCACGCCGCGCGACCGCAGGACTTCCGCGAGCAGCTCTCTGGTGTCGCTGTCGTCGTCCACGACAAGCGCCCGCACGCCAGACAGGGCTGCGGCATAGGGACGCCGCGGGGGAATCACGACCTCGCGGCCGCTCTTGACGGCGGCCATCCGCGGCGGTTGAACGAACGGCAGCGAGATCACGAACGTCGCGCCTTGCCCCTTGCCCGGGCTCGTGACGTCGACTCTTCCCCCGTGCAGCTCGACGATGTGCCTGACGATCGCCAGCCCGAGGCCGAGTCCCTGATGCGTGCGCGTCGTCCCGCTGTCGCCCTGCCGGAACCGATCGAACACGTACGGCAGCACCGCCGGCTCGATCCCCTCACCAGTGTCTGACACTTCGATCTCGAACTGCGATTCGTGCCGGCGCAACGTCACCGTGACGCGTCCGCCGCGAAGCGTGAACTTGATGGCATTCGACAGCAGGTTCCAGATGACCTGCTGCAGGCGGGCCTCGTCGCCGGAAATCAGGCTCTCGTCGGGACCAGCGTCTACCTTGACCGTGATGCCCTTCGCGGTGGCGGCCGGCTGAATCGCCTCGACCGCGGCGTTGATCGTCCCCGTCAGGTTCACCGGCTGGACGTCCAGCCGGAACTTGCCGGTGATCACGCGCGACAGATCCAGCAGGTCCTCGACCAGATCGAGCTGCGCGAGCGCATTGCGCTCGACGACTTCGAACGCGCGGGACATTTTCTCCTTGCTCACCGCACCGCCGCGCAGCATCCGCGCCCACCCGAGGACCGCGTTCAACGGGGTCCGGAGCTCGTGGGACAGCGTCGCGAGGAATTCGTCCTTGGCGCGGTTCGCGGCCGACACCTGACGATAGGCGCGGGCGTTCTCGACGGCAAGCGCTGCGCGATACGCCATGTCGTGGGCAAATCGGAAGTCGACGTCGCTGTAGGTGCGGCCGGAGTCGGCGTAGACGAACGTGAGCGCGCCGAAGGTCCGCCGATGCGCCGTCAACGGCACGACGATCATGTCCGGTCGCATCAAGGCAGTACCAAAACCGATCACGTCGGCGACCGCCGAGCCGGCGCTGCTCGCCTGAGCCGAGTCAATGTGCGAGACGGCCAGCCGCTGCACCTCGCCATGTTCGTCGACGACGTCCACCGCGCACCAGTCGGCAATCTGCGGTACGGCGAGTTGCGCGACGGTTCGCAGCGTTTCCTCGTAATCGAGCGAGCTGCCAAGCGCCGCGCTCGCTTCGGCAAGAAACGCCGTCTGGCGGTTCGCACGCTCTGCCTGCTCGCGGCTCCGGCGCTGCGCCTCGAAAAGCTCCGCGCTCGTAATCGCGGCCGCCGCGAGGTTGCCGAGCGCGCGCGCCGTCTGAACCTCGACCTCGTCGAACTCGTGCGGCGTCCGGTAATAGAAGACCAGCGTACCGGTGCCGTCGCCGCCAATCGTCAGCGGCACCGCCATCATCGATTCGATCCCTTCCTCGCGGAGCGCCCGCGCGCGATCCTCGAGCAGCGGCGTGTCGGCGATCGAGGTGACGATCAACGGCTCGGTGAACGCGACGGCGCTCACGTCCTCCCCGCGGAACGACTCGACGAGCACGCGGCTGAACGCTTCCGAAATGCCGTGGGAGGCGCCAATGCGCCACTGCTTCACCCGCGGCTCGAGCAGCCACACGGCATACCCGTCGGCCCGAAGCAGCGTGCGCGCGAGGACGACCAGCGCCGGCAGGACGTCGTGCATTTTCGGCGAACCGAAAAGCGTCCCGGATGCCGCCACCAGCGCCACTAGACGTTGCCGCAGATCGGCCTGCTGAGCCTCGGCTGCGGCGAGGGCCGCCTCCGCCCGGCGCCGGTCGGTGATGTCGCGGGCAATCTTCGAGGCGCCAACCACCCGGCCGTCGTTGTCGCGAATCGGCGAGATGGTCAGCGAGATGGGCAACTGCGTGCCATCCTTGCGCTGACGCATCGTCTCGAAATGGTCTACGGTACGGCCGGCGCGGATCTCGCGGAGCACGTGCTCCTCTTCGGAGAGCCGTTCGGCCGGGACGATGAGAGTGATCGACTGGCCGACGGCCTCCGCGGCGGCGTAACCGAACATTCGCTCGGCCGCCAGGTTCCACGACGTGACGATCCCGTTCAGATCCTTGCTGATGATGGCGTCGTCGGAAAATTCGACAATCGCCGCCAGGCGGCGCGCGGCAGCGTCCTGAGAGCCGTTCATGGTGGGATCCGAGATTGTAGCGCGCTCTCTGGATGGGCTGGGATCTGGCGCGCCAATTGCTCCCGCAATTGCGGGAGGTTTCGGAATGCGTTATATCGTCGCGTGGATGCTCGGCGTGCCGTTTTCGGTGATCGTGCTCTGGTACATCGTCGGCCATTCAGCCTGCGGATAAGCCCTCACCTGCTGCCGGCGCCGCGATTCCGCTCAGAACTCGATGATGCCCATCACGGGGTAATGGTCGGAGCCGAGGCGATCCGGCAGTCGTGCGACACCCAGCAAGCGCGCACGGCCACGACCCAACAGGTGGTCGAGGCTGCCGTGCAGGCCGAGCGGTCCTTTCCAGGTCGCGTTCGCGCGGTCGTCCCCTTCTGGAAATGCGCGGCGAAGTAGTTTCAACGCGGGCTCTCGGGATCCCAGCCACGTGTTGAGGTCGCCGCCCAGCACCATGTCATCCGGCGCCGTGGCAAGCGCATCGATGAGCGCGGCGGCTTGTCGACGGCGCGCCGCGAGTGGTCCACCCCGAGTCAGCGCCAGCGCCGTGTCGAGGTGGACGTCGACGACGGCAAGCCGCCAGCTCGATCCCGCTCGCGTACGTCCCTCGACCACCGCGAGGGCCGCCGCACGGCGCTGGTGTTCGAATGGCAGCTCGATGACGGCCGGCGAGTCGAGCGGCAGCGTCGACACGATGGCGTTGCCCCGATCCTCCGCCGCATCGGGGTCGCCGCCGTTGCGCATCGACGGGACGTACAACAACGACAGGCGCTCGTCCGTGACAAACCGGTCGATGTCTTCCCCACGCTTGCTTAGATGCCTCGCGCCGATGCGCGCTGGCAGCCGCAAGCGCAAGGACGTCCGCGCAGGCACGCCGCCGTCACGGCGGTAGGCTTCCTGAAGAAGCAGGACGAAGTGCTGGATTCCTTCACCACCCGTGTACTGCCCTGACTGGAGCCGACGAATCAGCTCGCGCACGTCGCCAAAACCCACGTGGACGTTCCAGGTGATGACCGCGAGGCGGTCCACGACAGCCGGGAGATCCAACGGCGGCCGGCGGTAGTACAGGACGGGACCGACTGTCGCACACCACTCGCTCAGGGGATGCCGATCCCGTGTCG
>Ga0193696_1000597_pt1 | contig 12167 bp, 6 predicted proteins | sample L3m1metaG_FD_145074 | JGI IMG/M metagenome (GOLD analysis project Ga0193696, IMG submission 145074) | Soil microbial communities from a riparian zone of the East river system, Colorado, United States - L3m1 | ecosystem: Environmental > Terrestrial > Soil > Riparian zone | place: USA: East River... | reverse complement strand
GGAGACCTGGGCCGCCACGCAGAAGTTTCCGCCGCTGACGTCGCGGACCATCACCTCGGCGCGGCGGCTGCTGAAGGACCTCCGCGTCATCCGCGAACGCGGTTACGGAATTGACGATGAAGAGCGCGAAAAAGGGGTGCGGTGTCTGGCCGCGCCGATCCGGAACCATCACGGCGACGTCGTCGCCGCGGTGAGCATCGCGGCGCCGATCGATCGGCTGCCGCGCGACCTCGTAAACAGCGACGTGGCTGCGGCAGTAGTGGCCACGGCGCGAGCGATTTCGATCGATCTCGGAGCCGTCGACGACATGGGAACTGCGGAAGCGTACCGCGCCGCTCTGCCGGCGCATGGAGGAAGAAAGTGAAGAGAGTCGTACTAGGTCTCGTCGTTGCGCTGTGTCTGCTGCCGGTCGGCCTCGCGGCCCAGGCAGTGACCGGCACCATCCTGGGAACCGTCACCGATACGTCGGGTGCGGCCGTCCCCGGCGCCACCGTGACGCTCACGAACCAAGGCACCGGCCTGATGCGCACCATCGTCACCGACAACGCGGGCGAATTCACCGCACCGTCGCTGCCGACCGGCAAGTACAAGATCGTGGCGGAGTTGCCCGGCTTCAAGACTGCGACTCTCTCCGACATCGAGCTGACGGTCGACACGAAGGTTCGTGTCAACGCGCGGCTCGAGGTCGGCACGGTCGCCGAAACCGTGACGGTCGCCGCCGCCTCACCGCTCGTCCAGGTGGCGACGTCCGAACTGGGCACGACCGTTCAGGAAGAGCAGATCAAGACGCTGCCGCTCAACGGCCGCAACTTCGTGAACCTGACGCGGACGGTGCCGGGCGTGGTCCGCGGCATTCCGGGCGCGAACATCGACGGCGCGGGCAGCCTGGCATGGCGCGCCTCCGCGTCGTTCTCGGCGAACGGACAGCGGCCGCGCGACAACAACTACATGCTCGACGGCGTGGACAACAACGAGACCTGGCTGCAAACCGTCGTGCTCTTCCCGAGCGTCGACGCCCTCGACGAGTTCAAGCTGCAGACGAGCACCTACTCGGCCGAGTTCGGCCGATCGCTTGGCGGCGTCGTGAACCTGCAGATCAAGTCGGGCACCAACACCCTGCACGGCAGCGCCTTCGAGTTCCTGCGCAACGACGCGTTCGACGCCAACAACTTCTTCAACAACCGCGCCGGCCGCGCGAAGCCGGACTTCAGCCAGCATCAATACGGCGGCACCATCGGCGGGCCGCTCAAGAAGGACAAGACCTTCTATTTCTTCGACTATCAGGGCTACAAGATCAACCAGGGCGCGACCTACCTGTCGACGGTGCCCTCGGCGAAGATGCGCGCCGGCGACTTCTCGGAGCTCAACCGGGTTATCTTCGATCCGGTCTCGCACCTGCCGTTCCCGGGCAATGTGATTCCGCAGACTCGGTGGGACCCGGTGGCGAAGAACATCCTCGGCCAGCTGATTCCCGAGTCGAACACCGGCGGCGTGCTGAGCGCCACCGGACAGACGATTAACAACTACCTGATCAACCCCACGCTCGAACGCCAGGACAATCAGATCGACCTCAAGGTCGATCACTCCCTGTCGTCGAACAACCGTCTGGCGACGCGGTACAGCTACGAGAAGACACACCGGGTCCTGCCGGCGACGCTGCCGCACGGCGACGCCGGGTTCACGTTCGGGGCCGGCGACGGCAACATCAAGGCGCAAGGCCTCTCCATGAACGACACCCACACGTTCAACTCGAACTGGTTGAACGAGGTGCGCTTCGGCTGGAGCTCGATCAAGTTCCTGATGACGCCGGTCGATTACGGGACCAACATCGCACAGGCCGTCGGCCTCAAGAACGTCAACCTCGGCGAGACGACGTCGGCGATGAGCCAGATCATGTTCAACGGCGGCGGCATGAGGAATATCGGCGCCAATGCCAACCAGCCGTTGATCACCAATCAAAACGACTTCCAGTTCTTCGACAACGTGACGCGCGTCGCCGGCAAGCACACGATGAAGGCCGGCGGCAGCCTGACGCTCCGCTCGCGGGAGATCCTCAACGCCGACACGATCGTCGGACGGTTCGACTTCAACCAGAACCAGACGTCGAACTGCTCGGGTATCACGAGCGGCTGCACCACCCAGTCGAACACCGGGTTCGACTTCGCCAGCTTCATGCTCGGCTACGCCAGCAATGTCAGCCGGACGCTGTTCGACCCGGGCACCTACACCGAAACGCGGCCCGAGTACGCGATGTACTTCCAGGACGACATCCGCGTGACCAATCGCCTCACCGTGAATGCCGGTCTGCGGTGGGACGTGTATGTGCCGTGGATCGAAGTTGACAACAAGCAGTCGAACTTCGACGTGTCCACCGGCCGATTCATCGTCGCGTCCGACAATGCCACCATCAACGGCGTCGAGGTCGGGCGCTATCTCCAGACCTACTCGCGCCGGGACTTCGGTCCGCGTCTCGGTTTCGCCTACGACCTGCAGGGCGACGGCCGGACGATCGTCCGCGGCGGCTACGGCCTGTTCTGGAACTTCACGCCTGGCGGCACGTCGTCGTCGAAGGCGCAGAACCAGCCGTTCCTGCAGGCGCAGGCGAACACGACCAGCCTCGGCACGAACCTCGTGCTGGCGAACGGCCTCGACCCGGCGCCGGGCGTGCACCCCGAGTTGGCGCCGACCGGTTCGACACGTTCGGCATTCCTGACCGACTTCCGCGACGCGCATGCCCATAACTTCAACGTCAACGTGCAGCGGCAGCTCGGCACGAATTACATGGTGGAAGCGGCCTATTCGGGATCGCGCACGAAGGACGCGGCGCTGAAGGTGGACCTCAATCAGGCGCCGCCGGTCGTCGGCGTGAGTGATCAGAACGTGAACCGACCCTTCGCGAAAGTGTCGCCCGCGCTGCGCACCGTCGGCGCCCTCTCGAGCACGGGCTATGTCGAGTACAACGGCCTGCTGATCAAATTCCAGCGCCGTTCGGCGAACCATATCTCGTTCATGAATTCGTACACGTTCGGTCGCGCCATCGACCTCAACTCCGACAACGATGGCACCGTCACGCTGACCGACATCTTCCATCCCGAGTACAACCGCGGACCGGCGGATTACGACGTGACGCACACGCTCAGCTCGAACTGGATCTACGAGATGCCGTGGGCGGCGCAGCATCCGTGGGGCGGCTGGCAGCTGAGCGGGATTCTGTATCTGCGCTCGGGCCTGCCGATCACCATCACGCAGTCGCAGAGCATGCTGTCGACCGGCCTCACGAACAACCGGCCGAACACCATCTGCGATCCGGTCGCGAGCAGTCCGACGATCGCGCAGTGGTTCAACACCAGCTGCTTCCAGCAGGTGACCGACACCACCGGCACGTTCGGGAACACGGGCCGCAACTCGGTTCGCGGACCGGGGCAGTTCAACATCGACGCGTCGGTCATCAAGAACACGAAGATCGGGCCGGTGGCGTCCGAGTTCCGAATCGAAGTGTTCAACCTGCTGAATCATGCGCAGTTCGCGAACCCGAACGCGCAGTTCGGCAACTCGGCGTTCGGGACGATCTCGGCGATGCTGGCGAGCCCGTCGTGCGCGCTGTGCGGCACGACCGAGCGTCAGATGCAGTTGGCCGTCAAACTGAAGTTCTAAGTAGGTCAAGTAGGTCGGGTAAGTCGGGTAGGTCGAGTGGGCTGGTAAGTCGGACCCACTTGACCCACCCGACCCACCTGACCTCTCCGTATGTCTGTTGTGCGCTGGGGTCTGATCGGTGCCGGCGACATCGTCCGTAGACGAGTGGCGCCGGCGCTGATTGAGGCGCCTTCCTGCGACATCGTGGCCGTCAGCCGGGGACGCCCCGAGCTGGCGGCGGCGTTTGCCGCCGACATCGGCGCCCGCCGATGGTATTCCCGCTGGCAGGATCTCGTCGCGGATCCCGAGGTGGACTGCGTCTACGTCGCGACGCCGGTGGACGTCCACGCGGAGCAGACGATCGCGGCCGCCGAAGCCGGCAAGCACGTCCTGTGCGAGAAGCCGATGGCGATGACCACGGCGGAATGCGATCGCATGATCGCGGCCTGCCGCGCGCACCACGTCCGGCTGGGCATCGCCTATTACCGTCATTTCTATCCCGTGATCCTGCGCGTCAAAGCCATGCTGGAGTCCGGCGACATCGGGCAACCGGTCTTCGCGCAGGTGAACGCATTCGAGTATTTCGATCCCGCACCGGACCACCCGCGCCGGTGGCTGCTGGATCCGGCCCGGGCCGGCGGCGGGCCGATGATGGACTTCGGCTGCCATCGGCTGGAAGTGCTGATGCATCTGTTCGGCGCCGTGCGCCGAATGGCCGCCGTCACCGCCAACGTGGTGTTCGATCGCGCGGTCGAGGACACGGCCGCCGTGCTGCTGCAATTCGAGGGCGGGCCGTGTGCGGCCGTGACGGTCACGCACGCGGCCGAAGAACGGCAGGATACGCTGCAGGTGTTCGGCACGCGCGGGTCGCTCCACGTCGACGAGTTGAACGCGGGCTTGCTCCGGATCCGCACGGGCAACCAATCGCGGGTAGAATCGCATCCGCCCGCGGCAAACATCCATCGGCCGCTCATCGACGACTTCGTCGAGGCCCTGCTGACGGACCGGGAACCGGCGGTGACCGGCGAAATCGGGCGAGCCGTTGCCGCCATCGAGGACGAGATTTATGCTGTCGCGCCGTCAGGCCGTTAAGGCTCTTGGCATCCTCGGCGGAGCGGTCGTCACCGGGCGCGCGGGCTCGGCGCAGACGCCGCAGGGACCGCCGAGCACGGTCACGAATCCCCCCAGGGACTTCGGTCCCAACGCCCCACCGACCACCTACTTCACCGATCCTGACGTGCTGACCGTCGATCCGGCGTTCGGCAACCTGGTGCAGGCGAACTCGGCAATCAAGCGGCTATGGACGGGAGCGCTGTGGGCCGAGGGGCCCGCATGGAGTGGCCAGGGGCGATATCTGGTGTGGAGCGACATCCCGAACAACCGTCAACTGCGCTGGCTCGACGACGACGAGCAGGTGACGGTGTTCCGCAGCCCGTCCAACAACTCCAACGGCAACACCTTCGATTTCGCCGGCCGTCAGCTCTCGTGCGAGCACCTCACGCGCCGCGTCGTCCGCTACGAACACGACGGATCGACAACGGTGATCGCGGAGTCGTACAACGGCAAGCGGCTCAACTCGCCGAACGACGTCGCCGCGCACCCGGATGGCAGCTACTGGTTCACCGATCCGCCGTACGGCCGGAGTCTGTACGAGGGACGCCCCGAGAAGCGCGAGCTCCCGACGGCCGTCTATCGCGCCGACGGCAAAGGCGGCCTGACGCAGGTGGTGGCGGAAGAGCAGGTGCCCGATCCCAACGGCATCGCGTTTTCGCCGGACTACAAGAAGGTGTACGTGGCGAGCACCGGCCGCGGCCCGGGCGACGCCGGACCCGGCGGCAAGGGCAATGTCTTTGTCTTCGATGTGACCGCCGACAACAAGACGGCGAACGGGCGCGTCTTCTCGGAGTTCATGATCGACGGCGTCAAGTGCGGGCCGGATGGCGTGCGCTGCGACGTGGACGGCAACGTCTGGTGCTCGAGCAACGCCGGCCGCGCCGTCGGCTACAACGGCGTGACCGTCTGGACGCCGCAGGGCAAACTGATCGGCCGCATCCGCCTGCCCGAGGTGTGCGGCAATCTCTGCTTCGGAGGCCCGAAGCGCAATCGCCTGTTCATGGCCGCGAGCCAATCTTTATACGCGGTTTATGTGAACACGCAGGGCGCGGGGCCAGGATAGGCTGCCCTTCAGAGGCCGTCGTAGCGCCACCCTTTCAGGGTTGCGAACCTTGGCGCGTGGTGGCTCGAACCGCGCTGAGCGTGCGGACGAAAATCGGCCACAGAGACACAGGGACGCAGAGCCGCCGATTCGACGGCGTGGGCCTGCGGAGCAGGCCCATCGAGCGGCCCAGAAACGGTTCACGGAAACGAACCGCCTGCCGTCACTGATGCGGCTCATTTCCGTGAACCGTTTCCGGCCGTCCGCGCCGCTTTGCGGCGCGCCGTCGAATCGATCTGTCCTCGTCCGGTGCGCTCAGCGCTTTCAACCCGAGTCCGTATTGCAGCGAGCGCACACGGGCCTGCCCGCCGAAGCTTACGGTATTGCAGCAAGCGAAGGCGGGTGCTAGTGTTCGGCTTTCTCTGTGCTTCTGTGTCTCTGTGGTTCGTACGTGGACCGCGTCGCAGTGTGTCAGCAAGGAGAGCGACCATGAAACGTTGGATTGTCGCCGTAGCAACCGTGATCGGGTGCATCTCTGTGGCCGGCATGCAGGCGCAGCCCGCCAAGGGGAAGCGCATCAACCGGGCGATCGAGCTGCTGGAGCAGGGGCAGCCTATCTACTACACCGGGTCGCATGAGGGCACCGAAGGCAACTTCGATCAGGGCGTCAAGGACGCGCAGACCTACGCCGACTACATCAGTTACGACATGGAGCACGCGCCGTTCGACGTCAAGGGACTGTCGGACTACATGCGCGGCCTCGCGAAGGGCGGACCGACCAAGAGCGGTCATAAGACGCCCGCCGTCATCGTCAACGTGCCGGTGAACGGCACGGACGAAGCGACCGTCCGCGCCAACGCGTGGATGTTCCATCAGGTGCTCGCGACCGGCGTCCACGGCATCCTGCTGTGCCATGCCGACGCGCCCGGCGCCGTGCGCGCGTTCGTCGAGGCCGTGCGGTTTCCGGCGAACGGCGGACGCCGCGGCGTTCACGGCAACCCGACCGCCGCCCGCATCTGGGGCCTGACGGCCGATGAATACGCGGAGAAGGCCGACGTGTGGCCGCTCAATCCGAAAGGCGAGCTCCTGCTGGGCCTGAAGCTCGAAGACAAGTACGCGCTCGAGAACGCCGAGGCCAACGCGAAGATCCCCGGCGTCGCGTTCGCGGAGTGGGGACCGGGCGACATGGCGTTCTCGCTCGGTGTGAAGAGCGGATCCAATTCTGTGAACGATCCGCTGATGAAGGCCGCGCGCGCTAGGGTCCTCGCCGCGACGAAGGCCAGCAAGATCTTCTTCCTCAACTCGATGAACGCCGACAACGTCGTCGACATGATCAAGGAAGGCGTGATGGTCGGCCCGGCGAGCCAGCAGGCCGCCGAGATTGGCCGCAAGTTCACGAAGCGCACGATGCCCTGGTAGCGACGCGCTCGCAAGCGGCTCGCGCGGAAGCAGCTCTCGGCTATCAGCTGTCAGCCTTCAGCGCTGATAGCTGATAGCTGGTTAAGGCATTACTCACGACGTAACGCGACGGCGGGATCCACGCGCGTCGCGCGCCGCACCGGCACCCACGACGCCGCGAGCGCCACACCGATCATCGCGGCTGATGCGAGCGCGATCGGCACGGCGCTGCCGGCGGGCAGGCGCGGGACCATGTGGGCCGCAAGTTGCCGGCTCCACACCGCGAGCGGCGCGCCGATGGCGAGTCCCGCGCAGACGAGCCCCATCGCGCCGCGCAGCACCATGCGCGTGACATCGCCGGTCGTCGCGCCGAGCGCCATGCGGATGCCGATCTCGTTGGTGCGCCGCGCGACGGTGTAGGCGAGCAGACCGTAGAGGCCGATCGCGGCGAGAAGCAGCCCCAGCGCCGCGAACACACCCGAGAGCAGCGCGATCATGCGCTCGGCCACGATCGACGAATCCAGCTGCTCGGTGAGCGTCGTCACTTTCGCGATCGGGACGCCTTTCAGCGTGTCACGGACAGCGCGGCGCACGTCACCGGCGATGGACGCCGGCGGGACGGCCGTCCGCAGTGCGAACTTCTGCCACGTCCCTCGCCCTTCCTGGAGCGCGTTCAGATAGATCGTGCGCAGCGGCGTTTCCGTCAGGTCCTGGTACTTCGCGGTTCCGACGACGCCGACGATTTCGTAGACGCGGTCGTTGCCGTCAAACGTGAAGTGCCCGCCGATCGGACTTCGGCCGGCGAAGTAGTAGCGCGCGAATGCGTCGTTGACGATCGCGACGCGCGGCCGGCTTTCGTCTTCACGCTGGAAGTCGCGACCCCCGAGGACCGGCGTCCCGAACGTTTCGAAGTACCGCGGCGCGACCCAGTTCAGCGGAATGAAGCGGCGATCGTCCGGCTTCTCCTGGAAGCCTTCGACGTTGACCATCCGCGCCGCCCCAGGGCCTTCGATCGGCGTCACGGCGCTGAGCGTCGCCGACCGGACGCCGGCAATCGCCTGCATCCGCTCGAGCAGTTGGTCGACGAGCGGCGCGAGCTGGTTCCGCTCGTACCCCGCGTGCGACGGATCGATCGTCACGAGCAGGACGGATTGACGCCCGAATCCGAGATCGACGTTGCGCAGGTTGGACAGATGGCGGATGAACAATGCCGCGCCGCTCAACAGCACGACGGAGAGCGCCACCTGCGCGACGACGAGGCCGCGTCCGAAGAGACGACGGGAACGCGTGTCGCCGGAGCGTCCGGCGGCGCGGAGCGATGAAGCGGGCGCGGACGCGAACGCGATCCAAGCTGGCGCGAGCCCGAACAGAACGCCGGTAAGGGACGCCACCGCGGCCGTGAACAGCAGCACTCGCGCGTCAGGTACGACGTCGATCTGCAGCTGGCGGAGCCCGATGCCGACGAAGCCGCGGCCAGACCCCATCATGCGCGCGAGGACGCGGGCGCCGGCGTACGCGAACGCGGCGCCGAGCACGCCGCCGGCACCGGAGAGCAGCAGCGACTCGGTGAGCGCCTGGCGTACCAGGCGAAGGCGGCTCGCGCCGAGCGACACCCGCACCGCCAGCTCCTGCTGCCGCGCGGCGGCGCGCGCGAGCAGGAGGCTCGCGACGTTCGTGCATGCGATGAGGAGGAGCAGGCCGACTGCCGCCATCAGACCGGTGAGCGCGCCGCGGAACTGATCGCGCAGCGTCGAGAAGCCGGCGGCGGCCGGCTCCACCTCGAGCCTGAAGTCGCGCAGGAACGGCGCGTTTTTCGTCTTCGCGAGATCGTCGCGCACTGGACGATCGAGGATCTGCAGCTCGGCGAGCGCCTCCTTCATTGACGCGCCCGGCTTGAGCCGGCCGATCATCTTCACCTGCAGCGCTCCGGTGCCGCGCTGGCCTGGGGGCTGAATCACCGGCTCGTGCGACGCGGGGATCCACACGTCCGTCTGAATGCCGATCTGCAGACCGAAGAACTCGCGCGGCGCGACTCCAACGATGGTCATCGGCGCCTCGTTGATCGCGATCTGCGCGCCGAGCGCGGCAGGATCGAGGTTGAAGCGCTTCTTCCAGTACGGCCAGCTGACGACCGCTACCGCGGACGTGGGAATGCCGAGCCGGTCGTCGTCGGGTCCGAGCAGCCGGCCGGCGGCCGGCCGCAGGCCGAGCGCCGAAAAGTAGTTGCCGGCGACATACTCGCCGTCGGCGACCTCGGCGTCGGTGCGATCGCCGGCCAGGCGGAATCGCGCGGGCGCGGTGGCGAGGAGATCAGAGAAGACGTGGTTACTGTCGCGGAAGTGCTCGTAGTACTTCCACGCGATCTGGTTACCGCGAGTCTCTCCGTAACGGCCGAGAATCTCGACGAGCCGCTGGGGTTCGCGCACCGGAAGCGGACGCAGCATGAGCGTGTCGATCAGGCTGAAGATCGCGGTGTTGGCGCCGATGCCGAGGGCCAACGAGAGAATCGCGACGGCGGTGAAGCCCGGCGTTCGCCGCATCATGCGGAGGGCGTAGCGGATGTCCTGCGCGAGCCGGTCCATGGACCCTCCTCCCGCCTCCGCTCGTCGGGCTGACGCGCGGCAGGCTCTTGTCTACAAATACTAGTGTATTAGTACAAGTGCTGTCTAGAAGGCGCGGTCGATAGGAAAGGCCTGCCCACGCAGGCTCTCAGCTTTCAGCTCTCGGCTTTCAGCGCTGATAGCCGATAGCCGATAGCCGAGAGCCGATAGCTGATAGCTGATAGCTGATAGCTGATAGCTACGGCGATCAGAATTCGAGCAGCTCGGGCACCGCGTCGGCTTCGCGGATGACGGCGCAGTACTCGACCTCCACACGGCTCTTCGCCGGAATCCAGCGATACGTCGGGACGTCGAACAGCCGTCCACGGTCGATCATCGCTCGGCGTGACTCGGGCATCGGCGACACCCCGAATTCCATCCCGCAGGTGAGCGTCGCGCCGTTCCACGGTGCGTGCGTGCGGCTGTGGTTCTCCTGCCAGATGCCGAGCCACGGAAAATCGCGCCGCTTCCAGACGTAGCCGAACGCCAGGCGGGCCGCCGGCGCAAAGGCGACGAAGAACGCGGCCTCACGGGTCTGGTCCATCAGGTGCGCGGTGTACGCATTCGAGTGCGCCGCATTGGTGTAACGGCGCAGGTCGCTGGTGCCGCCATCCGGCCGCGGCGCCAACGGCCAGTCGAAGACGCGGCCGCTGGCCAGGTCGTCGTGCGCGCCGAACACCTGCTCGAAGACCTTCGACCGCGTCGCGGACACGCGAAACTCCGTGACGCCCTTCTGAAGAAACGGCGGGCCGAGCGTGACGTGCTCGGTCCAGCCGATCGGCCGATCGCATGCGGTGAGATTTTCTACGGCTTCGCGGATCGTGAGCACGCGGCCGCGGAGGACGAGCCGGCGGTCGATCTGAAGCTGCGCGAGGCGGAGAGGCGCGTGCATCGCGATCGACTGGCTGGCCGCGTCGACGTCGATGTCGTAGCGCACGATGGACGCTTCGCCGTGTGGCGTCAAACCTGCCGCCGCCTCTTCCTCGGACGGTCCGCCGAAGATGTCAACGCAGAGGTTGTGACCCATGAGACCGGCGAGCAGCGCCGCTTCGGAGCTGGTTCCGTATTGGGGATGCGCGGATGGCGCGTAGGCCGACGGCTCGATCGATGGCCACGGCGGCGTCCACAGCGGGTTGATTCCCGATCGCTTGTCGAGCATCTCCGCGATGTGTCCACCTTCCTCGAGCACGGTCACCCGGACGTCGTCGTTCTCGATGGTGGCGGCTCGTCGTCCTCGATAGTCGTCGCGGGCGGGCATGGCCGCTATTATGTGCGGCAGAGCAGCGTCTCACATTGCGAAACGTCGAGCGTCCACAGATGCCGCAGGCTCGCTCGCGCTATCATGCTGCCGTCAAACCATGGTGAATCGAGCCACAGTTCAGCAAGCTCTCGACGCCGGCGCCGGCGTCCTCCGACTCGAGCCGTCCTGGGTGCCCCGCACCTTCATGCTGCCTGGCAGACGGCTCAAGCTGCACCCCGATGACATCTATGCGCTCGGCGGCCATCGCGGCGGCATCAACGAGCGGTGGTTTTCGTCGACGACCAACGCAGACAACGGACCCGGGACGCCAGCGGACGAAGGCCTCAGCTATGTGAGGCTTGGCAACGGCGGGCGATTCCTGCTCAAAGAGGCGGTCGACGCCGCCGGCGATCTGCTCATCGGTTCCGACGTGATGCAGCGCGAAGGCGGATGGAATCTGCTCTGCAAGTTCTTTGACAACCTCGGACCGATTCCTCACCACATGCACCAGAGTGAGGAGGACGCCAAGAGAGTCGGCCGCCGCGGCAAGCCGGAGGCGTATTACTTTCCGCCGCAGTACAACCAGCTCGAGAACCATTTTCCGTACACGTTCATGGGGCTCGAGCCGGGCACGACCAAGGCGGACGTGCGTCGCTGTCTGGAAGCGTGGAACAAAGGGGACAACGGCATTCTTTACCTGTCCCGCGCGTTCAAGCTGCAGGTCGGGACCGGATGGCAGATCGATCCCGGCATCCTGCACGCCCCGGGCTCGCTCGTTACCTACGAGCCGCAGGTCAACAGCGACGTGTTCGCCATGTTCCAGTCCGAGGTCGAAGGACGAATCATCGACTGGAGCCTGCTGACGAAGGATGTGCCCGAGGATCGTCACCGTGATCTCGACTACATCATCGGCATGCTCGATTGGGACGCGAATGTGAATCCCGAGTTCGCGCGCTCGAATCGTGTGTTCCCGACGCCGGTCCGGCCGACGGAAGGGTCGGATACCGTATCCGACCCCCAAGCAGACGGCTATCGTGAACTGTGGGTCTGTTACGGCACGGGGTACTACTCGGCGAAAGAGCTGACGGTGCTGCCCGGGCGGACCGCGACCATCCGCGACGCGGCCGCGTACGGCCTGATT
>Ga0193696_1000596_pt1 | contig 12183 bp, 9 predicted proteins | sample L3m1metaG_FD_145074 | JGI IMG/M metagenome (GOLD analysis project Ga0193696, IMG submission 145074) | Soil microbial communities from a riparian zone of the East river system, Colorado, United States - L3m1 | ecosystem: Environmental > Terrestrial > Soil > Riparian zone | place: USA: East River... | reverse complement strand
CGTGAGGATCTTGACGACGCCAAGGCGCGCCCGATTGTTGGGGTACGTGCGATACACGAGCCCCGAGCCAATGGCGATGTTCAGTTCATCGGATCCGGCGGCACGCACCGTGAGTCGTGGCTCGGCATCTGCACCGACGAGCACATAGGTGAGACCCGTCACCGACTGCCAATACGTCAGCGCCTCGCCAACGCAATTGCCAGTGATGGACGGATCGACATACACGGGAATGGGCAGTTCCCACCGCGTGAGGATGCCCGAAGTGCGCTGAATGGCGCCCTCGACTGGAATCGAGAGCCCGACGTTGGCCGCCTGGTTGTAGGTGATCAGGTCCGCGACGGTATCAAGACTCTCGATTCTGCCGGATACCGCGCCGGTCGGCATCGGCGCCGGCGGGCCTCCTGCCGGTGGTGTCGGGGCCGTCGGGCCGGAAGTCGCACTCTTCTGCCCACTGCACCCGCTCGCCAGCACGACGATGGCGAGCGCGGCGAATCCACAGGTCTTCAGCAGCGATTGTTCTGCGGCAGCTCGTCTCGAGCGCATATGAGGGGGCTCTCCTCCCATCATGCGCGATGGTCATGAAGTTCGGCTCATTAAGATTACGTAGGTATCCGCAGCAGTTTGTGCGCATTGCCCCACGCGATCTTCTGAAAGATAGCGGGTGACGTTGACCGCTTTACGACAGTTAACGTCTCGCGCGCCACACACTTGCCCGCCATCCCTGGGGCCGCCGGGTTGTTGTATCCCGCGCCGTGACCGTCGCCGCAGCTGCAGTCGCTGCCAAAGATCAACTTGTCCTGATGACGTTTGAGGAAATCTTCCGTGAACGCCGGATCGCGGGCCATCGCGGTGTTGCCGGAAACGGCGGACATGTCCCCGAAGAGATTCGGGAAGTCGCCCAGCCAGCGGTCGGTCACGCCGCCGCGCTTGACCGGACCGGTCGGATAGACCGCTTCGTTGTGATAGTCGCCGCTGACGTTGGCCCAGAACGCGTCAGCATGGCCGATGAACGTCGTCTTTGGGTATTCCTTGAGAACCGATGCGAAGGTTTTCGCATAGCCCGTGCTCCAGGTCCCTTCGTTCGGGGTGTGATCGACTTCCTGGAAGTGAATCAGAATCGGCACGCGCAGTTCGGCGGCCAGCGCATACATCCGCCGCAGCTCCGGACCGTCAGCGGCGACGTGAAACTTCATCTCGCCGAAGCCCTGTGCGCCGTTCTTCACGGCCTGCGTCAGCACCTGTTCGGCATCAGGTTTCGTCACGTCATAGCTGGTGTACCAGGTGAACCGGCCAGGCGCGGCCGCCTGAACCGTCTTCACCTGCTCGAAGGCGCCTCCACGTGTGAGCAGATTGGCTTTCGTCACGCCCGCCCCATCCAGGTGCGCGAGGTTGCTGGCCGGCTGCGGACGAAGATGAAAGTGCAGATCGAAGACCGGCGATCCCCATTCGTTTGCCGGGCTCTGAAGGGCGAACGTTGGCGCTGCCGCGGCGAGGGCGACCGATTCGAGGAATTCACGGCGGTTCATCACAAGTCCTCCCTCCGGCGAGTACGAGTTCGCCACCAGACGTTTGCGATCAGAATGATTGCGCCAGCCACGCCGACTGACAGACCGCGACGCGCGGTCGGCGTCCGCTGTCCGCTCAGCATGTAGTCGATGACCAGGTCGCGTTGATTGACATCACGACGCTGCGCCGCGACGATCACGCGATCGCTGGCGGGAACCAGCGCGTTCGCGAGGTACACCCCGATGTCGGAGCGGTAGGCGTTCCGATACCGCAGGTGATGGAGTCCGTCGTCGAGCCGCGGCAGCGACGCCGTCGCTTGAATGCGCGTGGTGCCTTCGCCCTTCCGAACGGTGTCGAACGTGGGAAACGTACTCTCGACGAGTTCGACCCGCAGGGGGATGCCGTCGACATCGAGCGCAATGGCGCTCAGCACGCGGTCCGAGTAGGCCCGAGCCTCGGCGACGGAGACCATTCCGTCTTTGTCGAGGTCGATTTCCGACAGCACCACTTCCGCCACAGCGATCCCGGCCGTCAGATCCAGCGCGAGCTCCACGCGGTCCGGATCGATGCCGAGACGCGCGGCTTGCAGGTACTCGTCCCGCCGGTGCGCGGACGTCCAGCTTCCTGACATCAGGACGAGCAGCAGCGTCAGCGCGCCGATGGCGCTACTTCGTGAATTTCGCACCGTAGTCGTTCGTCGGATCCCGGTAGATCGTATGAATGTGATCGACGCTGCCCTGCTGCGGAGCGTATTCGATGACGAGCGTCGGCCCCTGGACGCGGAAGTAGGCCGCGCTGCCATTGGTGGTCGGTCCGCTCCAGGCGAAGTAGGTATCCGCCGGCTTCGCCCGGATTTCCGTCATGCGCGGCTCCGCAAAGGCGTCGTTCATGATACCGACCCACTCTCGCACCAGTTCCCACAGCATCGTCTGGTGCGCCGCCGACAGCGCCGAGGCGTGGATCCCCTCGGGCTGGATCGTTTTGCCGTCCTGCCCCGGACCGAGGACCAGATCGGCGACGCGCGAGTTGAGGATGGCCTGGCCCCGCTGCTCGGTATTCAACGCGTTGATCAGCGCAAACGCCTTGTCGTTCTCGTTTCCCAACGGGCGTATCGTCCGGCCTTCGACCGTGAAGGTCGCCGGCTGCGCGGCCGGCAGGCTCGGCGCCATGGTCGCCTGACTTCCGGCAAGCGTGAGATTGATCGCCAGGTGATGACCGCCAAACTGCAGCATCCACGGGGAGGTCGACGATGGCGTCCCCAGGAATGCGAGGTAGTACTCGTCCTCGCCGAATGCGGGTCCGCCGCGGCCGCCCGCGCCTGCTCGACCGGCACTCGGGTTCGCACCGCCCCCGCGCGGACCTTGCGAGGATCTGCTCCGCAGCACCTCGTCCCCCTGCATGATCTCGGTGACCTTGCGGTACCCGTCTCGACTGAGTGCGACGGCAAGCAGCTCCTTCACCGCGGCGCGCTGCGTAGACGTCAGAGCGCCCATGCGCAGGCCCTGCCGCTCAAACATGGGTGAAGGAAGATTGGACCATCGCATCTTCTGTGGTCCCTCGGATGGAAACTGCACTTTCGCTCGACCTGCATCATCGAGCTTAGTGAGGAGCGCCTGTGCCGACGCGGTGATGCGCGCCGTGACGTCAGCCTGGGCGCCGCTGGGCGGGGCTGCTGTCGCCGCGCGCTGGGCAGGTACACTCGCGACCGTGACGACACACAGAACGAGACAGGTCATCGTCGCGAAGCGAAGCGGCACATGCATTGAGGCTCCTCCTGTCGCGTCAAGGTCAAGACGTACGCCATCTTTATTGCACGTTTCCGACGCGGCCGCTACCATTCGCATCGTGGTTGCTCCCGGCCACTGACTTGGGCCGGGCATGGGCAGCATCCGCCGGGGTCAGCAGGAGCGGGGGCAAATCGTGGAGTTCCTGAAAGCGCTGACCGAGGATCGCGTGCTCACCGGAAGGGGCCACGCTGGTCGCTCGAGCCGCGCCCGCTGGCTCGTTCCGATCGCGATGTTCGCAGTGCTCGTGGGCACCTGCGTCCTCTATTTCCGCGCCCTCGACTCGGCGCCTGTGGTCGTCGCGGTCGACGAGGCCCGCTTCGCTCTTCACGCGCATTCGATCGTGAAGGACGGGACCGATCTCGCCGGCAACCGTTTGCCGCTGTTCTTCCACATCACCGATCCGCTGAACCCGGCCAGCGATTCCGAGACATGGTGGCAGCCGGCGCTCTTCTATCTGGTCGCGGGCGTCTTCCAGTTCGTTCCGCCGGCGACCTGGTCGCTGCGGCTGCCCACAGCGATCATGGCGATCGTGAACGTGATCTTGATCTCCCTCGTCGCGCGGAAGCTGTTTTCGAGTGGATGGTACGCGGTCGTCGCCGCGGGAATACTCTCGCTCACACCCGCTCACTACATGTTTGCGAGGCGGGCGCTCGACTACTTCTGCCAGCTGCCGATCGCACTCGCGTGGCTGTTGTGCCTGAGCCTGTACGCGGAATCGGCATCCTCGTGGCTGCCCGCAACGATGGGGCTGCTGCTCGGTCTCGGGCTGTTCACCCACATCTCCTCGTGGATCGTGATGCCCGGCTACGTCGCAGCCACATACATCGTGTTTCGCCGGCTCGGCGCGCCACGGCGGGCGTTTGGATTGCTGATGGCTGGATTCGCAATTCCCCTCGTCGCGATTATTCCCGCCCTCCTCGCAAACCCGTCGCTTCCGGCCGAGATGTTCTCGCACTACAAGGTGCAGACCAGCTGGCGAATCGCCGAACGAATCAACATCTACTGGGGGTATCTGGGTCCGTCCTACCTGCTGTTTTCGGGCGGCTCGAATCCGATGTTCGCCACGCGTCAGGGCGGCGTCCTGCCAGTTGCCGCGGCCGTCCTGCTACCACTCGGGATCTGGAGCATTCTCCGGCGTCGCGGAGATCCGATGCGCGACGTGCTGGTGTTCGGGTTTTTCTTCGCCCCGCTGCCGATCGTCCTCGCCATGCCGCAAGATCCGAAGTTCTACACGCCCCGCGATCTGCTGGTGGTACCGTTTGCCGCCCTGCTCTGCGCGATCGGTGTCGAGCGGTTGTTCGAGCGAAGCGGCCGTGCTGCCCGTCTGCTCGGTGTCGCGCTCCTCGTTGCCATTCCATTCCAGTTCGTAGGGTTCGCAAAGTACTACATGACCGGATACCAGGCCGCGTCCGCCTGGCGGTTCGATGAGATGAATCTGGAAGCGGTCGCCGAGTACGTCATTTTGAGCGACGACGCGGCCAGAGTGCCCCTGGTGTACCTGAGCGAAGACGTCGGCTCCCCACATGCGTACCAATGGGGTTTCTATCTCCTCGAGCGGCGCCGCGACGATCTGTGGTCGCGGACGCGACACTTCAGTTGGCCGATCAGTCCCAGTGTGATTCCGGCCGGCAGCCTGCTCGTGTTCAATGCGGTCGATCCGCGGCTCGACCAGATCAGGTCGATAGCGGGCTGTTCGCTCGTTCAGGTGGTGAGCGGTGTGGCCGGTGCGCCGGCCGCCGCCATCCTGCGGAGAAACTAACCCGGCGTGGCTTCACCCCGACATCGTGAGGACGCCGCCGCCGCCGCGCTTCTGGCGATACTGGCGTTCGGGTTGTACTCGTACCGGGCAGACGAGCCGCCGCAAACCGCGAACGAAAAACCACTGACTGCGGCCGTCGATCTGCTGACGGCTCGAGGTGGACGTGACGATGCCGGCCGGTTTCTGCCGGTGTTCGTTCGCCTTTCGTCGGAGCTTTGGCTTCCGCCTGTTCCCGTGTACACCACCTTGGCCATTGCGACCGTCCGTCGTACCGAGCCGCCAGGCCGGCAATCGGCGGCGGCGTTTGGTGCGCTTGGTGTCGTGCTCACATACGCGTTCGCATCCGACTTGTTCCGTCGGCGGGCGTTCGGCTGGATCGCGGCGCTCCTTCTCCTGTCCAACCCGGCGTACGTGGCATCAGCGAGAAACGGAGCGCTCGACGGAGTATGGGTCATCCCGCCGCTTCTGCTTTCCCTCCTCGCGGTCAGGAACTTCGCGGAGACCGGCTCACACCGGTCGCTTGCGGCCGCTGCGGCGGCGCTTGTTGGGTGTGCGTACACACAGCCGTCGGGTGCGTTCCTTGGCGTCATCGCTGGAACCACTGCGGTCACCGGCCTCGGCCGGGCACGTCTGCTCAGCATTCGCGATACCTGGCCGGCTGCCATCGCCGCGGCTGCGGTGGCGTTGCCGATGGCGCTGTGGTTCGTGGTCCACCCAGCCTCGTATATCGACACGTTAGGCCGCTGGTTCCTGCACCCGGCGTACATCCGCAATCCATGGTCGCTGGTGCTCAGGTTGATGAACTGGTTCTCGCTCGCCGAGTGGGCGTCGATCTACTGGAACTTTTTCGACCCGACGCGTCTGCTGTACAGCGCCGCAGGGCCGGCGTCAGCCGGCACATTCCTGATGGCGGTCGGTGTGTTCCTGGGCATGGCCGCCTACGACCTCGCGCGGCCGCAGCGGCCGAGAACAGCCGAGGAGTCGGTTCTCCTCTGGATCGTCGCCGTTGGGTTCGTCGCATCTCCGCTCGTGCCGGCGAGCTTCGCCGAGCCCGGCGCGATCCAGAAGGCGCTGAGCCTGCCGCTGTTCGGAACAATCCTTGGCACCCTCGGCGTGCGCGCCTTGTGGACGAGGCAGTCGAAGTGGGCGCGCGCCGCAGTCGTTCTGCCGCTCGGCTTGGCGCTCGTGCAATTCGTCGCGTTCTACCGGTCGCTCGTGATCGCCCCGGCGTAGGTCGGCAGGCCGCACGTCATTACTTGCTCTTCGTCACGGAAAAATCGAGTTGGTACCGGGTCTCACCAGCCATGCGGTTTCCTGACAACAAGAACCTTCCACTTGTGGCGAACTGACCTTCGATGCGGATGCCTAGGGTGGTCGACGATCCCTGGTAGAACCCGCCGTCGGTCAGCAGCACTGGCTGCAAATAGCCGCAGGTATCGAGGACGAGGTTGTTGGCGACGGTAAGGGTTTCCATCGAAGGACACGCCGCGGTGGTCGCGAGCGTGACGCAGCTGTCCGTGGCGCGACCCGGTGCGCATGCCAGGTTCACCTCCGCGGAATAGGTTCCGTCAAACGCATACAAGACGCTGTGTTCGGTGCGTTCAAAGATGGTGAACGATGGCGTGCCATCGGGTTCCGTGATCTGCGTGACGGCACGCACCTCGGGCATCTTCTGAAACGAGCGCTCGACGGGATCGTCAGCACCCGTCAACAAGAGACTCCCGGCTCTGACGACTTCGAAGTGCAGATCCTGCGGCGTGAAGACGACCGTGCGCGAGAGCAGGTCCCGTCGTTTGCGACCCAGGAGATACAGCTTCCACTGTTCTCTGATTCGCGGCAGACCATTGCTCAGATAGATGAATCTCCGATCGTCGGAACCGTAGCGTTGGACGATTGCGTCGAAGGCGCCCGGGTGATTGCCGTCGAACCACGGAGACGCTCGGATCGGGTAGTTGAACTGGTACTCGCGATAGAATTCGTTGAACTGCACCACCATCCAGACGCACAGTCCTGCGCACAAAGCCCTTCCCGCCCAGGTTGCAACCCACGCTCGACGCACGAGCAGCCAGTCGACACCGAACGCTCCGATGAGCACGCCCATCGGCAACAACGTGAGGGCGCGGTCGATCGCATACTTTTCGGGAATCAGGCTGGCAGCAATTGGCGCGGCGAAAAACGCGGCCAGAAGCAGTCCGGTAAACGTCGTGAGTCGATTGCGCAGAATGTGATAGGCGCCGAGGGGAATCAAGACTTTCATGACCTTCAAGAAGATCCCGGACGTGTAGGTCGAGCTCATCACGTGGGTTTCGGCTTTTTCGAACAGAAAACGCCACTCGAAGAAGCTTTGATAGACCGCCCAGCGCTTCGCCATGATGTCAAACTCAAACATGGCGCGCGGGTCGTGAAGCACGTCGACGTTAGCCCCGCCGTATCGTGCCGAGAAACCCGCGTACAGTTGTGGAACCGCGAGCAGGTAGGTCGCGGCCGGCACCAGCAGCACTGCGAAACCGGCGGTGATCATGGCATATGGCCGTATGCGCCGAATGCCGCTCCAGTACATCGCGACATAGCTAAGAAGCAGACAGACGGGCATCGTCACCAGAGAGGCAATGTAGGTGTAAAGGCCCAGACCCAGAATGCAGCCGGCGGCAAAAAAGCGCCAGGATGCTCCCGTCTTGTGTGCGTCTATCAGCAGAATGAGCCATGCCAGCACGCACGGCACAGGCAAGAGGTAGTCACACGCGAGCCGGCCGTGGAGCAGATGGGCCGGTGTCAACGACAGGAGTACTGAGGCTCCAATCGCCGCCGCGCGCGACAAACCGAGGCGTCGTCCGAGGGCAAATATGAGCACGATGTTGATCATCGCGATCATGACGGTCGGCAACCGAACGGCCCACGGCATGGGCCGCACGACGGCGAGAACCGGCGCCATCCAATACACGAGCGCGGGGTGGAACCAGACGTTCTCCATCATCTGAAAGTACAGAGGCAACAGCCGACCGTTCTCGTCATGCGCCGTAGTCGCAATGGCGTATGCCTGCAGCCCGAATGCGGTCTCGTCGTTACTGAGGAAGCTTGGTACGTGACTGAGGCGGGCTGAATACAACGCGGCCGCGGCAAGTACGACGACGGCGAGTATCGTGGCCTCGGTTTTTCTGCTCGTCATCTCGCCTTCATGTCCACCAAGAACACAGCGCGCCGACGCCGTTCGCACAGACGAGCAGCTGGAACAGAATCAGGTTCGATACGTACTGCGGTTGCAGTGCAGCCACCGAACAGCTCAGGTACTGATAGACGATCGTGACCAGCACGAGAAACCAGGCGCGTTTGCGCGACCACAACCCGGCCCACACGGCAATCGCGCCGAACAGTGTCGTGCCCATCTGCAGCCAGCGTCCCTCCTGCACCGAATACCGCTGAAGCCGGTTGCGAATCCGGTCTCCGACGCCGAAGCGTCCCTCGTTGCCGCCCTGATCGAACTCGCCCGCGTACGTGCCCGTGTCGCCGGTCAGGATTTGTCCCAACTTCAGCCGGATGAGATCCAGGTAGTCGTACGGCTGCTCCACGATCAGGCGGACGAACGCCGGACGAAGCACGCGATCCGCTTGGTACGAACAGCTCGCATAGAAGCGCCTGGCAAAATCGTCGCCGAGCTGTTCTTTGAGGATCCGATACATGAAGGGATCGTAATCGCTGTACGTCGTCGCGAAACGATGTCGTGGGTCCTGGCCGAGGCCGATGAGCAGCACGTGTCCCTGATTGGTCGATTTCACGACTGGCGCGCCCACTGCGCGCCAGCTGTACACCATCCAGGGGACCAGCGTCGCGATCACGACGACGAGCCAGACGACGGCGTGCGCCAACGTCACACGGGAAAACCCGGCGCACCACCAGTAGGCGACGGCGAGCGCGACCGGGAGGAGGTACAGGTCGGATGCAAAGTTCAGGTTGATCCCGAGGCAGACCGCAGACGCACACAGGTACCGCCACGCCGCCGGCTCGCGGCACACTGCCCGAATCAGCAGGGACACCGAGAGAACCAGGAATGACGTCGCGAGGCTCTGCGACCAATCGATCGAGTGATACGCGTACCACGGCACGCAACACATCATGAAGGCGCGCAGCCAGAACCGCGACCATTCATCCACGAGACCCGATTCGTCCACGACACGCAGGAAATACCAGGCGGAAAAGAGCGCGACGGCGAACTGGAGCGCGATCAGCAGCAGTTTGTTCGTCGTCAGCACCAAGACGAACCCGTACCCCCACATGGGAAACGTCGGGGGAATGGCGTAGCCCGGCACGACATCCGTCGTCGCAAACCCGTGAAGGATCCGCTCGCGGAACACCAGATGCTTTTCGATGGTGTGGAAGTTGTGCGCAGCGTAGTAGTTCAACGCCGTCGTGACTGCTGCGGCCACGGTCATCAGCGGCAGGCACGCACGATCGGTCCACGCGAATACCCGCTCCTTCATGCGCCGCCGCCGCGCTTTCGATAGTCACCGCGGCTGAAGTACTTCTCCAGCCACACATAGAGAACGATGAACATGTATCGCGCGCCCATCTCCTTGATCTTCAACTTCGCGACTCCAACGCGACGGTTTCTCCACGTGATCGGAATGACCGTCCACGAGTAGCCGCGCACGATGGTCTTCAGCGGCAGTTCGACGGTGAGATTGAAGTGCGGCGCAAGAAAGGGGCGCAGACCCTGGAGCGTTGTCGCCCGGTACGCCTTGAACGCGTTGGTGGTGTCGTTGAAATTGAAACGAAACAGGAGTCGGATGAAGAGGTTGAACGCGCGATTGAGGGCGTACTTTGGAAAAGGGTAATCGATGACGCCGCCGCCCGCCGTAAAGCGGCTGCCGAACACCGCCTCATAGCCTTCGTTCAGCTTCTCCCAGTACCTCACGACGTCGCGGCAGTCGTCCGATTCGTCCGCCATCATCACGACAACCGCATCGCCGGCGGCGACGTCGACGCCACAAATCACGGCCCGTCCAAAGCCGCGGGGACCAGGGTTCTTCACCGGCCGCAGCGCCGGAATCGTCGTCGTCAGCCTCTGCAGGACATCCCAGGTGCCGTCGGTGCTGCCATCGTCGACCACCACGATCTCGTGAGGAATCTGGTGAAGTGACAGCTCGAGGTGAAGGTGTTCGACGGTCGATCCGACGGAGCCCTGCTCGTCACACGCCGGGATGACGACGCTGAGACGTGTCAGCGGGTTGGCCCGTGGCGCTGCACCCGTCTCCATCGGCTACCGCGTGTCGGTCATCGTGAGCCAGTCCGGATGGCTGGTGTGGTGCTCGGCGATTTCGTCGAGGATCCGGGTAATACCCACGGTCGGCGACCACTCGAAGCGCGCTGACGTTCGGCTCGTGTCCATGACCAGCCACGGAACGTCCCACTGACGGTGCGTGCGCTCGCCGTGGACCTGCCTCGGACCAAAACGCTCGCCGCACCAGGCGCTGAGCTGCGCGAGCGACATCGCGTTCGATCCACCGCCGCCGGCCGCCCAAAGCCCGGAGGCCTGGGAACCAGCGCGGAGTTGACGCTCGATCAGATCCGCCAGGTCTGTCGCATGGAGCGCATCGCGCACCTGATAGCCCGTGCCGTCGAAGCCGTAGTAGGTCAGCGGGCGGCCGGACGCCCATGCGCGCACCCAGTACGAAAAAATCCCCTGTTCAGCGGTGCCAAACTGCCCCGCGCCGGCGAGCACGCCACATCGATCGATCACGACCGGCAGATCGAACGCGTCGCCGTACTCAACGGCGATGGCCTCTGACGCCAGCTTGGTCGCACCGTAGAGCGAGACCGGCCCCGCCGTCGAAAAAGACTCGGTGATGCCGGCCGGCGATGCCCCTGCGGGCCATTTCGCGTCCACGTCGGGCACAAACGCGCGTTCGCGGGCGACCAAGGGCAACGACGTCAAAGCGCGAATGCTGTAGACGCGGTTCGTCGAGAGCAGCACGAGTCCAGCGCAACGACTCTTGCAGAACTCGAGCAGATTGAGCGTCCCGATCAGGTTGTGCTCCACGACCTGACGGCTGGTCGTCCGGCCGTCGACGCCCGCACGCACGCTCGGGTTGGCCGCGGCATCGATCACCCAGTCAGCCGCGCCGACGCCCTCGAGATCGCTCACCGACCGCACATCACCGTGTGTGACGGCAATGCCAGCGGCCTGGAGCCTCGGGCGATTCGTTTCGCTACCCGGCCGGCTGAGATTGTCCATGCCGACCAGTCGCGCATCCGGCAGTCTCAGGGCGAGCTGAAGGGCGATCTCGCTGCCAACAAAGCCACACGCGCCGGTTATGACGAGCCTCATCGAACGCTGTGACGCTCATTCCACGTCGAGACGATTTCACGCACGGTGTCCCGAAGGGAGGTCGAGACGCTCCACTCGCGGTAGTGTGACTTCGCCTTTCGCAGATCGCTGAAATAGCAGATGTGATCGCCGCGCCGGGCGGTCTCGTCGTAGACCCACTTCTGGGCGCGGCCGGTGATCGACTGCACGATTTCGAACGCCTCGTGTACGGAACAGGAGTTCGCTTTGCCGCCGCCGATGTTGTACACCTCACCGACGCGCGGCTGCTGCCAGAATGCGTGGATGAAGGCCGCAACGTCGCGCGCATGGATATTGTCCCGGACCTGTTTGCCTTTGTAGCCAAAGACCCGGTACTCGCGTTCCTCGACGTTGCACTTGACCAGGTAGCTGAGGAATCCGTGCAGTTCGACGCCTGAATGGTTCGGTCCGGTAATACAGCCGGCACGCAGGCAGCACGTCGGCATGCCGAAGTAGCGTCCGTACTCCTGCACGAGGACATCTGCGGCCAGTTTGGACGCACCAAACAACGAGTGCGTTGACTGGTCGACCGACAAGGTCTCGCCGATGCCCTCTTCGAACGCCTCGTCCGCATAGTCCCAACGCGTCGCGAGCTCCCGCATGGCGATCGAATTTGGCCTGTCTCCGTACACTTTGTTCGTCGACATGAATGCGAACGGCGAATGCGGGGAGTACGCCCGTGCAGCCTCGAGGAGGTTCAGCGTCCCGAGGGCGTTGGTCTCGAAGTCATCGAACGGAATCGACGCAGCGCGATCGTGGGAAGGCTGTGCGGCGGCGTGAACGATCAGTGT
>Ga0193696_1000593_pt1 | contig 12195 bp, 10 predicted proteins | sample L3m1metaG_FD_145074 | JGI IMG/M metagenome (GOLD analysis project Ga0193696, IMG submission 145074) | Soil microbial communities from a riparian zone of the East river system, Colorado, United States - L3m1 | ecosystem: Environmental > Terrestrial > Soil > Riparian zone | place: USA: East River... | reverse complement strand
AGTACGCCCTCGATCACTATCCAACCGTCCGCGCCGCGCTCGAGCAGGTCGAGGCTTCGAGTGCCGGCGTCTCGATCGCGAAGTCGGCATACCTGCCGCGACTCGACACCATCTGGCAGTCGAACCGCGCCACGGCCAACAACGTCTTCGGTCAATTGCTGCCTCAGTCGGTGATTCCCGCGATGTCAGGTCCGGTCCTGGCCTCGGCGTCTGCAGGCAGCGTCTGGGGAAGCGCCACCGGCACGCTGTTCTCGTGGCAGCCGTTCGATTTCGGTATTCGCGCCGCGACCGTGCAGGGCGCGGAAGCCGCTGTGGCCCGCTCGCGGGCTGGCGAGGCTCTGACGCGTCTCGACGTCCAGACCGCCGTCGCCACGGCCTTTCTCACGATCGTCGGGGCGCAGCGCACCGTGCAGGCGATGCAGGCCGACGTGACGCGCCGGGAGCTGCTTGGCCGCGTCGTGCATACCCTTGTGGACAATCAGCTGCGGCCGGGCGCGGAGGCCTCGCGGAGCGACGCCGAACATGCCGCCGCTCGAACGCGATTGATCCAGGCCCAGCAGGCGCTGACACTCGCGCAGATCACCCTGGGGGGCGTCCTGGGAGTGACGAGCGGCGCCGTCACGATCGATGCGACGACTCTCCTGGATCGACTCCCCTCGGAAGCGCCGGTCGCGCCTCCGACGACGATGCATCCGCTCGCGCAGGTGCACCAGGCGGCGGTCGACGTCGCTCGGTTCCAGGAAGAGATCGTGTCACGGTCGGATCTGCCGCGGCTGTATGTCCAGTCCAGCGTGTTCGCGCGTGGAAGCGGGGCCAACCCGACCGGGCAGCTGGAGGGCGGGCTCGACGGCCTGGGTCTCGAACGGGCGAATTGGGCGGCCGGTGTGCAGGTGGTGTTCCCGAATGTGTTCGACTTTGCCACGCTTCGTGCGCGCAAGGTTGTGGCGGCGGCTTCAACCCGTGCGGAGGCGGCCTTGTATGATGAGGCGGTGCTGACCGTCACCGGTCAGCGGCAGGCGGCGGCCGCCATGGTGGAGGCCGCTCGCGCTATCCTGGCCAACACGCCCGTACAGCTCGCGGCTGCGCAACAAGCCGAATCCCAGGCCCGGGCGCGCTATCAGGCCGGCCTCGCCAGTCTTGTCGAAGTCGCGGACGCTCAGAACCTGCTCGCTCAAGCCGACATGCAGGATCAGCTCGCCCGCATCGACGTCTGGCGGACTGTGCTGGCGCAGGCGGCGGCGAACGGCACGCTCGCGGAATTCATCTCGCGCACGACTCCGCCCGCGGGGGCGCGCTGACCCATGTGGCTGATCCGTACTGCCCTACGGCGTCCCGTCACGGTCCTGGTTGCGGTGATCGCGATGGCGTTGACCGCGGTGTTTGCGATCGGCCGGATGCGGGCGGACATCTTTCCCGATCTCGATCTGCCGGTGATCTACGTCGCGCAGCCTTACGGCGGGATGAGTCCCGCCCAGATGGAAGGCTACATCACCTACTACTACGAGTATCACTTCCTCTACGTCAACGGGATCGAAAGCGTCGAATCGAAGTCGATTCAGAACACCAGCCTGCTGAAGCTGACGTTTCATGCCGGCACGAACATGGCGGAGGCCCTTGCGCAGACCATCGGTTACGTGAATCGGGCCCGCGCGTTCATGCCACCGGGAACGGTTGGACCGTTCGTCATGCGCTTCGACGCAGGCACCGTGCCGGTGGGTTACCTGGTGTTCTCGAGCGAAACGCGAAGCCTCGGAGAAATCCAGGACCTCGCGCTCAACCGCGTCCGTCCCCAGTTTGCGACGCTGCCCGGGCTCACGTCGCCACCGCCTTTTGGCGGCAGTCAGCGCACGATCGTGATCCGCGTGGATCCGGATCGGCTCCGCGCCTACGGGATGTCGCCTGAGGAGGTGATCCGGGCGGTCACCGCCGGCAACGTGATCATGCCGTCTGGCAGCGTGAACATCGGCGACGAGACCCTGCTTTCCCCGATCAATTCCGTGGTTACGAACATCGACGATCTGCTCGAGCTGCCGATCCGCACGGGCGCCGGCCCGCCGGTGTCGATCCGGGATGTCGGCTCGGTGAGCGACACCACCGACATTCCGACAGCGTACGCGCTGGTGAACGGCCGCCGCGCCGTCTACATTCCGGTGACGAAGCGTCCCGACGCGTCGACCTTGCGCGTGGTGAGCGAGGTGAAAGCGAATCTCGGCCGCTTCCAGGCGCTGGTGCCGGACGACATCAGGGTGAGCTACGAGCTCGATCAGTCGCGGAATGTTTCGGCGTCGCTTCAGGCCGTGCTGCGCGAAGCGGCGATTGGCGCGCTGCTGACCGGATTGATGGTGCTGATCTTCCTGCGTGACTGGCGCGGCGCCGCGATCGTCGTCGTCACGATTCCGTTCGCGTTGCTCGGCGCCGTGATCGCACTGTGGGGCGCCGGACAGACCATCAACATCATGACGCTCGGCGGCCTCGCGCTCGCCGTCGGCATCCTCGTCGACGAAGCGACCGTCGCGATCGAGAACATTCACACGCACTTGCGCCGGAGCGTGTCGGTCGCCCGCGGCGTGCTCGACGCGAGCGCGGAAGTCGTGGGGCCGCGACTGGTCGCCATGCTGTCGGTGGTCGCAGTGTTCGTGCCGTCTTTTTTCATGACGGGGGTGTCGCGCGCGCTCTTTGTCCCGCTGTCACTGGCAGTCGCGTTTGCCATGATCGCGTCGTTCTTCCTCTCGAGTTCGCTCGTGCCGGTGCTGGCGGTGTGGCTCTTCAGACGAGCGGCGATTGCGTTGCAGGGCGGTGCGGGCGGCGCCGATTGGGTCGGCCGGCTTCGCGATCGCCGTGGCGCGCTGCTCCAGCGTGTCGCGCCCGCGCGGTGGCTCCTGGCCAGCTCGTACGCCGCGGTGACTGTTGTTGTGGTCACGCTCGTCGGGCTCAGGCTTGGCCGGGAAATCTTCCCCGGTGGTGACGTGAGCCAGTTCCAGCTGCGGCTCCGGGCGCCTGCCGGGACGAAATTCGAGTCCACCGAACGTCTGACCACGGATGTGCTCGCCGAAATCACAGCAGCAGCCGGTCTAGGCAACGTCGACATGACGCTGGGTTATGTCGGCGTGCAACCGTCGTCCTACCCGATCAACACGACCTTTCTGTGGACCGGCGGTTCGCACGAAGCGGTCCTGCAGATCGCGCTGAAGCCAGGCTCCGGCATTCGGGTGACGGACTTCGAAGAGACGCTGCGCCGCCGATTCCGCGAGCGATTCCCCGGCGCGCAGTTCTCGTTCGAACCCGGGGACATCGTCAACCGGATCATGAACTTCGGCACCTCCACGCCGGTCGACATCGCTGTGACCGGACCGGACTTCGCGGACAGCCGGACATTCGCGGGGAAGGTTCGCGCCGAGCTCGCGGGCATTCCCACGCTCCGCGATCTTCAGATCGGTCAGGCCCTCGACTATCCCGCGATTCAAGTCGATGTGAACCGTCAGATGGCCGGTCAGCTGGGCGTCACGGTCGAGCAGGTGGGCCGCTCGTTCGCCGCGGCCACGTCCTCGAGCCGATTCGTCGCGCCGAACTACTGGGCCGATCCGCGAACGGGCATCGCGTTTCAAGTGCAGATCGAGGTCCCGCAGCCGCTGATGCAGAGCCTCGACGACCTGCGCGTAGTGCCGGTGAGCGCGGATTCGCACTCCCACGCCATGCTCGGCGACGTCGCGCGGATCGGCCACGCGACGATCGTCGGCGAATACGATCGCCTCAACGGACAGCGGATGGTCACGCTGACGGCGAACGTCGCCGGACGGGATCTGGGCCGGACGGTCGGCGACGTGGACGCCGCGATTGCCCGCGCGGGCACACCGCCTCGCGGCGTGGCCGTCGCCGTGCGCGGCCAGATCGGGGCGATCAGCGAGACCTTCACGAACATTACGTCAGGGTTGATTGTCGCCGTCGCCGTCATCCTGCTCCTGCTCGCGGCCACCTTCCAGTCCTGGCGGCTCGCCGGCGTCGTCGTGTCGACGGTGCCGGCCGTTCTCATGGGAGTGGTCCTGATGCTGGCGGTGACGGGAACGACCTTGAATGTGCAGTCGTTCATGGGCGCCATCATGGCTATCGGCGTGGCCATCGCCAACGCGATTCTGTTGATCACGGCTGCCGAACAGGGGCGTCGGCGCGGAACGTCAGCGCTGCAGTCGGCCATCGACGCGGCGAGGTCGCGCATGCGGGCCGTGCTGATGACGAGTGCCGCGATGATCGCGGGCATGACGCCGATGGCGCTCGGCCTGGGCGAGGGCGCGGCGGCGACCGCACCGCTCGGGCGTGCTGTGATCGGCGGGCTCGCCGCCGCAACCATGGCAACCTTGATTGTGCTGCCGTCCGTGTATTCGCTGGCGCAGCAGTCGGCATCGAACGAGTCCTCGTCCATGGATCCCGACGATCCGGCCGGCGCCGACCGGGCGCAGGGAGCGATGTAGCATGCAAGCCATCCTCGCGCGGCCGCACACGCTGGGTGTGTGGTCGTGTCTCGCGTTGACTGCCTGTCGTGGTCAGGCGCCTGCCCAGACCGCTGCGCAACAGGCGCCGGGAGGCCCGCCGACGATCGAGGTCGTGAAGGTGGTCGAGCAGCCCCTCGACGTGACGTTGTCGTTGCCGGGCGAGCTGAATCCGCTTCAGAGCGTCGCGCTGTTTGCCCGGGTCAGCGGCTTCGTCAAGACCATTCGTGTCGATCGAGGATCGCAGGTGCGGGCAGGCGAACCGATCGCCGAGCTCGAGGCGCCCGAGTTGGTCGCGCAACGGTCTGAGGCGCAGTCGAAGCTGCAAGGCGCGGAGGCCCAGCTCGGATCCGTCCGATCGAAAGCGGAGGCCGACGCGAGCACGTACGACCGGTTGAAAGCGGCCGCCGCCACGCCAGGGGTTGTCGCCGGCAATGATCTCGTTGTGGCGCAGAAGGCGGTCGAAGCGAATCAGGCACAGATCGCGGCGGCTCAACAGACTGTCGAGGCGGCGCGCCAGGCGCTCAACTCGATTCGCGACGTCGAAGGGTACCTGCGGATCACCGCGCCGTTCGCCGGCGTCGTCACCGAGCGGAACGTCCACCCTGGCGCCCTGGTTGGACCCCCACGGCGACGCCCATCGTGCGGATCGTCGATAGCCATCGATTGCGACTCGTCGTCCCGGTGCCGGAGTCCTACACGGCAGGTGTGAAGGCCGGCGCGGTGTTGAGCTTTTCGGTCGCCGCCTATCCGGCGCAGACGTTCTCCGGCACGGTATCCCGAATTGCTCAGACCATCGATGTTGGCACACGTACGATGGCCGTCGAGCTCGATGTGAACAATGCGGATGGGCGCCTGTCGCCCGGCACCTTCTGTCAGGTTCGCTGGCCCGTACGCCGGACCTCGCCATCGCTTCTCGTGCCGCGTGGCAGCATCGCGAGCACCACCGGACGCACGTTCGTCATTCGCGTGCGAGGCGGTCGCACGGAGTGGGTCGATGTGAAGACCGGGCTTGCGTCCGGCACGCTCGTGGAAGTATTCGGCGATTTGCGTCCCGGCGACGAGGTGGCGTCTCGGGGGAGCGACGAGATTCGAGCCGGGATGCCCGTGGCCGCCAAACAGAAGAAGGCTGCGTGAAGAAGGAGTGACCGTCCTTGGACTGGTCAGCGAGTGACGTCCGTTGAATCGCGTTTCTCAGCGAGGGCCGGGATCGGGGTTGCCGGGCTGCGGTTTCTTGAGATCGTGCGCGACGATCAGCTTGAATGTCAGGCGGTCTGACCCGTTGGTCAAGCCAACGCCGACGCCGGCCTCGATGTCCCAGGCTTTCCACGTGCGATCGACGACGCCGTAGAATTGATGCACCTGCTGAGTGCGAGGAAGGAATTCGCTCACCGGACCATAGTCGTCGTACTCCTCTGCCGCCATCGTCCAGCCTGATTTGAAGTTGTACGCAATGCGGGCGGCCGGCACGAACTCGAGATTCCCCAAGCCGTCGTACGCCGTGTCGACAATCGGGTTGATGATGATGTCGATCGGTTTCAGGTGCCAGCCGACAATCGGTCGCACTTCGGATGTCAACCGCGTCGTGTCCCACCGGCGCGCGTTGTAGCTGAACTCGAAATTCGCGCCGTAGAAGAACGTGCGGTCGTCCGCCTTCGGGACGGCGAACAGCGCGCGCAGCTTGACGCCGTCGATGCCCCAGCCGCTTCTGTGGTCGCGGCTGTAGAGGGGCAAGTAGAGGCCCGCTTCGAACCAGTTCGTGACGCCCAGTGCCCATTCGGTGACGCCGTTGAACGACCGGTTCGGCGCGACGGCGCCGGGGAAGGCAGGGGTCGTCAGCCCGTTGGCGATGAAGTTGTTGTGCCAGGTGAGATTGACCGTCCCTTTGGCGGCCAGTCCGCCGTCGTAGACCTGGATCTCATCAGCCTGTGCCGCGGCCATTGTTGGCACGGCCAGAAGGACGAGGACGATCGCCGCAACCCGGCGCACGTCGAAGCGCGTCGCCGTCGTCACGGCAGCGACTTCAGATAGGCGGCGATCGCGTCGGCATCTTCGGCTTTGAGCATGTAGGCCGGCATCGGCGGTCCCGCCTTGCCGCCACGCGGATTCTTCGCCGTTTGCAGGAACTTCGACAAGCCGTCCTGGCCCCAACGCGTCCACAACGCGCTGGTGGAGGTCAGGTCGGGAGATTTCTGGTGCCAGCCCGCCGGCGCCGGCGCTGGCGGCACGCCAATGAGCGTCGCGCCCTTCATCCAATGCGTGCGGTCGAACTCGCCCGTCTCGGTCCGCGGCGTGTGGCATTCCTGGCATCGACCGATCTCTTCCACCAGGTACTTTCCGCGATCAGTCTTTGCGTCCTGACCGAACAGCGTCAGCGTCGTCGCGACGAACACGAGGCCGACGGCCATCGACACCGATCTGCGCATGATGATCCTCTCGTCCGCCCAATAATAGTCGAAGGTTTGAACGAATCCGCGGTTAGAACCGCTTCCTGGTTTCTGCCGAGACGTTGTAAGACGCGGACATCAGCTCGAACTCGCCATAGGTGAACTCGCCTTCTGGCAATGACCATCGTGCGTCGCCGTGGGCCGCGAGGCGCACCCCGCCGAAGTCGCGGTAGTCGCGCACGGGTGTCGAGAAGCGGAGCCGCGTAAAGATCTTGCCGTCTGGGGAAGACCGGGATCGATCGTCGGAGACGAAGTTGGTGAGCAGGCCGTCGTCGTCGAAGTGCAACGTCGCGGTAATCGTCTGAGTCCCGTGGGTGAACCTGGCGCGAACGGTCCGCGCATCGACAGGTTCCCAGACGATGTTTCTGTCCAGGAGCGTCCCTGGAGCGAGCAGGCACATGTCGTTGAAGAGCGTCACAGTCTCCGAGCGGTCCATCACGTCACCGCTCGCATCGACCATCGGAACCGCACCTGCGATCTTGACGCGCATCGTGGCGTGTCCGTTGGCCAGACGGTGGAACACCCAGACCGGCAGCCCGAACATGCGGGCACGCATGTAGAACAGGCGTGTCGGTTGGTCCGCGAAGCTCTGTTGCTCGGCGACGAAGGGCATCCAGGCGGCGTCGGGTGCGCTGCGAATGCGGCCGCGAAATCGAAGATGGTAGTTTTGCACCCGTGGGCGTCCGACGACTCCGGCGGCGCGCAGATACCGCCGCACCGGGTCGGGAAGACCCACGATGTCCGATTCCGTCACGACGGGTGCCGCGAGCGGGCGTGACAGGCCGGCCGCGACATCGCGCCGGAACTCCGCACGGAAGCTCCAGGGCCCTTCGGCCAAGAATCCGTACACCACCACGACGAGCAGTACGAGCGCAACAATCACCCAAACCATGGCGATTCCCTCGCGTGGTGGCGTCTGATCGATGTCGTCATCACCCTCGCCAGGGCAGACGCACGTGATGTGCCAGATCGATTCAGCGCGATCTGTGCGTCAGCGCCGGTCGCGGCCTCGCGTTCGCGACCGACGGACGGCTTTTCGGCAGGCACCCTGCGCCAGGAAACGGCCGGCGTTCAGTAGAATGCCGGCATGAGTTTCCGGCCGGTCTTCATCGCGGTCGTGATCGCGTTTGCCTTAATCGTGAGCGCGTTTCTCGTCAACCGTGCCAGACCGCGTGTGGAAGTCGATCAACCGTCCGCCGACTTCGTGCGGGCGTCCGGCAAGTGCGCCGAGTGTCACAGTCAGCAGCAGTATTCGATCGTCCACGAGTATGAACTGAGCCGGCACGCCCAGAAGGGCGTCAACTGCCTCGATTGCCACCAGCCGGCCGCCAGTCAATCGAAGAAGGACCATCACGGATTCGTCATCTCGGCGAAGCTGACCGCCGGCAACTGCCGGAGCTGTCACGAGCCGATCTACCAGGAATTCCTGCAGAGCCGCCATGCGGCGACCTCATGGGCGGCGGTGTTCGGACAGGAGGGCCTCAAGCCGGAACAGGTGGAGTTCTCCGAACGCTATCAACCGGGTGGTGCGCGACGGCCGGCCCACCCGCTGACGCAGCTCGAAGGACCGTCATCGACCACGAGCGGGTGCGCGCAGTGCCACAGCGTCGGCAAGCCGAACGACGATGGCACCATCGGCACGTGCACCGCGTGCCATACGCGCCACACCTCGTCGGTCGCGATTGCGCGCCTGCCGACCACCTGTGGCCAGTGCCACCTGGGGCCGGATCATTCGCAGCTCGAGATCTACGAAGAGTCGAAGCACGGCGTCATGTTCCACGCACAGGAGAAGATGCTGAAGCTCGACGCACCGCCGAAGACGCTTTCCACGCGCGACATGTTCGTCCCGACGTGCGCGACCTGCCACATGAGCGGCCTCAACGGGCAGAAAGTTACGCACGATCCGTCAGATCGTCTCTCGTACTACCTTGCCGATCCGATCACCAAGCCGAGGCCGAATCACGACCGCGCGCAAGCGGCGATGAAGCAGGTCTGCGTGCAGTGCCACACGACGCCGCTCGTCGAGCGGGTCTATGCCGAGGCCACCGCCGTGGTGACGACTACGAACGAGAAGGTCCAGGCCGCCTCCGACGTCATGGCCGCGCTGCGCAAGGACGGCGTGCTGACCGGTGCACCGTTCACGACGCCGATCGATTTCGTCTACTTCGATCTGTGGCACTACGACGGCCGCACTTCGAAGCACGGCGCGTTCATGGGCGGCGCCGACTTCGTGCAATGGCACGGGAACTACCCTATGCTCGCGCGAACGGTTGAAATCCGGGCTCAGGCGGAGGAGTTGCGGCGGTTTCATGGCAAGCGGTGATACGGAGCCGTTGCCCGCGCGAGGCTGGCGCTCGGATCACCAGCTGTGGATCGAGGCGTTCGTCCTGCTCAACTTCGCTGGGCTGGTCGCCGACATCTTCCTTGCGCATTCGCAAAACCATTTCCGGCGCCAGACCGAATACGTCCCGCTGGCCTTTTCCGTCGTGGCCAGCGCCTCCCTCACTGTGATCGTTCCACTTCGTCGACGCGTACCCGCGGTGTGGCGTGACGTCGGACACTTGATCGGCTGGCTGTCCGTCATCGTCGGACTGGCCGGCGTGATCCTGCATCTCGACAGTCAGTTCTTCTACGAGCGCACCCTCCGGAGCCTGACGTACGCGGCGCCCTTCGCCGCGCCTCTCGCGTACACCGGTCTCGGTCTCCTGCTCATTGCGAATCGTCTCGTCGACCCGCGGGCCGCCGAGTGGCCGCAATGGGTGCTGCTGCTGACGCTCGGCGGATTCATCGGCAACTTTGTGTTCAGCCTCACGGATCACGCGATGAACGGATTCTTCAATCCCATCGAGTGGGTGCCGGTCGCGAGCAGCGCGTGCGCGATCGCCGTCCTGTTCGTGCCGTTCGTGATGAAGGTCGACGCCCAGTACCTGTGGCTCTCGGCATCGGTGCTGGCCGTTCAAGGGCTAGTCGGCGTGATCGGGTTCGCCCTGCATGCGGCCGCGGACTTCCGCCAGCCGGGCGCCTCGATGTTCGAGCGCATCCTGAACGGCGCTCCGCCGATGGCGCCGCTGCTGTTCCCGAATCTCGTCGTGCTCGGCTGGATAGGGCTGTCGGTGCTGCTTCGTCAGGCGGCCGGGCGTGCCGAGACCGTCGGCCGCCGCATCGACTGAGTCACGACGCCGGGTCGAACGCCATCGTGATCGAACCGGTTGCGTCCGTGAACTAAGAGCGGCCGACCGTCGTCACGACGGTGGCGTCTGTTCGTCGTCTTCGTGCGCGCGGACGTAGGCCTGATAGCCGAGCCACGAGCCCCAGCCGCCGATGGTTCGAATGTACTGAGCGCGCTCGAACGCGCTCGGGTCTTCTGTCTCGGCGAGGCTCAGGCGGCCGCGGATGTCGTTCAAGCTTCCGAACTCGCGGGATTCCATCCAGCGGCGGAGTTCGTCCCGCATCAAGGTGAAGTAAGACGGGCCGTGGCGCAGAATGGCCGACACCATCTGGACCGCGTCGGCACCTGCCAGAATCGCCTTGATGCCGTCGTTCGGCGTGGCGACGCCTCCGGTGGCGGCAAGGGAGCATTTCACCCGGCCGTGAAGAATCGCGAGCCAGCGAAGGCGCAGCAGCAGTTCGTCGCTGCTCGACAGCTCCAGTCGCGGCCACACCGCCAGGTGACGGAGGTCGATGTCAGGCTGGAGAAAACGATTGAACAGGACGAGGCCGCCGGCGCCGGCGTCATCGAGCGATTGCGCCACGTGTCCGAACGCGGTGAAGAACGGCGAGAGCTTGATCGCGAGCGGAATCGCGAGCTCGGACTCGAGATCCTGGACGACTTGTTTCAGCCTGTGCTCGACCTCTGCTGCTGATTGATTGAGGTCGGTGACGACCTCGTACATGTTCAGCTCGAGCGCGTCGGCTCCTGCCTGCTCGATCAGCCTGGCGAACTTCAACCACGTTTCCGCGGTCGTGCCGTTGAGCGAGCCGATCACCGGAATCTTGACTGCGGCTTTCACACGGCGAACGTGTTCCAGATACTCGTCCGGGCCGAGCGCGTACACCTTGGGCTCCGGAAAGTACGACACGACCGTCGCGAACTGGCGATCCAGGCGGTCCATGTGACGGATCCGGCCGGTCTCTTTCTGGGTGATCTGCTCCTCGAACAGCGAGTGGAGCACGATCGCCGCGCAGCCCCCATCTTCGAGCCGCCGGACGGTGTCCAGGTGATCGGAGAGGGGTGAGGCACCGGTGATGAACGGATTCGCGAGCTGGAGCCCGAGATACGTGGTCGACAGATCGATTGGTGACATCGTGATGCCTTGCCTTTCATTCAATCCTGCTGCCGCGATCGTGGCCGGGCAAGAAGATTCGCGCTGCCGGATTCCCGGCAGTTCATGCCCGAGGGGCGGGCCGAGCTCTCGCCGGCTGCAATTCATAGCGAAAAAAGGCGCACTACCTGGAAAAATCTCGCGTGCAGCCGCGCCCGATTCCGACGCGCCGGGTGAATCCGCTCGACAAACCGCGAAGTGCGGTCGGCATCTCACTTGCGTGCTGACCGAGTATCAGTTCGCCGGTGATGGCGAAGCGCACGGTGTGCCGATGGAGGCAAACGCGCAATGACTACTACGCTGCACCCGGCATCGCTCGAGATCGATCTGACCAGACTTCGCTCCGAGTTCGTTGAGTATCCTGGAATGTGCCTGACCGTCGAGCAGGTCGCGCGCCTGCTCGACGTGCCGCGCGACGAAGCGGCAGGCTTGCTGGCGATACTCGAATCCGAAGGACTCCTGTTCCACCAGGCGAGCGGCGCATACAGGAGGCCTTCGCCGCTGCTCTCGTGAGGACCTGCCGGTAATTGCCTCGTTCGAATGTCTCGGGATTCTGCTTCCGCTATCATGCCGGCTGCCCCCATGTCTGGCGTATCCCGCTTCGGACCGGACGATGAGTTCAGCGGCCTTCTCCGCGCGATCGTCGAGTCATCGGACGAGGCCATCATTGGCAAGACGCTGGACGGCATCATCGTCAGCTGGAATGGCGGCGCGCAGCGGACGTACGGCTATACGGCAGCGGAGGCGATCGGACAGTCAATCGCGCTGATCATTCCACCCGAGCACCAGGCGGAACTCGAGCGCATCCTTGGTGAAATCGCGCAAGGGCGTCGCGTCGCGTCGTATGAAACCGTTCGTATCACGCGGGACCGGCGACTGTTGAACGTCTCGCTGACGATTTCACCAATCGTTGACACCGCCGGTTGCATCGTCGGTGCGTCG
>Ga0193696_1000592_pt1 | contig 12196 bp, 10 predicted proteins | sample L3m1metaG_FD_145074 | JGI IMG/M metagenome (GOLD analysis project Ga0193696, IMG submission 145074) | Soil microbial communities from a riparian zone of the East river system, Colorado, United States - L3m1 | ecosystem: Environmental > Terrestrial > Soil > Riparian zone | place: USA: East River... | reverse complement strand
GCACGACGCCCTCGAGCCCGCCGCCGGCCAGAATCATCTCGATCTCGTGCCGGAGCGCACCCGAGGCGATAGCGATGGGGCACGCGTCTCTCACGGCGAGCACGCAGTCCCGCGCGCCTGGATACAGCACAGGAGTGCTCCGGACAATCGACTGGAAGAGCGCCGTCTTCCGATCGATGAGCGCCGCCAGCCGGCCGTTGCCGATCGGCAGGCCCTTGTCCCGCGCCAGGGCTTCGAACACGCCCACGTCGTCGTAGCCAAGGTAGCGGCTGTAGTACTCGTCGCTCGTGAACGTCAGGCCTTCCTCGGCGAGCAGCCGCTGGTAGACACCGAAGTGCAGCGGCTCGCTGTTGGCGAGGACGCCGTCGAAGTCGAACACCACGGCGTCTGGCGTCATCGGGTGGCCGCCACCGGCGCGATCGAGTCTTTCATCTTCTCGCCCGCGCGTATCGGCACCTGCAGCCGGTTCTCACGCGGCGGGTACGGGCAGTCGTAGGTCGGGTTGTAGTAGCAGTACGGGTTGTAGGCGCGGTTGAAGTCGATGATGTAGATGCCGGTCCTGGTCCTATCGAGATCGAGATAGCGGCCCGCCGGATAGGTCTCCCTTCCACTGGTCAGGTCGGTGAACGGCACGAACAGCCGATCGAAGGACTGTGAGCCGGCTTCGACGAAGGCGCCGAGCGTCAGCGACTGACCTTTCAGCGAAAACTCGAGACGGCCGACCCTCTGCATCTGACGCCGCTGACCAGTAGACGTCGGCATTTCCATGGTGGCGCCATCGGTCGCTACGCGCAGGACCGCGGGCACGCGGTACGTCAGCGCCGCCGGAAAATACGCCAGCGGCAGGATCGTCGACTGTTTGTCCGGAGGAATTGGCGTGTCGGGCTGCCGAAGGGCGGTGTCTTTCGACGCCCTGAAGGCGGCTATCTCACGCGAGTATGTGCCTTCGTCCTCGACCGGTTCTGGCGAGCAACCCGCGCACACGACCAGCAGCGAAAGCACAGCCGGGGCCAGCCTCTGACGCGTCACCACGACCAGAATACCAGAGCGCCGCGGCTCAGAAGATATACGCGCCGCGCGAGACGATGGCGTCCGACAGCAGCCGCCGTGCGGGGACCGCACTCGCTGGCGCCAGCCGAAGCAGTCGCCTGAGGGCCGCGAGGTTGCCCCGGAGGGTGTCGCCCTCCGAGAGCGCCGCGAGCACGTGACGCGCCGTCACCTCGACCCGAAGCACTCCATCGCAGACGAAGGCTGCTGCGGCCGCAGCGTGCAGCGCGGCGTCGCTCGCGCTGGAAGAGGCCTGGGCACGAAGCACTGCGCTTTCGGCGGCGTACGTATCAACGGCCAGATCGGCCAGCCACAGCACGACTTCCTGCTCGCTGGTCAACGCCTGGCCGTATCGCTGCAGTGCCGCGCCCATCGTGAGGATCGTCACCTTCTTGAACGCTTCGACCGCCCGCATCTCTGAGGCCAGCGGCGACTGGCCGTCGTCATCCACCGGCAGCACAGGAGGGCTGAGCACCTCGTCGAGCAGCCGCTTCGCGGCGGGGATCAGCGCCAAGTCGCCCTTTATCGCGCGCTTGATCAGCATTCCCGGCACGAGCAGGCGGTTGATCTCGTTGGTGCCCTCGAAGATACGGTTCACTCGCGCGTCGCGGTAATGGCGTTCCGCGGGGTAGTCGCGCACGTAGCCGTTCCCGCCATGGATCTGGACGTTCTCGTCGACCACGAAGTCCAGCGTTTCGCTGCCGGCGATCTTCGCGATCGAGGCCTCGACGGCGAATTCCTCGAGCGCGGCCAGGAGCGCCAGCTCGCGTGCGCCGTCGGCGGCCGCCAGGTTGGCATCGATCAGGCCGGCGGTCCTGAACATCAGCGCTTCGAGTGCGTACGTGCGTGCGGTCATCTCGCCGAGCTTGTGCCGCACGGCGCCGAAGCTCGCGATGGGCTCGCCGAACTGGCGACGCGTTGCCGCGTAGCGCGCGGATTCACCGATCGCCAGCCGGCAGCCGCCGAGACACATCGCGCCCAGCTTGAAGCGGCCGAAGTTCAGCACGTTGAACGCCACCTTGCGGCCGCGGCCGATGTCACCGAGCAGGTTCGCCGCGGGGACCGGCACTTCCTGAAGGAGCAGCGGCGTCGTCGACGACCCGTGCAGTCCCATCTTGTGCTCTTCGTTGCCGCTCGTAACGCCGCCGAACGCGCGCTCGACAATGAACGCCGAGAAGTGCTCGCCGTCGACCTTCGCGAAGACGATGAACAGATCCGCGAAGCCGCCGTTGGTGATCCACATCTTCTCGCCCGAGAGGCGGAAGCTGCCGTCGGGCTGTCGGTCGGCTCGTGCGCGAGCGCTCAGCGCATCGGAGCCAGAGCCGGCTTCGCTCAGCGCATAGGCGCCAATGAGGTCTCCGGCGACGAGGCCCGGCAGGTAGCGTGATTTCTGGTCGTCGGTGCCGAACATCAGGATCGGCAGGATCGAGAGGTTGGCTTGCGCGCCGTACGTCGCACCGAACGAGGCCGAACGCGCGATCTTCTCCGAGACGATGAGCGAGGAGATCTCGTCGAGCTCGACACCACCGTAGGCCTCCGGCACGTTCACGCCCAGCAGGCCCAGCTCGCCGCATCGCTTCAGGAGCGTGCGGGCCAGCGACCAGTCCTTCTGCTCGAGCGCATCAAGCGCGGGGAGGACCTCTGAATCCGCGAACTCCCCGGTGGTCCGCGCAATCATGCGATGCTCGTCGCTCATCTGCTCCGGCGTGAAGATGCGCGCGGGCGCTTCGAGCAGCCAGGCGCCGCCGCGTGAGGCTGCCGCTGACGTCGTCATCGAGGAACGGCTCCCTCCACTGGCTCTACATCCGTTCGAAGAGGCCGGCCGCACCCATTCCGCCGCCGACGCACATCGTCACGAGGCCGTATCGCGACTGTCGGCGTTTCATCTCGTACAACAGCGACGTCGTAAGCTTTGCCCCGGTGCAGCCGAGTGGATGCCCCAGCGCGATTGCGCCGCCGTTCACGTTCAGCCGGTCGGGATCGATCAGCAGCTCCGCCAGGCACGCGAGCACCTGGGCCGCGAAGGCTTCGTTCAGCTCGACCAGCTCGATCTGATCCAGGGTCAGGCCAGTCCGGGCGAGCAGCTTGCGGACAGCCGGCACGGGACCGATGCCGAAGCGCTCGGGCTCGACGCCGGCAGTGGTGTACCCGACGAAGCGGGCGAGGGGGCTCAGGCCGAGCGCCTTCGCTCGCGTATCACTCATGATCAGCACCGCCGCGGCGCCGTCGCTCATCTGCGACGAGCTGCCGGCTGTTACGGAGCCTGCGACATGGAACGCGGGTCGCAATTTGGCGAGCGCTTCCGGCGAGGTGTCCCTGCGCGGGCCTTCGTCCACGCGGAACTCGACGTGGCCAACCGCCGGGGCTTCGCCTCCTTCCGTCGGTCTGGCGAACGCGACCTGAAGAGGAACAATTTCTTCGTTGAATCTGCCGGCATCGATCGCGGCGAGGGCGCGTTGGTGGCTGCGCAGGGCGAAGGCATCCTGAGTCTCGCGTGAGATGCCGGCTTCGCGGGCGTGGTTCTCGGCGACGAGGCCTGTGGTCAAGTACACGTCCGGGTAGCGCTCGACGAGCGTGGGATTGGGCGCCACCTTGAAGCCGCCCATTGGCACCAGGCTCATCGACTCGGTGCCGCCGGCGAGAATGGCGTCTGCCTGGCCAGCGGCGATTCGCTCGGCGGCCTGCGCGATCGCCTGCAGGCCGGACGCGCAGAATCGATTGACGGTGACCGCCGACGCCGACACCGGAACCCCTGCCCGCAGGCTGGCAATCCGCGCCACGTTCAGCCCCTGCTCGGCTTCCGGCATCGCGCAGCCGATGATCACGTCATCGATCTCGGCGGCGTCGAGGCCCGGTGCCCGTCGTAATGCCTCCGCCAGAACAGCAGCCGCCATGTCGTCCGGTCGCGTCGTCCGGAGCGTGCCGGACGGCGCCTTGCCGATTGCGGTGCGGACGGCCGAGACGATGACGGCGTCGGGCATGTCAGTTGGTCGGCGTCTTGTAGTCGCCGAGAAGATCCTCGATGGCGTCGCCCACTTCGAGCACCTTGCCGTCGAACAGGTGGCTGGCGCCGTCGATCACGACCAGCTCCTTTGGCTCCGGAATCTGCGAATAGAACTCGTACATCCGCTTCAGCGGGCAGATCTCGTCGAACTCGCCCTGGATGAAGAACTTCGGCTTCGTGCTCTTCGCGACGACGCTGAAATCGTAACGGTCGAGCGGTGGCGCGATTCCGATGAGCACGCGCACGCGATCGTCGGTGGCGCCCACGGTCAGGGCGACCCACGAGCCGAACGAGAAGCCGGCCGTCCACAGCTCCGTGTCTGGGTATCGCGCGACCATCACGTCGAGCGCCGCGCGGAAGTCGGCGATCTCGCCAGGGCCGTCGTCCCACGTGCCTTCGCTGCTGCCGACGCCGCGGAAGTTGAAGCGGAGCACCGCGCACCCGATCCGCGCGAGTGCTTTCGTCGCCCGATACACCGCTTTCGTGTGCATCGTCCCGCCTTCGACGGGCAGCGGATGGGCGAAGGCCACGGCGGCGCGTACCGGCTGGCCTGGCGACAGCACCGGAGGCTCCAGCAGCGCCTCGAGGCGGCCGGCGGGGCCCTGAATCTCGCGAATGGGCTCCTGTGCCATCAGACCGCCATCTTCCTCGCGGCCGGGCGCGCCGTGTCGGGAGACCGCGAGGTGAATTCGGCTATCAGGTTGGCGAATTCGGCCGGCCGCGTGATTGTACCCATGTGTCCTGTTCGCTCCAGGACGGCGAGCTCCGCGCCGGGAATGCGATCGAGGTAGCGGCGGGTGAGCGCGGGCGGAACCGTCTGGTCGAGATCCTCCGCGCCGGTGATGACCAGCGTTGGCGCGTGCACCTTGCGCACGTCCGCCTCGAAGTCGACGTCCACGAGCCGCTCCATGCGATCGCGCATCCGGCGTGGTGACACGGGCGCCGTGAGGACGCGCCACCCCTGGCGCGCGGCGAACCGCGCGCGATCGACCAGGCGCGGGAACGTCGCGTGCAGTTCCGGCGACACCCGTCGTGACGATGCGAGCAGGAAGACGGGGAAGAGCAGCACCGGCGCGCGCTTGTAGAAGTCGTAGCGGGCGTCCGGCTGGTAGTCGGGAGGGAGTGCCGAGGCCAGCACGAGCTGCTTCACCGTGTTCGGGCGCATCGACGCGTAGCGCAGCGCGATGAGGCCCCCGTAGGACACGCCGCACACGATCGCCGACTCGACGCGCGCCTCGGCGAGCACGCGATCCACCTGCAGCGTGTAGCTGTCGAATCCGAGATGCGGCTGCAGCGGATCGCCGCTGGTCCACTCGCCGGCGAGCGTGAAGCTGAGCACGCGAAAATGGCGCGCGAGGGCGTTGACCGTGGGTCGCATCCACTCCCAGCGGCCTTGCATGCCCGGGATCAGCACGAGCGGCGGCCCGTTCCCGACGTCAATCATCAAAGTCTGCTCCCTCGGGGGGACAGTCCCCGATCTGCGCCGAACTCGGGGACAGTCCCCCGTGACGCTGCGGGGACTGTCCCCGGTGACGCTGCGGGGACTGTCCCCAATCTTATTCCCCTTGGGGACTGTCCCCGATCAGTTGCGCAATGGCTTGCCTGTTTTCAGCGTGTGCGCGATGCGTTGGAGCGTTTTCTGCTCACCGCACAGACTGACGAATGCCTCGCGCTCCAGGTCGAGCAGCCGCTGTTCGCTGACTGTCGTCGCATGCGGCAAATCGCCGCCCGTCAGGACCCGCGCCAGCTGGCGTCCGATGAGCGCGTCGTGGTCCGAGATGCGACCGGCGCGCCAGGCCAGGTGCACGCCGAGGTTCAGCGCCGCGCGCAGCGACTCGCCGCCTACCCGCACCGCGCGACGGGGTGCAGGCGGCTGGTATCCATCCCTGACGCGATCGAGCGCGTGTTGTTTCGCGTCGGCGATGAGCCGATCGCGATTCATCGTCACACTATCGACGTCGCGCAAGTAGCCGATGGTCCGCGCATCGTGAGCGCTGGTGCCCACTTTCGCGAAGCCGATCGTCTCGAATACCCGCTGCACTGCAGGCAACAGGTCGGCGTTCGACGGAAGGCCCTCGATCGCGCGCGCGAGCATCTCCTTCGTTCCTCCGCCGGCCGGGATCAACCCGACGCCGACCTCGACAAGACCGATGTACGACTCGGCAGCCGCCTGAACGCGATCCGCGTGCAGGGCGATCTCGCAGCCGCCGCCAAGAGTCAGGCCAATCGCCGCCACTACCACCGGCACCTTCGCGTATCGGAGCGCTGACGTGGCGCCCTGGAAGGCGCGCACCATCAAGTCCACCTCGTCCCAGTTGCCATCCTGCGCCTCGAGCAGAAGCAGCATGACGTTGGCGCCAGCGGAGAAGTTCACCGCCTCGTTGCCGACGACGAGCGCCAGGAAGTTGCGTTCGGCCTCTGCCACGCCGGCGTGCAGCATCTGGATCGTGTCGCCGCCGATCGTGTTCATCTTCGAGTGGAACTCGACCGCGAGGACACCGTCACCGAGATCGACGAGGCTCGCGCCAGGGTTGCGGCGGACGACCGCGCTCCGATCTTTCGCGGTGCGAAGGATCTGCAGCCCGGGGCCGGCGGGGGCGATCGGATCGCTGCGAAGACGACCGGCGCCCGAGGAGATCCGCTCTGCCAGTATCGGCGGCAGCGGCGCATCGCTGCCAGCGCTCGAACGCCATGCGGCCACGACTTCCTGAACGCCGATGGCGTCCAGCGTCTCGAACGGCCCGAGCTCCCAGCCAAACCCCCACTGCAGAACGCGATCGACATCGTCGATGCCGTGCGAGATCTCCGGCGTCACTTTCGCGCAATACACGAGCGTCGGCGCGAGCGTGGCGCGGAGAAACGCACCAACGCGATCCTGGCCGAGGAAGAGCGTTCTGATGCGGTCGCCAGTGGAATCGATCGACTTTGCCGCTTCGATGGACGGCAGCCGTGCCGGCATCGGCGGCCGGTACTGGAGTGTGGCCGGATCGATGGCCTGTATCTCGTTCTCGCCGCCCGGCTGCCTGACGCGATTGTAGAAGCCGTGCCCGGCCTTCTCGCCGGTGAGCCCGGCGGCAACCATCCGCTCGAGCAGCGGAGGCATCCGGAAGTCATCACGATCCGCCGCGGGCAGCCGGTCGTGCAGATTCCTGATGACCAGGGCGAGCACGTCGAGGCCGGCGATGTCGAGTGTCCTGCACGTCGCGCTCTTCGGCCGGCCCAGCGCCGGTCCGGTGATCGCGTCGATCTCCTCGACCGTGAACTCGCCGCGCTCGAGCACGTCGAGCATGCCCACGACGCCGTGGAGCGCGACGTGATTCGCGATGAAGTTCGGCGTGTCCTTCGCCAGCACCACGCCCTTGCCGAGCCGATGGTCCGCGAACGTGCGGATCGATTCGACGACGACTGGGTCGGTGTCGGCTGTCGGAATGACCTCGAGCAGGTGCAGATAGCGGGGCGGGTTGAAGAAATGCGTACCGAGCCAGTGCGCGCGGAAGTCCGCGGTTCGCCCTGCGGCGATTTCACGAATCGAGATGCCGGACGTGTTCGAGCTGACGAACGTACCTGGGCGCCTCACCTCTTCCACGCGGGCGAGCAACGCCTGCTTCACGTCGAGGCGCTCGACCACGGCCTCGATGATCCAGTCGACGCCGGCCACGCGCGGGAGGTCCGTATCGAAGCCGCCGAACGAGACGAGGGTGGCCACGTCCGCACCGAACAGCGGATCGGGCTTCAGCTTGCGAGCCCGCTCGAAGCCCTCGCGAGCGACTCGCGCGTCGAGGTCGAGCAGCAGCGCGGGAACGCCAGCATTCGCGAAGTGCGCGGCAATCTGCGCGCCCATCGTGCCGGCGCCGAGCACGGCCACCGATGTGATCCGCGTCAGGGACATCTCGGAACCTTCGAACAGTCGGTGCAGGAGCGTATCACCAAGGCTGGGAGGCGCGGCTGACCTTCAGGGCGTGAGCGCGAACCTCGGAAAGACCGATCACTTCCACCGCGTCAGAATCGCTTCGCGCTCGAAAAGCGCAATCCCAAAGAGAAGCAGCAAGAACCACACGACGGCAAGGCCCGCCAGCACCAGCAGTCCCATGCCAGTGGTCAGAACGAACGCGCCGGACATCTGGGCCATGAAGAGCCCGGTCAGCGGCAGGATGAACAGCGCCCCGAACTGCTGGGCCGTGCGCGGGTCGTTCACGCGCGCCGAGACGAGCACGCCCACCTGCAGAGCCACGGCCGATGTCATAGGACCCAGCCCCAGGACCATGAGCGCGGTCTTTGCCGAGAGCAACGCCCGGAGGACGCCGGGCCCGGCACACAGCCAGACGCCGGTCAGGTAGAGCAGTGTGGTGAACAGCATCAGCGCGATGGCCGGCAGCAGCGCCCCGATCACCTTCGCCAGCAACAGCTCCGCCGTCGTCAGCGGCGTCGCAAGCAGCGGCTCGAGCGAACGCCCGATCTTCTCGCCGACCAGGCTGTGTCCGGCGAACGTGATGGCGCCCGTGACCGGCACGAGCAGTGTCATCACCAGGAACCGGCTGAAGATGAACGCCTGAACCGCAGCTTCCGCGCTGAGGTGCGCGACGCCCGGAAGCTCGCCGGTGACCTTGGTCAACGACTCCACCAGGTCCGCATCATCGGCGAGACCGCGTCCCGACATGCGAGGAGCGATGATCGCCACGAAGAACGGAAGCATCGTGGTCACCAGGCCGACGACCAGCACGGGCATCAGCGCCGAGCGGTTCCGGACCACTTCGGCCAGCTCCTTGCGGAGCAGCGCGGCAATGCGAGCGGGCACGATCACGGCTGCGAAGGCTCCTCGCCGGCAGACTGGCCGACCAGCGCAAAGTAGACATCCTCGAGCGGCCGATCTTCGGGTGCGACGGACACGACGTCGGCGCCTGCCTGCACCAGCGCCCGCACGACGGCGGGCGTTCCTGACTCGATGTCGTCAAGACCAAACGTCACGTGACTGCCATCCGCGCTGACGTTCTTCGCGCCGGCACCGGTGACTGTCTGAATGAAGCGGCTCGCATCTCCGTGCACGCGGACGCGCATCCGCGCACCGAAGATCCGCCGGCGCAGATCGGTCGGACTCGCAATCGCCAGAAATCGACCGCGCAGCACGCCGACGCGATCCGCAAGCCGTTCGGCCTCGTCCAGGTTGTGCGTGGACAGAATCACCGCGTGGCCGCGCGTGCGCAGCTCCAGCACGAGGTCGCGCACCAGCCGTGCGCTTTGCGGATCCAGCCCCGATGTGGGTTCGTCCAGCAGCACGACGGGCGGATTGTGGAGCAGTGTGCGGGCAATGGCAACGCGCTGCTTGAGGCCCTTCGATAGCTCAGCGCCCAGGCTGTCCGCTCGTTCCGAAAGCCCGAACCGCGCGAGCGCGCGCTCGACGACCCCGGCCGGATCGGGGAGCTGGTGGAGCCGCGCGTAGGTCAGCAGGTTCATCCGGACGCTGAGCCGTTCCCAGAGGCCCGGCGCCTCGGTGAGCAAGCCCACCTGGCCGCGCACGCGGTCGATCGACTGTTTCGTCAGCGGCACACCCGCTACCGACGCCTCGCCCGAGGTTGGCGCAATCAATCCGGCCAGCATTCGCAGCGTCGTCGTCTTGCCTGCGCCGTTCGGGCCGAGCAGGCCGAAGACTTCGCCTTTGCCGACTTCGAAGGTAACGTCTTCAACCGCCAGCCGGTCGCCGAAGGTCCGCGTCAGGTGGCTCGCGACGATCACGCGTGCCTCCGGAGCATCGACACGGTCGCGAAGCTCGCGGCGGAGATCACGAGCCCGAGCGCAACCGGTGGCCAGCCATGCCATCCGCGGCCCGCAGTAGCGACGTGGATGGCCAGCGTCAACGGTGTCCCTGCGGCGACCGACACAATCGCTGCCGTCGTGCCCGGGCGGTGCCAGAGCAGGCCGCCCACGACAGGCACGAAGAGGGCGACGGTCAGCAGGCTATAGAAGATCTTCAAGGCGTCGACCACGGTCGGCAGCACGAGCGTCATGGCCAGGCCAGCCACTCCGGCGGCGATGGCCGAGCCCCGCGCAACTCGCAAAATGCGGGCGTCGTCGGCGTCGGGGGCGAGGAAGCGGCGGTACAGATCCTGCGATAGCGACGTGGACAGCATGAACAGGACCGCGTCAGCCGCGCTGACCTCGGCCGAAAAGACGGCCGCAAGCGTCAGCGCGCCGACCACCGGTGGCAGATCCACGGCGAGCAGCGTCGGCAATGCCTGATCGGGCGACGCCAGTGCTGGATGCAGCAGCCGCGCCACCATGCCGAGGATCACGGGGACGATGGCAAACGCGATGAGCCCCACCGATGCGCAAGGACGGTGCGCTGCGCGCCCCGTACCCTTTCTGGACGAGCCCGGGTGAAACGATGAACGCAGGCGCGAGGAGCGCGATGAACCACAGCGGCGATCCATCCGCGCCCGCGAGCGAGAGATATCCGTCCGGCAGGCCCCGCGCCTGTGACAGTGCTGACCATCCGCCGACCAGCGCCAGCGCGATCGGGACCGCAGAAAGAAACCCCACGAGCTTGACGACCAGTTGCACCAGGTTGACCCACGCCGACGTAAGCAGTCCGCCAGCGACGAAGTAGATGACCACGACGACGACAGCCGCGAGCGCGCCGGCCCATCGCGGCAGCCCCGCGACCACTTCGAGGATCGACGACGCGCCGAGCAGCTGGCCGGCGAGAATCGACAGCGAGATGAACCAGATGATGATGCTCGACAGACCGCGCACGGCGCGGCCGTAGCGCCATTCCAGCCAGTCGCCCAGCGTCAGAAAGCCGCGGTCGCGCGCGATGGTCCACAGCCGCGGCCCGGCCCAGGCGGCGAAGACCAGCGAGCCGAGGCCGGCCGAGGCATTCCACCACCACCCGCCGAGCCCGATCCGATAGCCGAGGCTGGCGGCGCCGATCGTCGAGCCGGCGCCGATGTTCGCCGCGAGGAACGTCGCGAAGACCAGCGGTGCGGGCAGCCGACGGCTCGCGACGAAAAAGTCGCTGGCGCCGCGCAGGCGGCGTCCTATCCAGAGGCCGACGCCGATCTGCACGGCGACGAAAACCGCGAGCAGCCAGACGTAGAGCGACATCAATCAGCGCGGGAGATCGCGCGCGGCAGGCAGCGATGGGAGGCCGGTCGCCGCGCGGGCCGCCGAGACGATCGCCTCGGCCGTGACGTCGGCCGCGAGCGATCCAACGACGAGCAGGTCGGCGCCGCGCCCGAGCGAGCCCGTGGCGATCGCAAACGCCGTGTCGCCGTCGGCAGGCGTGTGCACCGGCACAATGGCGCGCGCAAACCCGTCGTGCGCCATCTGCGCCACCTTGGCCATCTGCGTCTTGGTCATCCGCGCGTTGGTTGCGACGACCGCCAGCGTCGTGTTGGCGCCTGGTTCCGCACCGCCGAGCGCGCCGGCACGCAGCAGGCGGCGAACATCGGCCATCGACTTGCCGTCTTCGGTCCGGACGCCGGCCACCAGCTGGCCGGTCGCCGGCTCCACGACATCGCCGATGGCGTTCACCGCCACGAGCGCCGAGACGATGAGGCCGTCGGGCAGCCTGATCGCTGCCGTCCCGACCCCGCCTTTCATGGCGCGCGCCATGCCGAAGGCCTTGCCGACGGTGGCACCGGCGCCGGCGCCGATGCTGCCTTCGGCCACGGGCGCGGCGGTCGCAGCCGCGGCGGCGCGATATCCGCACTCGGCGTCCGGACGGATGCGCGGATCGCCGATCAGCAGGTCGAAGAGGATCGCAGCCGGCACGATCGGGACGCGCACGTTGCGGACTTCGAATCCGCGTCCACGCTCGTCGAGCCAGCGCTGCACGCCCGTAGCCGCCTCGAGGCCGAAAGCGCTTCCGCCAGCCAGTACGATTGCGTTGACGCGCTCGACGGTGTTCACCGGATTCAGCAGATCTGTCTCGCGGGTGCCCGGCGCAGAGCCGCGGACGTCGACGCTGGCCACCGCCGCGGGATCGACGAGGACCACCGTGCACCCGGTCGGCCGCGAGCTGAGCGTGAAGTGGCCGACAGCGAGGCCGCCGACGGCCGTCAGCGTGTTGTTGGTCTGGCCGGACAGAGGCTGGACGCCCCAGGCGCTCGCGAGCAGAGCCGCCGTCGCGAGCATCCACCTTCGCGGCTG
>Ga0193696_1000591_pt1 | contig 12210 bp, 13 predicted proteins | sample L3m1metaG_FD_145074 | JGI IMG/M metagenome (GOLD analysis project Ga0193696, IMG submission 145074) | Soil microbial communities from a riparian zone of the East river system, Colorado, United States - L3m1 | ecosystem: Environmental > Terrestrial > Soil > Riparian zone | place: USA: East River... | reverse complement strand
TGCCTGCTCGCGGTCGTACAGTCCGTGCTCGGCGTCCCAGTCCTCGATCGAGCCGCCGACGGCGCCGGCCTCCGCGGCTCGCCGGATTGCTTGAGCGGCGTCCTCGGGCCGCGCGCCGTAGCCGTTCTCAAGATCAGCGGAGATGGGCAGCTCGGTCAGACGGTCGAGTTCGGCGACGTGTCTGCACACCTCGTCGAGCGTGGCGCTGCCATCGAGCCGCCCGAGGGTGAACGCCAAGCCTGAGCTTGTGGTCGCGAGCGCTGCGAAGCCAAGCGCCTCTAGCATCCGTGCGGACCCCGCATCCCACGGGTTCGGGATGACAAAGGGCTCGCCCGCGTGTAGCGCTGCGAACGCCTGCGCCTTGCGTTGCTGCCTACTCGATGACACGGAGCACCACCTTGCCGTGTTTTCCTCGGGCCGCGCTGCGCGCAAAGGCACTGCGCGCGTCGGCAAGCGGGAAGATCGAATCGATCTCCGGCAGCAGCTCGCCTGCGTCGGCCAGCCTTGCCAGTTCAAGCAACTGCTCGCGGTCGGGCTCGACGACGAAGTACTGGGCTCCAGGCGCCTCGGCCGCAATCGTCACGATCCGGCCTGCCTGCTCGGCGGCATGCGCCAGCGCCTCGCCGCCAGCGGTGTCGAACAGGAGGTCGCACGGCTCGCCCTCCTCGACCACGTCGGCCTCGCGGCTGCGGGCCAACTGCACGGCTACCTGACCGACACCGCCACGGGCGCCGGTGACGGCGACACGTTCGCCCGGCTGGAGGTGCCCGTGGACAATCAGCGCCTGCCAAGCGCTCAGCCCGGCCATCGGCAGCGCTGCCGCCTCGATGTGGCTCAGGGAAGGCGGCTTGGGAACGAGGACCTCCACCGGCACGAGCGCGTACTCGGCGGCAACGCCGTCGCGATCGAACGGGGTGAGTGCGAACACCTCGGCACCAGCCGAGATTCCGTCGATGTCCTCGGTGAGGATGCCCGACAGCTCATAGGACGGTATGGCGGGCAACCGGTCGGTTGGCCACTCCAGCTCGTCACGGGTGATGGCGGCGGCGTGGACCTGGACCAGCACCTGCCCCGGACGAAGCTGCGGAGACGCTACTTCGTCCAGCCGGAGATCCTCGATCCCGCCAGGCGGATGCAGTCTGACAGCCCGCACGGCACACTCCTCTCCCAAGAGAATCTTTCTGGACTGCATCCTGGCCGGAGTCGGTCATCCAGGGCAATGCGGCCCGAGGTTGTGCCCCAATCGGGCATGCGCGAGGATCAGATCAAACCCCCAACACCAATTTGTGACCGGCCCGGAGGAGGCACTTCATGACTGAATCCACGACTGTCAATGTTGCAGAGGAGGGCGCCGGCCAGCCCGTGGGATCCAAGCTCACCGGGCGGGTGGCGCTGGTCACCGGTGGTATCCGAGGCATTGGCGCCGCGATATCCGAAGAACTCGCGTCGCAAGGCGCAACGATTGCGGCCGGCTTCAGTGGAAACGTGGAGCGCGCCGAGCAGTTCGCAAAGGATTTTGCCGACCGATTCTCGGCATCAGTCAGCACGCACCGCGGCAACGTAGCTTCTCCCGATGACTGCCGCCGGGTCGTCAACGAAGTGATCGAACAACATGGCCGGCTAGACATCTTGATCAACAACGCCGGCATCACCATCGACAAGACGATCCTCAAGCTGAGTGACGATGACTGGCACAAGGTGCTGGACGTCAATCTTTCTGGTGCATTCTTCCTGTCCCAAGCTGCGCTCGGCCACATGGTGGAGCGCGGCAGCGGCCGGATCATCAATGTCAGCTCGATCATCGGCGAAATCGGCAATATCGGACAGGCCAATTACGCGGCGTCCAAGTCCGGGCTCTTCGGGCTGACCAAGACGTTCGCGCGGGAAGCCGCCTTCCTCCTGGAACGCTCGGGAAAGCTCGACGATGACAGCGTCGGTATCACGGTCAACACCGTCACGCCGGGCTACACCTGGACCGAGATGGTCTCAGCGGTGCCGGAAAAGGTGCTCGACAAGCTCAAGGCTCAGATCCCGCTGCGCCGCTTCGGGCGTCCTGAAGAAGTTGCCCGCATCGTGGGATTCCTCGCCGCGGATGAGTCGTCCTACGTCACCGGTCAGGTGTGGGGCGTCAACGGCGGCATGGACATGTAGCACCGCCTCGGTCAACCTCTGACTCAGCTTGCCGCAGCCTACCTGAACGTAGGTTGCGGGCAGCAGCCCAATTAATAGTATTCATGTTCTAATAGGTGGGTGAGGTTCGAGGCGCGGCACATCGGCAGCGGGCGGTGGGGCGTCTACGACGGGGGCGTGATGGGCTGGCGCGCCGTCGATCTTGGCGAGGATGAGGCATGTCAGATGGCGATGGATATGGACGTCGTCTACAACCAGTACGGGCAGCGAGGATCCGACGAGCGGCGGGAAGTCCGCCCATCCATCGAGGTGGAAACGGCAACGTGGGCGACGGCTGGGAGTCTTGACTATTGGGTACGCGAGCGCGGCGAATGGTGGGGGCGGGTACGCGGACCCGACGGCCGCCAGATGTGGATCAAGGCCAGCGATCTGAGGCGTAGCGCAGACGGCGGAGCATGATCAAAAAGTTCAGCAGAGCAGAGTGATCACACGAGTCGGTCTTGGGTGGTCGTCGAAGCGAGGAGATGCCGAGCCCGGCGGCCAAGATCATTCAAATCAACCCGGCCCGCCTCCGCAGCGGCCGCCAGTCGCGATGCCAGATCCAGGGCCTCATCGATGAGCGGCGCCTCCGTCGCGGCCGCCTCCTGACCCATGTCGCGCAGGATCGTCACTTCGGTCCGCGCGGCAACGATGGGATCTTTGACTCCCTCGATCCACACCCTCGTCCGGTGGCCGTCTCCTCGTTCGTCCCCGACCAGCGGCTCCAAGGCAAAGATGCGGTCTGATCGGACGAACTTGCCGAAGCCCAGCGAAACCATTCGCGGTTCTGACGCCACGATCCGATCATGTCAGTCCGCATGACGCCGTGCCACACGCGACTCGAATCTTCGCGACGGGATTAGCTGCCGCCGTCACAGCAAAACGATCGCCAAACCATTTTTTCCGAAGTCGCAACGAAAGGACCTCCGGATCAGTTACTGTGATGGCGTTTCTGATCACTACGATCCGCGGTCGTTCACGACGACACGCCGATTTCTCGGGGGACTTTCAGCCGTCTCCAGGCGGTTTATCATCAAAAGTGATCACATCTGTCACATGCTTCACTCCATCAACATTCAGCAGGAGTCGACATGAGCTTCGCCATGCGGCCGGAGGCCGACAAAGACCTAGACACCACCGCGCAGGTGTGGACCAAGGTCAATGCCTCAGGTGTTGAGTATCTGCGACTTCCGCTTCGTACGCGGTGGCTCACCGAGACCGACGATCTGACGCTAGCCCTCAAGGAGCACCTCGACATCGCCCGACCTGGGGACACGATTGCCATCAGCGAGAAGGTGGCCATTCTGCTGACCGGGCGGACAGTCGACATCAGCACCATGCGGCCCGGGCGGCTGGCTCAATTCCTGGCTCGTCACGTTCGCCCGCGTACCGATTCAAAGGGTTTGAGCGTCGCGGAGAAGATGGAGTACGTCGTCCGCACAGTCGGCTACCGGCGAATCATTGTTGCGTCGATCGGCAGTGCCGTGACCCGGCCACTGGGGATGCACGGAGCGTTTTATCGGATGGCCGGCCCCATCGCCAGGGACGTGGATGGTGGTCGCCCGCCGTACGAGCATGTGCTGTTTCCGCCCTTCGAGACCAAGGTCGCACAGCGCCTGTGTGCCGACCTCGAGCGCGCGCTGGATATTGGCGTCAGCATCGTCGACCTCAACGATTACGGCGGCTCAATCCGCGCCGTCTCGCCACGATCGCTGTCGGCTCAGACGCTGAGGACCGTCCTTGGCGACAACCCGCTGGGTCAGCGACTCACGAGCACGCCGTTCGTGCTTGTTCGACCCGCCTGAGATCGGCTAACCAGTAGCCTTTGGCGCCGGTGCAGTCAGCTGGCCTTTCAGTGTGACCGAGCTGACGCATCTAGCGGCGGCGGCGGGCGACCACGTCGATCGCCTCGGTGAGCAGCCGACGTTCCGGGGCTCTCAGGGCGTACAAAACCCCGATATTTACCGATACCAAGGTCAGGCCGACTGCGGAAACCAGCAACAGCTCGTTGAACAGTCCCCTGCCCAAGAATTGGCTTAGCAGGTAGTAGACACCCGCGCCGGCCGCGGTGCCGACAGCCGCGGCGGCAGCCGTACGCCCCACGATCAAGGGCAAGGACTTGAGATCGACGGCATCATGACGCCGACCCAACAGCCAGGTATTGGCCACCGCCGCGAACAGCACCGACAACGAGGTCGACGCTGCGATCCCGGCGATGCCGAAGGTCAGTCCAAGGGTGAAGTCGCCAACCACATTGATCGTCATGGCCATCACGAAGACCGTCACGGGCCGGCGTGAGTCGCCCATCGCGTACGAGGCGCGCACCACCATCTCGCGCCAGCCAAGGGCCAATAAGGCAGGCGCGTACCACAAGATCGCTGTCGCGGTCCGCTGCGTGTCGGTGGGAGAGAAGCTGCCGTGCTCGAAGATCAGAGCGACCAACGGCACAGCACATACCACGAGGAAACCCCACACCGGCATCAGCACCGTGGCGACTGTTGACAACCCTCGACCGACCAGGCGTCGCATCTCCACAAGATCACGGCTGCCCGCCGCGGCGCCGAATGCGGGATAGAGCGCCGTGAGCAGCGACGCGACAAGCAACGTCTGACCGAGTGAGATGATCCGCCAGGCATAGCTCAACGCCGAGATGGTTCCCTCACCCACCATCGAGCCCACGGCCCGATCGACCATGGTGTTGGCATTGCCCAGCGCGCTGCCAACCAGTAGCGGCGGAATCAGCTTGGCGATCGAGCGGAAGCCCGGATCCTTCAGGTCCCACGATGCGCGGAGCCGCAACTTCAGGGCATGAATGGGCACGAACTGACACAACAGCCGGGCTCCGGACCCAACAACGAATCCGACGGCGAGGGCATAGACGCCGTACCGAGGGCCGAAAACAACGGCGGCGACGATCATGATCAGGTTGAACGGAACGCCCTGCATCGCGGACCAGAAGAACCGGCGGTGAGCTTCCGCGGCAGCGGCCAACAGGTTCGTACCAGAAATCAAGACGGTCGCAATCAGCACGATGCGGGTCAGCGAGGCAGCAAGCTCAGCCTGTTCGCCTTTGAAGCCCGGCGCCAGAACGGTGACAACCAAGGGCGCGGCCAGCGCCATGATCAGCGAACCGAGCCCGAGGATAGTCAGCGTCACGGTCAGTACGACGGAAAGAGTGTGAGCTGCCTTGTTCGAGTCGCCGTCCGCGCTGATCTGCGCGGCGAGTACCGGCACAGTGGATTTCGCCATGGCGCCGGCGATGAGGGCCAGCACCAGATTCATCAGCCCCTGGGCCACGAGGAAGGCATCGAGCTGCGCACCAGCCCCGAACACACTGGCCATGACGACATCGCGGAGGAAACCCAAAACCGCCGACAGCGCGGTCAATCCGGTTACCAGCGCTGCCGCTTGGGCAATCCCCGAGCGCGCCCTCACGCCTAGCAACATAATGCAGCCGAACCAATCGAACCGGCAGCACCGATGCCGTCACTGGGCCAGTGGAGCGGGGGTACCTGGCGGGATGCGGCTCCCACTAGGGGTGCTAGGCCTAAAACAGCTTTCTCACTGTGCGGTCACAAACTCGGCGAATTCCGCTACCCCGGTTGGGCTTGGTACGTTCCTCCGTCGGAGCTATGGCGCACGTTGGATGAGTTCAGCCTCGCGCTCGGCGGTCATCCACGGCGGTCGGTGTTCATCGCGCCAGTCATCGAGTTCCGCCTCGCCGCCGTTCTTCAGCCATCCTGCAACGTCGTCGACCGTTTCCTGAACCGAACGGCAGCGAAGCCCGGCCGCCTCGGCTCGCTCGGTTCCAATGCGCCAGGTTCCGGCAAAGCGCTCTGGCAGCCACAACGGCAGTTCTGTCCAGGGCTCCACGTTGGCCTCTTCGAGCCTGTCGTCTGGTATCCAGCGCAGCTCGGCATCGCCGCACGCTGACAACAGCTCGCCCATCGTGGTCCGGCCGATCGGAGCCGTGCCGTTGAATGCCCCGCTGATGCGCCGCTCGGCCAGGTCCAGCAGGAACGCGGCAAGATCGCGCGCGTCGATGATCTGCACGCCAAGATCGGGACGCCCGGGCGCGGGTACGGTCCCGCCCGCACGGATCCGCCGCACCCACCACGGGAGTCGAAAGATGTTGTCGTGCGGTCCGACAATCAGGCCGGCGCGTACCACGGCGCCGTTCGGCAGCACACTCCGTTCACAACGCACCTTGTCAGGCCCATAGCCCTCGCCATCCTGCCAAGTTGGCGAATCTTCGTTGACCGGCTTCTCCGGCCAATCCGGATAGGCGTTGCACGATGAGACGAAGACGTAGTGACCGAGGTCGAGGGCACTCGAGGCCCGAACATGCTCGGGCTGGTAGCCCGACGTGTCGATCGCGGCGTCCCAGCTGCGTCCGCGCAGCGGCGTGACGTCCGCGCGTTCGCCAGCCACGTGCTCGACAGCCTGCGGGCCGGTTCCATGTCTGCCACGGGTGAAGAGGGTTAGCTCATGCCCACGCCGCAACGCCTCGTCGACCACATGACGACCCAGGAAGATCGTGCCTCCGAGGATCAGGATGCGCATCCGGCACACCCCGACCTGGAAGCAGCACCGTTAGCCGCGAACGTCGTCGTCCTCGACGTAGGCAACGGTCTCCTGCTCCGCAAGATCGGCATCATCGACCTCGCGGAGGCCCCGATCAACGTACCCGGACTGCGCCGACTCGTTCTCGGCCTCCGCGTCGGCTAGCGGGTCGGCCCCGACTGCCTGTTCGGCCCAATCGGCCTCAGGGACGTCAGCGGGCGGGGTGTCAGAGCTGGGAAGTGTCATGGGGGCTCCTTGACGGTCACATCGGTGATCAAGGTCTGGGTCCTCACCTTATGCCCGCCGAGATAATCCAATTGCGCGGCCCGACCGGCACTGCATAGCCTGATCAAGGAATATTTCGCCAACCAATATGTTTGGTCGTGAAGGAAAGGGGGTGCTCACCTTGTACATGATCACGATGACTCCGAAGATGCGGACTGGCAGTGCTGATGCCGGCTGGGTGAGGCTCACCCTCGACTCGGTCGCGTAGCGCGCCACTCCAACTCAGAGCTCCCGCTCAGTTATCTCCAGCGTTGCTGAGGCGACCCTTCAGGTCGCCGGATCACACCTGCCTACATCACTTATCTGTAAGGAAAAATTTGCCATGTTTGAACATGAATACCGCAGCCCAGAACAGGTCAGCCGTGAGGCCGCCGAGCGCTACGCCCAGATGGTGGCCGTAGCCGCACGCAAGGCCGAGGCGCAACGCGTACGCCGCCAGCGTCGCAGCGCCGTACGGGCTGAACCTGTTGAAGCCCGCTGATGCGGACACTCCTGCGACCTGAGCCCTTCGACAAGCTCAGGGCGCAGCCTTATGTGCGCTGAGCTTGTCGAAGTGCGCCGAGGTTGCCCTTCGACAAGCGCTGTCCTGAGCTTGTCGAAGGGCGCTGTCCTAAGCTTGTCGATGGGCGCAGGGCGGATGTCAGCGGCGGCGGCGCGCCGTACCGAAGATGCTCCGAACGATCTCCGTTCCCGCAGTTCGCGCGAACTGTTTGAACGCACTCGAGCCCGTAATCTGCTCCACAACTGACTTCTCCCCGCGTTGGGACGTACGCGGCTGCGCCCGAGAAGCCGCCCGACTTTCACGCTCAGCCTGAGCCTCAGCCTTGGCCCTCTCCTTGGCTGCTGCGACCTCTTGAGCCGCGACCTGCTTCTCCAAACGCTCTCGCTCCGCCGCCTCCGCACCCGCCTGCAACTCGCGGGCGAGTTTCTCGTACGCGGAGTCCCGATCCATCGGCTGCCCATACTTCGCCATCAATGCCGACGCCGCGATGCCCGGCCGCAACACGTCTTCTGGCGTGGGCGCCATCAGCGACTCCGGTGCTCGCATCCGAGTCCAGGCGACAGGTGTTGGCGCACCGTCGGGATCCATCACCGTCACGATCGCCTCGCCGATGCCCAGCTGTTGCAGCGTCTCCGCCAGGTCGTAGGCCGACTTGGGAAAGGTGGCAACGGTTTGCTTGAGTGCCTTGGCGTCGTTCGGCGTGTGAGCTCGGAGCTGATGCTGCACCCTCGAGCCCAGCTGCGCGAGTACGTCGTCGGGCACGTCTTTCGGGGTCTGGGTGACGAAGAAGATGCCGACGCCCTTGGAACGGATCAGCCGTACGGTCTGAGCGATGGCATCCAGGAACGCCTTGGAGGCGTCGTCGAACAGCAGGTGCGCTTCGTCGAAGAAGAAGACCAGCTTCGGCTTGTCGATGTCGCCGACCTCGGGCAGCTCGTGGAAAAGGTCGGCGAGCAACCACATCAAGAAGGTCGAGAAGACCGCGGGCCGATCTAGAAGATTTGGCAGCTCCAGTAGCGAAACGACACCGCGGCCATCCCGCGTGACACGTAACAGATCGGCGGTATCGAACTCGGGCTCACCGAAAAACGCCTCGGCACCTTGATCTGCGAAGTTGATCAAGGTGCGTAAGATCACGCCGATCGTGGAGGCGCTCAGGCCGCCGACGTCCTTTAGTTCGGCCTTGCCTTCGTCACTGCTGAGATGGGTGAGCACGGCGCGTAGGTCCTTGAGATCGAGCAGCGGCAGTCCGGCTTGATCGGCGTAATGGAACACCAAGCCAAGCGATGACTCCTGCACCTCATTGAGTCCGAGCACCTTCGACAGCAAGACTGGACCGAAGGAGCTCATGGTCGCTCGCAGCGGTACGCCACTACCTTGGCCGCCCAGAGCAAAGAATTCCGTCGGGCAAGCCTTCGGCTGCCAGTTCTGGCCGATCTTGGACGTACGCGCCAGCAGTTTGTCGTTCGGCTGCCCGGGCGAGGCTATGCCGGACAGATCGCCCTTGATATCCGCGGCAAAGACCGGCACGCCGGCAGCGGAGACCTGCTCGACCATCAGTTGCAGCGTCTTGGTCTTGCCGGTGCCCGTCGCGCCTGCCACCAGCCCATGCCGGTTCAGCATGCTCAAGGGGATGCGGACGATGGCCGATTGAACCGGTAGGTCGTTCTCCATCAGCACGCCGAGCTCGATCGCCGGTTCGTCGAAGGTGTAGCCGGCAGCGATCCGTTGCACGTCGTCGGACAGCTGATCAGCGCCTGACTCGGTCATGGCCAAATCGTAACGAGGCGCCATGGAGTTGCCTGGAGAAACTTGATTAGAGTGTCACAGTGATTTTCAAGCGTGTCGGGGACGTACGCCCGTACCCAGATCATGGTTACGTCCAGAAGCAGTGGGCGGCGATCGCCCCGCACCAGGTGCGCTTGGACCAGCTTGTCACGACAAAGCGGACGTTGGATTTGGAAGCCCTGTTGGAGGAAGACTCCACCTTTTACGGCGACTTGTTTGCCCATGTCGTCGCCTGGCGTGGAGAGCTCTACCTCGAGGACGGGCTGCATCGGGCGTTACGCGCGGCCCTCCAGCAACGGCAGACCATGCATGCCCGAGTGCTTGACCTGAAGTAGCGCCGAACTCCAGGTAGGCTCTCACCGCACGGGGGGTAGTCGGGCACGGAAGGAGCTCGGGAACTCACGCATCGGGGCGGCTGCGGAGGTAAAGGAGTTCGACGTTGATCGGTCGGATCTTCCGTGTGATACGGACCCCGGTCACACTCCTGATCTTGTTCGGTGTCCTCTTGTACGGGGCCTGGTGGGGTTACCACAACATCATCAAGCCCATCCCTGCATTGCCTCCCGAGCCGTGTGTCAACCAGAGCGTTCCCGGGGGCCAGCTGAAGAGCAGCCAGATCATCGTCAGGGTGTACAACGGGGGCGACCGAAAGGGATTGGCGGCCGATGTCGGCCGGTCGTTACGCGGCAAAGGCTTCCGAGTCACCCTGACCACCAACACCGTTGAGAAGATTCAAAAGACCGTCATCGTCGGTGCAGATGCCAGCAATCCAGAAGTGAAGTTCGTCAAGACGTTCTTCAATGAGTCGATCGTACGCACAGATAAGCGGGTCGATCGCTCGGTTGACGTGCTGGTAGGCAACAGATACGGCGGCTTCGACAAGAGCGCCAAGGCCACCTATCGGGTTGAGGCAGATACCGTCTGCCTGCCCTCCCAGACACCCAGCCCGTCCCCGGCGCTCGGTAACTGATCTTCGAGGATGGTGAGCATGCCGACAATGTTGGAGCGGCTACGGGACGCCCAGAACGCACACGACGCCAAGCAAATGGCAGCGTTGTTCGCCGATGATTACGCCAGCTCTCAGCCGGTCCATCCTGGTCGCGCCTTCGTCGGCCGCGCGCAGGTTCTGCAGAACTGGACCGCTGCCTTCGAGGGAGTTTCGGATTTCGTTTCGGAGCTGGTGTCTTTCGCGATCGACGGCGATACGGAGTGGGGCGAGTTTTACTGGCACGGGCGTCAGCCGGACGGCTCGCTCTTCGCCATGAGGGGCGTCACGATCATGGTCGTCCGCGACGACCGGGTAGCGGAGGCTCGGCTGTACATGGAGCCCGTTGACCCAGCAGCAGAAGATATCGACGCGGCCGTACGCGAGCTGTTCACGCAGCCGCCTGACGCGCCTCGCTAGGCCGCTTTCTTACTCCTGCTCCCGGGTCCGCCAGCGAGCCAGTCGGCCCCCCTGCCCCACCGCCCGCAGCCGTTGTTCGGTGTTCAGACGCTCGTGCTCAGGCGTGACAATCAACAGCTCGTCGCCGACCTTGATTCGCTCCCGGCCGTCGGGGTAGAACGGCCGCTCGTCTCGAATGATCAAGGACACCACCGTGTCCTTGGGCAATCGCAACTCCCCAACCTCGACACCCGCCAGGCGCGACTTGGCCGGGATCCTCACCTGCAACAGATCGGCGGAGATCTTGTCCAGCGGCGCAACCTCGACTTCGACATCTTCTGCGGTGCCGTCCTCCACCAGCCCGAGCAACCGGGCGACGATTGGCAAAGTCGGACCCTGAAGGCAGGTGAAGACGATGACAAAGACCAGCACGACATCGAAAAGAAATTCCGCACCGGCGACACCCCGAGCCAACGGAATCGTGGTCAGCACGATCGGCACGGCGCCGCGGAGGCCGGCCCAGGACAGAAAAACCTGATGTCGCACGGGAATCTTGAACCACACGGCGCACGCAGCGACCGAGGCAGGTCGCGCAATGAGGGTGAGGAAGAGCCCGGCTGCGATTGCGATCAACGCGGCACGTGGGGTGACACGGCCCGGGAAGGCGAGCAAGCCGAGCATGACGAAGAGCCCGATCTGCGCGATCCAACCAATCCCTTCGACGAACGAGCGCGTCGCCGCGCGGTGCGGCAGCTGGACGTTGCCCAAGATCAGCGCGCAGACGTACACCGCGGCGAACCCGCTGGCATGGATCAGCGCCGTGATCCCGTACGCGAACACGGTCCAGACCAAGATCGCGAGTGGATAAAGCCCCGACGATGGCAGCGCGACGCGACGCAGAATCTGCGCACCGATCCAGCCAAGACCGCCGCCGATCAGCAAGCCGCCGACCAGCTCGAGCACGATGAGGCCGATGAGCCCGGGAATGCCGACCTCCATCGGCTCGCCAATGGCCAGCGAGCTCGCCAACATGACGAGTAGCACCGTCGGCGCATCGTTGAGGCCGGATTCGGCCTCCAGCGTGCCGCGCAGTGAGTTCGGAATAGGAAAATTGCGGAGCACCGAGAAGATCGCCGCAGCATCGGTGGGGGAGGCGACTGCGCCCAGCAGCATCGCAATCCAGAGCGGTAGTCCAAGGACATAGTGACCGAAGAGGGTCATCAGTCCGACGCTGATCCCGACGGCGACTGTGGCCAGCAGGGCGGCCAGGACGGTTGAGGACCGGATGTCGCTCCACTTGGTGGTGAGACCACCCTCGGCCAGGATCACCACCAGCGCAGCGAAGCCAAGTGCCTGCGCAAGATCGGCATTGTCGAAGGAGATTCCGATGACGGATTCGCCCATCACCATGCCAAGACCGAGGAACAGCAGCAGGGAGGGCAGGCCGACCCGAGCGCCGATCCGCGCGGCGATGATGGCGGCGATCAAGACGACGGCACCCACCAGCAGGATGACGTCA
>Ga0193696_1000590_pt1 | contig 12216 bp, 14 predicted proteins | sample L3m1metaG_FD_145074 | JGI IMG/M metagenome (GOLD analysis project Ga0193696, IMG submission 145074) | Soil microbial communities from a riparian zone of the East river system, Colorado, United States - L3m1 | ecosystem: Environmental > Terrestrial > Soil > Riparian zone | place: USA: East River... | reverse complement strand
CACTCGACCCACCTGACCCACCTGTGATTCCTCCCCGAGTCATCGCATCGACCGAGAGAATCTGATCCAGACGCGCCGGATCGATCAGCCCGCGTTCGATGACGAGGTCACGGATCGATCGGCCGGTTTTCACCGACTCCTTGGCGATCTCCGCCGTCGCCGCGTAGCCGATGTACGGACTGAGCGCCGTGGCCGTCGCCGTGCTGCGGTCGAGCAGCTCGCGGGCCCGCGCGTCGTTCGCGGTGATGCCATCGACACAACGCAGGCGGAACACCTTCATCGCCTCGCGGAGAATCGTCGACGCGTGCAAGGCGTTCCACGCGATGACCGGCATCATCACGTTCAGTTCCAGCTGACCGGCGTCACTGGCCATGGCCACCGTCATATCGCAGCCCATCACCTGGAAGCACACCTGGTTGACCATTTCCGGAACGGATGGATTCACCTTGCCCGGCATGATCGACGAACCCGGTTGCACGGCGGGCAGCGCGATCTCGGCAATCCCGGCCCGCGGCCCCATGCTCAGCAGACGGAGATCGCTGGCCACTTTGCCGACTTCCACCGCCAGCCGGCGCATGGCGCCCGAGTACGCGAGGACGTCGCCCATGCTCTGTGTGACGCGAAAGAGATTCCCGGCGGATTTCAGTGGGAGGTTGGTGTATCGCGCGAGATTGGCGACGACCAGCCGCCGGTAGTCGTCGCCGGCGTTGAGCCCCGTCCCAACCGCGGTAGCGCCGATGTTCAATTCGTACAACTGTTCTGACGCCGCGGCGACGTCGTCGGCTCCCCGGCGGACGCATTCCGCGTAGCCGCTGAATTCCTGGCCGAGCGTGATCGGCACGGCGTCCTGTAGGTGGGTGCGGCCGGTCTTCAAAACGTCGGCGAACTCGACCGCCTTGCGCGCGAAGCTGTCGGCGAGGGTGCGGGCGGCGGCGACCAGCGGCGCGGTCCCGAGGAGGAGCGCCAGACGCGTGGCCGTCGGGAACACGTCGTTCGTCGACTGACCCATGTTGACGTGATCGTTGGGGTGTACGCGTCGATAGTTGCCTCGGGGATCGCCGAGCCGTTCGCCCGCGCGGTTCGCCAGCACCTCGTTCGCGTTCATGTTGTGCGAGGTGCCGGCGCCGGCCTGGTACACGTCGACCACGAATTGTTCGCGCAGCTCGCCGGCGAGGATCTCGTCCGCCGCCGCGAGAATCGCGTCGGCCACGTCGCGCGGCAGCCGTCCGAGCGCGGCGTTGGCTTCGGCCGCGGCTTTCTTGACGAGGACGGTCGCGGTCACGAGATCGGCGGGCGCGCGCAGGCCGCTGATGGGAAAGTTTTCGACGGCGCGCGCGGTCTGCACACCGTAGTACGCGTCTTCCGGGACGTTCAACTCTCCGAGGGGATCGCGCTCTGTGCGGAAACGCATAGCGGCTTCGCTGTCGGGGCTGGGGGCTAGGTACAGGAATCGGGACTGCAGCTAGCCCCTAGCCTCGAGCCCCGACCAGTATACTGCCCCGATGCTGCCCTCATTCTTCGACAGCGTGCTCCAACTCATCGTCAGGACGTCGACCGATTTGCCGCCGGACGTGCGGGCGGCGATGAAGTCGTCCCTCGCCACGGAGCCGGGCGGCACGCGCTCGTCGCAGGCGCTGACGATCATCGCGCAGAACATCGACCTCGCGGTCGACACCGAAGGCGCGATCTGCCAGGACACCGGGATGCCGACCTTCGAGGTCAAGACGCCGGTCGGTGCAAATCAGATCTGGATGCGGCAGCAGATTCGGCAGGCGGTGGCCGAGGCGACGCGTCGAGGCAAGCTGCGACCCAATTCGGTCGATTCGATCACCGGCGAGAACTCGGGCGACAACCTCGGTCCTGGAACGCCGATCATCCACTTCGACCAATGGGAGCGTGACGAGATTGAGATCAAACTGATCCTGAAAGGCGGCGGATGCGAAAACACCAACGCCCAGTACGCGCTGCCGGTCGAGTTGCCGCATCTTGGCCGCGCCGATCGGACGCTCGACGGCGTCAGGAAATGCATTCTGCACGCGGTCTGGCAGGCGCAGGGCAAGGGTTGCGCGCCGGGCGCGGTCGGGGTGTGCGTCGGCGGCGATCGCACGTCGGGCTACACGCATGCGAAGGAGCAGTTGTTCCGCACGCTCGATGACGTGAACGCGGATCCGCGGCTGGCGGAAATCGAAGCGTCCGTCATGGCGACGGTGAACAGCCTGGAGATCGGCACCATGGGCTTCGGCGGCAAGGTGACGCTGATCGGCTGCAAGATCGGGGCGCTCAACCGTCTGCCGGCCAGCTTCTTCGTGTCGGTCGCCTACGATTGCTGGGCGTTCCGCCGTCTCGGCGTGGCGCTGAATGCCGCCACTGGCGCGATCGACCACTGGTTGTATCGTGACCCGTCTCATCCGATCGTCCCAATGCTCGACCAGGCCGGCTTCACGCGGACCGGGCGCGAGATCAGCCTGCACGCGCCGCTGACCGAAGATGCCGTTCGCGCGCTAAAGGTCGGCGACGTCGTGATGGTCTCCGGCCAGATGTTCACCGGCCGCGATGCCGTCCACTCGCATCTGATGAAGCACGAGCCGCCGGTCGATCTGCGAGGATCGGTTCTCTACCACTGTGGACCGGTCGTCGTGAAGGAAGGCGAGGGCTGGCGTGTCACCGCCGCCGGCCCGACGACGAGCATCCGCGAAGAACCGTATCAGGGAGAAATCATCCGGCGGTACGGCATCCGCGCCGTGATCGGCAAAGGGGGCATGGGCGCCAAGACGCTGGCGGCGCTCAGGGAACACGGCGCGGTGTACCTGAACGCCATCGGCGGCGCCGCGCAGTTTTACGCGCGATCGATCAAGCGGGTGGATGGCGTGTCGCTGCTCGAGTTCGGCACGCCGGAAGCGATGTGGCATCTCACCGTCGAAGACTTCCCGGCGATCGTCACGATGGACGCGCACGGCAACTCGCTGCACAAGGACATCGAGCAGGAGTCGGGAGCGCGCCTCGCGGCGATTGGTGGCTGAGACAACAGAGAATACGGAGAGAACGGCTTAACCACAGAGAAACAGAGCAACGGAGGTTGAACGGAGGGCGGTTCGACGGGCATCGCGACGCGATGCGCGCGTACAGATCGGATCGTGAAAACGAACGCTAGGAGAACAGTGGGCGCTCGTTTTCGCGATCCGATCTGTTCACGCGTTCGGCCTGAGAAGCAGGCCGACCCGTCGAACCGTCGCTCTCCGCTTGACCTCCGTTTCTCCGTTGCTCTGTGGTGATCCGTTCGCCCCGTCGCCTCTGCGGTCTCGGCGAGCGTGGGGTTCAGCGTCGTTGTGTGAAGTCTTTCAGCGCGGGCCGCTGATATCCATGCTCCATGGCGGCGACGTCGAGATCGGTCGTTTCGATGTCGGAGATTGACAGCAGCGGGAAAGGCGACAGCTCCGCCAGATCGATGGTCTTGAGGTAGCCGCCGCACGTGCTGCAGACCTCGAGCCGGCGATCTTTCCGTTCTTCGTCCGGCGCGGCGGTCACGAACTTCTCGCCGCTCTCTTCGCAGTAGATGCACGCGTAGGTCGACAGCTCCCAGGCGCCGGAGCAGAACGAGCAGCGGAGCGTGCGATGGCCGCCCACGACCTCGGCGAGCGCCGGCCACGATCCGCAAGCCGGGCAATACCCACGGTTCCAGGCGTCGAGCGCCCGCTGCAAGTCGTCGCCGGCATGGCCGAAGAGCGCCCGCTGCAGCGCGTGGACGAACGGGCTGACGGCCAGTTCGGCGACGAGCCAGACCAGATCGGGCGCCAGGCCGCGGTGCGAGGCACCGGTGCGGATCGCCGCCTGATTGCGCGCGAGGGACGCGGTCAACAGCGACCCGGACTCGATGCTGCCGTCCAGAATGGCGTCGCGAATGTGCGTCGCGGCCTCCCCGGCCCCTCCTTCCGCCAGCGCCTCGCAAAGCTGTCCCAGCGCCGGCCTGAGGACCGCCACCGGCAGGGGGATAGGCTCGCCGGCCAGCACCGGCACGCCGCGCGCGAGCTTCGCGGCCAGGTATTTGGGCGGCAGCGACAGCCGCGGCAGGCGGCCGGCTTCGAGCGTCGCGGCGAGGTCCGAGACGAGGCGGAGGAGCCGCCGCTGCAGGTCGAGCGCCGGCGCGAGGTCCGGCCGGCCGGCCAGCACGCCGCGCCAGCGCTGCTCGGCCAGATCGGCCTGATTCTGGCGCGAAATCGCAGGAATCAGGACGTGCGGCATGGGCGGGCTGTGCAGTATATCAACGGGCCTTCTTGCTATAATGGACGCATGATCAATGTCTCAGAAACGGCGGCCTCGAAGATCAACGAGCTGCTGACCGAAGAAAACAAGGGCGGCAGCGGTCTTCGCGTGTTCGTGCAGGGCGGCGGCTGCTCGGGCTTTCAGTATGGCCTGATGATCGAGGAAAACGGCCAGGGTTCGGGCGACCAGGTGTTCGAGTCGCACGGCGTGAAGCTGTTCATCGATCCCATCAGCATCCGCTATCTGAATGGCGCCGAAGTCGACTTCGTCGACACCATCACCGGCGGCGGATTCACGATCAAGAACCCGAACGCGACGTCGACCTGCGGCTGCGGCTCCTCGTTCTCGGTCGAATAAACCGCTATTTGGTGAGTTGGAGAACTGGTGAGTTGGTGAATTGAAGAAGACGCAATCACCAATTCACCAAATCCCTCATTCGCCAATTTCCACGATTCCCCCTGGCGGGAAGCATTCCTCCAAACGCGATCGGATCGTGAGCGTGTTCCTCCGTCAGGAGGGCCATCTCAGCGCCGACGACCTCTTCGAACACGTCCGCCGCGAAGACGCCGGCATCGGCCGCGCGACTGTCTACCGCACTTTGCAGTGGATGGTGGGCGCCGGTATCGCCCGGAAAGTCGACTTCGGCGAAGGGCGCTCGCGCTTCGAGGCGTCGTTCCGCCATCCGCGGCACTTTCATCTTGTCTGTACGACCTGCCATCGCTCGTCGGAGTTTTTGAGCTCGGACGTCGAGGCGCTGATGGAGGAGATCGCGGCGGCGCGCAACTTCGCGCCGACGCAGTCGGTCGTGCAGATTGTCGGCACCTGCGAGGAGTGCCGGACCGGCAGGGAATCGCCGGCGATTGACGGCACGACCACCGATCGCGTGTTCGCGCGCGACGCGCTGCGGATGGCGATTGCGACCGAGCGCAGCGGGCTCGAGTTCTATACGCGCGCCGCCTCGCTCACCAAGGATCGCCGCGGTCGCGCGGTGTTCCAGAAGCTCGCCGCCGAGGAGCGGGAGCACCTCGGCACGCTGCAGAAGCGGTACGCGGCGCTCGCCGCCAGCGATCCGCAGCTCGAATCGCGTCCGACCTTCCTCTTCTTCAAGGGCGCCGCCAGCGGCCTCTTCGCCGAGGGCGCCAAAGAGCTCACCAAAGGGGTGAACGATCAGCAGGCGCTGCTCATCGGCATCCGGTGCGAGCGCGGATCGCACGAGTTCTTCAAGCGCTACGGCGAACGCTTCGAGGATTCCGAGGGCAAACAGGTCTTCCTCGAGTTCGCGGACGAAGAGCGGGCGCACCACGAGCTGCTGGTGCGCGAGTACCGTGCGCTGCGCGAACGGCAGCGCCGACCACGACGGCGCGCCGCACGTCCGAGCCGGGCGTCCGCCCGGTGATCGATCTCCACACCCACACGACGGCGTCCGACGGCCGATGCACGCCGGCGGAGCTCGTGGCGCGCGCGTCCGCTGCCGGCGTCACGGTGCTCGCCGTGACCGACCACGACACGGTGGCCGGTGGCGACGCCGCCGCCGACGCCTGCGCCGCGGCGGGCATCGAGTTCGTCCCCGGCATCGAAATCACCGCGGTCCGTGACGGCATGGACGTGCACGTCCTGGGCTATTTCGTCGATCGGCGTTCCGAGGAGCTCTACAGCTTCCTCGTGGAACAGCGCCGCCGCCGTCTCGATCGGGTGCGGCAAATCGTCGAGCGGCTGGCCACGTTCGGCATTCATCTGGACGCCGACGCGATCATCAAGCCCGGGCTCGACGATGGCGGCAAGGCTGCGGGGCGGCCGTGGGTCGCCCGGGCGCTGGTGGCCGGCCGCTATGTGACCAGCGTGAACCAAGCGTTCGAGTCCTGGCTGGCGCGCGGACGGCCCGCGTTCATCCCCAGGCTTGCCGCCGCGCCCGCCGAGGTGTTCGATCGCATCCACGCATCGGGTGGCATCGCCTCGCTCGCGCATCCGGGACTGGTCAAGCGGGACGACTGGCTGCCGGAGTTTGCAGCCGCCGGGCTCGACGCGCTCGAGGTGTACCACACCAATCACGACGCGACGGCGACGGCGCACTACCGGAACGAGGCGGCCCGTCTGGGACTTGCGGTCTCTGGAGGTTCGGACTTTCACGGCGACGAGTCGCACGGATCGGGACAGCCCGGAACCGTGTCACTGCCGCGGGAAGAGTACGAACGGTTGGTCGGATTGAAGCGCGACCGGTCGCCGCTCGGCTGAAGCCCTCGCGCTCCACTCGGTCGCCTCAGTCGCTCGAGCGCGACGGCTTTAGCCGAGCGCCCGCGCCGCGATCCTGGCGACCGCCTCCGGCGCCGTGACTTCCTCGTAGAACAACACCTCGAACCCGTCGAACTCCCGGAGCAGCTCGCCCGGTTCGAGCAGGTGATCCGGCGACGTCGGCCCGGTGCCCAGCGCGCGTTGCGCCGTCGTGAACGTCTCGTAGAGCACGACTCCGCCCGGACGGACAGCCCCTCTCAACCCGCGAAACAGAGTCCGCTGGAGGTAGCGCGTGACCACGATCACGTCGAATCGCGACGACGGCAGTGGATGTTGCGTCAGATCGGCGCACCAGCCGTGCATGCGAACGCCGGCAGCGTTCACCCGCAGCGTCGCGTCGCGCACCGCGTCGAATCGCACGTCCACGCCGAACACGCGGAACCCCGCGATCGCCAATGCGACCGCATGGCGTCCGCGTCCCATCGCGACGTCCAGGGCCGACGCGTATGTGCCACGCGGCGGCGCCAGCCGCGCAATCCACTCGCGGATGAACGGCGCCGCCGCCTGCGCGCCGCCGGCGCTTCCGCGTGCCAGAGGGAGGCTTGAACTATGATCGCGGGATTCATGGCTCAAGCGCTCGTCACCGCTGTGTTCATTGGTCTTGCCGGGCAGGTCGTCGCGGTCGTCTTCGGGCTGCAGGGCACCGACATCGCGCGCCACATCTCCGTCGGGATTTTTTCGACGATGATCACGCTGCTCGCCCATTCGATGATGATGTTCTATCTGATCGGGAAGGGCAAAGCCGTGAAGGATGCCATGGCCGAACACCAGGTCGCAGGCGACTACTACCGCCGCATTGCGTCCGCTCGCAAACCGGTCTTTTCGATCGCGACGCTCGCGATGGCGGCGACGATGGTGGCGGCGATTCTTGGGGCGAGCGTCGACACGCGCGTGCTGCCGCCCATCGTCCACGCGATGATCGCCTACGGGGCGATCGCGTGCAACGTCGCCGCGCTGAAAACCGAGATCTCCGCGCTCTCCATTTCCAGCGGCGTCGTCGACGAGGTCAATCGCCAGATCAAGTCGTGACCACCGCGGTTCTCGAGCTCTCGGGCGTCGTCAAAGACTACCGAGCCCTGCGTCCTCTGAGGATCGCCGCTCTCAGCGTGCAGCCCGGCGAGCATGTCGCCCTCGTGGGTTTCGATCAGGTCGCCGCCGAGGTGTTCACGAACCTCGTCACAGGGGCGATCCTGCCGGAGACGGGCGACATCCGCGTGTTCGGCCGGCCGACGTCGGCCATCGCCGACAGCGACGACTGGCTCGCCACGGTCGACCGCTTCGGCATCGTCAGCGAGCGCGCGGTGCTGCTCGATCAACTCAGCGTCCTGCAGAATCTCGCGATGCCGTTCACGCTCGAGATCGAACCGCCGCCGGACGAGGTCAAACGCCAGGCGAGCGTGCTGGCGCACGAAGTCGGACTGCCCGAATCGATCTGGGAGCAGCCGATCGCGGCGCTGTCTCCAGGGTCGCGTGTTCGACTGCGGCTGGGACGGGGCCTGGCGCTCGATCCTCACGTGTTGATCCTGGAACATGCCAGCGCCGGCCTGTCGGCGGAAGAAGCCACCGCGTTGGGCGCCGATATCCGCGGCATCGCCCGCCGGCGCGGGACGGCGGTTGTGGCGGCCACCCTCGACGAGGCGTTCGGGCGCGCAGTCGCCGACCGGATCCTGAGATGGCAACCGGCAACCGGGCAGTTGGCCGAGCAGGGGACGGGCCGATGGTTTCGGCGCCTGCTCGGCTAGAGCCGTTCTCACCGCGGTTTACGCACCGTCATGACGGCCTGGACACGATCTGGGCGACCAGCGAGGACGTTGCCACTGCACAAAAGTGAGAACGGCTCTAGAATGTCTGCCCAGAGGAGAATCACCATGCATAGTCGGAAGCAGCTCGCGCTGCTCGTTGTGGCAATCATCGGTGCATTGAGTGTGTCGGCGGGGGCGCAGGCGAAGAAGAAGCCGAGGGTGTTCTTCATCGAGCCGAAGAACGGCGCGCAGGTATCGAGTCCGGTCCACATGAAGTTTGGATCCGAAGGGATCGAAATCGCCGCCGTGCCGCCCGGCGATGTGACGACCGCGCGACCCGGCATTGGCCACTATCACATCGGCGTCGGCGTCAGCTGTCTCCCGACCGGCAAGACGATCGTCAAGGGAACGCCGTCGTGGGTGCATTTCGGTGACGGCAAGTCGGACATCGATATGCAGCTGACACCCGGCCGTCACAGACTGGCGCTGCAGATTGGCGACGACCTGCACAACACCGTCGCCGGGACGTGCCAGATGATTACCGTGACGGTGAAATAGGAATCCGGATTACGACTTCGGGATCGGCGGGATTGGAGATTGTCTCCAATCCCGACACCCGCGGGCCACATGAGCTTGAGGGCTGAACCATATTTACGCCGAAAAGCTTGGCGCATGCTGTGGAACGGAACTTGATATTCCGACTCTGGGTAGCGACCTGCCCAAGGAGACTCGGATGTCGAGCGGCACGATCAAACGACTCGTTCGGGACAGAGGTTTCGGGTTCATTCGCGACGATGGCGGCCAGGAGTGGTTCTTTCATCGAAGTGCGGTCCAGGGCAGCTTCGACCAGCTCAACGAAGGTCAGCGCGTCAGCTTCGATGAGGAGCCGTCAGCCAAGGGGCCCCGCGCCGGCAACGTTCGCAGCGAAGGCTGATCGCTGAACGTTCCCACACTGATTCTGTTCGACATCGACGGTACCCTTGTACTCACCGGCGGCGCCGGCGGGCGGGCGATGACGTCTGCGTTCGAGGAGCTCTTCTCGATCGCCAACGCGTTCCACGACATTCCGATGGCCGGGCGCACCGACGCGTGGATCCTGTCGGATGCCGCGGCGGCCCACGGCATCCCCGCTGGCTGCGCGGACCTCGCGCGCTTCCCAAACGTGTACGTGCGGCACCTCGCCGCCGAAATCGCCGCCAGCGAGAAAAGGGGTACGACCCCTGTTCCCGGCGGGCGCTATGGCGTCATGCCGGGCGTCCGCGCCCTGCTGGACGCGCTTGTCGATCGCCCGGACGCCCATCTCGCGCTTCTCACCGGCAACTACGAAACCGGCGCGCAATTGAAGCTGGAACACTTCGATCTGTGGCGCTACTTTCGTAGCGGGGCGTTTGGCGACGGCGCCGCCGATCGCAATGGACTCGTGCCGAAGGCGCTCGCGCGTGTCGCCGCCTGTGGCGGTCCGGCGGTCGCGTCTTCAGACGCCGTCGTCATTGGCGACACGCCGCTCGACGTAGCGTGCGCGAAGGCCGGCGGCGCGCGATTGATCGCGGTTGCCACCGGCTACTACAGCGTCGATCAGCTGCGCGCGGCCGGAGCGGATGTCGTGTTCGAGGATTTGAGCGATACCGGGGCGGTCGTGCGGTCGATTTTCCGAAAGTAACGGGCCGCAGGTACACTGACTTCCGACGGAAGTGAACGGGGCCCGGCGGCCCTCCCGGTCTTCAAAATCGGTCGCTCCCCGCTCACGCGGGGAGGCTGGGTTCGACTCCCAGGCGCTTCCGCCAACCTTCGCCCGCCTGCTTCTTGAGCGGGCTACGGTTGGCAAGCCAAGCTCCGCTCTCCCGTGATCGTGCGAAGGTTGCCCACCGTAGCGCGTTCGCGCGAAGGTGGGCCGCGGTAACTAGCCTTCGATCAGACGGACGTCGCCGGCCCGCGGGCCTTTTTGCGAATCCTCAGGCGTGAATTCCACCCGCTGACCTTCGCGCAACAGCTCGAAGACGGCCCCCCGGACCGAGCTGCGGTGGAAAAAGTGCTCGATCCCACCCTCGTCGCGGATGAAACCGAATCCCTTGTCGATGAGGAGCCTTGCAATTGTCCCGGTTGGCATAAACGCCGCCTCCGTTCGCCGATGCTTGCGAACCCCAGGCTGAGCTGGAATTCGGGGCCAGTCTAGGCAGTTCGGTGCCCGAAGTCAAGGACAGGCCGTACTTTAGGGGAACGGTATCGGTTTGGACACTTGCCAGGTTTCGACGTCCTCGTCGTCCTCTTCATCCTCGTCGTCCTCGTCGTCGTCCTCGCCGAACTCGTCGTCTTCGTCGGGATCGTCGGGATCGTCGTCGAGGTCGTCGTCCAATTTGTCTTCGAACGTCGCGATGTTCACTGTCGGACAGTCCTTACGATGCGGGCTCGGTGGCAGGCTTGACCTTCTCGCGATTGGGCGGGGGATATGTCGTCCAGAAGTGACGGCCGCACCGCGGGCACACCCAGAACTGGTCAGGCGTCCACGGCATGCCCGGACCTGGATCGCGCATGTCCATCTGAGCGCCGCAACGCATGCAGCGAATCTGGAGATCGCCCTCGGCCATGCGCGCGATTCTATAACATTGGGCCAGTGATTCCCGCCGTCGTGCTCGCCGCCGGACGTTCGTCGCGCATGGGTCGCGCGAAAGCGACGCTGCCGCTCGACGCCACCGATACGTTTCTCACGCGAATCGTCCGCACGTTTCTTGACGCGGGCGTGGACGACGTCGTCGTCGTGGTGGGACACGAAGCGGACGCGATCGTGTCTTCGTTCGCAGCGAGTGGTTTGCCCGCGCGCTTCGTGGTCAATCACGACTACGACCGTGGACAGTGGTCGTCGCTTGTCGCGGGGCTTGGCGTGGTCGATCGGCCCGGCGTGTCGGCGACGCTGATAACACTGGTCGACGTGCCGCTGGTGACCTCAGACACGGTGCGCGCAGTGCTCGCGTGCTACCGCCGCACGCACGCGCCGGTGGTACGTCCCACCGCAGCCAGCCGGCACGGCCATCCGTTGCTCGTCGATCGATCGCTGTTCGCCGAGCTGCGCGCCGCTGATCCGGCCGAGGGCGCGAAGCCGGTCATCCGCGCGCATGCGACGGCGGCCGGCGACATCGCGATCGCCGATGAGGGGGCCTTCAGGGATATCGATACTGAAGAGGACTATCTGGACTATCTGAGGATGATCAGCGATCGGTCGAGCGGCGGTGCGGGGAGTCCGCGGCAGAGTCGCGAGAAGGTCTAGGACCCGAAAAGTCCCAGTCCTCGCGAGGGGCGTGTCGCATTTCCGGAACGGCATACCCTTCGGCGATGAGCCAGGAGCCAATGCTCGACGATACCTCGCGAACGGTGCCGCGCTTGAACGTGTCGAGCCGGACACCGTCGACCTCGTGCTCCCTTGGCGTGACTTTAATTCGGACCCTCAATTACCCACCATTGCCACAGGAAGATACACATACTCCTGATTTCGGCCGTTGTTGCTAGCAAGAGCAAACGAGGTACCCAAACTGCCATGCTACAGTCGCAGTTTTGCCACAGCTCCTCCGCAGGTGAACCGCCTGTTATGATTCGCCCCCGATCATGAGCATCGACATCGCAGTGGTCCCGGTCGCCGGGCTTGGGACGCGGCTGCTGCCGGCGACTAAATCTCAGCCGAAAGAGATGCTGCCGGTCGGCCGTAAGCCGGTGGTTCAGTACGTCTGCGAAGAGCTGGCCCGCGATGGGTTGCGGCGCATCCTGTTCATCACCGGCCCGGGCAAGACGTCGCTCGAGAATCATTTCGACGTGAACGAAGAGCTGGTGCAGCTGCTTCGTGAAAACGGCAAGGAAGAACTGCTCACCTCGCTGGAGTTCGAGCGCGCCGACGTGCAGTACTTCTACACGCGTCAGCGCCAGGCGCTGGGTCTGG
>Ga0193696_1000586_pt1 | contig 12236 bp, 8 predicted proteins | sample L3m1metaG_FD_145074 | JGI IMG/M metagenome (GOLD analysis project Ga0193696, IMG submission 145074) | Soil microbial communities from a riparian zone of the East river system, Colorado, United States - L3m1 | ecosystem: Environmental > Terrestrial > Soil > Riparian zone | place: USA: East River... | reverse complement strand
GTTCGTGCCCGTGGCGGATCGACCCGGGGAAACCGATGGCCCCTCGAGTGCGGAGACCGTCCCGGTCGAGGTGGGCGGCCGCGAGCTCTGGCTGTCGATCGTGGCCGTGGCGCTGGACAACGACACCGTCTACGCCTTCCGCGACGCGACGCACGACCGCCGACTCGAGGACCTGCGCTCGCAATTCGTGGCGACGATCTCGCATGAGCTCAGGACGCCGCTCGCCTCGTTGCACGGTGCGGCCCTGACGCTCAGGGAGCACGACTTGCCGGCACAGACTCAGGACGATCTCCTCGAGATGATCGCCGAGCAGTCGAACCGCCTCGCCAACCTCGTCGAGGAGATCCTGGTGGCGGGCCAGCTCGACAGCGGGTCGCTCCGCGTCGTCGCAGACACGTTCGACCCAGAGGAGCTGGTGCGGGGAGTGGTGACGGTTGGGCAGTCGCGGGTGGGCGAGGAGACGACGATCGAGATAGTCGTGCCGACGGTCGTGCCGAAGGCGCACGGCGACAGCGAGCGCACGCGCCAGGTGCTCCTCAACTTGATCGACAACGCGATCAAGTATTCGCCGTCCGGCGGGCGAATCGAGGTGGGACTTGCAGCTGTAGGCGACAGGCTCCGCTTCAGCGTCCAGGATCAGGGCCTCGGCATCCCCGTGGGCGAGCAGGAGCGGATCTTCGAAAAGTTCTATCGGCTGGACCCCGACCAGCGGCGCGGTATCGGCGGAACAGGCCTCGGCCTCTACATCTGCCGCGAGCTCGTCCAGTCGATGCACGGGCGCATCTGGGTCGAGTCGGAGCCTGGCAAGGGGACGACCTTCGCCTTCGAGCTGCCCGCAGAGCCGTTGCCGGCGCCCGTCTAGCGAGTAACGCCGGATCGCACCCGGGAGGACGCCGGTTCGAGCCACCTCGAAGGCTCGGATTCCCGCTAGCTGCTATGTGGGTCTGGCGCTAGCGGGGACGACCGCGCTCGCTCCATCAGAGATCGTGGGCGGCTGACCACCGCCGCCACGAGGAAGGGAGCGCCATGCCCTACGTCACCGTCGGGACCGAGAACGACAGCGACATCAAGCTCTACTACGAGGACCACGGCAGCGGCATGCCGGTCGTCCTGATCCACGGCTACCCGCTCAACTCCGACTCGTGGGAGCGCCAGGAGCCCGAGCTCCTCGGCGCCGGCTACCGCGTGATCCGCTACGACCGGCGCGGCTTCGGCAATTCGAGTCGTCCCACCACGGGCTACGACTACGACACCTTCGCCGGCGACCTGAACGCGCTGCTCGAGCAGCTCGGGCTCGACGACGTCGTCCTCGTCGGCTTCTCGATGGGAACCGGCGAGGTGACCCGCTACCTCGGCAAGTACGGCTCCGCGCGCGTGCGGCGGGCAGTGCTGTTCGGCGCGATTCCGCCCTTCGTGCTCAAGACCGACGACAACCCCGAGGGTGTCGACGGCGAGGTCTTCGACGGAATCAAGGCGGCCATCGTCAAAGACCGCTACGCCTACTTCAAGGACTTCTTCGACAACTTCTACAACGTCGACAAGCTCGCGCCGGAACGGATCAGCGAGCAGGCTCTGCAGGCGAGCTTCAACGTCGCGGCAGGGGCCTCGCCGCACGCCTCGTACGCCTGCGTCGACACCTGGCTGACCGACTTCCGTGCCGACCTGCCGAAGATCGACGTGCCCGTGCTCGTGATGCACGGGACCGAGGACCGGATCCTGCCGTTCGAGTCGACCGCGAAGCGGCTTCCGGCCTTGGTGGCGGATCTGCAGCTGATCCCGGTCGAGGGCGGGCCGCACAACATCGGCTGGACGCATCCCGAGAAGGTGAACCCTGCGCTGCTCGCGTTCCTCGCCGAGGGCGCTGGTCCACGCGCCGGGCTCGACCGCGACCTGATGGCTGGGACGCAGGCCAAGAGCTAGAACCCAAAGGAAGCCAGCTGGCACAGCAAGGTCGAGTCGGTCAGGCGCTCCGTATCCTCTGAGGGTGGCGACCCGGTCCCCGACTTCACCGCTGCTGCGCTCGCGCGATCGCCCTTCGCCGCGGCGCGCGCGCCGCCGTGTCCTGTGGGGGCTCGTCACAGTCTTCGTCGTCGCGCTGCTCGGTCTGGTCACGGGGGTCCTGATCTGGTCGGGGATCACGCTGAGCGACGACGCGACCGCTCTTGCGCGGGTAGAGGTGCAGCCTTTCGGCGGGACGCTCCAGCACGTGAGCGCGTTCGGGCCCGACGGGCAGAGGATTCCCCTCGCGGTGCGGGACGGACGCCTGACGCCGCGGACGCTTGTGAGACCCGGGGAGACGGTTTCGGTGGAGGCCGTTGTGCGCCGGCCGAGCTGGCTGGGCTGGGCGCTCGGAAGCACGCGCCACGTACATCGCACGATCCGCGCGCCCGTCGCCGGCGTGAGCGAGCGCTGGCTCACGGTGGCTCCAGGGTCGCCCGTGAAGGTGAGCTTCGACCGTCCGGTGAGCGCGGTCGCCTACGGACGCGTCGGCCGCCGGGCCCTCGGCCCCTCACGGCGCTTGCTGACGCTCGGGCATCGGGCGCCGGTGGGCACGGTCGCGGTCGCGGCCGCGGCGCGCTCTTGGGAGCGGCTCGGCCGCCCGGTCACGGTCAGCTGGTTTCCGCCCGCCAGCCTGCCGGTAGCACTCAGCAGCCCGGCGCCGGGCGCGCGGCTCGCTCCTGCAACTCCGATCCGGATCACCTTCTCCGAGCCGGTCTCCGACGCGCTCGGTGGCACCAGGCCGCAGCTCTCGCCGCGCACGCCAGGCCAGTGGCGCCAGCCGGACAGCCACACGCTCCTCTTCGTCCCGTCGGGCTTCGGTGCCCGCTTCGCCTCCGACCTACGGCTCGACCTTCCGCGAAACGTCGCCGTCGCGCGGCGTTCGGGGGCCGGCCTGGCCACGACCCGCCGGATCGGTTGGACGGTGCCGGCAGGATCCACGCTCCGCTTGCAGCAACTGCTCGCCCAGGCCGGCTACCTCCCGCTCGACTGGACGCCAGACGGTGCCCCGGTCGCGCGCACGCCTCCGGCTGAGCTTCAGGCCGCTGTCGATCCGCCGAAGGGCCACTTCAGCTGGCGCTATCCGAACACCCCGAGTGAGCTCCAGGCGCTCTGGAACGAGGGCAGCCCGAACGAGATCACGCGCGGGGCGGTGATGACGTTCCAGGAGAGGCACGGGCTAGACGTGGACGCAATCCCCGGTGCGATGGTCTGGCACGCACTGCTCGCCGACGCGATCGCGGGCAAGCACCGCGACGACGGCTACAGCTACGTCTACGTGCACAGCAGCGTTCCCCAGTCGCTGACGCTCTGGCACAACGGCCAGACGGTCCTCACCTCCCCGGGCAACACGGGCGTGCCGGCGGCCCCGACGCAGCTCGGCAGCTTCCCCGTCTTCGAGCACATCCCGGTGGGCACGATGAGTGGCACGAACCCGGACGGCTCCCATTACCACGACCCAGGCATCCGTTGGATCAGCTACTTCAACGGCGGCGACGCGATCCACTCCTTCAATCGCGCCTCGTTCGGGACTCCGCAAAGCCTCGGCTGCGTCGAGCTCCCGCTGGCTTCCGCGGCGAAGGTCTGGCCGTACACGCCGATCGGAACGCTCGTCACGGTCGAGAAGTGAGCGACTGGAAGAATTGGTCGAAATCGGCCAGCCGCTCGACCGCGGGATCGAGCATGGCGGCCACGAAAACATCCTGCAAAACACCGTGGCTGGTGCGCGGACTATTGTGCTTTCCATGAGCGCGAACCCGGTCTTCCCCGTCGGCACGCCCGAGGCGGTGGCGGACCTGGCTGCCTCGTCGGTCGAGCCGCCACGCGGCCTCGGCGCCGCCGCGGTCAACCGCGACTTGAGCTGGCTCGAGTTCAACCGGCGCGTGCTCCAGGAAGCGCTCGACGAGCGAACGCCGCTGCTCGAGCGGGTCAAGTTCCTCGCGATCTTCTCGTCCAACCTGGACGAGTTCTTCATGAAGCGGATGACGCTGATCCGGCCGGCCCACGGCGACGAGAGCCTGGCTGCTCAAGAGAAGCGCGACCTCTTTCTAATGGTGCGCGAGCGGATCATGACGATGCTCGAGCTGGAGTCGGGCTGCTACTGCGACGTGCTGCGGCCGCGGCTGGCCGAGCACGGCGTGCACCTGCTCGGGTGGGGGCAGCTGACCGAGCAGCAGCAGGCCGAGGTCTCCGACGTGTTCGACAAGCGCATCTCGCCGGTGCTGACGCCGCTGAGCCTCGACGCGGCGCACCCGTTCCCGTACGTCTCGAACCTCTCGACCTCATGGGCCTTCCGCCTCGGCGACCCGGTCAGCGGCGAGTCGGTGCTCGTGCGCGTCAAGGTGCCGCGCGAGCTGTACCAGTGGCTGCGGGTGCGGACCGGGGTCAAGTCGCCAGAGCGCACGTTCGTCGGCCTCGACGAGGTGATCGCCGCGAATGCCCAGAAGCTCTTCCCGGGGATGGTGATCGAGAGCGCGAGCCAGTTCCGTGTCTTGCGTGACGCCGAGGTCGAGGTCGACGACAACGGGCTCAGCAAGCGGGACATGGTCGAGCTCGAGCTGCAACAGCGGCGTTTCGAGCCGGTCGTCCGCCTCGAGCTGCAGCCGAACGCCGACCCGGAGATGGTGGCAGAGCTGCGCTCCCGCTTCTCGTTGGCGGACGAGGACATCTACGAGATGACCGCGCTGCTCGACTACACGACGCTGTTCGAGATCGCCGAGCTGCCGATGCCCGAGCTGCGCGACCCGCCCTGGACGCCCTTGCCGCCGCTCGGCCTCGAGCAGATCGACGGAGACGTCTTCACCGCGATCAGGCGCGGCGACGTGCTCATCCACCAGCCGTACGACAGCTTCGACGCCGGGGTGGAGCGATTCATCCGCGAGGCGGCGGACGACCCGCAGACGGTCTCGATCAAGATGACCGTCTACCGCGTCGGCGACGACACGCCGTTCGTGCAGTCGCTGATCCGCGCCGCCGAGGCGGGCAAGCAGGTCGCGTGCGTGATCGAGCTGAACGCCCGCTTCGACGAGGCGCGCAACCTGCACTGGTCGCGCGAGCTCGAGAAGGTCGGCGCACATGTCGTCTTCGGGCTCAGCGGCTTCAAGACCCACGCGAAGACCGCGCTCGTCGTGCGCCAGGAGGACGACGGCGTGCGCTGCTACGCGCACCTGGCGACCGGCAACTACCACTCGCGCACGGCCCGGATCTACGAGGACGTCGGCCTGCTGACCGCCGACCCGCGCGTGACGGACGACGTCGTGACGCTCTTCCACTTCCTCACCGGCCGTTCGCGCACGCCGGAGTTCTCGACGCTCGTGGTCGCGCCGATGGCGATGCGTGCCGAGTTCGTCCGGCTGATCCAGCGCGAGATCGACAACCAGGGGGCGGGGCGGCCGGCTCGGATCGTCTGCAAGATGAACCAGCTCGAAGACCCGGAGATGTGCCTGCTGCTGACGCGCGCCTCGCAGGCCGGCGTCCCCGTCGACCTGATCGTCCGCGGGCTCTCGTGCCTGGCGCCGGGGGTGCCCGTGCTGACCGAGAACATCAGCATCCGCTCGATCGTCGGGCGCTTCCTCGAGCACTCGCGGATCTTCCACTTCGCCGATGGCGCCGAGGACCCGCTCGACGGGGTCTTCCTGATCGGCTCGGGCGACTGGATGCACCGGAACCTCTCCGAGCGTGTCGAGACCGCGGTGCCGATCCTCCAGCGGCGGCTGCGAGCGCGGCTGTGGGAGATCCTCGACATCTCGCTCGTCGACCGGCGCAACGCCTGGGAGATGCAGCCGGACGGCTCGTACCTCCAGCTCTTCCCGGAGGAGGAAGAGGGGGTCGGCGCCGAGGGCACGCACGCCGCGATGATGCGTCTCGCGCTCGCCCGGCACGCGGTGTAGCCACCGCGACACTTGACCCTCACCGCGGCCGTCCGACGCAGCCGGCCCGGCTTGACTTTTCCGGTTCGGCTTGAGAGATATAGGTCTCTCTAATTAGCGAGCAGGATCGGAAAAGGGGGATCCACATGAGTTGGCGCCGGACCGGCGCTGTCCTCGTGCTCATTGCGGTGGCTGCCGCGGTTGCGGTGCTTCTGGCTACGGGTTCGAGCAGCACATCTTCGAGGTCGAGCCTCACGCTCGGCCACTTCAACGCGGTGCACGAAGGCAGCGGCAGCAACCAGGGCGAGGGCGGCGAAGCTGCCGCCGAGGCCTATACCGATCGGGCATACCCGGCAGCGGCGGTTTCGATCGACCAGATTCAGACCGCGATCGGGGCAGACAACGCGATTCAGAACCGCAACGTCGCGGACTCGACGAACACGTGGGACTTCCTCGGTCCCAACACGCTGAACGTCGACCGTCTCGGCACGCAGGCCTTCCTTCAGCCGACGCAGTGGTCGGGGCGCGTGACCGCGGTTGCGATCGATCCGAAGTGCCGGCCAACGCAGTGCCGGATCTACGTGGCCGCGGCGGGCGGCGGCGTCTGGCGCTCGACCAACGCGACGGCCGCGACCCCGCTGTGGGTCAACGTCTCTGCCGGCATTCCGACGAACGCGATCGGCTCGATCGCAGTCGACCCGAACGACCCGACCGGCAAGACGATCTACGTCGGCACGGGCGAGGCGAACGCGAGCGGTGACAGCGAAGCCGGCCTCGGTCTCTACAAGACCACCGACGGCGGCGACCACTGGTCGCTCGTTCCGGGCTCGTTCGCAGTCTCCAACCTCCGCTCGATCGCCTGGATCGCGATCCAGCCGGGCAACGGGAGCCACATCATCTTCGGCACGCGCTCGGGGACGCGCGGGATCAGCACGAACGGCCCTGCCAACGCGCCGCCCGGGGCACCTCCCGTCGGCGTCTACAACTCGATCGACGGCGGGACGTCGTTCGCGCTCACGCAGGCCGGCTCGGTCAACGAGGTCAAGTTCGATCCGATCGCGCCGAGCACCGTCTACGCCGCGGTCGCCTCGGTCGGCTTGATCCGGTCGACCACGGGTGGCGTCGCAGGCAGCTGGCAGACGATCTTCAGCGGCAATCGTGGGCGCTACTCGTTCTCACCGGTCGTGAAGACCGGCAAGACGCGGATCTACCTCGCTGACGCCAGCACTGGTGGTGCCGGCAACGGAGCGGCGGTCTACCGTGTCGACGACGCGAGCCAGCCGGCCGCGACGCTGACGGCGACGAACAACGCGGCCTGGACCCGCCTGTCGAACCCGACGGACGGCACCCCCGGCTTCGCCGTCTACAACTACTGCAACACGCCGCTTGTCGGCTCGCAGTGCGTCTACGACATGTTCGTGATGTCGCCGCCCGACAACCCGGACATGGTCGTCGTCGGCGGGCTGATGCACTACGAGGAGCTCAAGCCGTACCTGACCCAGGCTCCGCAGTTCGTCGGCCAGCGGTCGAACGGCCGTGCGGTGTTGATGTCGATGGACGCAGGCGCGACCTGGACGGACGTGACCGGTGACGTCGGCGGCGAGTCGATGCACCCCGACCAGCACGCGCTGGCGTTCGTTCCGGGCAACCCGAGCCAGTTCTTCGTCGGCTCGGACGGCGGCATGATCAGGACGAGCGGCCAGTGGGCCGACGCCTCGTCCCAGTGTGATGGCCGCTCGCTCCCCGATGCGCTGACGCTGGCGGACTGCAAGGCGTGGCTGAAGCAGATCCCGACGAAGCTCGACGTGCTGAACGCGGGTCTGCCGACGCTGCAGATGGAGGCCATCTCCGTCAACCCGGACAGCCCGACCAACGATGCGCTCACCGGCACCCAGGACAACGGCACGCTCGCCTACAGCGGTTCCCGCACCTGGTTCCTGCCGCTCACGGGTGACGGTGGCGACAACGGCTTCGACGCGGTCGACCGGAACATCCACTTCCACATGTACACGGGTGGTCAGATCGACATCAACTACCACGGCAACGATCCGGCAACGTGGCTCTGGATCGGCGACGCGATCGTCTTCGTGAACACCGAGTCGTTCCGGTTCTACGCTCCGGCGCTCGCCGACCCGGTCGTCACGAAGACGATCTTCATCGGCGGCCAGCACGTCTGGCGGACGTCGAACCTCGGTGGCGATCGCGCGTTTCTCGAGGCCCACTGCAACACGGCGGCGGGCGAGTTCGGGACGAGCGACCAGCTCTACACGGGCAACTGCGGGACCTTCAACGACTGGTTCCCGCTCGGCGGCCCTTCGCTCACCTCGGCCACGGCCTTCGGCTTGACGCGGGGTGGCGGCAACGTCGTGGCGGTCAGCCGCGCGAACGACCACGACACAATGTGGGCGTCGACGACCCCCGGCCGCGTGTTCGTCTCGCAGAACTCGAACAACGCGGATCCGGCGAGCGTGACGTTCACGCGGATCGACACGACGGCGCAGCCCTCGCGTGTCCCGGTTGCGTTCTCCGTGGATACGACCAACCCGAACCACGCGATCGTGGCCTACTCGGGGTACAACTCGAACACCCCGACGACCCTGGGCCACGTCTTCGACGTGGTCTACAACCCGGCGCTGGGTTCGGCCGTGTGGACCGACCTGTCGAACGACCTGGGCGACCAGCCGGTGAACGACGTCGTCCTGGACGCGAAGACGGGCGACGTGTACGTGTCCACCGACTTCTCGGTGCTAAAGCTCGCGAGCGGGACGCACACCTGGGTACCGGCGGCCGCCGGCCTGCCCCCGGTGACCACCCCCGGGCTCACGCTGGCACCGACGAAGCAGGGCGCACGGCTGCTCTACGCCGCAACGCACGGCCGGGGCGCGTACCGGCTGCGTCTGCCGTAGCGCCAACCGCATCGGCTCGAAGCGAAAGGCCCCGTCGCCGGGGTCTTTCGCATTCGAGCGGCGTGGACGTCACGCTGCGTGCTTCGATCACCAACTGCACGGTACTTCCCGTGATGTTGTCCGTTCATGAATGCTTCCTGACTAGATGCGCGCGACCTCGATCAGCATGCTCTGCGCCATCGTCGCCGCGGTGGGCGGCGCGAGCCCTGGGGCGACGGCCTCCCAGCCGACCCTGGCTGAGCTGGTCGGGCAGAAGCTGGTCGTCTCCATGAGCGGGACGACGCCGTCGGCCTCGCTGCTCTCGCGCGCGAGACGCGGTGAGATCGGCGGAGTGATCGTGCACCGCTGGAACTTCGACTCCTCCGCCCAGCTGCGGGCGCTCGCGCGGGCGCTGCAGCAGTCGGCTGCAGCGGGCGGGCAGCCGCGGCTGCTGATCGCCGTCGACCAGGAGGGCGGCTCGGTGAAGACGGTCCCCTGGCTGCCGCCGACCCGGGCGCCCGGGCACGTTCGGTCGGCCGCCGATGCGCGCGCGGACGGCCGCGCGACCGGCGTCGCGCTGCTCGGCGTCGGCGTCAACACCGACCTTGCGCCCGTCGCCGACGTTCCGGGCTCGCGGTCCTCGGAGGTCTACCGGCAGGGGCGAACGTGGTCGTTCGACTCCCGCACCACCGCGCGCCTCGCGACCGCCTTTGCGGCCGGCCTCGCCGACGCCCACGCGCTGGCGACGATGAAGCACTTCCCGGGCCTTGGGCTCTCGACCGCGGACACCGACCGCACCGTCGTCCACATCACGGCTTCGCGCAGCCGCCTCGAGCCGGGCCTCGATCCCTACCGCAGCGCGATCGCGGCCCATGTGCCGGTGATCATGCTCTCGAACGCGGTCTACGACGCCTACGACCGGACGAACGCCGCCGGCTGGTCACGCGCGCTCGCGACCGGTCTCCTCCGGAACGAGCTCGGCTTCACGGGCGTGACGATGACCGACTCGCTCGACGGCGCGGCCCACACACGCGGGATCAAGACGAACACGCTGGCGCTAGCGGCGACGAAAGCCGGCACCGACCTGCTCCTGCTGACCGGTGGCGAGGAAGCCACGCGCAGCGACTACACCTCGCTCCTGCGCGCCGCCCAGGCGGGCCGCCTCGGCCGCGTGGGCCTCGAGCGTTCGTACGCGCGGATCCTGGCGCTCAAGTCCCGGCTCGCGGCCCATTGACGACCCGGATCCGCGAGGGAGCCGAGGCCGACTTCGAGCGACTGCGCGCGATCGCCGTCGAGGCGAAGGCCCACTGGGGCTACGACCGCGCGCTCGTCGAAGAATGGGCGCGAGGTGGCGACTTCGAGCCGGAGAGCCTGCGCGCGCGGCTGCTCTACGTCGCCGAGGTCGAGGGCGCGCCGGTCGGGTGGGCCGCCCTGATCCCGCGCGGCGAGGTCGGCTGGCTCGAGGATCTCTGGATCGATCCGGCCTGGATCGGACAGGGCCTCGGGCGAGCGCTGTTCGAGCACGTGGCCGCCGAGGCGCGGCGGCGCGGCGCGCGCCGGCTGGAATGGGAGGCCGAGCCGAACGCGCACGGGTTCTACGAGCACCTGGGCGGCGTCTACGTCCGCGACAGCGAAGAGACGGAGTGGGGGCGCGTGCTCCAGGTGCTGGCGGTCGAGCTCTGAGGGAGCCCTTGCGCCCGCCGCGCCGAGGGTCGAGACTCAGCGCTTGCCCGGAGCCGCGACGGAGCACCGCGAGGCCGACGTGATCCTCGACGTCGAGTTCGACGACGGACTGTTCTTTCTCGTGCTCGAGAACACCGGCTCACGCCCGGCGCACTCGGTACGAGTGCGCTTCGCCGAGCCGTTGCGCGGGCTCGGCGGGGAGAAGCGGATCGACCGGCTGAGGGTCTTCCAGCGGCTCGAGCTGCTGGGGCCGCGGCGGCGGATCCGGATCTTCCTCGACCGCTCGGCGTTGTTCTTCGCGCGTGACGAGGCGACCGCGTTCGAGGCCCGGATTGCCTGGCGCACCGACGGGGGCGAGCGCCGCTCCCGCACCGTCCGCCACGACCTCGACGCCTACCGCGACTTTCCCTACCTGGAGGTGCCCCGCGATGCCCCAGCGCCGTGACGACCCATATCTCAACTTCAACTTCCGCATCGAGATCGACGGCCTCGAGGTGGCCGGCTTCAGCGAGGCGCGGCTGCCCGAGGGTCGGATCGAGGCGGTCGCCTACCGCGAGGGCACCGACAAGACCTCGGCCGCCCGCCTGCTGCCCGGCCGCGTGGAGCTCGGGCCGGTCGTCCTGCGGCGCGGCTTCGCCGGCGATCCTGCGCTCTTCGAGTGGTGGAACGAGGTCGTGCAGGGCAACGTCGCGCGGCGAAACGTCGGGATCGTGCTCCTCGACGAGCAGCGCCAGGAAGTGGCTCGCTGGCTGATTCGGCGTGCCTGGCCGAGCAAGTGGATCGGCCCCGAGCTGCGCGGCCTCGGCAACGACGTCGCGATCGAGACGCTCGAGCTCTCGCACGAGGGGATCGAGCTGGCCTGAAGCCTTGACAGGCCGGTCCCGTGGACCCAGGATCGGTTCCGATACCGGGCGACGGAGGGGAGAACAACATGTGGGCGGTTAGCCGGCGGAACGCACGGGCGACTATCGCGCTGGGCGCAGTTCTGGCCGCGGCGGTCTTCGTGCCGAGCTTCAAGGCCTCGGATGCGGCGGCCGACCCCCCGGGCTGTTTCTCGGGCGCACATTCGCTCTCGAGCTTCGGCGCGCGCGTCTATCCGGAGATGGGCAACGGCGGCTACACGAGCCTCCACAGCGACGTCTTCCTCAACTACGACGCGATCGCGAACCTGTTCCTGCCGGGCACGCACGCCGACCTGCAGGTGCGCTCGACGCAGTGCCTGAGCGATCTCAGCTTCGACTTCGAGCAGACGAACGGCCACACCGCGGACGGCACGGGGCCGAACATGAGCGTCAACTCGGTTCTCGTCAACGGGGTGCCTGCAAGCTTCACGTTCAAGCAGCCGACCTACCCCGGTGACCCGAACGGCCAGGACGATCCCGACCCGCTCGCGCACGCAGTCTCGAACGTCAACCCGGTGAGCGCGACGAACCCGAACCCGCCGGCGTGCTCGCCGCAGGTCAACAACGCGACCCAGAACGGGACGCAGTGCCCGGCGAACAAGCTCGTGATCATGCCCTCCACGCCGATCCCGGACGGGACGACCCTCACGGTGACGATCAACTACACGGGCCGACCCGGCGTGCACACCGACGGCGACGGCTCGACCGAGGGCTGGTTCCGGATCGCGACCGCCGGCAGCGAGGGCTCTTTTGTCACGACCGAGCCCGTCGGAAACGACTCGTGGATGCCGATGAACAACTACCCGTCGGCGAAGCCGACGTACGACATCTACGACACGACGAACATCGGCAAGGTCGCCATCGGTCCCGGCGAGCTGGTCGGCTACACGGCGCCCGTC
>Ga0193696_1000585_pt1 | contig 12250 bp, 21 predicted proteins | sample L3m1metaG_FD_145074 | JGI IMG/M metagenome (GOLD analysis project Ga0193696, IMG submission 145074) | Soil microbial communities from a riparian zone of the East river system, Colorado, United States - L3m1 | ecosystem: Environmental > Terrestrial > Soil > Riparian zone | place: USA: East River... | reverse complement strand
CTTATCCGCGCTGGCCTGGCCTCATGTCGGGCCAGGCCAGCGCGGATAAGAAGACTCTGTTTCTACCCGGGAACCTGCCGGACGGCCTGGAAGCGGCCGACCCGATGATCCAAGTGCGCAGCGAGTCCTACCCGATCTCGTTCCGCCACCGCCAATGACAGAAACAGTCAGAAAGAACCCGTAGTCGCCGCGCCCCACGATCCTTCGCGTACTCGTTAGGAGTCGCGAGGCGCCCCGTCAGTGGCGTCGAGGTAAGTAGGGCAAACGTCGTAGCCCGACCCCGAGGCCCGACGAGTGTCCGCTAAGGCTGATCATCAGACGCTGAATCCTGGGATCGACTTTCGCCGCACCTCACACGTCTCACGTCAGCTGACTCCGCCCGCGAATAGCCACAAGCCAACAAGCGCGACGAGTGCCGCCAACAGCGAACAGGTGAGCGCAAATGGTTCATGCTCTCGCCGAGCCCTCGGGACCAAGACGACCACGATCCAGCCGAATGCGGTCAACATTGCGACGGAAAGGAACGTCTCCATGGGTCTCCGAGGTTTAGACACCGCTGTTTGGGAGTGGGGCGGTCTGCTTGAAGGCCATCACGGCTAACATTTCGAGTTCGCACAGCGTCTATGACTGAGGAATGCAGGTCCTCCTTCTCATCCTCGTCGGAGTCGTTACACAACCTGCGCCGGCACGCTATGCGGTTAGCGCCGCGCCGCTCAGTGTCGGCAGCTCCGGCAAGCTGTGCATCGCGGTCGATCCAAGCGATCCGCATGGCATCTGGTGGTGGCAGTCGTGGACGGACAATTGCGCGACTCGCGATACTGGCCCGGGCTTGATGAAGGCAGACGAAGCGACCGTCTCAACCGACAGCGTTGGGGTTCACGCCAGCTTCCGCCTCGGACTGCACGGAGTACCACCGCAGCCGGATCATTTAGATGTCAGGCTCGTTATCGCTGGCCGCCGTATGCGATCGGAATCCGGCGATGACGTACCGGTCGTCTATCGAGCCGACCTGAACATCCCCGCTCGCCTCGGCCGCTAAGTCCGCCAAGGCACCCGAGGTCCGGCCTGTTTTCATTGCTCTCCAACCGAGATGGATGCTCGAGCGCTCAAAGCGAGAAAGGAAAAAAGTGGCGGGCGGTCCACCTTCGCTGCTTCGCAGCTTCGGTGGACAACCTTGGCGTGAAGGATGGCTCGCCAACCGAAGCCCCCTCGCCTGTCCGGGGAGCGAAGGTTGGTGGACGGCAGGAGGCTCGAACTCCCGACCTCCGCGTTGCGAACGAGCCCGGAAAGCGACCCTATCTGATTGCCCGATCACGACGTAGGCGCAGTGAACCACGCGGTTAGGTGATCTGCGCGAACACGCGGATTCATTGGGGTTTCTGCATAGTCGTGCACGCCGGTTGTCCACAGGTTGTCCACAAAAGAATCCCCGTAAGTTGTTGATCCGAGGTGCGCGCTAGAATGGTGTTCATGAGCACCGCAACCGTTCCTCGCCGCGAAGACATTCTCGTCGCGCTGCGGAATGCGAAGCCGCTGCTGGAGTCGTTTGGCGTCGCGCAGGTGTCGCTGTTCGGCTCGTTCGCGCGCGACGAAGGGCGAGCGGACAGCGACGTCGATCTACTCGTCGAGTTCAATCGGCCGATCGGGCTGTTCGAGTTCGTGCGCCTGCAGCGGGAACTGGGTGTCCGCATCGGACGACAGGTCGAACTCGTGACGCTGGCCGCCCTGAAACCGCAGCTTCGCGACAGGATCCTTGGCGAGGCAGTGATTGCCGCCTAGAGACTGGCGGTTGCGGGTTGGGGATATTCTCGACGCGATCGCCAGGATCGAGCAGTATGTCGTAGGCCTCACGTTCGAGCAATTCACAGCAGACCGGAAGACAGTTGACGCCGTCGTTCGCAATCTGGAGGTCATCGGCGAGGCCGTTCGCCATCTCTCGAACGAGTCGGAGAGCCTGCCAGCCGGTGTGCCCTGGGCGGACATCGCCGGCATGCGAAACGTGCTCATTCACGAGTACTTCGGCGTAGATCTGCAGATCATCTGGCAAACGGTGAGCAGCGACCTGCCTCCCTTGCGTGCGGAACTCGAGCGGTTCCTTCACTGAAACGTATGAAGACAACCGTTTGGATTCCGGATGCGCTGTTCGGGAAAGTCGAGCGACTCACCTGCGGTGGTCGACGATCCTCGCAGCGAAGTCTATGCTGCGGCTCTAGCGGAGTATGTCGTCCGTCATTCGCCGGATGATGTGGCCTTCACGGATCGCCTGTGCGCCGAGGGCGATAAAACGGACGCCTTCACGACAGCCGCGACTCGTCGCACTCTGGAAAAGAGCGAGTGGTGATCGCGCTCGGCCCGCGTGGTGATCGATGAAGGAAAAAGCTTTCAACGAACTGATGACCAGCGTTCGGGAGGCAGGGCGCATCCGCCGGCTGGTCAAGCGCGAATCCTCCTCGCGAGCCAGAGGGCGACGGCCACAAACCCGGCGAGCAACAGAACGAGCACAACGTAGAAAGACCACACCTCGAAAAAAAGCCTGAGGGTCGGCAGAACAGAACCTGCCATGTTCATAAGCCAGTCTCTCCCACGCGGCCTCCGCGCTACGTCTGTCCAAGAGACCAATCAAACTGAAGCATTACCGGTCGTTTAGACGGCTAGACTTGTCCCATAGCCGGGCGTGGTGAGGCGGTGCAGACCTGCACATTTCGGGCGTGACCGAACCTGAACAACTCGCTCACCCTTGGCCGGTGCAGTTAGATATCGCTCCGTGTCGCTATTGACCGAGCGCGCACGAGGTTGTCACGGCCGGCTGATAAATGCAGTTCCTTAGCTGCACATGTGATACCCAAACAAACACTCCAACCGAATTCGCGTCAGTTGCAATGCCGCCTCCACTCCCGAACTGAGTCTCAATGCGGACAGTGCCTCCGGGAGGGAGAGCGACTCGCCCTGGACGCGCAATGCTGCCACGAGATGCGATTTGTCGGCACGATCCCACAAGCACGCTCAGAATGGCCGATGCCGGATGCACGGCGGCATGAGCACCGGTCCGAGGACACCCGAGGCCCTCGAACGAAGCCGCCGCGCCAGCCGGAAACACGGGGCTTATTCCAGGCAGACCAAAGCCATCCTCCGAGACAGTTGCCGCCAATGGCAGCTGTTCGCGCTGCTCTCGTGCTCTCCGATTTGAGGGGGCCGACCGCCGTCCGCGCGGCGGCGGGGCTTGAACCTCCGGCAAGCTTTAGCGACGACTCAGAGCTACTAGCATCAAAACGATTAGACCGAATACCACGACGACGAGGCCGAAGCCAAGGCCGACAAGGAACGTCTTCCATTGAGGTTCGGTCCCGATTTGCGCGAACGTGATCAGCATCGCTGCGATCGTTCCGGCGAGACCGACAAGCGGTGATCCCCAGGTCAGGAGCCTCGGTTCCTTCGCTGCCATGCTCTCCTTCGACGCTTAAGGCTACCGCTGTGGATGTCCGATAAGCTCGGTTCCCAGTCAGATCGTCGAAATTCAAACGTGACAGGCGGTCTGCCAGAGGTCTGTTGTGCGTTTCGGTGCATTTTCACGCCGAGCTCTGGGCGGCCACGAAAGGAGTTCCGGTGTCCAATAGGTGAATGGCTCGTCGTCAATGTTCTTGGGCTGTCGTGACGGCTCTGCTAGTCGCACCCGCCTCTACAGCGCAGCAAGGGCAGGCCATCCCATTGCGCCTCGTTCTCGCCTGCTCGCAGGCATCCGAATTGATGTTCCGGTTCACAATGCAGAACGTCAGCGCGACGCCCACCGCTGTGGTTATTGGAACGATCCTCGCGAATGACAAAAGCTACATACCCACGCTTGAGCTGACGGTAAGGCGGGCTGGAATTCCCGACGTCACATTGACGTACGTCGATCCGATAACAGCCGGAGTCGGCGGGCGACTTGATCCATGGTTGATTGCGCTACCGGCCGATGCGTCATATTCCGTCACGGTGCCGGCACGCAATTTTAGGCTCACTCCCAATCTCACGAATGAGCCTTTCGTAGCGCCTGCTGATCTTCAGCTCCACTTAGCAACGCGGGAAGTCGGTCGAGCCAACCTTGATATGCAGGGCATCAGCCTGATTCACGTCTGGGTCGGAACCCTTGCATCCGATTGGGTCCGATTTCGAGACGACTGTCATCCCGATAGGTAAAACGGAGGCGACGCATGAAGGGCTCTGTTGCCGCGCGGCTGAATCAGGAGAATCGCCATGCCTCGTCGTCTCGCATGATCGATATCGTTCCTGGCAATTGCGGCTGTTTCTGAACAGGAGCAGGAAAGTGATTCCTCAGCTCATGTTCTCGTTATTGATGTTGATACCGCTGTTGATCTCGCCAGCGAACCAGACTGCCGCAACAAATCCTCCTGCACCCGATGACGTCAACGTCATTCGGGTCATCCTCGACAGGCTGATCGTTCCAGAACTTAAGAAATTTGGCGTCCGTGATCCTCCGCCGCTGCTCGTGGTGGCAGATCAGACGCTGTCGCTGGATCTCACCGGCAAGATCCCGGATCGATGGCAGACGGTCCTGAAGCCGGACGCAAGGGGCTGGCCGGGCCTGATCGCTGACGAATTGCGGCGGCAGCGTGTCATCGATTCATTTGAATCCAGAAATGCACGGCCCCACCAGTTGCCGGCGTTGGATCGTTTCGACTTGGTAATCGTCGAGAACCAGCGCCTCGGCGAAGTGCGCCAGCAGTACAGCGATCGACCTATAGGCATTGCCCGGTTTTCGCTTCCCGGCTACTCGCCTGACGGATACGCGATGGTGCTGGCGTCGTACGGCTGCGGAGAGGTCTGCGGGATCTCCCTACTTGTTATCCTTAACAACGACGCCGGCATTTGGCACATCGCGAAGACCCATCCACTGAGCGTTAGCTAGATGGAGTCGCGGAGGGGTAGTGTCAGTCCCATGTCCCAGCGTTTATCGAACCTTTTAACATCGACCGTGATCGCCTTTCTTCTGGTGAGCGCATTGGCTGCACAGAGCTTGCGCGAGCGCTCGAAGCGTGAGGGCGGCTCGGCAACAACAACGATGGGATTTGAGTTCGACGTGGTCGGGATACCGGAATTGCTCTCACAATCGGATCTCGTGCTCTACGGGCGAGTCGTCGACGTAAAGCCGCACCTCTCCCCAGACGAGTCATATGTGATCACCGACTACGAGATCGCACCTCTACGGGCTATGAAGCAGACCAGGCTAGTCACGACGGCGCGGCCAGGTCAGACGACTCAAATTCTCGTGAGTCGTCCTGGTGGCGTCTTGATGGAAGGCGGCTATCGTCTGTCAACCTCCGTGACTTCGTATCCGGAGTCAGAGGCCCTTAAACTTGGCGAGGAGGCGGTCCTATTCCTGAAATACCGCGCCGACGCGAAAGCGTATAGCTTCACGGGTGGGCCGTTTGGCGTATTTAGGGTTTTTGACGGTCGTGTCCAAGCGATGACACATGAGGCTGCGCAGCGCCGCGGCGACAAACCATCGGCTGTGAATGCTTTCCTCGATGAATTGCAGCGGCTTCAGGCGCCACGATAAAAGGCCGGCTGCCCGAATGGGGGCCCGCGAGAAGCTACAAGATTCTTCGACCGCCTCCCCTCCAAAATAGCCAGAACCCGACCGTCGCGATGCCGAGGATGACGCCGGCCACAATCTCAGGAATGCCGATGCTGCTGAACATCTTCCCCTCCGGTATGTCGCGAGGCTGGGCGATGACGACATCCGGTATCGGCCAGCGGCCTGGAGCGCGCTGCTCTCATGGTACTGGTTGGTCGGACTGACACACTATCTGACACGGGACTAGACGGTCACAAGCGGAAACGGCCTTGTCGACGGATTGGTGCTGTTCAATCGCAGGATACACCTCAGCGGAAAGGACACGGACAGCCCGGTAGTGGTCCGCCAGAGCCGCCACCGCTGCCTTCCCGACGCAAATGCCACTCCTTGTTCTCGAACGTCGCTACGTGTCGGCTACCGCTGCAACCGAGTGCGATGCGATCGGTCAGAGAGGCATGTCAGCGTCTTTGGCCAGCCAAGGCTGAATGCCGACCTTCAGGAACGCGCCGTCGATCTCGCCGATTCCCTTGGCGAGGGGCGCGAGCACAGCTCCGTCGGCTTCAACGGGATGAGGACCGCGAGTGCTCCGTTGACCATTTCGACGGGGCCCTCACCTCCGCGATCTGTCGGACGGTCTGGCGACTGATCACTGCGGCCGCGAATCGACACGACTACGCCGCTCATAGTACCGCTTTCAACGCAGCTGCAACTTGACGTTGGTGAGCCCGGACTCCCGTACGGTCACACGTGTCCCGATGCGGACGAGGCGGTTCAGCGTGGTGGCGGGCGTTATAGGATGTCCAAGCATTCCGTCATCAACAACGGCCGCTACGAAGTACTCGCCGGGCAGCAGGCGCAGGAACTCGAACCGCCCATCCGTGATCGACATCCGCAAATGGCGGTCTGGGTAGATCTGCATGCCGTCTAGCCCTGGCCGGTTCGGCCACCGCTTCCGGTCCTGAGGAAACACAATGACCGCGGCGCTGTCCGGCACCCGGCCGTCGGACGTCATGACCGTTCCGGCGATGCCTCTGCGACGCGACGTCAATCCCACATGAACGTCTCTAATCGGTTCTGAGCCGACATTGATGGGACCGTCCGCGATTTGCCGGCCGCCGATTGACGTCCCGTCGTACGCCCAGTCTTTCGAAAGCGGCCCCGCCGTTATCGCGTATGCGCCCGGTCGCGCTCTCAGACTGAAGGTTCCGTCTGGTCCCGCGCAGGCGACTCTCGCATCGTCATGGAGCCGCTTCGCCAGCGATAGAAAATACACGCACGCTGGTTTCGCGGCTTCGGCAAAATGATCATCAACGGTCAAGGTGCCGCTGACCGTTGTGCCCCGCTGCATGGACAACACGAGATTCGACATCTCGGCGGCTCCGACGTTGAGCGATCCCTGGAGAAAGTAATCGTCATTGTCCGTCGTGAATTCGTGGTCCATCTCCGTCACGGGACGCCCGGCTTCATCGAGACGCCCCATCGTGAGCGGCGGAACGATTTTGAATGCGGTTAGAGCGTAACGTCCTGGCGGTACCGCTACGAATGCGAAGGTGCCGTCCTGCCGTGCATTCGTCCTAATCCCGTATGTGCCCGGGTACTCGGGGAGATCGACGCGGCGCAAGCTAACGACGCTCCCTTTGACGGGGCCCGACGGCGTGGTGAGTCTCCCGGCAACGCGAACACCCGTGCTTGCTTGGACGACGATGTCGATTCCTCGGTGTACTTCGCCGCCAGTGACGTGGATGGGCTCAGCATGACCGCCCCTTCGCTTCGAGTACGACGAAGTGACGAACACGCGCCGATGTGCCGCGTCTTCATTGCTCGGAAAGGGCAGAGCTGAATACATCACCGTTCGACGGTCGCGATCGATGAGGAATGGCGGAAACTCGCCACTTCGATCCAACGACAGTACCGGTGGTTCGGGTTCCAGTGGGCGATTGAATAACCAGTTATCGACGACCGCAATGTATTCCCCCGCCAGGATATGACGCTCACGGTAGTGGCCGTCAGGCCCCGTCATTGTCGAGATCGAGCCGGGGTTCTCCGACGATACGAGTTGCACGAAAACGCCAGCGAGCGGAGCGCCGCGCTCATCGGTGACACTTCCCTCAACGGTGCCGAGCACCCAGAAAGGGATCGTAACGTCTTCGACGCGCGCGCTTGCACTGACGTGCAGGCGCCGTCCACTACCGATCGGCGTAATGGCGCCATACCGCCCCAATCCGGTCTCGCCTTCTGTGAACAACCTGTAGTCGCCGGGTTCGACATCATCGAAAACAAACGAACCCGTCGAATCCGATGTCGTCGTACGCGGCGACGCAGGCTCACGCCTGTTTGGCTGCCATTCGGCGTCGAGCCGAACCTTCGCACCTGCGATGGAGCGCCCGGTTACGGGATCGACCACATGTCCTGCAATCGCTCCGGTCTGTGGTGGTGCTTGCGCGAGAACAGCGGCGACCGACGCTGCCGCGAGGGCAACTGAACAATGCGCAGTACGCATGGCACGACTTCATGGGCCGAGGCACTGGATGACACGCCGTCAAGCGGACTCTCAGCTCGGTGAAGCGGACGACCCGACCGGGTCGGATACGAATTCTCGGCGGATCGTGAACGTTCAGTGTGTCAGTTTGTGTGTCAAAAACCCAGAGGCAGGCATGCGCAAAGCGAGGAATGCGGTTTTCCTAATGAATTTGGTGAGCCGGGTGGGGAAGGACGGATCCATCGATATCTGGTTTGGGCCGAAACAGCCGGACGACGTTGCGGATCCAGCGTTCATACAGACGGTGCCGCCATTTTCTCGTTGCCCTGCGTCTGTACGGCACGGGCGTCGAGTTCTACGACCAGACCTGGAAGCCCGACGACGTCGTGAGCGTGAAGTAGGTGGCCTGAGAGCTTACGGGCGCAGGGACGAGACTGGTTGCTGCAGTCTCTCTAGTAGACGGCGGGTGTTCAGACAAGTTATGTATCACCTGGACGCGCCGGAGGACTAGCAGCCCGTGGTGAAAGCCATGTTGCCCGCGGTGATCTGAGCGAGGTTGGATCGCGCGACTGAGATACGCTCCGACGATGAAAGAAGTCGGCGAGAGTGTAGTACGAGGGATCGATCGTGTCGATCCCCAATTCAACGTTATCAGCACGGCTGCTACACTGCAGTTGTGCTCGAGAAGGACGCCGCCGACCTCATTGCGCTCCTGGAAGAGAATGGCTTGGAGGTTTACGTCGATGGTGGATGGGCGGTTGATGCCGTACTCGGCGAGCAGACGAGACCTCACGACGACCTCGATATCGCGATGCCCCACGCGCAAGTGCCGCGCCTTCGCGCCTTACTCAGCACGCGAGGCTTTCGCGAGCAGCGTCGCGACGATAGCTGGGAATGCAACTTCGTCCTGGCCGACGAAGCCGGACGTCGGCTTGACGTTCACTCCTATACGTTCGATGCGGCAGGTCTGAATGTCGGAGGTGTATCGTACAGCGGGGAGCAGCTGACGGGCCGCGGAGTGATCGGCGGGTACCAGGTGCGCTGCATTTCGCCAGAGTGGCTCGTGAAACTCCACACGGGCTACGAATTAGACGACAACGACTGGCATGATGTCCGAAGCTTGTGTGAGCGGTTTCAGATTGCGGTACCGGACGAGTATTTGAAATTCAGAAAGTAGGGTTTCACCACGAGCAGCTAGGGGGGGTCTAGGTCCCAGAAACACATGATTGTCCCGGGCACTGATGGCCTGGCCGATCGTCAATGATGTCGCAGCGAAAGTGACGAGCGCCCCGGAGATGATTGTCCGACCGCGCAGTGTCGGGCCGGATAGTGTCGCACCTCTAGGCTGAGTGACTCTCGCTCAGACTAGCGCGCTGCGGCGCTTCTGGCCCTTCGGGTCTTTCGGCATTACCGTGGGAGCCGCACCGGGAGCGGGCGCGTTTGAGGCAAAAGCTCGACACGCTCAGCGCATGCATAGGTTCCAGGATGCCAGTATCGGCAGCGCGGCTCCCTGAGATTCAGCCTTGCTTCGCTCGCAAGCACGACGCCGATGATGACCGCCAGCACCGCGAGCGCGAGGGCAACAGGCCGCGTCAACCTACGCATGGTGCTAACGTAACATTGACCGCGCCGGGGCACCAGTCATCCTGAGTGCGGTACGATCAGGCGAAGCAAGACATTACCTCGGGCCGAAGTACAAGCGTTGATGTCGATCGAAGCGGGGCGAAACTGCCAGTCGGAAATCCACGTCTGATAATGCGCCTTACCCGACACTGAGCAGAGCGAAAGTCTCCGCCGATCCAACCGCGATCTCAGCGACAATGCCCTCGATGTCTGCGCAGGCCCCGTGTCCTCTCTGCGCACGCATGGCGACCCTCCAGGCACGCGAGGAAGCATGGCACGTCACCTGCCCGCATTGCCTCCGCTTCACGCTCGACCCGTACCTCCTCGAGTTGTTTGAGTCCGCGCGCCGGCACTCCGATCTCCGGATCCTGCGGCTCCTCACTCGATTGTCTGATGCCGCCCGACAGACCGCGGGCATGGGAGGACGCTTGAACCTCGTTGCTGAGAACTGGCAGGCGGTGGCCAGCAGCGGCACCGCGGACCACACGAGCGGCTAGCTTGCGCCGTGTCGGCCTCAAGCGAAATCAGTTTTCTGGCGCGCGATCTCCCGGGGACACCCTACCGGCGACCGGGGCTGGTTACCGTCTGGAAAGTTTTCATCGGAAAAGGAGGTCGCGTTTTTCGGCGCCGGGGGTCTGTCGCACGTGTCGTTGAAGGGCCGACTGTAGTGCAGGCTGCTGCGCAAAAGGTGGCAGACTGTCGTTCGCCGGGCGACGCTCGGGTGTGACGAGCCTCGCGGCTTGGCCGGCGAACGAGTCATGACGGCGTGCTGCATGGAAGCGGACAGTCGCTCAATCGTTACGGCCGTACGATGACTCCGATTCGCCTGGGGGAAGAAGCTATGCCGACGAACGAAGTGGTCCGAGGAGATGAGAGCGATCGCAGGGAAGTACGAACGATCTTCACCAACACGGGACACGGGGCCTTGAACGCCCTGCTGATCGTCAGCGGCGGAGCGACAGTGGCGTTTCTGACGTTTCTCGGCAACGCCGTGCAGCAAGTGGACCTCGTGTCACGGATCGGCGAAGCTGCGACCAGGGGCTTTGCCACTGCACTCGGGTACTTCTTCGCGAGCGTGCTGTACTCCGTCCTGGCGTGGGGCACAACGTACGCAAGCCACGCAGGCCACCATTACAGCGCATCCTTCGAAAGGGAATCGAGGAAGTCTCGTGCGTACTACTGGGTGGGAGTGCTGTTCATGTGGGCAACAGTGGTCGTCTGCGTGCTCTGCTTTTCGTATCTGTTCCGCGGCGGTTACTTAGCCATCGATGCCTTTCGACTCGCTGCCGACGAACTCACTCGGCCGGGCGTTCCGATGGTGCCCCATTAGTTCAAGCTGCGAACTGGCGGCGTGTCGCGCAGCGTAACCGGCGCGCAGGAAACCGGACCCCGGCCCGCTGCCGAAATCGGGTCGCTTCCGGAAAATCGCTGTGTCGTCGAGCGTCCGACTGGTCATGCGGAGCGGGACTTCGCGGCGGGCCCCACTCGGGGTTGACCGCGGTGGCCGGTGCGGAAAGATTTCTGCGAAAACGGGTGTCCTCGCAATCCGAGGTGCTGCTACTATTGGCGCCGTAGATGGAGCCCCTGCTCGCCGTGTACTGCCGCCTCTGACAGGCCCCGCATATCAGGCGCGTGGCTCGCCTGACTGATGCGGTCGTGTGCTCGAGGACGACCCACGGCCTCTGTAAGACCCCCACATGTGTTCGTGAAGCCGTCGTCGTCGGTCCGGCCGACTAACGCCTGCGATGCCGTTCGCGACCAGCTTCTATCGTGATCGGCGGCTGATCATCACGCGCGCCTGGGGCCATATCACACTGGATGATGTGCGCGCACTCCGACAAGCACTCGCGGCGCGGCCGGAGTTCGATCCGACCTGGGCGCATGTGGTCGATGCGCGAGAAGACGTTCAGTTCGAGCCGGAAGGGCTCGTGGTATCGAACGACATTCCCAGCGACGAGATTCACCGGCTCGCCGAGACGAGCGTGTTTAGCCCGTGGGCACGGCGCGCGATGGTCGCGACCAACCCGGCGACCTTTGGCCGCTTCCGCATGTACGGCGCGCTGTTCGAAGATCAAGTGGACGCATCGACGGTGGGGGTCTTCACGACGTTAGAGGATGCCATCGAGTGGGTCACGCCCTGACATCTCGCGATCGAAAGTCGTTGACGATCCGGAGATGGCGCATAAACACCGTGGATGGCCTGCGATCGATGTTGCGGCGGGCGATCGACCGCGCCGGCATCGACGGACGTGGCATTTCGTTTCATACGTTGCGGCATTCATTCGCGACACGGCTCGTGGCGGCGAACGTCGACATCAAGACCGTCTCGACGATCCTCGGGCACAGCACCTCGCGGATGTTGCTCGAGCGGTACGCGCACGAATCGGAGGCACGCAAGCAGGCGGCGTTGGCGGCGAATCCCGGGCCCGTTGGGCACGTTTTGGGCACACCGGGCTGGGCGGAAGAAAAGGTGTGGCGACAGACTGACGAGAAGACTGAGGAAAAAATGGTGGACGGCAGGAGGCTCGAACTCCCGACCTCCGCGTTGCGAACGAGCCCGGGAAGCGACCGTA
>Ga0193696_1000583_pt1 | contig 12262 bp, 10 predicted proteins | sample L3m1metaG_FD_145074 | JGI IMG/M metagenome (GOLD analysis project Ga0193696, IMG submission 145074) | Soil microbial communities from a riparian zone of the East river system, Colorado, United States - L3m1 | ecosystem: Environmental > Terrestrial > Soil > Riparian zone | place: USA: East River... | reverse complement strand
GCGATTTCGATCGGCGCGACACCGCCGCGTCGACCGCGGCGATCTCGACGTCCGCGCTTTCAGCGGCGAGGATCGGATTGGGGCCGGGAGTGGCGCTCACGCTGATCGTGGCGGCGGTCATCACGATCGTGGCCGCGTTCGCCGCGCTGGGGCCGGCGCGGCGAAGCCTCCGCTTGCCGACCGTCGACGCGTTGCGCGTCGACGGCTAGTAGTCAGACGAACTATTCCCGGGAGGCCGCGGCGTGGCTGCAACTGGCCGTGACCGATCATGACCGGCCGTCGCGGGCGCTCCTGGCAGCCGGCAGTGACAAGCGCGCAGACCCTCTGAAACACCCAATTTCCTTACAGATTCCGCTCGACCGCCCTGTGGCCCCGCTCTTGTAGTTGCTCGGACTCGTTGTCCGGAACTCTTGGAGGAGGCCAGATTGTCATGAAGAAAGTCAGAGTCGTACGTAGCGGAGTGTTAGTAGCGACGGCGCTCGCGATGTTGGTCGCACCTGCGATCGCGCAGGACGGAACCGACGGCCGCGAGCACCAGGTCACGAGGCTCGGTGGAACGACGCGGTTTAGTCAGCCGTTGCGCACAACCGACGACCTGCGCGCGATGGTGCAGGCGAATCGAAGCGCGATCAGAAGCGTGATGGTGATGGCTGGCTATGGCGACGTCGCCGCCCAGCTGGTCGACGGCTTCAGCGTGAGCGCCGTGACTGACACGACGATCACGCCAGGCACTCGGTTCCTGTTCATGGCGCTCAAGCGTGGCGGAGCGCCGGCCGTGTTGCGGAATGTGCGATGGGCGGGACGCGATTCCTTCGACGCGTTCCAGTTCAGTATCACTGCGGGCGGGTACGTGTACACGTTCATCGTCCCCAAGGTGTGTGGCAATTTCTCGCTCGTCAGCAGGGTCGCTGCCCCGGTGCCCACGGCTCCTGAGCCGCCGCGTCCGGAGCCGCCGCCACCGCCGCCGCCGCCGGCCTATGAGCCGCCGCCGCCCCCACCGCCGCCTCCGCCGCCCGCCGTTGTGGCTGCGGTCGTCGAAGAAGAGACCTATGAGCCATGGATCGCGTCCTTCAACGTCGGCAATTACTTCAGCGCGAGTGGAGGTTTTGAGAACGAATTCCTGGACGACCGCATCAACAGGAGCGTGGCGTTCGGCGGACAGGTCGCCTATCTGTGGCGTAGCAACGTCGGCGCGGAATTCCTCGCCGACTTCGCCCCGACCTTTAAGATCCCCAGCCTGGTGATCTCCGACCATCCGAACCTCAGTGCCTACATGTTCAACGCGATCTACGGATTCCGTGTCGGCGCCATGAGGCAGTTCAGGCCGTACATTTCCGGCGGCATCGGTGCCATCAACATGAACGCGGATCTGCTCACGATTGACACGAACCTCATCCAGTCCACCATCAGCGCCAGCCAGTCCCGGTTCGGCGGAAACATCGGAGTGGGCGGCCTGGGATACTTTGGCCACGTCGGCGTCCGAGCGGATATCCGGTGGTTCAAGGCGAACAGGGACGACACCCTCCTCGGCCTCAACTTGGAGGATAGTCTGCTGGACGACGCGAACAGGCTGGTGGAGCTCTCCGGTATCAAGTACTGGCGATCCAGTCTCGGCGTGGCGTTCCGCTGGTAGCACAATCGTGACGTGGCCGAAGGCGTGACACGCTCGAGCTCGCGCTCGCGCCGACGGAGGGGAGACGGTCCGCGTCCCCTCCGTCGGCAACGGCTACGTACCATCGACCGCTCCGCGCGGCGCGGCTGCAACTGGCCGTGACCGGTCATCACCGGCCGTCGCAAGCGTTCCTGGCAGGCGATGGTGAAAAGCGCGCCGACCCTCTCAAACCCGCAATTTCCTGACAAAACCCATCGAGCACCGTGTGGCCCCGCTCTTGTAGATGCTCGAACTCGTTGTCCGGAATTCTTGGAGGAGGCCAGATTGTCATGAGGCAAGTTAGAGTCGTACGTAGCGGTGTGTTAGTAGCAACGGTGCTCGGCATGTTGGTCGCACCTGCGATCGCGCAGGAAGACGGGACTGACGGCCGCGAGCACCAGGTCACGAGGCTCGGTGGATCGACGCGGTTTAGTCAGCCGATGCGCACAACCGACGACCTGCGCGCGATGGTGCAGGCGAATCGAAGCGCGATCAGAAGCGTGATGATGATGGCTGGCTATGGCGACGTCTCCGCCCAGCTGGTCGACGGCTTCAGCGTGAGCGAGGTGACCGACACGACGATCGCGCCGGGCTCTCGGTTCCTGTTCATGGCGCTCAAGCGTGGCGGAGCGCCGGCCGTGTTGCGGAATGTGCGATGGGCCGGACGCGATTCCTTCGACGCGTTCCAGTTCAAGATCACTGCGGGCGGGTACGTGTACTCGTTCATCGTCCCCAAGGTGTGTGGCAATTTCTCGCTCGTCAGCAAGGTCGCTGCCCCGGTGCCCACGGCTCCTGAACCGCCGCAACCCGAGCCGCCGCCACCGCCGCCGCCGGCCTATGAGCCGCCGCCGCCGCCGCCCCCACCGCCGCCCCAGCCGCCAGCCGTTGTGGCTGCGGTCGTCGAAGAAAAAGAGTATGAGCCGTGGCTCGCGTCCTTCAACGTCGGCAATTACTTCAGCGCGAGCGGAGGTTTTGAGAACGAATTCCTGGATACCAACATCAACAGGAGCGTGGCGTTCGGTGGACAGATCGCCTATCTGTGGCGTAGCAACGTCGGCGCAGAATTCCTCGCCGACTTCGCACCGACCTTCAAGATCCCCAGCTTGGTGATCTCAGATCATCCGAAACTCAGTTCCTACATGTTCAACGCGATCTACGGATTCCAATTCGGCTCCGGCTGGCAGTTCAAGCCGTACATTTCCGGCGGGATCGGTGCCATCAACATGAGAGCGGATCTGATCACGATCGATACGAATCTCATTCAGTCCACGATCAGTGCCAGCCAGTCGCGATTCGGCGGAGACGTCGGAGCGGGCTTCCTGGGATACCTCGGCCGCGTCGGCGTCCGGGCGGATATTCGGTACTTCAGGGCGAATTCCGATACAAACCTCGAAGGGCTCACCGACAGGGACCGTGAGCTGCTGGACAACGATACCACCCTGGTGGAGCTGTCCGGTGTCAGGTACTGGCGATCCAGTCTGGGCGTGGCATTCCGCTGGTAGCACATTCGCGACGTGGCCGAGAGCGTGACGCGCTCGCGCCGACGGAGGGGAGAGTTCCCCCCTCCCCTCCGTCGGCAACGGCTACGTAGCACCTTGCGAAGCCGGTCCAGGCCGCCGCAGCCGCCCGCAGGGTGGAGCGGACCGAAGGGCCTGGACGCGGCTGAGCACGGTGCTCCTCTCTGACCTCGACGGAGGCCGGTCATGACGCCTCTCCGATTCAGGCGCTCGACGCTGTGCTGAAGCGCTTGCATCTTCCCCATACCCGCCGCGCGCATTTCACACGCTACGATTCGGCGCGCGCCCGGCCCGCCTTCGCTCTCAGTGTCATCCGGCGCAACCCGACATCAGTTTTCTGAATCGCCACATCGATCTGGATCCAGGAGCGACGAGTTCTGATCTCGCCGTCATGGATGTTCGAAATCAGGTGGCGACCGACGGTGAGACGATTGTGCGCGTGCCGGGATCGCCGGCAGCGGCCCGTCCGCGAATCGAGCGCAAACTGGTGCGAGAAGTCACATTCTTACGGACCGTTCTCGGGCAGTGTTTATGCAGTTGCTGAATCTTGGTGCTTCCGACGAGATGGCAGAAGAGGCCTCTCGTCTGACGCGCCGGCAGATCGCGACGCGCATGAGCGTCGCACGAAGTTCTTCAGTCCGGAGATCTTCGGCCCTAGCAAGTAGACGCAGCGCTCAAATATATGGGGTCGCGCGGATGATGCCGCTCGAAGCCTAAGGGGGCGAAGCCTTGTTGACCGACGGGACCACGACCATCGACCACGACCAACCGTCCGCACGCTGCGGACCGCCGGAGCCGGCCGCTTGGTATGCGATCTACACGCGCAGTCACTTCGAGAATCTTGTCGCCGATCAGCTGACGGCCAGAGGCTTTTCGCTCTTTCTCCCGGAGAGGGGCGTCTGGTCCAAACGGGTCCAGACACCGCGTGTCGTGCCGATGTTTCCCGGCTATCTGTTCATTCATCACGGAATGGAAAAGAAGAGCTACATCGAGATCCTCAAAGCCCGCGGGGTCGTTCGAGTCCTCGAAGGGGGCTGGAACCGGCTGACGCCGATCGCTGACGACGAAATGGAGGGGATTCAACGCGTCGTGAAGGCCGGTGTGCCGGTAGCGCCTCACGCGTATTTCAACCGGGGCGATCGCGTCCGGGTGTTCGACGGCCCGCTCACAGGCCTCGAAGGCATCTTCGTGCGTGACAAGCCGAACAAGGGCCGCCTGGTCGTGTCGATCAACCTCCTTCAGACAAGCGTGGCCGTTGAAGTGGACGAAGCGTTTGTCGCGCCATGCGAATGAGCTGCGGAATCGGCACGCGGATGGTGCTCACCGGTGTGATGGTGGCGGTTGATCTCGGACTCCCACGGGAGGCTCGCGCGCAATCGCGCGTCGTGTTCGTGCCGTCGGTGTCCGTCAGTTCGGTCTTCGACGACAATCCGTTCGCGACGGTCATCGGTTCCGCCGATCAGATGACGCTTCTGACTCCGAACATCCAGGGGGCCTTCCAGACCCCGGTCGTCAACATCGGTGGGCAATACTCGTTCGAGATGCAACGTTCGTTCGATCATTCGGCTTTGAATGACCTCGATGCCCGCCGTCACGGGAGGCTCACCGGCGTCTTTCGTCAGAGCCCGAAATCGACACTCACGGTGGACAGCAGCTACGATCGTACCGATTCGGCAGGCGATCTGAATTTCACGACGGGCCTCCTGCTCGGTCGCCGACGCGCACAACGCTGGCAAGTCGGACCCTCCACGGTCTATCAGGTGACTCCCCGGACGCTCATCTCTGCCAGCTATGTCTGGACGAACGAAGGGATCGCCCAGACGCCTGCGGAAAACGAGCACGTCGTCCGTGCCGAGATCACGCGTCAGCTGTCGCCGCGCTCGGCGGCGAGCTTCGGCTACCTGGAGCGACATTTCGTGGACGGATCGGGTGCGCGCGCGTCGCACGCTCCGCTCGTTGGCTGGACGTACGTCTCGACGCCGTTCACCAAACTCACCTTGAAAGCCGGGCCGCGGGTGGCCGCGCGCGGAGGAATCGCGCCGGAAATCGTGGCCGCGTTCGCGCGCAAGGCAACGCGCCTGATGGGCTTCGGCCTCGATTACTGGCGCGGTGAGTCGATCACGCTCGGCGTCATTGGTCCCGTCGAGGTGAACAGCGCCACCGCGCAGGTCACCTGGCCTGCGTTCAGAAAGGTTGCACTCGGACTGTATGGCGGGTTTTTCAACAGTGCCACCATCTCGCAGGGCAAAGCCCGCGTCTATCACGGCGAGATCCTCGCAGTCCGCAGCCCGATCGGCCCGTTTTTCGTCTCGCTCTCGTATGGCGCTGACTTTCAACGCGGCGACGTTCGAACCAGTCTGTTGTCCGATGAGACGGTCGTCCGCCACGTCGTCCGCCTCCGCCTGACCGCGACGCCTCCGCGCCTGGGCCGATCGTTCCAGCCGGAAGATCCCCTCGAGCTGCCCGGGAAGCCTTCCCATGGAGCGAACCGATGACTCAACGCTTGCTCGCGGTATCGGTGCTGTCTCTGGCGGTCATCACCGTCGCGTCCGCACAAGTGCCGGCACCGCGCCCGACTCTCAAGGCGTCGCGCGCGCCCGCTCCCGTGAGTCCACGAGATGCGCTCGACGAGGCCGCCGCCTACCAGATCGGGCCGGAAGATGTGTTGGACATTTCCGTGTGGAAGAACCCCGAACTGAGTCGCGTCGTTCCGGTGCGGCCGGACGGGAAGGTCTCGATTCCGCTTCTCAATGACTTTCAGGCCGCCGGTCTCACGCCAAGCGATCTCCGCGAGCAGCTGGTTTCGCGGTTGTCGGATTTCGTTCCGACTCCCGAAGTGTCGGTCATTGTTCGCGAAGTGCACAGCCGCAAGGTGGCGGTGGTCGGCGCGGTGAAGACGGCCGGGCGGTACGAGCTCAAGAGCCCGATGACGGTACTGGAGGCGATCGCGATGGCTCAGGGCTTCACCGACTTCGCCGCGCGAGACCGGATTGTGGTCCTGCGCCAGAACGGGGCGACGACGATGCGCATCCCGTTCAACTACCGGAAGATCGCCGACGGCATCGAGCAGGAGAACTTTTTCGTACGCCCCGGCGACATCGTCGTCGTTCCGTAGCGAGGATTCCGATGTCCCAGGACTTGCTGTCACCCACGACCGACGAATCGCTCGTATCCCATGCCGTCGAGATGTTTCGCCGGCGCCAGTTGGTGGCGATTCTCGCCTCCGCCGCGGTGATGGCCTCGGCCGTGTCTTTTGCGGTGTGCCTTCCCGACCTGTTCCGGGCGACGGCGGTCGTCCTCGTGGCGCGGCCGATTTCAGAGGCCTTCGTGCGCCCGGCCGTGAACGGCGAGCTCGAGAGCCGGCTTCACGTGATCAAACAGGAGATCTTGAGCCGCGATCGCCTCACCGATCTGATCACGCGTTTCGATCTCTACCCGGAGCTGCGGGCTCGCGCGGCGATGGATTCCGTTCTGGACCAGATGCGCCGCGACATCGATATCGAGCTGAACGGGCCGGAACAGGTGAGCGGCCGCAAGACGACCGTCTCGTTCAAATTGAGTTACACGGGCGCGAACGACAAAACGGTTGCCGACGTCACCAACGCGCTGGCGGCATTCTATGTCGACCAGAACGCGAACATCCGCTCCGAGGAAGCGACCCGCACGACCGAGTTCCTGAGAGCGCAACTGAACGCGACGAGGAAGCAGCTCAATCAGCACGAGCAGGAGATGCGTGCCTACACCTCCAGTCATCACGGCGAGCTGCCGCAACAGGTCGACGTCAATCTGGCGGCGCTCGAACGGCTGAACACACAACTTCGCCTCAACGGCGAACGCCAGCTCAAGCTTCTTGAAGATCGCGAGAAGCTGACCGACGGCCTGACCATCACTCGTGATTCGGTCACTGGCGAGCGCACGGCGGTGGCGGACTCCGGGCCCGATCGAATCGAGCTCATGAAACAGAATCTCCAGCTGCTCGAAGGTCAATTCAACAGCCGATACCCGGACATCGTCCGGCTCAAAGCCGAGATCGCGGCGGCCGAACGCGAGCGCAGCGACGGGCTGGCGCGCGAACGCGAGGCGAATTCCGCCAGCGCGGCTCAGAAGTCTGCCGTCCTGCCGGCCGCCGCGCGACTGAGGACGCTCGAAGGCCTGGAGACCGAGGTCGAGCGGCTCAAGAAGGACGAAGTCGTTCTGCGCCAGTCGATCACCACCGTGGAGCAGCGCCTTGAAGCGGTGCCCGAGCGCGAGCAGGAATTCAGCCGCCTGACTCGCGACCATCAGGCCTCGAAAGGCCTGTACGACTCGCTGCTCAAGAAACTCGACGAAGCGCAGCTCGGCGAGAACCTGGAAACCGACCGGCACGGCGAACAGTTCCGGCTTCTCGAGGACGCGCTTCCGCCCTCCGCGCCTGTCGCCCCGAATCGGCCGCGGCTCATCATCCTGGGCCTGATGCTGGCGCTGGCCGCCGGCGTCGGAGCCGTTCTGGCCACCGAGCAATTCGACCCTTCCTTCCACAACGTGGAGGAGCTGCGGAACTTCACGAAAGTCCCGGTTCTTGCCAGCATTCCGAGAATCTCGCGGCGGTATCCGCATCGCGCGTTGCGCCCCGCGCTGACGATGGCGTCGATTGTCGCGGTCATCGCCATCTTCGCGACCGTGTCGACTCATGCCGCACGAGGCAACGAACAAATCGTGCGGATGTTGGTGCGCGGCGCATAAGCGACTCCAAGCATGGTCATGTCTTCCAAAAAGCTCGACGAGCGTCTGGTGTGTCTCACCGCTCCGACCTCTCTCGAGGCCGAGCAGTACCAGGCACTGCGATTGAAGCTCGAGAGTCTCCATCGTTCCCGTGGCGTCGGCGTGATGGCGATCACGAGCCCGGGCGTCAAAGACGGAAAGTCGATGACGGCCATCAACCTGGCCGGCGCGTTGGCCCAGGGCTCGGACGCGCGCGTCCTTCTGATCGAGGCAGACCTTCGGCGGCCGTCGGTGGCGCGGTATCTCGAGATCAGCGAGAACCAGGCTCCCGGACTGGCCCACATCGTTCTCGATCCACACCGCACGCTGCGCGACGCCATCGTGGAGGCGAAGCCGCACAAGTTCGACGTGGTGCTCGCCGGCTCGACCGGCGCGCCGATTCACGAGCTCTTCCGATCGCCTCGACTCGAGGCGCTGCTTCAGGAAGCGCGCGAGCAGTACGACTACGTCGTGATCGACACGCCGCCGCTCGGACCGGTGTCGGACTGCGCCCTCCTCGCCCGCTGGGTCGACGGCGTGCTGCTGGTCGTGGCCGCCCACCGAACCTCGCGCAAGCTCCTCGAGGAGGCGCTGAATCTTCTCGAAGGCGCGTCCGTGCTCGGCATCGTCTTCAATGGCGACGATCGCGCCTTCCTGAGATACCGCCGGCACTCCTATCGCGGTTACTTTTCAGGAGCCCGGAAGCGTCACTCCGACCACACGAAGGACACCGCCGGGATGTAACGACGGTCTAGTCGTCACGCGGATCGACTGGCAGAGGCGCCCGCCTGCTGTCTTCCCAGGGAACACACACCATGGCCAGGGTTGCGCGATCGTGCGATCGAGCGCCGTTCGATATGTCGCGAACGATCGGGCTGTCGCTCGTCATGAACCTGACGACGGGAGGTTCCTGGCCATTCGCCCGCCAGATGGCGATGTGGCTGCTGCTGATTGCGGGCGTTGTCGTCCTGACCAGGCTTCTACACAGGATGCGCCACAACCGGCTCGTTTTTTCCCGCGTCCTGATCCTGGGCGGCGGACCGCTGGCTTCCAAGCTGATCGAAGAGCTCAGGTCCGCCAATGGGTTCAACCACGTCGTGGTCGGTATCGTCGACGACGAGCCTCACGACGAGAGTCTTCACGCACAGACTCCGTGGCTCGGCCCGCTCGACCAACTGGCCGAGATCGTCGAAGCCGTCCGCGCGGATCACATCGTGGTGGCCCTGCCCGAACGGCGAGGACGCCTGCCGCTCAAGCCGCTCCTGGCGTCTCGTGTCCGTGGCGTCGTCGTGGAGGAGGCCCTGGACCTGTGCGAGCGTCTCACCGGCAAGATGGCGATCGAAGCGCTCACGCCAGGTCCTCTCATCCTCTCGAAGGGATTCCGGAATAGCGGCGCTCCGGAAACCATCGCGCGCGCGGTCAGCGTCGTGATCGCGGCGGCCGGCCTCGTCTTCCTCTGGCCGGTATTGGCGCTGATTGCCGCGGCGATCAAGCTCGATTCGAAGGGGCCGGTGATGTTCGTGCAGGCCCGCGCGGGAAGGGACGGCCGACCGTTCAACCTGCTGAAATTCCGGACGATGCATCCGTGCGAGGAGCGGGCATCCGAATGGGTGCAGGACAACTCGGATCGGATCACGCGCGTCGGTGGAGCGCTGCGTCGGTTCCGGCTCGACGAACTCCCTCAGCTCGTCAATGTTCTGCGCGGCGAGATGAATCTCGTCGGTCCGCGACCGCACCCAACCTGCAACGAGGAGATCTTCGAGCAGCACATCGCCTACTACAGCCTGCGGTCGACTGTTCACCCTGGAGTGACCGGCTGGGCGCAGGTTCGTTACGGCTACGCCAACAACATCGAGGAGGAAACCGAGAAGATGCGGTACGACCTGTACTACATCAAGAACCGGTCTCTCGGCCTCGACGCCAGAATCCTTCTGGCGACCGTCGGCATCGTCCTGCTCGGCCACGGGGTGAGCCGAGTTCGATCTGACGGACCCGACCGTCCTGCCGAGTCGACGGTGCCGGCGGATCCGCCGCTGCCGCGTGTGCAGGTCAATTTGGACCTGCTGCGAGGTGATCCGTGAAGATCGCTGCGATCGACGTCCTCGTCTGTCCGTCGTGCAAGGAGCAGTTGTCCCTGCGCGCCGCGGTGCGAGTCGACAGGGAGATTCTCGAGGGGAGCCTCGCATGCGATCGCTGTGGGACGACCTACCCGATCCGCGGCGGCGTTCCACGATTTGTTCCTCACGGTGAGTACGCCAGCAGCTTCGGGTCGCAGTGGAACTGGTTTCGCGCCGTGCAACTCGATTCGCTCAACACGACCGCGGTATCCGAGCGCGCACTGCGTGCGACCACCGGCTGGTCCGATGCCGAGTATCGAGGGCGGTTGCTGCTCGATGCCGGCGTCGGTGCCGGACGATTTGCCGAGCAGGCGGCCGCGAAAGGCGCGCAGGTGTTCGGCGTCGACCTGACGACCGCCATTGATGCCGCTTACCGCAACATCGGCAAGCGCGACAACGTTCATCTCATCCAGGCGGACATTTTCGCGCTGCCGTTTCGCGCTCACACCTTCGATCTGGCTTATTCGATCGGCGTCCTCCACCACACGCCCGATCCTCCGGCCGCCTTCGTGCGCGTCGCCGAGACGGTCAAGCCACGGGGACGGCTCGCGGTCTATCTGTACGCGAGATATGGCTCGTCGCACCACGCCTCGGACGCCCTGCGGATTGTCACCACACGGCTGCCGCTCAGAATGATGTGGCTGCTGTCGGCGGCGGCCATTCCGCTCTATTACCCGTATCGCCTGCCGCTCATCGGCAAAGCGCTCCGCCTGGCGCTTCCGATTTCCATGGAATCGAACTGGCGCTGGCGCTGGCTGGATACGTTCGATTGGTACACGCCGACATTCCAGTGGAAGTACCTGTACCCCGAGGTCTACCGCTGGTTCCGCGACACCGGTTTCGAAGACGTGCAGCTGTTCGACGGACCGATTCGGATGTCCGCTCGGAAAGGCCACGTCAGGGAGCGAATCTTTGACAGAGACCGACTCGGGCGCGAACTGGTGGCGTCCTGATCGACCGGCGATTCGCGCGGACGTCCCAGGCAGCCCGGTGGCATTCGGTGGCCTGGTTGCCTTCACGGCCATTCTGCTGCTCACACCCCAGACGATGGTCCCTGTGCTCAAAACCTTGCGCATCGCGCTGCTTGCCGCTGGTGTCTCGATCCTGGCCCACATGCTCGACACCACGATCCGGCGGCAACCCATCGTGCGGTCCCGCCGGGAAATCGTGATCGCGTTCGCTCTCTTGATCTGGGCCGCGATCACCATTCCGTTTTCGTACTGGCCCAGCGGAAGCGTCGCGCTGCTGTCGGACCAGTACCTCAAGGCCGTGATCTTCTTCTGGTTGATTGCGACGCTGGTCACCACGCGGCAACGGCTTCGAACATTCGCCTGGGCGCTTGTGCTCTGTTCCATCCCCGTTGCGATCATCGGCCTTCAGCACTTTCGATCGGGAGAGTTCCTCTACACGGGTGTCACGGGCGTCAAGAGGATCGCCGGCTACTCCGGACTCTCGGGAAACCCCAACGACCTGGCGCTGACCTTGAACCTCATCATTCCCATAGCCGGCGCGCTGTTCGCGCTCTCGAGAGGCGCCGTCGCCCGGAGCCTGGCGGCCGCGGCGCTGATCCTGGGCATGGCGACCGTCATCGTGACGTTCTCCAGGGCTGGGTTCTTGACGCTCTCGGCAATCGGTGTGCTGTCGGTCGTCTTCTTCGTCAAGCGGCGTGCCCCGGCGGCCGCGGCGGTCATCGTGATTGCGACGATGACGGTCGTGCCGCTCCTGCCGGCGGGATACCTGGAGCGGTTGAACACCATCACCGACATCGAGGCGGATCCAACGGGCTCGGCTCAAGGCCGGTGGGCTGACTACCAGGTGGCCGCCCGGCTGGTCGCCGCAAACCCAATCGTGGGCGCCGGAATCGGCCAGGACATCCTGGCGCTCGACCGCGTCCGCGGTCGAGCGACCTCGCGCTCCGTTCACAATGCGTATCTCGAATATGCCGTGGACCTCGGACTGCCAGGCCTGCTGTTGTTCCTGTGGCTGTTGGTGGCGAGCTTCAGGAGCGCGCGGCGGGTCGAGAAACGGACGTCGACCGAGCCATCCATGCGCGATCTTTCCGTCCTCGCGTCGGGGGTGCAGATCGCGCTCGTGGCATTCGCGGTCGCGGCAGTCTTTCATCCGATTGCCTACCAGTTCTACTTCTTCTGCGTCGCCGGTCTGGCCGTCGCCCTGCGGAACGCTTGCGTCGCGGAGTTGAGTGCAGCTTCGCCCGAGCTGGCCCGGTAAATGTGATG
>Ga0193696_1000582_pt1 | contig 12263 bp, 11 predicted proteins | sample L3m1metaG_FD_145074 | JGI IMG/M metagenome (GOLD analysis project Ga0193696, IMG submission 145074) | Soil microbial communities from a riparian zone of the East river system, Colorado, United States - L3m1 | ecosystem: Environmental > Terrestrial > Soil > Riparian zone | place: USA: East River... | reverse complement strand
ACAATCCCATCGCCCGCCGAATTGAGAAGCAGTTCGTTGCGTTTCTGCAACCGCGACAACTCATCCTCAACGCGTTTCCGCGCTGTCACATCAAAACCCACGCCGACGAAATTCAGCAGCCGCTCCATTTTGTCGAACACCGGCGTGAAATTGACTGACAACCAATAGCGATGCCCGCTCTTGTGGGCGCACAGCAACTCCACCGCGAACGGTTTGCCGGCGTTCATCCCTTCGCGAATTCTGTGGACGCCTCGCGCGTTGTGGATTGGACCTGCCAACACCGCCCCGGGCGGTTTGCCGACGACATCGGCCAGCTTATGCCCACTGACGCGCGTGAACCCTTCGTTGATCCACTCGATCAAACCATCATGATTCGTGATCAGGACCGCGCTGTCTGTCTTGTGCGCCAGCAGAGAAAGGCGGGCCGAGTCCGCGGCTGATGGGCCATCTCTCCTGGATCGGCGACGAAAAAAGGATGTAGCGAGCGCGGCAAGCGCTAATAGTCCGATGGCCCATGCCAATTGGGGGTCCATGGGCGCCAATTTGAACGCGAAAATCACGACCTGATAGATACTTCGGACGATTTTATCGCCCACTTCAGCCATTTATGAGCGCGCCAATTGAGGTCCTTAAGCGCGAGCCAAATCGAATCCTTCGCGCCGCAACGTTCGGTGCGAAATTTGCCCAGTGTGACTATCAAAGGACCCGGCGTTGGCCCGTATCAGTGCGAGAAGAGAATCTTTTGCCGTGTCGTGCTCGGCCCGCGGCAGCGAGGTCCTTCCGCGGTCCAGTCGAGGGGATCGATACACAGCCGCCGCGCCTTCATATCCGGGTCCCACGCGTGATAGACCATGAAATCGGTTTTGCTGTCCGGACCCACGACAATCGAATTATGTCCCGGCCCGAGGGCGCGACCAGGCGCAGCGCGCAGCACCCGCGCACCTTCCGCGACGCCGGTATCGGCGTACGGTCCCATCGGTGACTCCGCGACGGCATAATCAACTCCGTAGCTGTCCGTTTCCCAGCGGCCGCCGCTATAAAAGCAGTAATACCGCCCTTCATGCTTTCGCACACACGGTCCTTCCAATGTGTGCCAGTCATACGCTGCGCCGTACATCGGACGGTTTGCCAAAAACCGTTGCCAGTCATGTCGCGCCCGCAACACAACTTTCCATTCCCGCGCAACGCGCGCCATCGTTTCAAGCCGGGAGACAACGAGTGCGGTGCCTGCGCGTCCTTCGTCCAATTCCAGAAAATCGCGCGCGTAAAAAAGATACCATTGCCCGTCGTCATCACGAAAGGGATGCGCGTCGATTGCGAAGGGGCATTCCTCAGGATCGATAAGAGGTCCGGCAACATCGCGATAAGGGCCGAGCGGATTATCGCTCGTCGCCACGCGTAACTGATGTTCTTTATCGGCGTGGCCCACCGAATAATAGAGATAGAAGCTGCCCTCGTGAAAAGCGATTTCCGGTGCCCAATAGGTATCTCCCAGCGCCGGATCTAATCGCTCCAGGGCTTGTCCAGCTTCCTTCCAATGTACCAGGTCCGGTGATTGCAAGAGCGGAAACACGTGCGGGCGGACGCGCCCAGCGGCTTCATCTGCTCCGGTGCCAATCGCATAATAAGTCCCTTCAAATTTCCAGGCGAATGGATCGGCAAAATAATGTGGGTAAACCGGATTTGTGTAACTGATCTCCCTCACTTCCCCCGTTTGCGTACTTCCTCCTTTTTCTCCTCCAGCTCGGCCTGCAACTTTTTGCGCTCGATCACCAGTTGCTTCTCCAATTTCTCCATTCCTTCCCACTCTCCTTTGCCGCGGGCGTTCGCGATTTCATCCTTCAGCCCAATTTCACGCTCCGCGATTTTCGCCTGATACTTCGAATCCAGTTCGGCCAGTTCTTTCTTTTTCTTGTCTGTCAGTTTGACCGCCGGCGCGGCTTTGTTCAGCCGTTCCATCGCCAATTCGTACGCGCTTTTCATATCACTTTTTCTTCCAGGGCATTTCGGGGAATTTTACGGGCGGTGGTTTCGGTTTCGCGATTTGCAGTTCGGAATCAGCGGGTTGCTCGCCGGTCGGCGGCGGCGCCATGTTGCCGCGCCAGGAGGCGACGCGTGCTTGCAGTCCATGATGCTCCGCCGTCTTTTTATCGCCCGCCTTCATGTAAAACAGTGAAAGGTTGGTATGTACCAACTGCTCGTTGGGCTGCATCTTTTCGGCTTTATGCCCTTCCGCAATGGCGGTGGCGTAATCACCCTTGCGGTAATATGCCATCCCAACGGAAAGCTGCGCGTCAAAATGGTCCGGGTGTTCGGTCAGAAGCGCTTTGAGTTTGGCAATGCACGTGTCATAATCACCACGGCTAAAGTCAAACATTGCTTCGTCGTATTGTTCCTGCGGTTCGGCCATAATTCTTTGACCCGGCCCCAGTTTACTGCGAATTTACTCGACGTAAAGCGCCCCTGCGCGCCTTTCCTCGCCTTTGTGCGAGTTTTGTGGATAAACTGGGGCGGGGTTTATTCCGCGCAAGTGTACGGCACAATGTCATTACCAATCAAACTTATCTCAACCGATTTCGATGGAACGCTGCACGCGGAATTTGAGAATCCGCCGGTGCCGCTCGACCTCCAGGAGCTTATCGGCGATCTCCAGCGTCAGGGCGCCAAGTGGGTCATTAACACCGGCCGCGATCTCTCCAGCGTCATGGAGGGCATCGCCCGCGCGCGTCTGAGCATCAAGCCGGACTATCTGGTGGTGGTCGAGCGGGATATTTATTGCCACGAAGCCTCGCAATACATCGGCAGCCACAAATGGAACGAGGGCTGCAAACTCGCGCACGCCGAATTGTTCTCGCGCGTCCGCCAGGACGTGCCGCGGCTGATCGACTGGATCAACAAGCATTTTACTGCGACCCTCTACGAGGACGAGTATTCGCCGTTCTGTCTTGTCGCCGAATCCAACGAAGACGCCGATGCAATCCAGACCTACCTTGAAGAGTATTGCCGCGAAGTCCAGCACCTGAGTTTCGTGCGCAACGACGTCTATGCTCGCTTCAGTCATGTCCGTTACAACAAAGGCACTGCTCTCGCCGAAGTGGCGCGCCAGCTCGGCGGCATTCGCCGGGATGAAATTCTTGCCGCAGGCGACCACTTAAACGACCTGCCGATGCTCAGCGGCGAATACGCGGCTTGCGTGGTTTGCCCTGACAACGCGATTCCCATCGTAAAGGAACTGGTTCGCAAGCAGAACGGTTACATCAGCCATCAGCCCTGGGGCCACGGTGTGGCCCGCGGGCTGGAGCACTACCTCCAGAACGCCGGCAAACCGGGGCTAAACAGTCAATGAATTGTCAAAGAACAGGAGTAGGCCCCCCCCGGGGGGGGGAGTGCCAGAAATGTGCTAGTTTTGTGTTGTTTTTGCATTCGGTTGTGGCGCTTCGGAAGGTAATAGGATTGGAGTGTAAGCACTTGTAGCAGAGGGGGTTGGCCTGGGGAATTTTGGATTTTAGATTGTGGATTTTGGATTGGTACCCCCCCCGGGGGTAGGTGCCAGAAATGTGCTAGTTTTGTGTTGGTTTTGCACTCAGTTGTGGCGATTCGGAACGTATGAGGATGCGTGGTGGCGCAACAGCTCCAGCTCCGTTAACTCTCCAGAACGGTCCCTGACGAGGGCCGCACCTGGAACCTGCCTCGCTTACTTTGCAGGTGCCTCCTTCGGTTTTCTTGATCTTGCACTTAGTAACACAGGGCTGGTTCTACACCCGGCCTCCATGCGCGTTGAAGCGTTCGTTCCGTTCGTTTCGTTCGTCGTCCTTGAAAACCACTGGGCCAATATCTATCTCGGCCACCTATCGAAGGGTTATGCGGGCTGATTTGTGCAAAGCTTGAGGACTTTGCTGAATTTCTCGCAACCTGTCGTTGAATGGACACTTTTGATCAGCGTAATCGTCCTGCCTGAGCCGTGGATTATCGTTGTCAGATCCTGCGCGTGCTCAGTGTACAATCTTCAGAACCGACCCCTTTTTAGCGACCTTCGACTCTGAATCATAAAGCAGCGCGGAGTAATAGGGGAGCCCCTTCTCGCCTAGGAACTTTCGCAGTGCGTAAATTACGGTGGAACGCTCTGCGGCATCTTTGCTCAACAATGATGCCGGCAAACTCCACGCTGCCCCCTCCAATTTGCCAGCTAGAATCCCGCCGATGGCGAAGCCTCTGACCTCACTGTCCGGGTCGCTCAAACCGTAGATTGCGTCGTCGACACTCTCCTTACCGAAGGCTTTTATTAGCACTGCGACAGAAAATCCTCGTACCCAGGCGCGGTTGTCATTCCTAAGGGATTTGCGAACAAGTTGTGTAAGAGCAGCGTCGCTTTGCATTCGCTGGATGAGCTCGGATCGCAGTTGGTCACCTTCTTTATGTTTGCTCCTGGAAATGTCATAGCTGGTTGCAGGATTCTGTATTACATCATAAATCGCCTTTTGTTTGGATAGAATTAGCGCCCAATACGTTTGCTCATCAGCAGCCCTCGCCGACATCGCAGCCGACATTGACAGAAATAGCGCCAACAATTGACGACATACCTTAAAGTTCATATGTTGATTGCATTCATTTACTTTTCCTTACAGATCTTCTTCGCAAGTGGGCTAAATTGAGGTCGATGTAGGCGTGCCCAACTTTCAGAGCCAGATCTTGTGCACAATTACGGGCGGCGTCACCACATTCGCATCTTTTTCCTTTTAGAGGGGTCGCACTAGAACCGGATGTAGATAATAAAACCGTCGGAGTGTCGTCTGTCGATTATGAAGTAGGAGAGCGTTCCTTGCGGGTGATCATCGAAAGCTTGGAATACCTCGTAATTCGCGAGAGCAGACTCCGTCGGTAGCATCGTTTTGAATAAGGGATATATCAACCCGACGGCGTGCTTATCTGAATCGCTTTCGAGTTGCCGGTAGGCTTTTACAGCACGCAAGAACTCAAAATCCGTCGGGGAAAGTTGGACATGGAAGATGGCCTGCCACTCTCGTCGGGAGACATAATCAACATTCAAGATTTTGACGCTGGCCGGGATAGGATCAAAGACGATCCTGCGGAATAATGTCTCTGGACGGTTTGCCCACCAAAAGGACGCAGCAATGCAACTGGCGACGAGAATGAGCGCCACTGCTATCCAGAGGAACGCACTTCTAAACAGGGGACGCATGTATTTACTTTGCTGTCGGACGCCCGTCGTTCAATTTCCCGGGGGCACACCGTCTCTCACGTAACCCGTATTCGGGTGAGTGCCCGGCTTCGTTACGCCTTTGCGCGCCGCGAGGTCGGCCGGTTCGAGTTCGCGTCCCTGGTCATTGCTTTCTTCGATCCACTTGTTCAGAACATTTCGAAGTCGTTCGAGCGTCTTTTTGTGCTCGGGAGATTTCGCGAGGTTTTTGATTTCGTGCGGGTCCTTCTCTAAATCGTACAGTTCCTCCTCCGGCATCGTCGGCGCGCACAGCACATCCTGCTCAGGCGTCAGCTTACCCGCCGCATGCAGTTCCTTGAGTAAATTCCAAACAGGATACTGCTTTTCCTTGTACTCGTTCGGCTGCAGGAACGGACGCTCCGGCGTAAAATTGCGAATGTAACGATAGCGTTTGTCGCGCACGGTACGGAAGCGGAACACCGTCTCGTCGCAGCGATCCCGCGCGCCGAACACGTACTCTTTGGGAGGCGCGGCTTTGGCGCCGAGAAAAGCCCTTCCCTGCATACGGCGCGGCGGTGAAGAGTTGGCAAACGTCAGCATTGTCGGGGCGAGGTCGATTGCTTCCAGGAGACGATCGTCTACTGTGCCGTGTTTGTAATGTCGCGGCTCGGGAATCGCTGCAGGCCAACGGATGATCAGCGGCACGTGCAAGCCGCTTTCATAGCAGAATTGTTTGCCGCGCACATGCGCCTGGCCGTTATCACCGAAAAAGACGACCACAGTGTTGCTGGCGAGGCCGTCAGCGGCGAGTTGGTCGAGTATCAAACCGATTTTCCGGTCGAGCTCGGACGCGGCATCCAGATAAGCCGCCCAGTCAGCCCGCGTCACCGGATGATCGGGATAGTACGGTGGAATCTCGACTTTCGCCGGGTCAGCCCGTTGCGCTCCATTAAACTTTCGATGCGTTTCGTGGAAATTGATTTGCGCATAGAACGGCTGATGCGCTTTAAGATCGCTCCACTTGTCCGAATCAAACGCAGCGCCTTTGTATCGAAAATTCCAGTCGGTTTTGCCCGTTCCGCGAAATTTGAAATGGGCCGGCATCTCCCGAACGTTCGCCGTGAAATAGCCCGCGTCTCGCAGCCAATCGCTCAGAATCCGGACTCCACTGGGCAACTCGTAGTCGTCGTCCCGGTGTGCGCGGTGATTGTGCGCGCCAATCGTCGTTTGGTACATGCCTGTCATGAACGCGGAACGGCTCGGGGAACAGACAGGCGCTGTCGTAAAGAATCGCGTGTAACGAACCCCTTCCGCCGCCAGCCTGTCGAGATTGGGAGTGAACACCTCTTTCGCGCCGTAACATCCCAGGTGCGGCCCAAAATCCTCGGCGATCAGCCACAGAATGTTCGGTGTTTTCGGCCCGGCGGCATAGCCTGCGCTCGCGCCAAGCAGCGCCACTAAAAACGTGACTGTCAGCCTCAGCATGCGGGTGATTTCAACCCCGAGTTGGACAATTTGTCAAAGAAACTACCGAATGAGAGCCGCTCGCCAAAAATGTTTTGCTATTGAAACCGAAATCGGCCAGAGTATTTTCACCCTGAAATGATGGTTCCAGCGTCCATCTTTGTATTCCTTGCCGATGCGATGGCTGGATTTTCCAATGAACAACTCCATGCCGTCGCCGCCTTCCTCCTGATTCTTCTGCTCGGCGTCGTCATGGGGATCGGTGTCGCCGGTTTTGTCCTGGTAATGTATTCGCTGCGCAAGAGGGGATCGTCGGAAACCAGCAGTCTCTTCGGGTTGGAGGCCCTTGGCCGCGACCGCCGCTCGGCATCGGCATTATTGGGTTTGCCGAATCGCTGGCTGGCGATCCGCAGCGGCAACCCCTATGTCGTCCAGGCCGCCCTTGGCTTGTACAAACCAACTCCCTGCTCGTGGGAAGAAGGGTTGACCGCCGCAACGGACCAGAAGCTGTTCATCTCCCCGCCCGTGAACGGTTGGGTGCTGGTGTTTGGCGCCAGCCTTCCCGATCCGGCGGATGACGTCGATCGCTGCTTCCGGTTTGTGCTCGATGTGAGCCGCAAGCTCGGGCAGGTCCAGTTTTTCAGCTACAATCGCGTCGTCAATTATCATGCCTGGGTGCAAGCCGATCAGGGGCGGATTTTGCGCGCCTATGCGTGGGCGGGCAAAACGTTGTGGAACCAGGGGATCCTTACGCGCGCCGAAGCCGATCTTGGATTGGCTTGTTTCAATTACACGGAATCGCCTTCACGCCACAACTTTTCCCAATCGGACCCGCTGAGCGCGAACACAGAGCGCGTGCCCTTACTTGCCGCGCGCTGGAGCATCGATCCGGCGGCGATCGACACACGCACGCTCAAGCAGTCACACGGCATCACGGGCCGACTTTCGCGGTCGCGCGCACATTGATTGTGCAACGTAGCGCGACACAGACTGGTCACCCTCAACGACGGAGGACGGAATGTCGCTGGAAATGGCTCTGGAGGAGTACCCGAAAGACATCCAGGTAAAGAACCTCACCTGCACGCTGCGGCCGCTCGAACAGACTGACGAGCTGGCCTTTCACGAGTTCTTTCTCGCCGTTCCGAACCAGGAACGAATGTTCATCAAGCATCGCGTTACCGAGCCCGACGTGATTCGCGACTGGTGCCAGAACATCGATCTTGGCCGCAACCTGCCGCTGCTCGGCTGCCTCAACGGCCAGATCATTGGCGACGCGACGCTTCACCAGCAGCTCGGCGGATGGAAACGCCATATCGGACGGGTGAGCGTGCTCATTCACCCGAAGTTTCGCGGCCGCGGGCTTGCGAAAGCGATGGTCAGCGAAGTCATCAGTCTTGCGCGCCAGGTTGGCCTGGAAAAACTCGAAGCCGAATTCATTGGCGACCAGGAAGCGGCGATCAAGGTCTTTGCCCTGCTTGGCTTCACCACGCTGGCGCGGCTTCCCCAATACGTCAAAGACATGCAGGCCGTGACGCACGATTATGTGCTGATGGGCCTCGACCTCAAAACCGACGAGGAATATCAAGGCATGGGCTGAAGCAAACTGCTCGGGTTTTAGCATTGCGAGAACAACCGGGATAACGCCGATCCTTAAAACAGCGACATCAGGAGAAGGGCGGTGTCCTAATTTGAAACCTTGCCCCTTCCCCGGAGTGTGCTTGAGCTTCCCCCGGTGAAATCTGCTCTGGATGCCGTCAGGGTGGCGATTGTCGCAGAAGTGAAAGGGGACAAATGACCAATACCAATATAATTCTGACTTCGACAAAGATATCCGTGCCGATTGAATGGTTTGGCTCCGCAGTTCTGATCGGTGTCGCCATAATCGCTCTTGTGGTTTACCTAGTAGTTCGCAAACGGAAACCAAATTAGGACACCGCCAGGAGAAGCGGTTCCTTGCCTTTCATCCTCGATTTGTGTGCAATAGCCGGGGCTGTATGACCTTTTACGACCGACTGAAATTCAATGCCGACGGGTTGATTCCCGCGATTGTCCAGGAACAGACCACCGGCCGCGTGCTGATGATGGCGTGGATGAATCGCGCTTCCCTCGAAAAGACGGTTGCCACCGGCAAAACTCATTTCTGGAGCCGGTCGCGCCAGACGTTCTGGATGAAAGGCGAGACCAGCGGCCATACGCAAGCAGTCAGGGATATTGCGTTCGATTGCGACGGCGACACGCTGTTGATCAAAGTTGATCAGGTTGGCGCGGCCTGCCATGAAGGCTACAAGTCCTGCTTTTTCCGCTCCGTGGATGGCAGCGATTTCAAAGTTACCGAGCCGCAGCTCGAGAAACCTGAAAAGATTTACGGACCCAAATAGGAATGTACTCGCCGACTATCGAGGAGTTTACCAGGCGCGCGGGGCAGGCAAATCTGATCCCGGTGACGCGGCGCCTTCTCGCCGATTTCGAAACGCCGCTGTCGGCTTACCGAAAAATTCGCGGCGAAGGCGAATCGTTCCTCTTCGAATCGGTCGAAGGCGGCGAACACCTGGGACGCTATTCGTTCGTCGGTTGCAACCCGCGCGTCGTGATCCGGCAGCACAACCAGACCGTTGAAGTGATTGAGAACGGAAAGACTGTCGAGGAGGTCACCGTGCGCGGACCTTTAAAGCCGCCCACGCCCGGTACCGTTCGCGACGGCCTTGAGGTTGTCGAACGCATCCTTAAGCGATACCGCACCTGTCCCGTTCCATCTCTTCCGCGATTCACCGGCGGAGCGGTCGGTTTTATCGGTTACGAATTCATTCACGACGTCGAACCCGTCGTTCCCCGTCCACCGCGGGATGATCTCCACACGCCGACGCTCTATTTCTTTATCGCTGATGAGCTGCTTATTTTCGACCGCGTTTCGCAAACGATTACGGTGCTGGTGAACGCCGTGGTTGATGAAGCGGCCACTCCCGCCGAGGCTTACGAGAATGCCATCAGCGAAATCGAGCGCCTCGTCTCGTTGCTCGAACAACCGAGCGAACATCGCCCCGTGACCGTGCCGCGCGAGGTGCCCAATGTTTTGTTCGAGTCGAATGTGCCACGCGACAAGTTCTTCTCGAATGTGCGGAAGGCCAAGGAATACATCACCGCCGGTGATATCATTCAGGTAGTCGGCTCGCAGCGATTCTCGACCGATGTCAAAGCCAGTCCGCTCGATGTTTATCGCGCGGCTCGCTCGATCAATCCTTCTCCTTACATGTTTCTCCTCGAACTGGATGGCTTTTCGCTGGTCGGCGCGTCGCCTGAAATCCATGTCCGTTGCGAAAATCGCAAAGTGGAAATTCGGCCAATCGCGGGGACGCGTCCACGGGGCAAAACTCCCGAGCAGGACTCGGCGAACGAAAAAGAACTGCTCGATGATCCCAAGGAACGCGCCGAGCACGTCATGCTCGTGGACCTCGCGCGCAACGATCTTGGGCGGGTCTGCGACTTCGGTTCGGTCACTGTCAAAGACCTGATGATCATCGAGCGATACAGCCACGTCATGCACATCGTCTCTCAGGTCGAAGGCCGCCTATCCGAGGACAAAACTCCTTACGACCTGATGCGCGCAACCTTCCCCGCTGGAACATTGAGCGGCGCTCCCAAAGTTCGCGCCATGCAGATCATCTCCGAGCTCGAACAAAACACGCGGGGACCGTATGGCGGGTGCGTCGGGTATTTCTCCTTCAACGGCAACCTGGATTGCTGCATCACGATTCGCACCGCCTTGCTCAAGGACGGCAAGGCTTACGTGCAAGCCGGCGGCGGATGGGTCAACGATTCGACGCCGGACGCCGAATACCAGGAGACCGTCAACAAATCGAAGGCGATGTTGAAGGCGGTAGCGCTGGCAGAGAATTTCGCGACTGCGCAAGCCGAGCCTGTTGCTTGACGCTGGGCGGAGCATCGCGAAGAGTGAGGCGATGGGGACAGCTGGCAAAGCACATGTGGTTGTTTTGGGGGCGGGATTCGGCGGACTGACCTTCGCGAAAAAGTTTCGGCACCCGGACGCGTACGTCACGGTGGTCGATCGTACTAACCACCACTTGTTCCAGCCGCTTCTTTATCAAGTGGCCATGGCCGGTTTGTCGGCGACAGATATCGCGCAGCCGGTGCGCGCGATTCTTCGCGATGTCCCGAATCTTACTGTTCTGCTCGATGAAGCCCAGGACTTCGACCTCGCGCACAGGCGCGTAATCCTGGGCAATAGCATTCTGGAATATGATTACCTGATGCTCGCCCTTGGCGGCGTCACGAGTTATTTCGGGCATCCGGAGTGGGAGGAATTCGCTCCCGGATTGAAAACTCTCGACGACGCCCTCCGCATTCGTCGCGATGTGCTGCTCGCTTTTGAGCGCGCCGAAACCGAACCCGATCCGAAGGTGCGCGAAGCCCTGATGACAATTGTCGTTGTCGGCGGCGGACCAACCGGAGTCGAGTTGGCCGGCGCCTGCGCCGAACTCGCCCGCACTGTCCTGCGCCGGGACTTCGATCATATCGATCCCGCGAAAGCGAAAGTCATCCTCATTGAAGGTTCGCCGGTAGTACTCTCTCACATGCCGCCGGATCTTTCCGAGAGCGCGCAGGAACAATTACAGCGGCTTGGCGTCGAAGTGCGCACGTCGTGCCGCGTGAAGAACATCGCACGCGGCCGCGTGGACCTTGAAAGCGGCGAGACAATTTTTGCGGAGAACATCCTTTGGGCTGCCGGTGTTTCCGCGAGCCCACTCACGCGAAAGCTCGGAGTCGAAGTCGACAGGGCCGGACGCGCGAAGGTTAATCCCGACCTAAGTCTGCCCGGTCATCCAAACGTCTTTGCGATCGGCGACATGGCGCTGGTGATTCAGGACGATGGCAAACCGGTGCCCGGCGTTTCCCCTGCCGCAATGCAAATGGCCAATCATGTCGTTCACATCATCGAAGACGAATTGTCTCTCGGAGCGGGACGCGCTCCCCGGCCAAAATTCAAGTACTGGGACAAAGGCACAATGGCGACCATCGGGCGCTCGGCCGCCGTGGCTTACAGCGGCACGGGTTTATTGCCTGGCTCGCGTGGTTGTTTGTGCACCTTGTGTTCCTGATTGGCCTCCGGAACAAGATCCTGGTGTTCCTCCAGTGGGTGTACTCGTACTTCACCTACTCACGCGGCGCGCGAATCATCATCGGCTGGCCTCCGAAATCTCCTGAACCGCAGGTGTCACGTGCGCCGGCGACAACGACGCAGCCTGCCGCGAAAGTTTAGCGTATCTTGCTGCGAAAACGCGCGGCACATATCGCAAACAGCGCGAGACCCATGCCAGTTAATATGAGGAGGTCGCGCCAAAGATCCGCCAGTGTTGCGCCGCGCAGGATTATCCCGCGCAGCAGTTCAATAAAGTACGTCGTCGGCAGCGCCGCGCCGATCGCATAAAAAATCCATGGCATGGTTTCGCGCGGGAAAATAAATCCGGAAAAGAAAACCGAAGGCATGATGAAAATCATCGACATTTGCAACGCCTGCATCTGGTTCTCCGCGCGCGTCGAAAGCAGCAACCCAAGGCTGAGCAACGCGAACACGTAGACCACCGTCGAGATCGAGAGCAGCGCG
>Ga0193696_1000580_pt1 | contig 12281 bp, 10 predicted proteins | sample L3m1metaG_FD_145074 | JGI IMG/M metagenome (GOLD analysis project Ga0193696, IMG submission 145074) | Soil microbial communities from a riparian zone of the East river system, Colorado, United States - L3m1 | ecosystem: Environmental > Terrestrial > Soil > Riparian zone | place: USA: East River... | reverse complement strand
CCCGTTCATTTTGAGGAATTCGGCTTCGCCGGCCAGTGCCTTTGACCTGCGTTTGAGGACCGGACTTTGCCATTTTTCGACGCCAGCTCCGGACAACCTCGTCAGGCACATTCAGTTCGTCCGCCAGTTCACAGTTCCGCTTCGACCAGTCGAGCAAATACCAGAAAAGGTGTTCCTCCATCAGATTGCCGTACCGGTTTGGCGTGACCCGGTGCAGCCAAATGTACCATTGGCCTTCTTCGCGGCTCAGGATGAGGCCGTTGCGCCGAAACTGCAGACGTGTATGATGCGCGTCGCCGCATTCCGGACAATCGCCGCAACGCATCAGGTCCACTGATTCGGTCGCGATGTTCTCTATGGTCAGGATTTGGGCATCGAAGCGCGCTCCGCAATCGCAAACGACGCGGCGGCATTCCTCCAGTAAATCTATAATCACCGGGCGGCTAAAAGAGGAGCGCACGCGCCGGCAGAGAAAGTGACCCGTGACTTCCGTGACCGGAACCCGGTTCGCCGGAAGCCCCGAAGCAGGATCGATACATTGATACGCAGTCATCGTGCAATATCCTACCCAAAGGAGCCCTCCCATAAAATTAGGGTCCAATGCTGGGGTGAGATGGGCTGTTTGTCTCAGTGGGCTATCTCCTCGAACAACCCACGATTCCGCTTCTGCGACTGATTAGAGCCCGCCGCTAAAACTTGCTCTTTCGGTAAGCCCCCGTGTTGGGGGCACCTGGATTCACTTCGGGACCGAAATAACGCAGGACGACGAGCGACTCGACATCGGATGTGTTCTCGAAGGTCACGCCCTCGTGTGCCGCCGTCTCGGTGCAAAAGACCTCGTCTTCGGTCAACTCGTGGAAGCGAATCAGTTTCGGGCAGTCGAGGGTAAGATTGTTCATTCGTCCGCGACCCTGGACCGTGATGAGCCCGTAAGCCCCGTTGTCTTTGATCGTGCAGCGCGCGCGAGGCTCGACCGTCAACTCTTTGGCCGTGAACAATTGTTCGCCGTCGATGCGGCCGTAAACAATCCAGCGATCGACGTACCCTTCGCTGCGCGTGTCGGCGACAGCCACCGGTTCGAGGTAGTGATTGTCCTTGAATTCGGGATCGACGTTCGCGTCCCAATCGAGTTGCTCCACAATGAAATCGAGGTCTTTGTGTTTGCTCCTGGGCATGTCCTTGACGAGCAGCGACCACGGAACTTCGCGGCCTTCGACGAGCGATTGATACATCCCAAAAACATCCGAACCCCACTGCGGCTCGTAGGTGCAAAGCGATCCGGGCGCGTGGAGGATGCACGGGCCGACGAGCCAGCCAGTGCCGGGTTTGAGCCGGTAGGCTTTGGACAGGTCGAGAATTCCGTTATCGCCTTTGTTCCAGTTTTCGAGGCATCGGCGAACCTGCGCCTTCGTGGTGCCCGGCTCCAGTCCAAAGAACGTATAGGGAAAGTTGTTGCCGACGTTGTTGTGCTGCGGCGGAAAATAATACGACTCCGGCTTTCCCTCCTGGCCCACGAGCTTCGCCTGCTTCTGGGATTGGTGCATGTGGTGCGGAATCGGCCCCATGTTATCGAAGAATTTTGAGTAGACCGGCCAGCGTTTGTATTTGCTCCAGATCTTTTTCCCGATCAGGTCGGCCCCGCATTCTGAAACCGCATCGGCCAGCGTAAACCGCCGATTGCCCACCACCGCGTAACTCAAACCTTCGTCAGGCGTGCGGTTTTCATTCGCGGCCGGCGTCGTCGACGCGAACCATCGCTCGTCGATGCCGCCGCGATTGAGTCCGTAGGCGTAGAGATCGTCCGGATGGAGCTTGAGCCGTTTGCCCGGTTGCAAAAACGAACGCGGCACCCAGCACGGCGCGAGTCGCAGAAGGCCGCCGCTGTCCTCAAGCGCGGCATCGACGATCGAGCGCACGTTTTTGTTGATGGTCTTGAGCTTCTTAACTGAGTTCATGATCCGTTCCTCGTGAAATTATTGTCTGAATGCGGCGTGTTCCCGCTTTCCGCCCGCCTCGATGTAGGCCAGCAGATCAAGAATTTCCTCCCGGGTCAAAATATTCACCAGCCCTTCAGGCATCGGCGAGATTTTGGAGGGCGCGCGTTTGGCTACATCGCGTTTTTTGATTTCGGCGCGCTCGCCCGAAAGTGGATTCGTGACCAGGACCAGACGTTCATCGTTCTCCTCGACGAGCCGGCCGGTAACATCGTCACCGTTCTTTTTGGTCACGGTGATGTTCTGATATTGGTCCGAAATGACCTTCGAGGGTTCAATGATGGTTTCAAGCAAATCACGGCGATTGAAGCGGCTGGCCGCGCCGGTAATGTCCGGCCCAACGGCCCCGCCTTCGGTGCCAAACTTGTGGCAGGCCAAACATTGGGCAACGGCAAAGGCGTCGCGACCGCGCCGGTAGTTGCGCCCATTCGACGCTTCGCCGAGCGCCGGCACGAGATCGGCCATGGTCCATTCCTTAACGAACTTTCGCTCTGCTGTGGGCCGGACCGCGACAGGTTGAGTGCTGATCAATTCAGCCAGATCTGTTTTCTCGGTGTCCGAAAGCGTCGCAATCGCATCGCGCCGAATATTGGCCATGAACTTTGGGAAGCTCGAGCCATCGGTGTATTGGCGGTCGACATCGGCGAACCATTTGACGATTTCGGGCAAATGCTTGTCCTGCGAACGGTCGCGCTTGAACCAGGCAAAATATTTCTCGCGATCTTCTCGCGTCCAGCCGGTCTTGAGCGTGCGCGAATGAAAGATGTAGTGGAGCTGCTCTTCCTGCGTTTCGGCGCGCGAGACCAACTCCATCGTCTTTGGCACGACGCCGGGCGCCTCGAGATAGATGAGCAATTGGGAAAGCTCGCGATTCAGCCACGAATTGGTCGAGGGATAGAGTGGCGCGATTGAATCAGTGACATCCCGGGCCGTGCCTTCGCCAGGCCGCCCCATACGAACAAACGCGAGGCTGCAAATGCGGAGCGCCTCAAGTTTTTCCTGCTCATCCAGGCCATCGGGCCAATACTCGCCGAGCGCTTTGAGCAGGCCGCCGCGGGCTTCTTTGGGACCGACACGCGCGAGCGCCAGCAATGCAGTGAGCGAGCCGAGCTTCGTCTTCTGAGTGAGCGCGTCCCTTTGCCATTGATCGACCGGTTGACTCTCAAGCGCGACGCGCGCCGCATACCGAATCCAGCGGTCCTGGTTATCAAGGTATTGCGAAGCAAGCTGTAATCCGGCGGGATCGCGTTTGCCGTGGAAGGCCTCAAGCCGATGGCGGATACCGCGGGCGGTTTCAGCCGATTTGTCCGGGGGGGGAGTCGCGTTCGCGATATCGGCGTCAACATAACTGACTCGATAGAGTCCCGATTGTGTGCCGCGGCCGCCGGTAGTGAAATACATGGCACCATCGCGGCCAAATTCCATGTCGGTGACATTGAGCGGCTTGCCGACAATGAAAGGTTCAAAACTCGCGGTGTAAGTCGCGCCCCTGGGCGTGAGGTGGACGGCGACAATCCGGCCATAGGACCAATCCATTGCGAAAAATGCTCGTTTGTATTTGGCGGGAAAATTCGCTTTGGTCCCAAATTTCACGCCGGTTGGGGAACCGATTCCAATGTCGACGGCAGGCGGCAAGGTGTCCGGGTAATAGGCCGGATATTTCGCAGTGCCTTCGCGGAAGCCGTAGTCACCTCCTGACACGACATGGTAGATGCGAGTGGCCCGATACCACGGTGTGCCCCAATCCCACTCCATGTCGCTGTCGAACGTGAAGAGTTCGCCGTCGCTGTTGAAATCGAGGTCGTAGGCATTGCGCATCCCCGAAGCGAACAGCTCGCATTCCTTCGCATCCTTATCCATACGCAGCACGAAGCTGCCCGGCGGCTTGTTGCCAACGCCAAAGCCGTTGCCGTCATCCTGCCGCGGAAGCAGGACGTCTTCGGCGTAATTGCGATGCGGTGAATTGGGCGAAATATCCGCAGGCACCTTCACGAAATTGCCGTGAATGTAATAAATTTTATTGTCGGGACCGAGCACGAGGCCGTGCGATCCATGCTCACCGCCCGCCCCCTCGAAGCGCTTGAGAAACTCGACTTTATCGAAGTGATCGTCGCCGTCCGTGTCTCTCATTCGATACAACCCGAGTTTGTCCGGACCGTTGCCACTGATGTAGAGACTGTCGAAGGCGTAAAGCAGGCCCATCGCGCCGCCGACGGGCAGATCGATCTTCTCGAGTTTCTCGATCTGGCCGTTCTTGTTGAGAGTGACCCGAAGCATGTTGCCGGTGCCTTCCTGTGGCGAGATGATCAGCCGGCCTTTGGGATCGACCGCCATGCAGACCCATGAGCCTTCGCCGCGTTCGGCGGAGCGCAGCAACTCCACTTTGAATCCGGGCAGGACAGTCAGTTTGTCGGCCGCCGTTGCGACCGGAGTGGCGAGCACATCGCCCCAGGGCTCGACGCCGAGCTTGCCGCGGCTGACTGCTTTAACCCAATTGTCAGCCTTGAAGGCGGCCGTTTGCCATTCGGCGGCTTCGGACGCGGAAGCCAGCCAGGACGTATCGGTCACAACAGACTCTTTCCTGTTGTCTCTGAGGGTGAATTCGAGCTTCGCGATGACGCCGGCGGAGCCGTTGTTGTTGCGGCCGCGCAATGCGAGGACATTTTGCCCGGACTTGATCTCCTTTGTGACGTCCACGCTAACGGCATTTTTCCAGTTGCGGTTCTCGGCGACTTGCCTGCCGTTTAGAAAGGCGGTGGCGCGATCGTCGCCAGTCACCGTCAACACCGCTTTCGTGAATTGTGGCGCGTTGAAAACTTTTCGGAAATAGCGGAGCTGATCGGATTCAGCCGCGTCCGGTTTGGCCTCCAGCCAAATCCATTCCGGCGTTTGGGCGTGAAGTGCGGTGCAAGTCAGAAAAAAGGCGAAAAACCATCTCAACTTCATATCGGACACATGGGACATAGCAAGTCACGATATGAATGCCGGTGCAGCCGACGCAAGGAGTTTCCGCGCAACGGACTCCGGCCTTTGTTGCAAAGAGGGTCAGTTGTTCGCGAGGGAACGCGAGTGGCCATTCCGGCTCTTCGGGAGGGCCGGAGCGTGAAGCACTTTCGGCAGGCGTGGCTCGCTTTGCGCCTGGGCGAAAAAGTCCATGCCGCCGCGGCGGGCAACGTCCTGGAGATATGGAGTGACGGGCGCGCCCGAGTGCTGCAATAACGCCACCAGGGCGGCGCCGCCCGTGCGATGTTGCAGAGAAGATTCGAGCCAATTCTGCACGCCCGGCGGTAACTCGGCGTCTGTATAGGTGGCGACAATGACTATGTCGGCATCAGCGGTGTCGCGCGCAGCTTCCGCACGAAAGCCCTCGTCGTCTAAAACGTCGAAACGCCAAAGACGCTGTTCGAATTCAAAGTTGTGGCCGAGGCGTTCGGCGAGGCGTTCGTAGATTTCTTCAGCGCGCTTCGCCGTGTCCAGATGGTCGTAAACGATTACCACCTTGACTGATCCGCCATCGAGATTCGTTGCACCGGCGAGAGGGTCTTCGGCTTGCATAGGAGCCCACCGTAGCTGAAAAGGCCCCGCCCGCTATGGGGTCGTTCCCTTCCGTGCAAATGGCCAGTAGGGGAACACCCTATTGTCGTTTAAGTCAACCAGCCCATGCTCGCGAGCATGAGGTTCCCTGCGAGCGGAGTTACAAAGGTCGGCTTTTGTAATAACCAGACCAGCCGGGGGGCTGCAACAAGGAAAGGAAACATCAAGGCAAGCGAAGGAACAACCTATGAAAGTTTTAATCCAAAACCCTCTAACCCTCTCCTACTTCGAAAGCGAACGCAAATGGACGCATGACCCGGAAACAGCGCTCGACTTCAAAGAAAGCCGCAACGCTGTTCGTTATTGCACCGACCATGACTTGCTGGACATGGAGATCGTTTTGAAGTTCCCACAAGACCGTTACGACGTGCATATGCCTGCCTGGGCCGCCGCGCCGACTCACAGCCACAACCAGGCGGCCGTAGAAGCCACCCATCTTGCTGCCTGAGGTTCACGCCAGGGGTAGCCGCACCGTCCCGACACGTCGGGGTTGCCCTCCCCGATCCCGACAGTCGGGATGGTGGCGCCAGTCAGCCTTCCCGACAGATCACGCTGAAATCACCATTCCGCTCCATGCGCGCGGATTTTATCTGTCGAATCGATTCCACTCCGTGCAGCCGGACTCTCTCGAGCAGATCACGTTCGGTCACTGCGTTCTTTCGCATGGCCCGCCATTGAATTTCGCCATTCTCAACCAGCAAATCATCTGCCCCCTTTACCAATTCGCCGAATCGGTGCGACCGAAACGCAATGGCTGCCATGACCCGATGCAGCGCTACCAACACGAACCCGCAGATGATCGTTGGAAAAAATGCCCCCGAGCCATTCACTCCGCGCGCAAGCATCGATGCCAGAATGAAGCCCAGTATCACATCAAACGGCGCTTTCTTGCCCATGAACCGTTTATCCGCCAGCCGCACCATTATCAGCGCCGCAATAAAGATCACGATGCCCCGCAGGCTCACTTGCCCCCATGTCAGGTCCTTCCCTTCGAGCTCAATACCGAGCGCCCAATTGATCCAGTCCCATGCCTGTCTTGCCATGCTCGCAACGTGCGGCCCCGGGGCGATGTGTCAATCGGGTTTCGACCGCACGCCCGCCCGTCAACTCAGTGCGCGTTAAGCCGAAAGCGGTTCGCGCGTGGCGTTGCCGGCGAAGTGGAGCAGTTCGAGGATGTCACTGCGCAGGCGTAGAAATTCCGAACTGTTTCGCTGGCGTGGACGAGGGAGATCGATCGGGATGATGCGTTCAACGCGGCCCGGGCGCGGTGTCATCACGACAATCCGGTCGCTCATGTAGATGGCTTCGTCGATATCATGCGTAACGAGGAGCATCGTCGTGCCGCGCGCTTCCCACAGCCGCAACACTTCGTCCTGCATGCGCATACGCGTGAACGCATCGAGCGCGCCAAGAGGTTCGTCGAGGAGAAGAACTTTGGGATGGTTAATGAGAGCGCGGGCCAAAGCGGCGCGCTGGGCCATCCCGCCGGAAAGATGGTGGGGATACGCTTTAGCAAATGTCTCCAATCCGACGAGGCGCATGAAGAGATCCACTTCCCCACGCTTTTCTTCGAGAACCCCGCGAGCGACGAGACCGGCTTCAATGTTGCCCCGGACGGTCAGCCACGGGAACAGGTTCGGGTCCTGGAAGACCAGGCCGCGTTGAGCGCTCGGCGAGATAATTGCCTCATCACCCACCCATAGCTCACCAGAGTTTGGTGCGTCCAGGCCAGCGGTGAGCCGAAGCAGCGTTGATTTGCCGCAACCGCTCGGTCCAATCAACGAAACAAGTTCCCCCGCCGCAACTGACAGGGAGAGGGTATCAAGAGCATGCGTATGCGCACCGGAGTTGTCGGGCGCGGCGAAAAACTTGTTCACTTCGACAATGCGGAGCGAGGCGCCTTCGGCGACGGTACCAGCACTTACCATTTAATCACTCCTTTCTGCCACACGAGCACGCGATCGCGGACCTTAAAGAGCACGGTCATGATTGTGGAAAAAAAAGCCGCCATGATTATCAGAGCCGCGTAGACTTTCCCGTACTCGGCCCAGCCTTGCGCCCAACTTACATACCAGCCGAGGCCCGATTTAACGCCGACAGTTTCAGCGACAATCAGCGTAAGAAACGAGGTGCCCAGGCCCATAAACAAGCCGATGAAAATGCTCGGCATCGCGGCCGGGATCGCAACACGAAAGATAAGGTACTTCTGTCCCGCGCCGAGCGTCCGCGCGACATCGAGGTAAGACGCGCGCGTGTTGGCAATGCCGGAGACTGTGAGCATCGTGACCGGAAACCAGACGGCCAGTGCGATGAGCCCGACCGCGGAAAACGCGCTGGATGGTGAAAGCACCATTGCCAGCGGCACCCATGCTGTGGCGGGAATCGGCCCAATCACTTTTAATACTGGCATACCCCAGTAGCGCGCATGCCGAAACCACCCGATACAAACCCCTGTGATCAATGCGACGACGACACCGAGCGCGTAGCCGGAACCAAGAAGAAGCAACGAATGCCAGGTGCTGTCGAAAAGGAGTTGGCGATCGTTCCACAAGCTTTGCAGCACTCCAGCGGGGCTCGGAAAGTAGGGCAGGGGAAGCCAGCGGAATCCTGAGGTGATCACTTCCCAGACGCACAACAACAGAACGGTTGCGGCGATAATCGGACACATGTGCGCCATCCAGCGGCGCAAACCGGGCCAGAACGGCTGCACTCCGGCGGCGATTACGGCCGCACCGAGAACACTCGCGAGAAACAAGGTATAGGAGCGGGTCTCTGTTACGGGTTCATTCCTCGCGACGATCAGGTGGACCACGAGCGCGACGATGGTAGCTGCAGGTACTGTCAGCAGAGTTCGCGTGTGCAGGCCGGAAGTAACTGACGAAGAACGCTGCAATGCTCGCGCCGACCTTTGAGCCGGCAGGGGCACATCAACTGTTCCTTTTTCTTGCACCAACGCAGTGCTCATTGTGGTACAGGCAGGAGACAAACGCCGCAAAAAAACTCGGAGGGATTCATCATTGCGTATTGCCGCGCGACCCAACGCGGCGATACCTGGCCGCCGGCGACTTTTTCGACCTCGAGCGATTTCAGCCATTCATCGGAAACTCCTTCCAGGTGAACGAAGGCGCGCTTTGCCAACCCATCGACGTCGGTGGAAGGACTGAGCATCCCGGCTATTTTCATTTCAGCGGATGCCAATCTGACCGCCACTTCGGCGCCCGACACGCTAGGCACATAGCGCAAATGCGAAATTGCGACCGTGTTCATGTCTACGGTCGACGCAAGATACTTTTTCTCGACGGACAGTTTTGCCGCGGCCGCCGGATTCGTCTCGACCCATTTGGCGGCTTTCAGCAGCGCGCGGGTTGCGGCGGCGGTGGCCTTGGGATTGCGCGCGAGGAACTTCCCGTTCACCAGCACCGCGCAGCAATATTCGCTGCTGTATGGAGGGTCCGCGGCCTGATCAGCGATGTTGCGCACCTTGCCCTGCGCGACCAGCAAACTGCCGATGGGTTCCGAGTCAGCGACGGCATCGACTTCTCCCTTGTCCAAAGCGAGGCCGAGTTCCCCTGCGGGAAAAACAAGCCACGTGATTTCCTTGCTCGGGTCGATGCCATTGGCACCGAGAACGCGATTGGCGAAAATGAATGGCGGGGTTCCCATTCCGGGGACACCGATCCGCTTTCCGCGCAAATCCTTGATCGTTCGGATATTTCCCTTTGCAGCCGCTTGCACTCGCAGGCAGCCGCGATGGATGCCACCCGTGAACTTCACGTCGAGGCCCTGTTCGATCGGCTTGAGGAAATACATTACAAGATGATGGGTCACGTCGTATCCGCCGAGGGCGAGCACGTCCTTGTAATTCGCCCACTCGCATTTCACGAGCGAGACGTCGAGTCCCTCCTCTTTAAAAAAGCCCTTCTCGACCGCGGTGAAAATGGGCGCTTCGCATGTCAGCCCAATGTAACCAATGCGGACCTTGTTCGAATTAGCCGCGGAGCCGGAATTCTTCCCGCAACTGGCAAGGAGCAATGCGCTGAGCCCGAAAGCCAAAGCCACTTTATTTGTCATCCTTCCATTCCCCACAACCCTCATTTTACCTGTGAATTCGTTGGAACGGAAATAACGACTCGCTATCAGCGTGATGCCGTGTTGTTATAACCACCCGCGATATGGAACTACGCCATCTTCGTTATTTTCAGGCGGTTGCCGAGGAGTTGAGCTTTTCGCGCGCTGCCAAACGGCTGCACGTCGCCCAACCGGCGTTAAGCCGCGCGATCAAGCAACTGGAACATACTCTCGACACCGATGTCCTCGAACGCTCGCGGCACTACGTGCGTCTCACTCCGGCGGGCGCCGTATTGCTGCGTGAAGTCGGGGGGCTTCTCCAGCAGATAGAAGAGGTGACGCGTCGCGTCCGACGGACCGCCGCAGGAGAGGAAGGGGAACTTCGGCTCGGTTACATCGGTCCGCCGACACAACCGTTTCTCGGCCGCCTGCTTCACGATTATCGCAAGCGTTACCCGCTCGTTTCCATTCACCTCGAAGAGCGGACCCCTGAACGGGTTTGGGAAATGGTCGCTCGAGGGCGCTTATCGGCTGCGCTGACTCGCCCTGTGCTGGCCCATGAGGCGCTCGGTTTGCGCACCATTGTTCTGCGCGAAGAACGGCTCGGTATCGTTGTGCCCGCGGGTCATCCGCTGGCCAAACGGCGCTTTGTGCCGTGGACGACGCTCGCACGGGAGCCGCTCGTGGTCCTCGCTCGCAGGGAAGGGATTGGCCTCCATGACGCCGTCATTGCCGGGTGCCGGCAGGCGGGCGTGACTCCGCGCCTTGCGCACACACCGAGCCTCATAGGCACTGTGATGAGCTACGTCGAAGCAGGTGCTGGTATCGGTGTGGTTACTGAATCCGTTGTCACACCGACACCTGCGCTGCGTTTCGTGCTCCTTAAACCCGTTCTACGCGTCCCGCTGGTATTCGTCTGGCAGGAAGATGGCGATTCCCCGCCGGTACAGCGGTTTCGTGAGTTGCTCCTCGAATGGAAGACTTCCGGAAAACTTTGGCCCGGAACGCCGCTATCATAGCGGATTGCTTACTTCATTCGGTCAAAATTCTTCTGCAGAATCTGCCAGTCCTTTAAGTCTTTGAATTTCTCGCGAACGCTCACGTTGATCTTCTGTTCGTTCGCGTTCTTGGTGGGGCGATTGACCTTGTAGAAGATGCCGAAGTAACCAGGGAATGCGGCGTCCGATAATTTGTACGCGGCCATTTCGTCGGTCACATCATGATCCGCAGGCACGGCGTTGAAGGCCCCGCCTTTTCGTGGGTTCGACGCATCGAAGGCGCCTTCGTAAAACTCGACGCATTCGCTCAAGCATTCGATGACGCTGAAACCGTCATGGTCCATCGCCGCTTCCATCATTTGCAGCACGTGATTCGGATTTGTATGCGTGGTGCGCGCGATGAACGTCGCCCCGGCTGAGACGAGCTGTTTCATCGGGTTGATGGGATGATCCACTGCGCCCCAGATATCGGTCTTGCTCTTGAAACCAAGCGGCGAGGTCGGGGACGTCTGTTTCTTCGTCAGGCCATAGACCCAATTGTCCATGATCACGTATGTCATCTTGATGTTCTTGCGCGCGGTGTGGTTCAGGTGATTGCCGCCAATCGAGAACGCGTCGCCGTCGCCGCCGAAGACGAACACATGGAGGTCCGGCCGGCTCAGCGAAATACCGCTGGCGAAGGGCAGCGCGCGACCGTGAATGTAATGCGCGCCGTGGGCTTGCACGAAATAGGGGAAACGGCTGGAACAACCGATACCCGCAACCGTAGTAATCTTCTCGTGCCACAGTTTTCGTTTCTCGATCAGCTTGAAGTAAAGCGCGAGCACGGAGAAGTCACCGCAACCCGGGCACCACGTCGGGTGATCGGCGGCGAGTTCCTTTTTCGTCAGCCCTTTGCGTTCTTCGGTTGGCAGCGTGGGCGTCGGAACACTCACGATGTTCCCCCCACGGACTGGAATTTCTAATTTGGTGTCGCTCATGGAGAAACTTGATTAAAGCTTGCGCAGCCCTTCGGTGACGTTGGCTTTTGCGCGTTGGAGAATGTCTTTTACTTTCCAGGTAAGGCCATCGGTCTTGTTGATCCCGCGGATTTTCGGATCGCAGTAGCGCGCCCGCAGCAGACCGGCGAGTTGACCGTAGCCGTAGAGACCTTCGTCGTTCATCTCGACAACGAAGACATGATTGAAACCCGCGAAGATATTGTCCAGGCCGGGCGGCAGCGGGCTGATGTGACGGATGTTGATCGAGGAAACGCTGTCACCAGCCGCGCGCGCGCGATCGACGGCTTCCTTGAGCGGACCTTGCGTTGAACCCCAGCCGACGAGGAGGACGTTGCCCTCCGGCGGACCGTAAACTTGCGGCACCGGCAATGTAGCCGCGAGTGTCTGCAACTTCCTCCGGCGCTTCGCGGTCATTTGCATGTGCAGCTTCGGCGAACCGGTGGGATGGCCCAATTCGTCGTGTTCGAGGCCGGTCGCGATCGGATACTTGCCGCTCATGATACGAACGCCGGGAGGCACGTGACGTGTGACGCCGTCTGTCACCGCTAAATCATACGGTTTGTGGTCGGGAATCGGGGAAAGATCCGGTGAAATGTCCTGACAGACTTGCGCGAGATTCGGCTGTT
>Ga0193696_1000579_pt1 | contig 12286 bp, 8 predicted proteins | sample L3m1metaG_FD_145074 | JGI IMG/M metagenome (GOLD analysis project Ga0193696, IMG submission 145074) | Soil microbial communities from a riparian zone of the East river system, Colorado, United States - L3m1 | ecosystem: Environmental > Terrestrial > Soil > Riparian zone | place: USA: East River... | reverse complement strand
TTCTCTATACTAAAATTTATTGCCATGAGAAGTGTAGTCCTATCGGGCCTGTTCATTGTCTCTGCACTTGCAATGAATGCCCAAAAACTTTCTTTAACTCCGCAAGTGGGTTTTGAAAATTCAAGAACTTCTGTTAATTACAACAATCTTGGATCATTTGCTCCGCTTGGAGGGGAGTTTAACCCGCAAGTAAGTTTGCGTCTTGATTATAAATTCAAACAAGGCTTTGGTCCTTATATTGGAGCAAGTACAAGTCGCTCCGGTGTATTATATGGTTTTAATGATATCGAAAATGGAATGAATGAATATGTTGCAACAAAAGCAAACATGCAATTACGAATGGAAGCAGGTTATCAGTTTACAACAAAGCCGATCTTTTTTAATAGCCCAAAACAATCAACGAGCTCATCAAAAACTAAATCATCAGGAAAAGGCTCCTGTGGCAGTTATTTTTATCGAGGCAATTGTTCGAAAAGTTATTCTTCGCGGTCAAGTCATTGCCAAAGTAAGAATACTGCTATGAAAAAAGTTGAAAACAAAAATAAAGGCGGATGGGTTCGTTTGCAGCCAAATATGGGCATAGGATATATTGCAGCTCCAAAAACAGATATTGTTACAAAAACAGGAGGCGGTCAAACCGCTTATGAATATCGTGCCGGCAATTGGAACACAGCTTTTCTTACAGGAATGGGTTTTGAATTTGGGAGGAATAACCAACGCCTACTGAATGTAAGCATCAATTATTTCACAGGCATAGGTAATATGGAGAAACAAACTGTTTCTAACGAATCGGATATAAAAACAAGTTATGCAACACTTGAATCAAAAGCATCAGGATGGAATATGAGGATCGGAATTCCTTTCACACTTGCAGAAAAGAAGTCTGGAAAGCATACATCTACCAACAAAACAAAAAGAACAAGCTGCTGCGATAAAATGAGAACTGAATATAAATATCGCTGCATAATGCAATAATCATTTTGAACTTATAAAAAAGGAGAAGATCAAACTTCTCCTTTTTATTTTAATAATGTGCAATGGGATCAGGAGTACCATCGGGATCATTTTTAGCGAACCCTGAACTTGTTATATTTCTTCCACGTAACAACAACAAGCCCGCAACATGTGGCGCTGCCATTGAAGTACCACTTGCATAGGCATATTTATTATCCATCCATGTCGATAATATGCGAACGCCGGGGGCGGCAAAATCAACTACATCATTTCCATAATTAGAAAATGAAGCAAAGTTGTCAAGGCTATCAACGGCAGATACTGTATAAATATTAGAAGCATTTACTCTTGCCGGCGAATTAAGATTTGCCAGTTTATTTTCATTGCCGGCTGCTATCGCAAAAAAAATTCCTCTTGCCGCGGTATTTTTCACTTGTTGATCAAGAATGTCAGAGCCCGATTCGCCGCCTACACTCATATTAACAACATCACCTTGTTCTGCAGTTGTATTTATATATGCTAATGCCCTAATAATATAAGACAGATTTCCTTCTCCATCTTTATCCAAAACTTTGAGTGCAACAAGCGAAGCACCAGATGCAACACCCAGGACACCGATCGTATTATTTTTTGCGCCAATTATTCCTGCCACATGTGTACCGTGTCCATTCTGATCATCGGCAGATGTTTGTCCTTCAACAAATGAACGGCTTCTTAGTTGATCAACAGTCAGGTCTGGATGATCAAAGTCGATCCCTGAATCAACGATCCAGGCTGTTTTGCCAATTCCGTCACCATAGCCAATGCGTTTAATATTCCAGGTAATTAATCTTGGTTCAACAACAGTAAAACAAGAGCCTAATGAAATTACTCTATCTGGTTCTACTGCTTCAACTGATCCATCATGTCGTAAAGCTTCTGCCTGGTCTCCCGTCATCGTTGCTATAAAACCGCCGGGCTCACCTATAAAAGAAGTTTTTAATGCTGAAACATTAATGGTGTTTCTTTGCAAAACATTTTTACTTAGCTGGTCAAGACTTATACGAGAAGATGTTCTTGAGTTAATGACTGGGCTAAATGCAACGATATACTGATTCGCTTTTATCTCACCACTTCCTGTTGACGCTTTCATGACACATTCATCCTCGCCTGAACTATTGCTGGTTGAATCATTATTTTTTTTACAGGAAATAATGAAAAAAATCATACCAAAAAGAAAAATATATTTCTGCATGCGTGTGATGTTTTTCTTGCTAACGCAATCACATTTACAGATATTGATTTCTGCAAAAGGCTTTAACAAGTCTTTACATCAATGCGAGAATAATGCCGTGAATTGTGAAAAGACTAAGTGACAGACTTTAAACTTTGCTAAAAAATCGTTGTTAATTTTTGTTCACCAAAAACCAGAATGGTTTCAATTGATGGTCGTGATAAACTGCTATAAGTTTAGATCTTTTGGAAGTGATTCGATTACGAAGGACCAGTTCATGAGTTTGACAAAATGCTATTGTTGATTCAGCATACAGAAAAAGATGTTCAAGGCTGATCAATTCCTTTTCAAGAGCCTTCTCACTCATCAGCGCTGTTTTTGATAACAACACCAATTCTCTTTCTCTATTCGGAGTTTTCATTTCAATTACACATTACATTAATAACCGACCATGCCTTTTTTATTCGGGCAGCCACAATCGTTGCCTTTTGCCTTGCTGGTATAATAGTTTTTATTGCAGCTAGCAGCTCCAACAGCTACTAATAATAACACCGCAAATACTATCTTGTTTAATCTTGTCATAAATGAAGTTCTAAATTAAACTATTTTACGGGCAATTTAGTATGCGAATTGATAAATGCTGCCAAAAATTATATGACCTCATTAGCTGGTAAAAAGCTGCTTGTAGCTCCTCTTGACTGGGGATTAGGCCACGCCACACGTTGTGTGCCGGTTATCAGGGATTTATTAAATAATAATTGCGAGGTTTGGCTTGCCGGCGAAGGAGCACAGGAAAAATTACTAAGGGAAGAATTCCCTTCATTGGCCTTTTTACCATTGAAGGGTTATCGAATAAAATATGCAAAAAAAGCTCTTACGGGTAAGATCCTTCTACAGATCCCATCCATCCTTAGATCAGTAAAAGAAGAAAATAAATGGCTAAAAGAACAAGTGAGCAAATTCAGTTTTGAAGCAGTGATCTCCGATAATCGTTTTGGGCTTCACCATGAAAAGATATTTTCTGTTTTTATCACTCATCAGCTATACATCAAAAGTTCTTTGGGAAAATGGAGTGAAAAAATAGTACAACAATGGAATTATAAATTCATTAACCGATTTCATGAATGCTGGGTACCGGATGAAAAAGGAGAGAATAACCTAGCGGGAGAATTGTCGCATCCTGCCAAACTTCCGAAAGTGCCGGTGAAATATATTGGTACCTTATCAAGATTATCTTCTTCCTCCCCTTTAGAGGATGGGACCATTAAAGGTCATTTATTAATTATCCTTTCTGGTCCGGAACCACAACGAACAATTTTAGAAAACAAAGTTGTAGATCAAATTGTAAATTATCCTGCAACAGCAACAATTGTGAGAGGATTGCCCGGAGAAAAAAATATCATTCCATCAACAAATACCATCCATTTTTATAATCATTTTTCATCAGAAGAATTAAACAACGAAGCAATGAAAGCTGAATTTATTATTAGTCGCAGTGGTTATAGCACTGTTATGGATATCGCTGCATTGAGAAAGAAAAGCATTTTGATCCCAACTCCGGGTCAAACAGAACAGGAATATCTTGCAGACCATCTTATGAAAAAGAAATTTTCCTTTTGTGTAAAACAAAACAACTTCTCTTTATTAGAAAATATCCAGGAAGCAAAACGATTTGAGTATCGTTTTTAAACCATCCAAATTGAAACCGGAAACCAAAGCACATATTGCAGTACTTAGTACCAATATTTTCTTTGCTGTCAACTTTAGTTTGGTAAAATATATTTCGCCTGCATTGATCAAGCCCTATGCTATAAATATTTTTCGGGTGGGTATTAGTCTGGTCTTATTTTGGCTGTTATGGACAATGAGTGATGTAAAGCCTCATATAAAGAAAAAACATTGGGGTAGGTTTTTTGTTTGCGGATTAACAGGAATCGCCATCAACCAGATGTTTTTTATTAAGGGACTTACTTATACATCCGCAATTCATGCATCTCTATTGATTTTACTCACACCTATTCTTATTTCCGTGTTTGCTTTTACTGTATTAAAAGAAAAAGTTACGATCATCAAAACAATGGGTTTAACATTGGGAGTAGGAGGAGCCGTGTTATTGATCCTTTCAAAAGAGCAATCATCCACGGCTACCAATTATCTGTTTGGTGATCTGCTCATCATTATTAATGCAATTTCTTATACTGTTTACTTTATAATCGTAAAACCATTGATGGCTGAATATCCGCCTTTGCATGTAGTTAGGTGGGTGTTTACGTTCGGTTTTCTTATGATACTTCCGTTTGGCTGGAATGAATTTATTTCAATACCCTGGGAAAAATTAGAATTGTCACATTATTTGTCAATCCTATTTATCGTTGTGCCCGGAACTTTTCTTGCTTACTTCTTTAATATTTATGGCATACAACACCTTGGGGCTGGAACAACGGGCTCTTACATTTACACACAACCTGTTTTTGCAGCACTGATCGCTGTTATCTTTTTTCATGAACATCTAACAGCTCCTAAATTGCTTGCTGGTATTATGATCTTTCTCGGAGTATTCCTGGTAAGTTTAAAAAGAGGATCATTGAACAAGAGCCTTGGGGTAATCGAAGAATAGAAATTTCTTTTTCGCCTCTTTGAATTTATTCCATTTCCTTGCTTCGATGGATACGGCAAAGATGCCGCATGTTGGAATGTTATCTATTCTTATATCTTCAGTAAGGCTGTTTGCAAATTCTGTAATGCCGGGATTGTGAGAAAAGACAGCCACACAATCAAAGTCATCATTTAGCTTTTCAACAACACTATTAAAAGCTTCATCACTCGCCATGTATAACTCGGTTTTTAAAACCAGATCGTCTTTTTCTTTTTTATATCTCTTTGCAAATACTTCGGCAGTTTTTCTTGCACGTCTTGCGGGGCTTGTAATAAATGCATCGATCTTTATTCCTCTTTCATATAATCTTTCTGCCATTGCAGGAGCATCTTTTTTACCACGTTCATTTAAGGGGCGTTCATAATCGCTTAGCGCTGGATCATCCCAACTGCTTTTTGCATGGCGTATAAGTAAGAGTGTCTTCAATTTTTAAATTTGCTTTCTTAAAATTACAAATATCAAATTCCAAATCCCAAATAAATATTCAAACCTCAAATCGAAAGCTGGAATTTGACCTTTAGAGTTTCTTCTTAAAGTATACTACTAGTATCCACGAACGTTCTTCCCTTCCATGTAGTTCATAAATGCTTTGTTCACTACTTTATTACCGCCTGGTGTAGGATAGTTGCCTGTGAAATACCAATCACCGAGATTGCTTGGGCAAGCAGTATGAAGATTTTCTATTGTTTGGTAAATAACCTGTACAGGAATACCCAGGTTCTTTGGAGTAATTAGTTCAGCGATCTTGTTAGTGATCTCATCAATAGTAAATAACTTATAAATTCTTTTTACCACATTTTCTGTGTGTAATTGATTACTGCGGCTTAATTCTTTGCAATGGTCATATATCTCCTGCAAACAAGCTTCCTTGTTCCTTTCTTTCAATAATACTGCTACTGCCTGGAATGCAACAAACTCTCCCATTTTACTCATATCAATGCCATAACAATCCGGGTAACGAATTTGAGGCGAAGAAGAGACAACAATAATTTTCTTAGGTTCTAATCTTGAAAGCATACGAATGATACTTTCTCTCAATGTTGTACCACGAACGATCGAATCATCGATCACCACCAAGGTATCTACTCCTTTTCTTACAGTACCATAAGTTATATCATAAACGTGTTGCACCATTTCACTGCGGCTTGAATCTTCCGTAATAAAAGTTCGCATTTTCACATCTTTGATCGCAACTTTTTCTATACGGATCCGGCGGCTCACCATTTCCGCCAACTTCTCGGGATCATAATCCCGACCCCAGCTTAAAATTCTTTCTATCTTAACCTTATTCAAAAAATCTTCCATCCCTTTCAGCATCCCATAAAATGCGGTTTCGGCTGTATTAGGTATAAAAGAAAAAATAGTATTCTTCAGATCATGATCGATCGCATTCAATACTTGTTCAGTCAGGTTATACCCCAATTGATTTCGTTCACGATAGATCTTTTCATCACTGCCGCGGGAGAAATAAATTCTTTCAAAGCTGCAAGCTTTTCTTTCTTTCGGCTCTAATATCTGCGCTACTTCAATTACTCCTTTTTCGTCAACTATCAATGCCTGGCCGGGCATTAACTCTTGCACTTCATTTTCCCCAACATTAAAACTTGTACGAATAGCCGCACGTTCTGATGCAGCCACGACTACTTCATCATCTACATAATAATAAGAAGGACGAATGCCATGTGCATCACGAAAAACAAAACCAATTCCATTGCCAGTCATTCCGCCGACATGAAAGCCGCCATCAAGTATTGGTAAAACTTTCTTCAATACTTTTTTAATATCTAATTTTTCCGGAGATGACTCATCTTCACGGCAGAGATATGTGTGCATTAATTCGATCATCGCAGCAAGATCACTGAAACGTGTATTCTCATGTGGTTCTTTTCCTGCCAATGCAAACAACTCATCGGAATTAACGATATTAAAATTTCCTGCTAATGCAAGATTTCGTGCAGGTATCGTATCACGGTTAATAAAAGGATGACAATATTCTAATTTGTTTTTTCCCTGCGTGCCATAACGAAGATGACCTAATAACAATTCACCTAAAAAATTTACATGACCCTTCATTAATCCCGGGTGATTCCTGATACCTGGATGATATTTCTCCAATTCTTCTATTTCCTTACCAACCTGTTGAAAAATATCAGCGATCGCTTGTGACGCATTGCTGCGCATACGATTCATAAAAGGATAACCCGGTTCTACATCCAGCTTAACGGTTGCAATACCGGCGCCATCCTGGCCGCGGTTATGTTGTTTCTCCATCAGCAAGTAAAGCTTATTAAGGCCCCACGTTACTGTGCCATATTTTTGATGGTAATATGAAAAAGGCTTCCGCAGGCGGATGAATGCTAAGCCACATTCGTGTTTGATCGGGTCACTCATTTATCTCTTCAGAAAGGAAGCCGCAAAGGTAGGGCTTGAACGTCAATTAGTCAATTCAGAGAATTAGATAATTATTTGTAATCTTTTTAAAATGGCTTATATTGTTATTACTATAACTACGAAGTTTATCAAGCCTGTGAAAAAGATTTCTCGATCAATCATTGATCTGGCTGATTTACATCATACCAAAAACTGGCCTTTCCGAGTAATTTGAGATCAAACCATTGAACCTTAGTTTGTCATGTGGAAAACAATTATCTTATTAAAATCCTTTAGTGTCTCATTTCTTTTCAGCTTTCAGTCTATTGGCCAAACTTATATTCCCCCAGAGTTTTCCAGTTTAAAACAAAAAGAATTTTCGCTTCCCAAACATTACTCTTTAAAGTTTGATTCTTTATCATTTTCATCACTGACCTATAAAAAAGATCTGTCATTTTCTGTTTATTCAAATCAATATCTCCAAAGTAAAATAGACAGTTTTAAGCCTGGAATAAAAACTCCTTATCAACATTTACTTCGTAATGAATACAGTTCTTTCTGGAAAAAAGCAGGAAGAGGAGAATTACTGATTGGTGGAATCGAGGCAATTGGAATGATTACTTTAATGCTAATGCCAAAAGAAGTAACCAAATGGGAGCCGGGTTGGATAAAGTCTGCGGAAAAGAATCTTGCACGGGCATTTTCAACACTCCCGGTTTGGGATAAAGACGACTGGGTCCTCAATTATATTGGTCATCCTATCGCCGGCTCTTATTACTATAATGCTGTAAGAAGTCAAAATGCCACACGGTTCCAGTCCTTTTTGTTTGCAACAGTTCAGTCTTGCATATGGGAATATATAATTGAAGGAACAGCAGAAAGACCCAGCATCCAGGATCTTTTCGTTACGCCTGTTGTCGGATCCTTATTAGGAGAGCCTATTCATCTTGCAACGATGAGTATGCGTAAAAATGGATTCCGGTTTTTTGAAAAAGTTTTTGTCCTGTTATTTAACCCAATGTTCGTGATCAATAATGGGTTTGGACCTACACACAACCCGCCTCTTAAAAAGAATTTTTAGAATGCTTTCTGCTTTTCACCGATCCACTTAGTAAGATCTGTACAGCTTTTTATTTCATCATCGATCATGATATAATAGGTCGGGACTTTTTCTTTCATCCATTTTTCAAGGGTCATTTGCTTTTTTTCTTCCAGCGCCATCGTTGATATGCGGCTAAAATCATCCTTCATGTTCAGACGATGGGGTTCGCTTCGGCTTTTATAATGTACAATGCGTACGCCTTTTTTTCCATTTTCTTCAAAAACTACCGGTTGAGAATAATCACCGGGTTTAAGTTTATCAAGCATTGCAACAAGATCCTTATCGAGAAGATCGATCGTAACATACGGACCACCATCACGACCTAGGAAATATGGCCCACTGAATTTTGCTTGCTCATCTTCCGTATAACGGGTCGCCGCTGCTGCAAAACTTAAAGTGCCTGCAATAATTTTTGATCTTACGGTATCAGCTTTTGCCATCGCAGCCTTTACTTCGGTATCAGTTACCGGTGTTGTGCGCAATATGTGACGGACCACTGCATCATCACCAATACGCTGTACTAATTGTATAAGATGATAGCCAAATTTCGATTTAATAGGGCCGATCATATCACCTTCATTCTTCAAACGAAAACATGCAGCCAGAAAATTCGGATCCCATGTTTTATCACTGCGATTAACCTGGTATTGACCTCCTCTTTCTTTACTTCCCGGGTCTTCGGAAAAACGTTGTGCCAGTTGCTCAAACGTAGCCAGTTTCATTTCAACCTGTTTTTTATAATTGAGCAATTCATCCATTACAAATTTTTCAAGGTCACGATTACCCTTTGGATAAATAACAATTTGACCAATCTCCAATTCTGATTCAAAAAAGGGAAGACTGTCCTTTGGGAGTTTTTCGTAGAATATTTTTGCTTCATTGGGAGTGATGTGTACATTTTCCACTATTTTTCTTTGCATAGCCTCTGCCAGCTTTTGCTCTCTCACAGTTTCTCTTGCATCTTCTTTTATCTGGTAAATAGATTTGCCGGCAATTTCTTCCAACGCTTCCTGTGTACCATAAGCATTTATGTATTTACGAATACGGTTATCAAGATCTGCCTCTATTTCTTCCTCTGAGATAGGTAAAGAATCTTTTTCTGCCTGTAGCATCAATACTTTTGATATCAATGCCTGCTCCATCAATACACATTGCGCATTATCGGGAACCTGGTTGCCATTCCTGATCGCATCGGAAATGGTATTTTGAATATCAGAATAAAGGATGATCCTGTCTCCGACAATGGCTAGTATTTTATCAGCTACCACTTTTGCTGATTGCCCTTGTGCAGCAAAAGTTGCCGCAATTAGAAAGACCAGGCTGAGTGTAAATATTTTCTTCATAACCAGGATTTGAATCCCAAAAGTAAATTTGATTAACAGAGGAAGTAAGCGGGCCGTGTTTATTAACAAAAGTTTCAAGATGAAGGCCACAAGGAGAATCGCTTTAATCTTGGTCCTTATGCCTTGTACCTTATAAAGTTCTCTTCACTTCTTCTTCCTCAAATGCTTCCACCACATCCCCGACTTTTATGTCATTATAATTTTTTATCATTAATCCACATTCCATGCCTGCCTGTACTTCTTTTACATCATCTTTAAATCTCTTTAAGGATGTTAATTCCGCATAGGATCCTTCACCAGTTGGATAGGTAACGATACCATCCCTGATAAGACGAACTTTAGAATCTCTCTTTATTTTTCCATCACGAACATAACAACCTGCTACGATCACTTTATCAAACTTAAATACTTCTCTTATCTCCACGTTGGCAACGATCTTTTCCTGTATCGTTGGTTCCAACATTCCTTCCATTGCCATCTTTATTTCATCAATTACTTTGTAAATGATGGAATACATCTTTATTTCGATGGCTTCGTTTTCTGCAAGTCTTGCTGCCTGCTGTGAAGGACGAACATTAAAACCAATGATGATCGCATCAGATGCATTGGCAAGTGTTACATCACTTTCGGTGATTTGTCCAACACCTTTATGAATTACCCGTACAACAATTTCCTGTGTACTTAATTTCTGTAAGCTGTCACTTAATGCTTCCACGGAACCATCCACATCACCTTTGATAATTACATTTAGTTCTTTGAAATTACCAAGGGCTAAACGACGACCGATCTCATCAAGTGTAATATGTTTTTTGGTTCGGATACCTTGCTCACGAAGGATCTGTGCACGGCGATAAGCGATTTCTTTTGCTTCCGCTTCATCTTCATAAACTTTGAATTTTTCACCCGCTTGCGGAGCACCGTTCAAACCAAGGATCAATACCGGTGCTGATGGCGGTGCTTCCTCCTTCTTCTTATTTCTTTCATTGAACATTGCTTTCACTCTTCCAAAATGCTGACCACTTACCACTAGATCTCCACCTTTCAAAGTACCATTTTGAACAAGAACAGTTGCTACATACCCACGTCCTTTATCTAATGTTGCTTCGATAATAGTTCCACTTGCTTCACGATCAGGATTTGCTTTTAAGTCAAGCAATTCTGCCTCCAATAATATTTTTTCTAAAAGCTGATCTACATTCAAACCTTTCTTTGCAGAAATTTCCTGGCTCTGAAATTTACCACCCCATGCTTCTACGAGTAAGTTCATTTGTGAAAGCTGCTCATAAATTTTCTGAGGGTTTGAGCCATCTCTATCAATTTTATTTATGGCAAAGATCATTGGCACACCGGCTGCCTGCGCATGGCTGATCGCTTCTTTTGTTTGCGGCATCACTGCATCATCAGCTGCAATTACGATCACAGCAATATCAGTAACCTTGGCGCCACGGGCACGCATCGCAGTAAATGCTTCGTGACCGGGTGTATCAAGAAAAGTAATTTCTTTTCCATTAGGAAGTTCTACCTGGTAAGCGCCGATGTGTTGTGTAATACCACCCGCTTCACCGGCTACCACATTCGCTCTTCTAATGTAATCCAACAAAGAAGTTTTACCATGGTCAACGTGACCCATGATAGTAACAATTGGCGAACGGGATTGTAATTCATCATCCTCATCATCTTCTTCACCTATGTCCTCCATCTCCATTTGCTTTTCCATATCAATGAACTCAACATCAAATCCGAATTCACTTGCCACGAGTTCTATTACTTCAGCATCGAGTCTTTGATTGATTGAAACCATGATGCCGAGGCCCATACACTTACTGATAACATCAGTAAAATTCACGTCCATCAGGTTAGCCAGTTCACTTACACTTATGAATTCAGTTAACTGCAGCTTATTGCCATCATCACTATCCCCCGCAGCTTCAGCCGCCTCTTCACGTTTGGCTTTGCGATATTTTGCTTTTAAACTTTTACCTCTCCCACCAGCACCGGCAAGCTTAGCTTGTGTTTCCCGAATTTTTTCCTGTATTTCTTTTTCGTCAATTACTTTGTCTTCCCGAGGTCTTATATCTCTTCGACCACCGCCAGCACCTTGTCCGGGGCCGCTACGACCTGGTCCGCCACTTGGTCCACCGCCGCCTGGTCCGCCACGACCAGGTCCGCCGCCTGGTCCACCACGACGATCATCTCTTTTGAATCTATCTTCTCTTCTATCTTTATCTTTTATCGCATCTTCTCTTTTCACTTCCTTCTTCGCGATCGGGATACGTTTGCGTTTATGCTTCTCATCATGTTTCGGACGAGTATCGTTTTCAACTGGCAGATCAATTTTTCCAAGGATCTTTGGTCCTTCTAATTTGTCTGCCTTTATATTTTCGATAACCGGTGGTGCTTCTTCTACTTTCTCCTCAGGAACAATTATTTCTTGTTTTACTTCCTCAATCGGCTGCTCTATTGTTTCTTCTTTCTTGCTTTTCTTTTTCGCTGGTTTCTTTTCTTCTTTCTCTTCTGCTTTTTCTTCTACCTTTCCTTCTTTTTTCTTTGCTTCCTTTTTAGGTCTTGTTGAAGAATCAATTGTTGAAAGATCAATTTTATCGATCACCCTGGGATGTTCCAGCTCAGGTATTTCTGCTTTTACATGT
>Ga0193696_1000578_pt1 | contig 12291 bp, 9 predicted proteins | sample L3m1metaG_FD_145074 | JGI IMG/M metagenome (GOLD analysis project Ga0193696, IMG submission 145074) | Soil microbial communities from a riparian zone of the East river system, Colorado, United States - L3m1 | ecosystem: Environmental > Terrestrial > Soil > Riparian zone | place: USA: East River... | reverse complement strand
CTGGTGCATCGCCGGTCTCTTCGCCATCGCCATCGTGCATTCGGGAAATCCGAAGCTCGATGACCTGCGCATCTTTCGCGCGACGCGTCTCACCCTTCCGCCCGCGCTGCCCGGCGTCGCGCTCACTGCGCTGGCGATGACGTTCGGCCTCGCGCGCCTTGCCGACGCGCACGTGACGGCGTGGGCCGAGGGGTTGCAGTCGGAGCGCACCGAGGACTTCGTGCGCATCCTCAATCGTCTCGGCGGCGGGATGAATCCGGGGCTGGTCGTTTTCTTTTTTCTCCTGGCGGGACTCGCGTATCGCCATCGCAGCTGGATTGGTTACGCCATCGCGATGGCGCTGTCGGGCCTCGGCGCCGGACTCCTCGCGCAGGCGGTGAAGCTGCTGACGCAGCGCGGTCGCCCGGAGCTCTGGCTCGGACCGTTCCAACATGCGCGGTCGTCGGCGAGCTCGTTTCCCAGCGGACACACCGTCGGCGCGTTCGCGCTCGCCGGCGTGCTGCTGTTCGGATCGCGCTCATGGCCGTTGCGCGTCGCCGCCATCGCGCTCGCCGCGGCCATCGGCATCTCCCGCATCTTCGCCTTCCGGCACTGGGCATCGGACGTCTTCGCATCCGCCGCCGCCGGCCTGCTCGTTTCCTGGATCGTGACAGCCGGCGTGACCCGGGTCACAAGAGCGGACGAGCCCGCCGACTAGTATTCGCCCCCGTCATGTCCGCAAAACGCCTGTCGCTGATCAACTACGACCTGCTCCGCGAGCTCTGCGAAAGCTGCCGCCGCGAGCACTTCCACTTCGTCCCCATCGGCGCCGTCCCCGCCCCCTGCCGCTGCCGCCACTGCGGCGCGGAGGGGAAGCTCGCCGATATGAGCGACACCGCGGTGTGGCGGCTCGTCACTCAGCCGAATGGTGAGATGACGGTGGTGCCGATGATCGCGAAAAGCGCGTAGGCGTCGCGCGGTATCTCGGCCGCCGCCGGGTCCCCGCGTGCCCTCGCACCCGCGAACCTAGCTCTCCATCTCCGCAAAACTCACACTCACCAGTCGCGAGCATCCCGCCTCTTCCATCGTCACGCCGTACAACACGTCCGCCGCTTCCATCGTCCGCCGGGAGTGCGTGATCACGATGAACTGCGTGTCGCGCGACATGTCGCGCACCAGGCGCACGAAGCGCTCGTTGTTCACTTCGTCGAGCGGCGCGTCGACCTCGTCGAGGATGCAGAACGGCGACGGTTTGTAGCGGAAGATCGCGAACAGGAGCGCGAGCGCGGTGAGGGCACGCTCGCCGCCGGAGAGCAACGCGATCGACTGGTTCTTCTTGCCGGGCGGCTGGGCGACGAGCTCGATGCCTGACTCCAGCACGTCTTCTTCATCGAGCAGTTGCATCTTCGCGGTGCCGCCACCGAAGAGGTTCGTGAAGATCTCGCCGAAGCTGGTGTTGACCGCGTTGAACGCCTCGCGGAACAGCTCGCGCGAGGTGAGGTTGATCTTGCGGATCGTCTGGCGCAGCGATTCGATCGCCTGCACGAGATCGTCGCGCTGCGTGCGGAGGAACGACTCGCGTCCTTCGAGCTCCTGATGTTCGTCGATGGCCAGCACGTTGACCGGGCCGATCTTCTCGATCGAATCGGCCAGCTTGTTGACTTCCGTCTCCAGCTCCGCGCGCGCCTCGTCCGACGCGGGCGGCTCGACGTCGGCGAGCGCGTCGATGCCGGCGTGAAGGTCGAGGGAGATCTGCTCGCGGAGAAGGTCGAACGCCGACTTCGCGTGATCGAGCCGGCGCTGCGACTCGAACAGCGTGTCCTTCGCCGTGTTCCACTGCTCGCGCGAGTTCACGGCGCGCGACGAGAGCTCGTTGACGCGCACCTCGAGGTCCGCCACTTCCGCCTCGAGCGCCACGCGCATCTCGGAGAGCTCGTGCAGCTTCGTCAGCGATTCATCGAGCTGACCGCGCGCGTTCTCGGCCGCGGCCGAGGTGTCGGTCTGCTTGTGGGTGAGGGTCTCGATCTCCTGATGCAGCTGCGTGGCGCGTGAGCCGAGGGAGACGACGATGCGCGAGAGGTTCTCGTGCTCGCGTCCGATGGCGTTCACATTGCCCGACGCCGCTTCGAGATCGACGCGCGACTTCGAGGCGACTTCCGTCACTTCCTCGAACGCCGATCGCGCCACGACCAGCTGCTCCTCGAAGCCGCGGATCTGCGCCTGCGTTTCGGTCTCGCTCTGTTCGAGCCGCTGCAGCTCCTCGAGCGCCGCGCTCTTGCGCGACAGCAGCCCGTCCTTCTCCTCGGCGTACAGCATCTGCTCTTCCGAGGCGACGGCGAGATCCTTTTCGAGACGCTGCAATTCGGAGGCGGCGCGATCGCGCTGATTCTTCAGATCGCGCAGCTCCTGATCCGCCGTCCGCGCACGCTCATCCGCAAGGATGCGCGCGTCGTCGGCGCTGCGAAGCTCTTCTTCCAGTGATTGCAATTCGGCGGCGATGCCGCTGGCGCGCGTCTCTTCCGCGCCGACCAGCGCCTCGAGGTCCGACAGCTCGCGCTTCAGCGAGAAGACGCCCGGCGTCGCGCCTTCGGTCTTGCCACCGATGACCAGAGGACCACGGACGATGTCGCCTTCCAGCGTGACGAACGTCGCGTTCGGGCGCTCCTTCGCGCGATCGATCGCCTCGCGCAAATTGCCGACGATGTACGCCTCGGGGATCGCATGCCTGACCGCGTCGGCCACCGCGCCGTCGCCGACGACCGAGTAAGCCGCGTTGCCGCGACGCGACCCTTCGCCTGTCGGCACGAAGTCGGTGGTGATGAACGCGCCGCGTCCCGCTCCGCGCTCGCGCAGGCGGCGAATTGCTTCGATCGCCGTCTCCGCAGTCTCGACCACGACCGCCTTGGACACCTCGCGCAGCAGCGTGTCGAGCGCCGATTCGAATCCTTCCGCGGCGCGCACTGCCTCGGCGGCCGCGGTGGCGTTCGGGATCAGCTCCAGCACCGCCGCGTGCACCGCTTCGTCCTGTGATTCGAGCGAGGTGAGCAGGGTGCGCAGTGAATCGATCTTGTACGTTGTCTGCGACACGCGGTCGCGCGTCGACGCGAGCGATTCGCGCAACGCGTCGCGGCGCGACGCCAACTCATCGCGGCGAGCCACCGCATCGCGCGCCGTCTGCTGCGCTTCGATCAACGCCTGCTCGGCGTCGACGGTGCGCTGCTGCCATTCGTTCATCACGGAGCGCGCGCCGTCGCGGCTCTCGAGCGCGCGGCGCGCGGTCTCGTCGAGCTTCGACAGATAGAACTCGCACTTCTCGACGGCGATCTCGATCTGATGCACCTGGTTGCGGGCCTCGGAGATGCGCGCGATGGTGCGCATCAGCGACTCGCGCGAATCGGCGAGCGACTTCTCGAAGCGGCGCACTTCGTCCGACTTCTCCTGCCGGTCGCGCTCGAGCTGATCGGCGATCTCGCGGATGCGATTGCGCTCCTCGCGCGCCGCGTCGAGCTGCTGCGACTTCTCTTCGAGCAGCGCCTGCTGCTCCGTCGCCTCGGCTTCGAGCGATGCGATCTGCGAGCGCGCGTTGTCGATGCGCTGCACCAGATCGCCCACGTTCGTTTCGGATTGCTGCAGGAACGAGCGGAGGCGCTCGACGTCAGCGGAAAGCCCGGCGATCTCTTCGCGGACTGCCGAGGCGCGCGTCGCGCGACCGGCGTGATTCGTCCGCGTTTCGGCCAGCTCCGCCTCGTCCGTCGAGAGCTGCGCCGCGAGCTCCGCCTCGCGCGACTGCGAGTCGGCGACCGCGGCCTCGGATGCCGCCTGCTCGTCCTGCGCGAAGAGGATGCGTCCCTTGTAGAGCGCGCGCTTCGCGGTGGAAAGCTGTTCGCTCAGTTCTTTGTGCCGGCGCGCTTTGCCCGCCTGACGCTTGAGTGAATTCAGATTGCGTGTGACCTCGGAGAGCGTGTCGTCGATACGCAGCAGGTTCGCCTGCGTCTCTTCGAGCTTCAGCTCCGCGGCGCGGCGCTTCGTTTTGTATTTCGTGATGCCGGCCGCTTCTTCGATCAGGCGGCGGCGGTCCTGCGGCTTGTTGGAAAGGATCAGGTCGATCTTCCCCTGTTCCATCACCGAGTAGTTGCGGATGCCGAGGCCGGTATCCATCAGGATGTCGGAGATGTCCTTCATCCGGACGCGCTTGCCGTTGAGGCGGAACTCCGACTCGCCGGTGCGGAAGACGCGGCGGTGGATGACGATGCGGCCGTCGTCGGCCATCGGATGGCTGCTGTCGCCGTTCGCCGTGCCGAGGGTGAGCGTGACTTCGCCCATGGAGAGCGCGCGGCGGCGTGACGAGCCCTGGAAGATGACGTCGTCCATCGTCTCGCCGCGGATGTGCGAGGCGCGGTTTTCGCCTAAGACCCAGATGATGGCGTCGCAGATGTTCGATTTGCCGCAGCCGTTCGGGCCGACGACCGCGGTCATCGCGGCGGGGAAGTCGAGCTTGGCGGGGTCGTAGAACGATTTGAAGCCGTTGATTTCGAGCTTTTCGAGTCGAAACATGTACCTGACCGATTCAGTAGTAAACGCCGGATACTAGCAGCTTTTGCGAGGGTGCCCGCAGGTGTTTCTGGTCAGCGTAAACCATTGATGGGCAAGGGAAATTCGCGATTGACATCGACGCGGCGCAGCGGTTCTAGTGCACCGGCGGCGCCACGACGTCGAAGTCGCGGGCGGCGAGAACGCGACCGTCGGACAGGATCTCGATGCGCCATTTGCCGGGCTGAAGCTCCCACGGAAAATCGAACGCAAAGACCGCGGCGGTGCTCTCGCCGAGCTTCACGATTACGTCACTCTGCGAGATGTCGGACGATCTCCCGCTGACGGCGTTGACGATGCGCGGGTGATGGATGCGCATCATGAGGTGAGTCGGACCGCTGTCGTTCCCGTGGTGCGCAACGTAGGTGAACCCGAATGCCGTATCGAGTTGGGCGAGGACAGTTGATGTTTCGTGCACGATCTTTATTTCGCGCTGACCCTTGACTCGCACTGCAAGAGTGCCTGCGGAGACATCGAGGTTGCGCGGCACGCTGTCAATAGGGGCTACGCCGCTCTGCAGGACGGTGATGGTGATCTGCGCGCGTGGCGTGGAGGCACATGCCGCGAGCACGATCGCAAGAACGGCGACTCGCTTCACGAGCGCATCGTACACTCCACTTCGCGTGCTCCTCGACGACTTCCTCCGCCGCGAGATCGACCTCGGCAGTTTCCCGGGCGCCGCCTACGCGATCGGTTCATACGACGCGATCGAGTACGAGAACGCGCTCGGTCACGCCGTCGCGGTTCCGCTGCGTATCCCGGCGACGCTCGACACGCTCTACGACTGCGCGTCGATTACGAAGCCGCTGATCACCGCGCAGCTCGTCCTTCGCCTCGGGCTGCTCGAGGAAACGTTCCACGGCTTTCCGGTGCGGCGGCTGCTCACGCACACGTCGGGACTGCGCGCGTGGATGCCGCTCTACGCGTACGACGATCCGCTGCGCGCGATCCTGGACGAAGGTCCGGAGTACGAGCCGGGGACGCGCGTCGTGTACTCCGACCTCAACTTCATCCTTCTCTGGATGATGCTCGGCCGCGAGAAGTACGTGGAGCTCGCGCACGAGCAGATCGGCCTCGGCGACGATGCGATGTTCCGTCCGCCGGCGCTGCTCCGTCCGCGCATCGCGGCGACGGAGTGGGGCCAGCGCTTCGAGGCGAAGCTCGCATCGCGCTACGACCTCCCCGGCGCGCGGCAGGGATTGATCTGGGGCGAGACGCACGACGGCAACGCGCATCACCTCGGCGGCGGCACATCCGGCAACGCGGGACTCTTCGCCACCGCGCGCGGAGTGTTCCGCATCGCGAGCGCATTCGTCCGCAGCGAATGGGGCGAGCTCGCCGCGCGCAACTACACCGAGGGCCTCAACGAGAACCGCGGCCTCGGCTGGCTGATCGGAGTGAACGGATACGGCCACACCGGCTTCACCGGCACATCGGTCGAGATCGATCCCGAGCGGAGGCGGATCTTCGTCCTGCTCACGAATCGCGTCCATCCGTGCGCGGCGCCGATCGGGATGAAACGCATTCGCGCAGAGTTCAGGTTGGGGTCGGATCTGGAAACTCAACTTAACGACGGTTAAGTTGAGTTTCCAGATCCGACCCCAACTTGCGCGGGAGGACGAAGGTGAAGTCGCTGCCGCGGCCGGGCTCGCTCTGGACGCTGATCGTGCCGCCGTGGAGTTGCAGGTATTTCTTCACCAGGGTCAGTCCGAGGCCGGTGCCCTGGGGGCGTTTGGTGGAGCCCTGCACCTGGCGGAACTCCTCGAAGATCATCTCGTGATCCTTCGGGTCGATGCCGATGCCTTCGTCGGTCACCGACACCTGGATCGCGTCGCGGCGGATCGGCGACTCGTCGCTGGTGAGCGAGCGGGCGGCGATGCGGATGTTGGCGGCGTCGGGGGAGAACTTCACCGCGTTCGAGATCAGGTTGTAGAGGATCTGCTTCAGCTTGATCGGATCGGCTTCCACCACCGACACGTCGTCGTGGATGTCGACGACGAGCTGAATCTTTCGCGGCAGCGTGACGCCGCGCAGCACGCGGCAGATGCCTTCGATCATCTCCGGGACGCTCACGTCCTCCGCTTCCAGCGTCATCTTGCCGGCCTCGATCTTCGAGAGGTCGAGGATGTCGTTGATGATGCCGAGGAGGTATTCGCCGGAGCTGTTGATGTTGCGCAGAAAGCGCTGCTGCCGTTCGCTCATCTTGTCGCCGACCGACGAGTCGAGCACGGACGAGAATCCGATGATCGCGTTGAGCGGCGTGCGCAGCTCGTGGCTCATCGTCGCCAGGAACGCGCTCTTCGCCTGATTCGCCGCGTCGGCCGCTTCTTTCGCGTGCTGTGCCGCGGTGTAGAGGCGCGCGTTCTCGATGGCGATCGCGGCCTGGCGTCCGAACGCGGTGGCGATGCCGAGGTGGCGTTCGTCGTACGCGTGCTGTTTCGTGCTGTCCAGCGTCAGCGCGCCGATGATCCGGTCGCGCACGACGAGCGGAATGCCGATGTTGGAGCGCACGGCATCGAGATCGTGTGTGTCACCCGGCCACGATGAATCGCCGATGACGACGTTGTAGACGAACGGCGCCGGGTTCGTCGCCAGGCGCCGGTTGTACTCGTGCGACCCCAGCTCGCGCACGCGGCCGATCTCCGCGTCGGGCAATCCGCGCACGGCGATGACACGCATCGAATCGCCTTCCACGAGCTGCACGCTGGCGCTGTCGTAATCGATCACGCTGCTGATGCCGTCGAGAATCGCCGGCAGGACGACCGCCAGCTCGAGACTTTCGTTGAGCACCTGCGCGCTTGCCTGCAGCCGTTCCGCGAGCTCGCGCGATTGCGATTCTTCTTCGAACAGGCGCGCGTTCTCGATCGCATTCGCTACCTGTCCGGCGATCGTTTCGAGCAGCCGCAGATCGATCGGATCCTCACGGCTCGTATCGACGCTGATCGAGCCGATCGTCTCGCCGCGCACGATCAGCGCGGCCTGCATCGGCGAGTCGCTGCTCTCGGGCAGCAGCGTGACTCTGCAGTCCTTCGCGCCGAGAAGCTGCGTCACCTCGCGCGACACGGCGTCGAGCGCATGGTTGATGTCGATGACGTTGGTCAGCGCGACGGTGATGCGATTGAGCGCCGCGAGGTTGTAGTTGGCGTAGCGAAGCTCCTGCTCCGCGCGCTTCACATCGGAGACGTCGAGCATCACGCCGTGCGTCTCGTGCGGCTTGCCGCCGTCGGTGATCGTGCGCGACTGGTTCTGAAACCAGAGGATGCGGCCGTCGCGCGCGATGAGGCGGTGCGCGATGTTGATGTCATCGCCCGTCTCGTCCTTGATCCTGAGCAACTGCTTGGTCGCTTCGCGATCCTCGGGGTGGATGACTTTCCACCAGAGGTCCTGATCGGCGATCCACTCGTCGGACGTGTAGCCGAGGAGCGTCTCGACCTGCGGGCTGATGTAGAGCGTCTTCTGCTCGGGGATGGAGTAGCGATAGATGATCGTCGCCGGGAGTTGCTCGACGAGCGTGCGGTATTCGACCTGCGCGGCGTGCAGTCGTTTTTCCACTGCCGAGCGCTGCGTGAGCTCGTCATTCGCGGCGGCGTAGAGACGCGCGTTCTGCAACGCGATCGCCGCCTGGGCCGCGAAGGCGAGTGCCACGCGTGCGTGTTCCGGCGTGTAGAAGTCGGGCTCGCGCTTGTCGAGCGTGAGGATGCCGACGACGTCGTCGCCGAGGAGCAGCGGGACGCCCATCCACCCGCGGATGTGCGTTGCGGTCGGCGCGTCCTTGAACGCGCTGAACGACGCGACGTCGCCGAGGATCAGCGCCTCGCGGCGCGTGACGATCAGGCCATTGGGGATGTCCGCGTTGTTCAGATCGAACGACAGGTCGACGATCGGGCTCGGCTCGGGGAAGCCGACGCCGGCGACGATCACCGCGCGATCGCCGCGCAACTCCTGCACCGTCGCGCTGTCGTACGGCACGACCCGCTGCAGTTGTTGAAGGATGGTCTGCAAAACGTGCGGCAGCTCGAGCGATGAGGTGACGGCCTTCGCCGCTTCGAGCAGGCGCTCGGCGTGATTGCGCGTCTCGTGTTCCGCCTCGAACAGCTCCGCGTTGCGGATGGCGATGGAGACGACGGCGGCGAAACGCTCGAGCGTTTCGACGTCGCCCGCGTTGAACGGCGGACGATCCTCCGTTGCCGCGACTCCGAGGACGCCGAGGAACCGTTCTTCGAGCCGCAGCGGGACTTCAGCGACGGCGCGATATCCGAACAGGCCGGTGAGGACCTGGCCGTCCCATCCGCGGAGATCGTTGATGACGATCGGCGCGTTCGATTCCCACACGCGGCCCGCGATGCCCTGGCCGCGTCCGATGCGGATGCCTACGGTCGGCTGCAGGCCGCCGGTGGTGTGGCAGATGACGATGACGCTGCCGCCGGCGTCGAGGAGGCCGATGAAGCCGTACGAGGTCTCGAGGAGCTCGGTGGCGCGGTCGACGATGCGTTGCAGCAGCTCGGCGGAGTCGAGGCTCTGCATGAGCGCCGCCGTCATCTCGTGGAGCACGGTCAGCGCACGATTCTCGCGGCGGAGCTCATCGATGTCGGTCACGGGAAGTAACCCATCTTAAACCTCCCTCGCCCCGCTTGCGGGGAGAGGGTGGCCGGAGGCCGGGTGAGGGGTCGTGCCTGCCGCGATGAAGCGCCCCTCATCCGCCTGCGGCACCTTCTCCCCCGCGTGCGGGGGAGAAGGACGGTGGATGTCGCGCCCACTCCGCCGCCTGTTTCCGTAATGCCGTCGACTTCACGATGTCGCCGCTGGCCTCGGCCAGCGCGGCGTACATCGTCAGCGTCTCGACGAGCTGCGGGTCGGGATCGGTGTAGTCGTCGCGGAAGCGTGTCTCGAGGAGCACGAGGTTGTCCTCGTACAGGCGCAGCGCGGCATCGCGGTCGCCTTTGCGCAGCAGGATGTAGGCGAGACCGAGGGCCTGGAACTCCTGGATTTGCGGATGATTGGCGATCATCCACTCCATCAGCCGCTGCGCTTCATCGAGATCGCGCCCGAGGTGCGCCAGGCAGAGCGCGATCCCTTCCTTCGCGGCGGGATCGTCGGTGCGGCGATACATCGCGATCGCTTCCTCGTATTTGCCGGCGAGCTTGAGCGACTCCGCCTGATTCAATGGATGCATCGCGCTGACCGGTTTCTGCGCGCGCATGTACGCCACCAGCCATCCGATCACGATGAGGGAGGTGACGAGTACGGCGAGACCGATCATCGTGGAGGTGGTTGAGGAGGAGGGGTTGCGGGTGGCGCCGGTGCCGGTTGTCCCGGCGCGATCGCACCCGGCTCCGCGAGGTACGTGCGCATCGTCTCCGGACGTCCATCGAACTGGAACTGCATCTCGGGCATTTTCTTCGGCGTCTCGCGCGGCTCGTTCGCCATGTCGGCGATCTCGCTGAGCGACACGGCGGGGCTCGCGGTGGTCTGCGTGCTGTTGCGCGCGGTCACGAACTGATGCAGCGCGGCGAGGATGACGAGCGCCAGGAAGCTGCTGATGGCGATGACGATCCCCTGCCGCTGCCGCGCGTATTCGAGCACGCTCTCGGTGGTGCTGATCTGGCGCGGATGGAAGACCTCTTCGAGGATCGCCTGCGTGTCGACGCGCTCGCCCGTGACCGGATTCGCGCCGCAGTACGGACAGAGTTTCGCCGCTGCATCGATCTTGCGCTGGCATGCCGCGCAGACGGCCTTACTCATTCGCATGGAATGATACCGCCGTCGAAAATGGCGCCGAGACCGGCACGCCGTTCTCCGTCGCCGGACGGAATCTCCACGAATGAATCGCCGCGATGAGCTTCGCGGTCTGTCCCGGCAACACGCCGTCGATGCCGACCGAATGGACGCGGCCGTCGGCGCCGATGAGCAGCGTGAGGTGGATCGTCGTTTCGCGATCGACGTGAATCTCCGGGAAGGGGATGTATTCGGCGCGCGGCGGCGTACGGACCGAGATGCGCTGCTGCGTCGGCGCCTCCTGTTGGTCCGCTGGCTGGGGCTGCGGACGCGGACGCGGTTTCGTGTAGACCGGCGCGGTGAGGAGTCGCGGATCCATCAAGGCGCTCTGCTTCTCTGCTTTGGCGCGCGCGGCGAGCTGCTGGTATTCGGCGGATGACACGGCGGTGGCGTCGCTGCGTTGATACGCGTCGGGGATGCCGCTGGTCGATGCCGGCGCGGGAGCGCTGGTGATCGGCTGCTCGATGATCGGCTGATTGATGCCGACCGGTTCGAGCGCGACGTTGGCCTGTGGTCCGCCGAGGTTCACTTTCTGCGGACCCGGACCCGCGGTCTGCGAGACGAGCGAGCCGCCGGTTTTCGCCGCGGTGTCTTCTGGATTGCCGCCATGGATCAGCGATCCGAGGGAGAAGGCGGTGATGAGGAGGACGAAGCCTCCGACGGCGCCGATGATCATGCGGCGCTTCTTGTGTTCCTCGGGGGGAACGTAATCGACCGGCGGCGCAGCCTGCGCCACGACGGGTGGCGGCGTTTCGGCCTGATCCCAGTTGCAGAACGGGCAAAGTTTGGCGACGGCGTCGATGGCCCGTTCGCAGCGGACACAGCGTTTCTGGTCAGTCATGTTGCACCGCGGTCGATTTGTGCAACCGCAGTGCCGTGTCATCCCACCAGACGACGCCCTCTCGCGTCAGGGCAAATGCATGTGGCCCAACCGATTGCGCAATCGGCTTCCCGGAACGGTAGATCGTGCCGGTGGACGAGTCGTACGCGATCCAGGACGATCCGCGCGCGAGCACGCGGTCGACGCCGGACGGAAACGGTGACGTGCGATTGCGATTCAGTCCCAGTCCGATGAGTCCGCGGAGGAATCCGCGCGCGACCGCCTGGCTGAATGTCTGCGCCCCTTCGATCATCCAGACGCGCTTCGCCGAGGGATCGGCGATGGCGAGCGTGCGCGCGACGATGGCGATGCTGATCGGCACGGCCCCGACCTTCTGCTCGCCGTACGGCTTCATCTTCGCGAGATCGACGATGACGAGCTTTCCGGCGCGCGGGTAGGTGAGGTAGGCGAAGCTCGCGCCGAGCTGCATGTCGGATGCGAACGGCGCGATTTTCAGCGTTCGCTTGATGGCGAACGGCTTCGTGCCGATCTCCTGCAGCACCCCTTCGAGCCGCGAGTAGACGTAGAGCGTGCCGCGCGATTCGCGGAGAAATGCGGGATCGGCGGCGAGCGCGATGGTGACGTTGCCGCGCTGCAGCGTGCGGGAGTCGCGATTGAGGATGTAGAGCTCGCGCCCGATGAAGAGCGCGTCGATCGGCGTCTCGCCGGTCTTCGTGATCGTGGTGCGGCCGTCGGCGAGATCGGTGATCGCGACTTCGTTGGTCAGCGGATCGATGGCCGCGGCCTGCCGGTCGTTCGCGACGACGAGCGATGGATTGGCGACGCCGTTCGCGCGCCAGACGACGCGCGTGTCGTCGTGGAGCTCGATCGAGCGGTCGCGCGCGACGACGGTGCCTTGCGGGGTCACGGCGATCGCGGCGGCGAGAAGGAATCCGATCATCGCGCCGCCTCCAGTTTGAGCGGCTCGACGAGGAGCGCGTCATCCGCGGCGCCGAGGATGCGGAAGGTGAGTCGCAGGGGTGTGTTCGGCGCGAAGACGCCGGTGAATGCGGTCGGCTCGGAGAAGCGGATCTTCACGTCGCCGATCGTGCCGGTCTCGAAGATGG
>Ga0193696_1000577_pt1 | contig 12291 bp, 9 predicted proteins | sample L3m1metaG_FD_145074 | JGI IMG/M metagenome (GOLD analysis project Ga0193696, IMG submission 145074) | Soil microbial communities from a riparian zone of the East river system, Colorado, United States - L3m1 | ecosystem: Environmental > Terrestrial > Soil > Riparian zone | place: USA: East River... | reverse complement strand
AACCTCATCAAGCTGATCGACGACGTCTCCGCGCGCACCGCGCAGGGGCTCACGGACAAACTTGCCGTCGGCAGTCAGGCCTCCGCCGCCACGCCGCAATCGCAGCCGCGCACGTCGAATCCGAAGGCGTACGAGGAGTACCTCAAGTCGCGCGCGCTGGTCGGCAGCTTCTTCCCCGAGGATCACAACAGGCAGATCGAGGTGCTGAAGAAGGCGATCGATCTCGATCCGAACTTCGCCGCGGCGTACGCCGATCTCGCCATCGCACTTTCACTCGGTCAGGCGCGCGGACTCGGGTCCGACGATCAGACGCTGCAGCGCGCGCAGTGGTACGCGCGGCAGGCGGTGCGTCTCGATCCGAATCTCGCGACCGGCCACCTCGCGCTGGCGCGCGTCTTCGTGCGCGATCCGGAGCGGTATCGCGAGTCGGTGCGCGAGAACCTCGCGGCGCTGCGCTTGAACGCGAACGATCCGCAGGGACTGCAACTGCTGGCGAACTACTTCGTCGCCACCGGCGAGACGACGCAGGCGAAGTGCATGTTCGACAAGCTCGTGGCAATCGATCCGGCGTCGAACGAAGCACGGACGCGGGCGTACTGGAACATCAACGTGCTCGACCCCGAGGGCGCGCTGAAGAACGCGGAGTTCGCGCTGGCGAGCAAGAACACAGAAGTGGCGGGACACGACGTCCGCGCGCTGGCATTTATCCTCCGCGGTAGCGACAACGAGGCGGAGAAAGAAGCGGATCGCGTCCTCCAGATCGTCCCGCAGAGCTACCTCGGCAAGGGATTGAAGGCGATGATCGCGGCCGATCGCGGCGATCGCGACACGGCGGTCGCCTACATCAAGATGATCGAGCCCGACGGCGAGCGCTACCACTGGGCGGCGATGCGCATCTGCATGGTCTACGCGCGCCTCGGCGATCGCGACAACGCCATGAAGTGGCTCCGCAGGTCGTACGACCTCGGCAACCACTCCTGGTACCAGCTCGTGAAGCACCCCTGGCTCGCCTCGCTGCAGAGCGACGCGGAGTTCCAGAAGATCGTCGTGAAGATGAAGACAGACCTCGACGACGTTTACGACGATGTCACAGGTGTGTATCAACTGATCTGCCATTGATCCTTCTCCCCCGCGCGGGGGAGAAGGTGCCGCAGGCGGATGAGGGGGCGGACGTTTCCTTCCGGCGTCACCTTGCGTCTAAGTTGAAACGGAGGACGCCATGAAGTCTGTCGCGCTAGCCCTTACCCTGCTCCTTTCCCTCCCCGCCTTCGCGGGAATCCCGAAGAAACCGGTCATCCAGGTCGCCATCCTGCTCGACACGAGCGGCAGCATGGACGGGCTGATCGACCAGGCGCGCAAGCAGTTGTGGCGCGTGGTGAACGAGCTGGCGATCGCGAAAAAGGGCGGCCACTCCCCCAACCTCGAAGTCGCGCTGTACGAGTACGGCAATGACGGCCTCAAGTCCGAGCAAGGCTTCATCCGCCGCGTGCTCCCGCTCACGACCGATCTCGATCGCGTCTCCGAGGAGCTGTTCGCGCTGCGCACGAACGGCGGATCGGAGTACTGCGGTCAAGTCATCGCCGAAGCGACGAAGGGGCTGCAGTGGAGTCAGTCGTCCGACGACATGAAGCTGATCTTCATCGCCGGCAACGAGGAGTTCACGCAGGGCAAAGTCGACTTCCACTCCGCCTGCAAGAAGGCGATCTCGCAGGGAATCATCGTCAACACGATCTTCTGCGGCGCCAAGCAGGAAGGGATCAGCACGCACTGGAAAGAAGGTTCCGATCTCGCGGACGGCCGCTACATGTCGATCGATCAGAACTCGCAGGTGGCCGAGATCTCCGCGCCGCAGGACAAGGAGATTGCGACCCTCGGCGGAGAGCTGAACAAGACCTACATCGGCTACGGCTCCGCGGGAAAGGCCGGCGCGGCACGGCAGGGCGCGCAGGACGCGAACCTCGCGGCCGCGCCCGCGGCGAACGTGCAGCGCCAGGTGGCGAAGGCGCAGGCGGTCTACTCGAACAGCTCGTGGGATCTCGTCGATGCGGCGAAGGAAGGCTCCGTCGACGTCGGCAAGCTGAAAGCGGAAGAGCTCCCGGACGAGATGAAGAAGATGACGCCGGAGCAGAGGAAGGCGTACGTCGCGGAGAAAGAGAAGAAGCGCGCCGAGATCCAGTCGAAGATCAAGAAGCTCGACGAGGATCGGAAGAAGTTCGTGGCGCAGGAGATGAAGAAGCTCCCGCCCGCGACGACGACGCTCGATGCGGCCGTGATCTCCGCGGTGCGCGACGTCGGCACGAAGAACGGCTACAAGTTCCCCTGAGAGGACGACGATGCGCCGTCTTCTCCTCCTCGCTCTCCTGCTGCTGCCGCTGACCGCGCTCGCGGACGGCATGATCGTGATCCCGACGCCGATGCCGCGGCCGGGACACGAGCCGTTCCCGCTGGCGGTGAAGTATCACCACGTCACGGTCGGCATCCACGATCAGGTGGCGAAGACGAGCATCGACCAGGAGTTCTTCAACCCGACCAGCGCGCGGCTCGAAGGGATGTACGTCTTCCCGCTGCCGAAGGGGGCGGTGATCCGCGACTTCGCGATGGAGATCGACGGCAAGATCACGCAAGCCGAGCTGCTCGACGCTGCGAAGGCGCGCGGCATCTACGAGGACATCGTCCGCACGATGCGCGATCCGGCATTGCTCGAATACATCGGCAGCGGCGCGTTCAAAGTGCGCATCTTCCCGATCGAGCCACGCGGCACCAAGCGCGTGAAGCTGTCGTACTCCGAGGTCCTCGGATCAGATGCGGGGATGTATCGCTACACGTATCCGCTGAACACCGAGAAGTTCTCCGCGGCACCGCTCGACGACGTGTCGATCCGCGTCGACCTCGAGGCGCAGCACGGTCTGAAGACGATCTACTGTCCGACGCACGACGTCGAGATCCGCCGCAAGGGCGCGCGAACGGCGGTGATCGGATACGAAGCGAAGCGGACCAAGCCCGACACCGACTTCACGCTCTACTACAGCGCGGACGACAACGGCGTCGGCCTCAACGCGCTCTGTCATCGGATCCCGGGCGAGCAGGGCTACTTCATGCTCACCGTCACGCCGGCGTACGACACCGGCCGGAAAGCGCTGCCGAAGGACATCACGTTCGTGCTCGACGTCTCCGGCAGCATGGCAGGCGAAAAGATGACGCAGGCGAAACGCGCGCTGCGTTTCTGTCTTTCGAATCTGAATGCCGACGATCACTTCGAAGTCATCCGCTTCTCCACCGAGGCGGAGGCATTGTTCGGAAATCTCGAAGTCGCGAACGGCGAGAACGTGCGCAAAGCGCGCGAGTACGTCGATGGCCTTCGCGCGATCGGCGGCACGAATGCCGAGGAGGCGCTGACGCTGGCCCTGAAATCGAATCGCGGCGAATCGTCGCGGCCCAAGGTCGTCATCTTCATCACCGACGGCAAGCCGACGGTCGGCGAGACGGACGAAGAGCGCCTGGTGAAACGCGTGACGAATGCGAACGTCGAGCATCTGCGCGTCTTCACGTTCGGCGTCGGCGATGATCTCAACACGCATTTCCTCGACAAGCTCACCGAGGCCACGCACGCGGCGCGGACGTACGTCGGCGAGAAGGAAGACCTCGAGGTGCCGGTGTCGAGCTTCTACGAGAAGATCAAGTCGCCGGTGCTGGTCGATATCGCGCTGGAGTTCGACCGCGGCCTCGGCGTCACGCAGCGCTATCCGCGCGATCTCCCCGATCTGTTCAAAGGCAATCAGCTGACCGTCTTCGGCCGCTACGGCGGGACCGGAACGAACGTCACGCTCACCGGCACGGTCGATGGCAAACGGATCCGCATCCCGTACGTCGTCAGTTTCCCGTCGCGCGAGAACGACAACGAATTGATCGCGCCGCTCTGGGCCGCGCAGCGCATCGGCTATCTCCTCGACGAGATCCGCCTGCACGGTCAGGAGAAGGAGTTGGTGGATGAGGTCTCGGAGCTCGCGCGCAAGTTCGGCATCGTCACGCCGTACACCAGCTACCTGATCATGGAGGACGAGAAGGTGCGCGTCCGCCGCGAGAACCAGACGTTCAACGCCATTCCGGCGGCGCCAAGCGCGGCGCTGAAGGGCGAATACGACGCCATGCAGCAGAGCGCCGGCGCGGCGAGCGTGCAGGCGAGCAAAGAAGTCGAGGCGATGAAGAACGCCACGAACATGGCCCAGACGAACCAGGGCGCGAAGCGGATGCAGAACATGAACGCGCAGTCGCGCAACGTGCAGGGCCGCGCCGTCTACCAGATCGGCAACAACTGGGTCGACTCGAAGGTGCAGTCGGTGAAGAACCAGAGCGTCCGCCGCGTGCAGTTCGCCAGCAAGGAGTGGTTCGAGCTGTTGCACAAAGAGCCGGAGTCGGCGCAGTTCCTGGCGCTGGGGAGGAACGTGAGGTTCGCGATGAAGGATGAGGTGGTGGAGGTGTACGAATAGCCGCCGGGGGCGGCTATTCGATCGCGTCGAACATCCTCTGCAGCGCCCTCTCCGCCGGCACCCGGATCTCCTCCGGCACCTCGATCTCGTACTTTAGATCCCGCAAAGAGTCGCGGACGTCCTCGAGCGTCGTCACCTTCATGAACGTGCAGAGCTTGCAGCCTTTGAGGAACGTCTTGTCGGGGACTTCCATCGCCAGGCGGTCGGTGAGGCCGCATTCGGTGACGACGAGGAACCGTTTCGCGGGGCGCTCCTTCGCCCAGCGCACCATGCCGGACGTCGACAGCACGGCGTCCGCCAGGGCGGCGACGTCGCCGCGGCATTCGGGGTGGACGAGGATCTCGAGGTCGGGATCGGCTTGCTTGATGCGGCCGATCTCCTCCGGGGTGATCTGCTGGTGGACGTAGCAGAAGCCTTCCCACGGGATGATGTTCTTCTCCGGCACCTGCTCGGCGACGTGGCGCGCGAGGTTGCGGTCGGGGACGAAGAGGATGTTGCGGTTGGGCAGCGTGCGTACGACCTTCGCCGCGTTCGCCGAGGTCACGATGATGTCGGACAGCGCTTTCACCGCGGCGGTCGTGTTCACGTACGAGACGACGGCGAGATCGGGATACTCCGTTTTCAGTTCGGCGATCCGTTCGCGAAGGTCCTCCGCGGGTGCTGAATCGGCGAGCTGACATCCGGCCAGGAGATTGGGCAGCAGGACTGTCTTCGACGGATTGACGATCTTCGCCGTCTCCGCCATGAAGTGGACGCCGCAGAATTCGATGACGTCGGCGTCGCGCACGTTCGCGGCCATCAGCGCCAGCTCCAGCGAGTCACCGACGAAGTCCGCGACTTTGAGGATCTCGGCGCGGTAGTAGTTGTGGGCGACGATCACCGCGTTGCGCTGCTTCTTGAGCTCGCGGATCTCCTCGTGCAGCGCCTCGAAGCCGCGCACTTCCTCTTCGCTGTAGTCGTAGGTGGTGACGCGGCTCAGTTCTTCGAAAAGTGTCGCCATAACCCTCATTTCAACAGGATGACTGTCGCGCCCCATCCCCCACCCGTCGGATCGGCGGCAGCGAACGATTCGACGAAATCGAGCGAGCGCAACAGGGACTGGATTCGCTCGCGCTGCACGCCGATCCCACGGCCGTGGATCAAGCGCACCTGCCGGAAACCGCGCGCGTGCGCCTCGCGCAGATATTCGAGAGCGACGTCGCGGATCTCCTTTGGCTGGAACGGATGGAGATCGAGCGTGTCTTCGATCGGGATCTCTACGGGCTCGTCATGCACCGCGCGGATTCTATGCGATACTCAAACCATCAACTTCGCGTATCGCTGAGGTCAACTCTTCATGGTCCTGTTCAATCACGCCACCCGTGAGATGACGGCCAAGATCGTGTACTACGGGCCCGGTCTCTGCGGGAAAACCACGAATCTGATGGTCATCTTCGACAAGCTCGCCCCCGAGCAAAAAGGGAAGATGCTGTCGCTCGCGACCAAGACAGACCGCACCCTCTTCTTCGACCTCCTCCCGGTCGATATCGGCAAGGTCGGCAACTTCAACCTCAAGATCCAGCTCTACACCGTCCCCGGCCAGGTCTTCTACAACGAGACCCGCAAGCTGGTGCTCAAGGGCGCCGATTCGGTCGTGTTCGTGGCCGACTCGCAGCCGTCGATGGTCGAGTCGACGCGCGAGAGCTTCAACAACCTGATGGACAACCTCGAGCAGAATCAGATCGACCCGAACGACACGCCGATCGTGATTCAGTTCAACAAACGCGACCTCCCCGGCGTGCTGCCGGTCGATCAGTTGCAGGAAATGCTCGGCTTTGAAGGCTATCCCTACACCGAGGCGTCCGCGATCAGGGGCGACGGCGTGATGGAGACCTTCAAGCTCGTTTCCAAGATCACGGCGAAGCATCTCCTCGGGCGCCTCAAGGGCAAGAGCGAGCCGATCGAGCGCGCGGAGAAGCGGAAGGCCGCGGAAGCGCGCGTCGCAGCCAAGGCCGCGGCGATGCCCGTTCCGGAACCGGTCGCGGAGCCGGAGATCAATCCATTCGCCGATTCCATCCCCTTCCCCGACTCGGCGCCGCTCGAGAGCGGCTACGAGAAGATGGAAGAAGTGTCGCTCGAACAGTTGCTGTCCGAGGGACGCGAGCGTCCCGCGACGATCAGCGGAACGATCGCCGTGCCGATGTCCGAGATCGAGGAAGTCGAAGAGCTCGGCGCGGACGAGATGGTGGCCATCGAAGAACCGCCGCCGGTGGCGGTCGCTCTGATGGACGAGCCGGAGGTCGTCGACGAGGCGCCCGAGCCTGAGCCTGCGTCATCGGGCGATGGCGAGCTCGTCGCGGAGCTGGAAGCAGAAGTCGCCGCTCTGCATGAGCGGCTCGATCTGGTGAAGAAAGAACGTCGTGCCGCGCTGGAGACGATCCTGAGCGAGCTCGACGCCCTGGCCGCGCGCGTCCGCGCGCAGCTCGACTAGGCCGGCCCGGCCGGCGGCGTTTGTTGGCCAAGCCTCGGGCGCGCCTGTCGCCTGCTTGAAAGTTCGTGGCGAAGTCTCGTAGCGTCTTCAAATTCAAACGGAGGAACCCGCAAATGCGCAAAGCTCTCGCAGTCGTTGTCTTTCTGGCTATCGCTCTCACCGGATGCAAGGCGAAGGAAATGATGGAGAAGGCCTCCATCGAGAAGGACCTCAAGAACCGCGGCACGATCGACCTGATGAAGGAAGTGGCGGACGACAAGTACACGCCGCCCGCCGACGGCAGGCTTACCGACGGCCAGGTCCAGATGTACCTCAAGGTCCGCGATCACGAGAAGCAGATCGCCCAGGTCGCGCGCGCCGAGGCCCAGAAGCATGCCGAGGCCGCGAAGAAGGAAGGCGATCACTCCATCTCGGGAATGATGGAAGGCTTCAAGACGATGAGCGCCGCCACGCAGATGCTCACCGCCGACATCCGCGCAGCGAAGGACCTCCACTACAACACGCAGGAGTACCTCTGGGTGAAGTCGCAGATCCTGACCGCGAGCGTCTCGGTGATGGCCGAGCAGAGCACCAAGGCGCTCAACGCCACCGTCGAGGCGAGCTATCAGCAGATGAAGAAGTCGTACGACGAGGCGAAGGACGAGCAGACGAAGAAGATGTACGGCGAGATGCTGGCCAACATGGAGAAATCGCGCCAGGAGATGGCCGCGCAGCAGCAGGGCACCGAGCCCGCCGCCGTCTACAACCGCCAGCTGCTCTCGAAGTACGAGAACGCCCTCAATGCGCTGACGAACGAAATGGCGAAGTACGAAGACAAGCCAGGCGAAGCGCAGAAGGGGATGGAGAAGTACCAGCAGGACATGCAGAAGGCGGCTGAGGACGCGAAGAAGAATCAGTGATTCGTTGACAGTTGGCCGTTGGCAGAACCGCCAACGGCCAACTGCCAACTTGTTCAGTAAAGGATCCCTACCTCGTAATTGTCATTCTCATCGCTCTGCACCTCCCCGATCGTCTGGACGATGAGGATGTCGTACTCCTTCGCCTTGAGCTGCACCGGGACGAAGATCGGCGGAAACGCGAAGTGGCTGTTGCCGATGCCGGGCAGCATCTGCGTCTTCGCCACCGTCTTGCCATCCAGCTGCACGCTCAGCCCGCAGACCTGCGGGCTCTTGATGTATCCCGAGCCGGCGAGGTAGAGCACGGCGGTTCCGGATATCAGCGACTTGAACTTCGTCTGCTTCGGCACCGGTCCGGAAACGCGCCAGATCAACGGATCGACGGACGCGCCCTGGTAGAAGATCGTGCCGCAGGCGTAGTCCAGCGGGCCGACCATCGTGATCTGCGTCGTGGCCTCGAGCGTGAGCGTGTGCTCGCCGAGGGTCGGGTTGGGGATCTTCACCAGCATGGCGACGGTCGGCCGCGAGGAGCCGGGCTCATTCGCGTAGACGACCGAAGCGGCGAGCACGGTGTCATCGATCTTCACGTTGACGCCGATCAGTCCGGCCGCGTTGCGGGCCGTGACCGAAGCCGCCACGTAGAGGAACGCCTGGGCATTGCTGAGCATTTTGAACTTTGTCGTGTACGGCAGCTTCACCAGCTGAAGCGAGAAGATTTCCTGAATGTCCATCGCGTCCTCCTCAGTAGATGATCGTCGCGGTGTAGAAGTCCTTCGCGTCCGAGAGGCATTCGGGATAGATGGCGCGGACCTCGAAGTTGTACGTCTCACCCGCGTTCAACGACGTCTGGCCGAACTGCGAGACGACCGCGCGACGGCCTCCCATGAGAGTGCCGTCGATGGTGCCGGACGTGTAGCCGACCTGCTTCCCGGTGTGGTCAGTGATGTAGATTTCGACGCCCGCGACGCCGAGGGCGGTGTTCGGCTTGCGGACCGAGACGCCGCTGACGAAGAAATCGAACACCTCAGTGCTGAGACATTGAAACGTGCCTTTGATCGGAAGAGGACCCGGGTGCTGGTCGAGGAGCAGTTGCACGAGAGCCATGGCAGTACATCCTCCTTTCGCAATGTTTGGTGGACAGATTGAGCGGGAACTGAAATATGGTAAGTCAGATGCGACTGACATGCTCTCTTTGTGACTCGGCGTATGCGACGAATGCGTTAATTAACGTTTGTCGCAACTGCGGATCTCCCATTCTCGTGCTCTACGACCTCTCCTCACGTCCGGAGCTGCGGACCGAGGTCGCCTCGCGCGCCGCGAACATGTGGCGCTATCGCGAGGTGCTGCCGCCGGTCGACGACGCGGAGATCGTGACGCTCGGCGAAGGGATCACTCCCCTCCTGCCGTCGCGCGTGATGCCGAACGTCTTCATCAAGGACGAATCGAAGAATCCCACCCGCTCGTTCAAGTCGCGCGGCATGGCCGCCGCGGTGACGATGGCGAAAAAGCTCGGCGCAAAAAGCCTCGGCGCACCGACGGCCGGCAACGCAGGGGCCGCGCTCTCCGCGTACGGCGCACGCGCGGGACTGCCGGTGTTCGTGGCGATGCCGCGCGACACGCCGCAATCGATCATCGACGAATGCCGCAGCTACGGCGCGGAGGTCGAGCTGGTGGCTGGCGTGATCACCGACGCGGCGAAACGGGTCGCGGCGTATCTCGCCGAGACCGGCGGCTTCGACCTTTCGACGCTGAAGGAGCCGTACCGCGTCGAGGGGAAAAAGATCATGGGCTACGAGCTGCTCGAGGACCTCGGGCGCCTCCCCGACGTCATCCTCTATCCCACCGGCGGCGGCACCGGCCTCATCGGGATGTGGAAGGCGTTCGACGAGATGGAGCAGCTCGGCTGGATCGGAAAAGAGCGGCCGCGGATGTGGAGCGTGCAATCGGCCGGCTGCGCACCGATCGTCCGGGCGTTCGAGCAGCAGCTCGAGACCGCGCCGGAGTGGGAATCGCCGAAGACCGAAGCGTGGGGACTGCGGGTGCCGCGCGCGATCGGCGACCGGCTGATGCTGCGCGCGTTGCGCGACTCCGGCGGCGGCGCGATCGCGGTCGACGAAGCGGCGATCGAGCCGGCGGCCGCGGAGATGCGGATGCGCGAGGGGATCGACGCGGGACCGGAGGCGGGAGCGGCGCTCGCGGCGCTGAAGACGCTGCAGTCGCGCGGCGACGTGCGCGAGGGAGAGACGGTGGTCCTCTTCAACACGGGCGGGAACAAGTACCGGTAGTTGACAGTGGGCAGTTGGCCGTTGGCAGGAATCGCTGGGTCTGCTGCCAACGGCCAACTGTTAACTGCCAACTCCGCCCATTCGTGACCCCCCTCACCGACTTCGTGTCAACGAATCGTTACCTTGGATCGTCAAGGTAGCTGAGCGCTTGTCCACAACCAGGAGCTGAAATGGTCCGTCGTCTGTGGTCGTGTTGCGTCCTGATCCTGATCATTCTTGCGCCGCAAGTTCTGGCGCAGTGCCCGACCAACGCCGAGGGGGCCGCGCCCGGCGCGCCGAGCGACGCGAACTTTGCCGTCGGCGCGAACGTGCAGTTCACCTGGGCGCCCTCGAACGTGTCAGGCGTCACCTACGACGTCTTCGCCTGGCAGAACATCAACAACCCCACGCTCATCTGCGCTAACCAGACCGGCAGCAGCTGCAGCGCCGTCTTCAACACCACCGGCACGTGGGCCTGGGCGATCAAGACGAAGAAGAACGCCTGCCCCGACGTCGCGTCGGGGGCCAAGACGTTCACCATCGGCTGCCTCTCCGGCTCTCCTGTGCTCCAGTCGCCCGCCAACAACGCGACCAACGTCTCGACCAACGTCACGCTGACGTGGAACGGCGTCTCCGGCGCCGACAGCTACGACATCTTCATCGGCACGAACGCCTGCGGCGTCAACGGCCAGCTCGCCACCTCGAACACGACCTCCTTCACTCCGCCGACGCTGAACGCCGGAACGACGTACGGGTGGCGGGTCGTGGCGAAGAAAACCGGCTGCCCGAACACCGGCTCGTCGTGCGGCACCTTCACCACCGCCGGCGCAGCCTGTAACGCACCGGGATCGTTCGACTTACGCTCGCCGAACAACATCACCCTCGGCGCCACGCCACAGCTCCAATGGAACGGCGCGAACAACGCCGCGAAGTACGTCGTCCACATCGGGACGAGCAATCCGCCGCAGACGAGCGTCAACGACCCGATCATCACCGGCACCTCGTACGTGCCGCAGCCACTCAGTCCCGGCACGTACTTCTGGAACGTCGACGCCTATCCGTCGTGCAGCACCACGCTCGCGACGCGCAGCACCTCGACCTACACCTTCACCGTCCGCGAGTGCCCGACCGGCACCGCGAACATCACCTCGCCCGCCGACCAGGCGTCGATCCCGTCGACGACCGCCGTCACCCTCAACTGGATCGGCGTCGCCAGCGCGGTCTCGTACGACGTCATGCTCTCGAACGACAACGGCGCGGCGTTCACGAAGGCCGGCAGCACCCAGGCCGGCACGACCAGCCTGACGAAGTCGCTCAACGCAGGCTCGTACTTCTGGTACGTCCGGACGATCTTCGACGTCGGTTGCCCGTCGACCAACTCGCAGGCCTCGCGCTTCACGGTCACGCCGTCGAACTGCCCCACGACGCCGCCGACGCTCGTCTCCCCCACGAACGGCGCGACGAACGTCACGCTCCCGGTCTCGTTCAACTGGAACGCCGTCAGCGGCGCGACCGGCTACAAGATCTTCGCCTCCGCCAACGGCACCACGGCGCTCCTCGGCTCGACCGCCGATGCGACCCGCTTCATCACCTCGAACGTCCCGAGCGGCACCGTCAGCTGGTGGGTGCAGGCGCTCTTCGACAACTGCCCGAGCACCGAATCGGCCCACTTCACCCTCACCACGGCGTCGAACAACTGTCCGACCACCGCTCCCGTCCTCGTCACGCCGGCCAACGGCGCGGCGAACGTGGAGAATCCGGTGAAGTTCGACTGGAACGCGGTCACCGGCGCGGAGAACTACCGCGTCTTCGTCTCCATCGACGGCGGCACCTCGGTGCCGATCGGTCTGACCTCCGAAACCGAGCTCGAGACCAGCGTCCCGGGCGCGATGGTCGAATGGTGGGTCGAGGTGAACTTCGACAACTGCGCCTCCGTCGCTTCGCAGCACTTCCACTTCACGACGACTGCCTGCCCGCTGAATCCCGGCACGCCGGCGATCGTCTCTCCCACCGACGGCGCGACGAACCTCACCTCGCCGGTGACGCTGCAGTGGAGTGCCGTGGCCGGTGCGAAGGCGTACATCATCCTCGCGTCGTTCAACGGCAGTGCGTCGGTCGCGGTCGGCGGAACGACATCGACCCAGCTTTCCGTCTCTCTGCCCGCAGGGACTTAC
>Ga0193696_1000576_pt1 | contig 12324 bp, 14 predicted proteins | sample L3m1metaG_FD_145074 | JGI IMG/M metagenome (GOLD analysis project Ga0193696, IMG submission 145074) | Soil microbial communities from a riparian zone of the East river system, Colorado, United States - L3m1 | ecosystem: Environmental > Terrestrial > Soil > Riparian zone | place: USA: East River... | reverse complement strand
TAGGCGTCCTCGCGCCTGCGGCAAGCCCGATGTGCGATGACGTCGGATGGCACACCTGCGCGACGACGAGGGTGACCGCGGCTCTGGCCGGACGCTCGCTGTGTTGGCATTTCGGCCGTTGTCTGGAAGGACCGTAGCCTTGTCTCGACCAGGCGAGACCTTCGTCAACTGTAACGTCCTCGAACAACATGATTGTCCCGGGCGCTGATGATGCGGCCGATCGTCAATAATGTCCCGGCGAAAGTGACGAGCATACCGGAGACGATTGTCCCACCGCCCGGCGACAGCCTTCTCACACGAGTAGGGGTAGGGGGAGGGCTGTATGAGGATCAACGCTGGAGCCGACGCGTCCAGCAGTCCGTGCGATCATGTCGGCCCGGCGCGCGGCTCATTTGGCACGTTTAGGGCGCATTTGATCGATTCGCCGATGACAAAAGACCAGGAAATCCTCAGGCTCAAGGAGCGCGTTCTCGCGCCTGAGAAGGAACTGGAGTTTCTGAAGACTTTCCCTGCGCTCGCCCGAGGGCGTGCAGGAGAGATCCTTGTTGCGCAGCTTACAGGCGGAGTACGTACTGGCTATGCGGATCCGTGCGATGTCATCGTTAAGAATGGACATCGCCTAGAGGTGAAGTACAGTCACCTAAATTCGCCAGGTCATTCGAAGACCAGGCGCTGGAACTGGTTCAACCTTCTCGGCCGAAGCGACACGAAACAATATGAATGGCTCGTCTTGGCTGGCGAAAAAGATCCTCGATACGAGGTGCAGTATCCAAGTGATTTGCCGTACGTGTTTTTCTTGGTGCCCCGAAGGGATGTGGACAACATCAAGAGCAGCGGCAAGTTGAGCATTGCTTTGAATACGAATCTCGAAACTGCCAGAGCTCGACAATCGCACGCGCTCAAGCGTCACTTTGTCTGCTCGGGAGCGACGTTCAAAGACCTGTTGGACAACGTGGCTGCGCCCTAACACCGCATCACTCGACGGCGCTCCGCTCTGCGAAAACGTTGGTTCGTTTTACGGTTTGGCAGTCGAACTGAGTCGACGTTCACAGCCTTGCACCTTAGCGCTGCTACGCTCGATCGGTGGCTCGACAAGCCAAGTCGGCGCGGTATCCCCTCACCGCGGCGGAGCGTGCGGGCCTCGTTGTCGCCGCTCAATCCGCATTCTGAAAATCTCCAACTTATACGAAGAGATCACTCCCATCTTTCAGAGGTACGGTTTCAGGCCCCCCTCGGCGGGTGTCCTCTCCCGAGATGTTTCCGAAAAGCTCGAGGAGCAGGTTGTGCTTCACTGCAGCACGTTCACCAAGGGTGCCGGCTTTGCCGACCTCGCCCGCCACGGCCAGCAGTGGGAGGTCAAAATCTGTAAGGGTCGTGGCCTGACGATTAACGGCAGCGCGAGGATCAACGGCGAGAACTACATCGTCGTGAACTACTCAAAACCGTCAAACCTGCGCCGCGTGTGGATCCTTTGGACCGCGGAGGATCGATTCTTCACGCCTCGCAAAAGAACACCTTCAACTCCGAACAATCCTGGCAGATGTCGCCAGTGCCAACATCGAGATCGTTTTCGATGTCGCTCAATCTCTCCAGTTCCACCCAGGACAATCCGACTCTGGTCGTCGCCAGGCGGGTTAAACGTACTGTCGCCGTCCGCAACAGCTACAGCCCGCATCGCCTCGTTGGGCCGAGGCACGTACGCGTTGATGTCCATCGACGCGGCGCGAAACGGACGGCCGGAAATCCACGTCTGATAATGCGCCTTACCCGACGCTGACCGGGGCGAAAGTCAGGAACAGCCTAGAAGCCATCTCATAAACCTCGCCAGAGAACGAGCAGCAGGCGAGGTCTACCATCCCAGCCCCGAAATGGTCGCCAGATCGGCGTCACTCAGGAGTGATCGTCGACGCTCGCTAGGACGCGGCGGCGACAAGCGCTGAGAATATTTCTGCCTGATGGTTGAACGGGACCGACAGGTGGGCGTCGTCCGGGTAGAACGTCGCCTTGCAGTCTGGAATGGTCCGCGCGAAATACTGCGCACACTCGACCGGAACGTTCCGGTCCTGCACGCCATGCCACACCATTACCGGCACCGGGATTGTCGTCAAATCTACGCCCCACGGTCGGGCGATTAAACTCGTATCCGTGACCGGACCACGCGTGCCGTTGCGGCACGCCTCCTCGAAACAGGCCATGAAACCCGTCGCGATTTCCGGCCTCTCGAGAATCAGGGTCCTGTCCGGAGGCGGAGACATCGCCGCCATTCTTTGGCCGGCCTTGTGACCGCCGCGGCGGATCGCTCGAAGATTCATTCGATACAGCCAATTCAACACACCGGGAGCAGACCGGCCTAGCCGAAACATCATACGTAACGGCACACTGAACGATTTCAGCATGCCAGGCACGTCGAGCGGTGCCACGCCACCTACGATGCCGACGGCTTTGACCTGTGGTAGGTGCGCTCCGCACGCCAGCGCATAGGCGGATCCCCCAGAGGATCCCAAAACGGCAAACCTGCCCATGCCAAGGTGCGACGTCAACTCGCCGACATCACTCGGCCAATCGACGATTCGGCGGCCCGGCTGATGATCGGATTGCCCTATGCCAGGTCGATCGGGAACGATGACTCGGGCGCCAAGGGACTCAATGATCGCGGGGTTGATGTTCAGATTGCCTTCGACTCGCGAACTCGGGAGTCCGTGGCAGTAGACGACTGGCACCCCGTCTGGTCTTCCGTACTCTGCATAAGCGAGCATGCGGCCATCGCGCAGCCTGATTTTGTGTGGCGTTGGAGGAGTCATTTGCGGTTCCGATGCCGGCGATCGGGTTGCCTCGTGTGCCATGGTCGGAGACACAATATACTTGTTAGTATAAAATACGCAAGGGTATGAAACGGAAACGCTCGAAGGACATCGGTGCGCCCTCAGGACAGCCAGTCGCGTCTATCCCGGTTGGCAAGCGCGACCGAACGCGGGCGGCGCTCATTGAGGCGGCCTCGCAACTGATCGCCGAAGAAGGCTACGAACGGTTGTCCATGGATAGGGTCGCGACCAGGGCTGGTATGACCAAGGGTTCGATCTACGGCAACTTCGCGAGCAAAGAGGACTTGGTCATGGCCACCTTTCTTGCCACTGTTCCGAGGAAGCCGCCTCCGCGCGTCCAACCGGGAGGCTCGCTGTCGAAACAGCTTCAGAGCTTTGCCGAGGACCTAATTGCGCAAGCGCCGCACACGCGACCGATGGCGACGAAGCTGGTGGCCTTTCAGCTCTATGCGCTCACGCATGAGGAAATGCGGCGACGCGCGGCCAAGGAAAACGCCGCTATTTATGCGCGGATGGAAGACTGGGTACGGCGAGTGCTCGCCATCGATGATCTGCCGATGGCGCCGGCGCAGTTCGTCCGCCTTCTACACGTGGTGTCCAACGGCCTGCTGGTGGCGCATGCGATGGCTCCTGAGTTGATCGGCGCAGATGTCGTGCGCGCCACCTTCTCTGCCTTGGCTGGCGACGCGCACGCGTGTGCGCGTCGTGGTACGCCTTCAGGGACTGGCCCTGTGGCGCTGAGGGTAAAGAGGCCCATGCGACCTAGAAGCTCGAAGCGTTGATAACGCGCGACAAGTCGCCCACTGTTGATCCATCGGACGCCGCAGGCTATCGGATTGAGGCCCGAAGCAGGATGCGGGCACACGCGAGCTGCACCATCCCGAGGTAGTTCTCGACGTGGTGCTCCCAGCGGGTGACCACGCGGCGGCAGTTGGAGCCAGGCAAAGAGCCGCTCGATCTTCCAGCGTCGCTTCGCCCGTCGCAGCGGCCGGCCGTCTTGGGTCTTCGCGCGTCCCTGGCGATTCGCGGCGATCATCTCGATGCCGTACCGCGACATGAGCAGGTTGTCGAGGCCGTCGGAGTCGTACCCGCGGTCGCCGATCAGGCACCACGGGAGGTCGGGGAGAGACCGCGCGTCGAGAGTGGCGGGGACGAGGTGCGGCTCATACGGTGAAGCGCTGGCGACTGCACGGCGACAGGAAGACCGCCGCGGTCGCAGATCGCCATGACCTTGGTGCCTTTGCCACGGCGTGTTGGACCGACCGCAGCGCCCCCTTTTTCGCCGAGGCGAATGTCGCGTCGACAAAGGCTTCACTCAGATCGCTCTTCCCGCGGTCTCGCAGGTCCTCGGCGAGGCTTTGGAGAAGCCGGGCCACCCGCCCCGAGCGCTGCCACAGCTGGAATCTTCGATGGCAGGTTTGGTACGGCGGATAGCGCGACGGCAGGTCGTGCCACGGAGCGCCGGTGCGTAGTACCCACAACACGCCGTTCATCACCGCACGCGGATCGATCCACGGCCGCCCGCGGCCGTCGGGGCGACGACGTGGACGGAATGTCGGTTCGAGTACGGCCCACTGGGCGTCGGTCAGGTCCATGCCATCGAGTACGACGGCGATCCTACCGATGTTACAGGCCACGGTCCGCATTTGTGAGATAGCTTCTAGCCCGGTGTGCATTCCTGAAGATGACGTGCTGTGTACTGACGGCTGGTGCGACATCTGTACATGCTGGGATAACGGTAACTGTAACTTCGAGCTTTAGTAGTTCGTAGGGCGTAAGATCGGGCGCGGGCGTCGGCCTGAAGCCGGCGCTCGCGTCACCGAGGATCGAACAATGACGACGTGGCTTCTCCTGCTGCTGCTCTACGCCGTCCCGCAACGGACGGTGATCGTCCCCAAGGTGATCGGGCTCACGGTGCCACAGGCCGAGGCGACGCTGGCTGACGCGGGCCTAAAACTCGACGAGATCAGGGAGGTTCCCAGCGACCAGACGCCACGCGGGATCGTGATGGGGCAGGGGCCGGGGCCTGGGCAGCGCGTGATCATCAATTACCAGGTGCGGCTCTATGTCTCGAAGGGGCCGGAGCCGAAGCGATGACGCCGACGCCTACCGAGAACTGATCGATCCGGAGGCTGCGAAGTCCCAACGTTTCCGTATCCGCTTTGTCGCCTTCGCTAGCGCCCTTTCCGCGTTTTCCTGAGCTTCTGTTTCGTCAACGCGTTCACGCGCTCTTGCGCCGCGTGTGCGTGACGCCGGAGCGTGCCCGCCTGTTCGACGGCTGCCTTCGCCTTATTCCGCATCCGAGCACCGTCCGTCGCTCTCGTCGTGGCCTCCTTCGGCGGCGCGGGTTGCCGCTGCGTCGCAAGTCCCGCCCGCTTGAGCCACCCAGGCGACCGATCCGCCATGTCGAGAGTCTACGCCGTCACGGCGGTATGGGACAGCCGTGACGCGGTTCTCCGGCTTCACGATTTCGTGCGCAAAACCTCGAGGCGTCGGTGCTACTATCGGCCGCCGAAATATGCCCGTGGAGGCCGTCGATGGCTCAGCCCTCCAACGAACGACGCTTCCAACGCTTCCGCATGATCTTGGAGGCCCCTCCCCCGTGTCCCGTCTGTAAATCCCCGCGCTTCACCCGCGTCGGGCTGGTGGACGATGTCGGGATCTTCTGGTGCGCGGACTGTGACGGGGTGTTCAGTATTCCTCCCGCCGCGCAAGCACCCGACACTGACCACGGCCCTCCCGAGGAACCCTAAACACCCGCCGCGCTCGAACCGCCCGCTCAAGCCAGCCGGGCGTCAGATCCATCATCACGCGTCGCCTTTGTCGACCGGGGTCGAACCTGTTCGGAGCGAATCCTTGCGCGCGGCCTCGGCCACGTACCGCGCTTCGCGCTCCTTCTCGCATCGACGGGACACCAGGATCTCGCCGGCCTCGAGGATCTGCACCTCCCAGCCGGCGCCGGCGCGCGAGTTGTCGCGGAGTTCGCAGGTCTGCACGCGTCCGGTCTCGTTGTCGCGCAGGCGCCAGACTTCATCGCCGGGCTGCGGTTGCCGCGGCGCCGCCATGGGTGCGTTATGTAGGAGCGCGCGCTGTTGCCGTGTGCGCTCGTCGTCGCCGTCGTCGCTCAACGACAACCGCCTCTCTCGAACCGCTCGAGTCCCCGGAGTAATGCGTGTAGTGGTTTTCGCTTACAACCGCCGCGCGGCCCACAGATCGTTTCGAAGCGATGTAGCCGTTCGCCCGGTGGTGCTCCATCTACGGGCGGCAATAGTAGGAGGCGGCCCCGACAGCGTGTCAATTTCCTGACATACAGAATCCACCTGATGGTTTCCGCCAGTGTTGCTGTGCTATGGCTTGCTCTTCAATAACGGGAGGGTTCCCCAACGAGAGAAGTCCTCGTCCTGTGTCCGAAGTGCGCACAGCCTGGCATCTACCTGAAGGGCCTGAGTCAGTCTTCCTCGGTGGACTACTACGGATGTGACGACTGCAAGCTCGTCTGGACGGTGCCGAAGGATGAGCGCGAGCCGACGACTGACCCGCCGGTGGTCTAGTTCGATGTCCGTATCTTCCGTTGCGCGGACTGTGACGGTGTGTTCACGATTCCTCGTACCGCGCGAGCAGGCGTCGGCAACTCTACGGGGGCTGTGAGGCCGACTGTTCAACATTGAACAACCGAGCCGCCATGCTCGGGCCTATGCTCGCCTTCTCCCTAGAAAGGCAAGGCCCGACATGGCACTCGAACGCGACAACCCCGCCGAGCGTCTCGCGCGCATCGACAAACTCATGTCTGAGAACAAACCCATCCCTGCCGTTCAACAGATCGCTGGTCTCCAAGCATCCCTAATGGTCGTCTCGCTGCTCCAAGGCCCATCGCTCACTGTCGGTCGGACGCCTCGTCGCGTCGCTAGCGCCCTTTCCATGTTTTCCGGAGCTGCTGTTTCGCCGCATCGACGAGCGACGCTCCCGCGACCGACTCCGCCGGGCGAAGAGACTCCCGACATGACCGACGCCAAACAACTCGTGGCCCTCCGAGCGTGGCCAGGCTGGCCGTGGAAAACGTTGGATCCGCTGGCGGTGGAGGTCGCGACGATGGGGCGACTCCGTGAAGCCGTCGACGAAGCCGACCGGCTGAGGGGCGAGCGCATGGTGGGTCGTTCTCACTCGGACTCGTCGAACTCGACCGCGCAGGTGCCGGTTTCCGATTTCAGCGATCTCGAGAATCGATCCAACGTGTTCTACAAGCGCCTCCGGATCGAGCTGCACCGAGTGCTCAGGCGGGGCGTCCCGCTCAGCCAGTGGAAGGGTTGGGATTGAGGGCTAGAGGCGTTCAACGATGCGGGCCACTCGGCCTTAGTGAACCTTGGTGAACTCGGGCATCGGATTCACCGGGCTTCCGTAGTCATCGAAGAGCGTCAAACAGTCCGGACACCACGTCCAGCGGCCCGGATCGTTGGTTAGCCGCTCGCGCCGACCGGCGCCGCGCGGTACGCAGACCGTTTCAAAGAGATGCAGGCGTTCACCCCGCGGCGCAGACCCGGCCGGCGCTAGGGCGTCTCTGGCAGTCACGGGGTGGCATTGTCGCGCCACTGAGGATAGCGGATTCCGACAGTGGTCAAATTTTAAGTCCTTGCCCTCTTGCGTTTTAGCGTACGGGTTTTCCTCTACGGCCGTTTCTTCGCCTGAACACAGCGCTCTAGGTTCGAGAATCGCTGACACAGCGCACTGTACCGGCACGGTTGTGGCAGGCGTGGGTCACATGCCTGATGTGCGATTCCAGAGCTTGGACGAAGGGGATTTGGCGGATATTTGGTACGCGCTGAGCGGTTGCGCCACCCGCCATCCTGAGCGATTCAAGGCGCTCCTGGACGCAGTGTTCGACGAGTTGCTGGCGCGTCAGGGCGATGGCCTCGAGTGGTTGGAGCGGCGATTCCGCGCGATCCGCCTGGCAGACGCCAAAGAGGGCGCCCAGGCGAACGCCCGCGTCAGCTGACGCTCGCAGAGAGGCTTTCCGTCAGAGGTCTGCGGCCCCGACGTAGGCTCGAAGGGCGTCGATCAAGATCCGTCAAGCGGGTTATCGGAGCGCTCCGCTCGGCGAGCGTCGGGTAAGCCTGATTATCAGACGTTGAATCCAGAGGGCTCTCGCCTCGATCGGCCGCGGGGTGAGTGGTCACGGCGCCGTCGTGGCCATCGGCGCGCGAATTGGCACCATGGGGAAGAAGCAGGGAGACGAAGGCAGGATCGCCGCCCATTACAGCCATCAGCAGCGGCAGCCCGCCATGTGGGTGTTCGGGCTCGGCCTCGCGCGGAATCAGGACGCTGGGGATGTTTGGATCTGCGCCGCGGTCGAGCAGCAACCGTGCCGCGTCGGCCTGGTGCGTATAAATCGCGTGCATCAACCTTCGACTGTCGTTCGATCGTTAACCGTTGAACATAACGGTCACGCCGCGGTCAGCCTAGCGCGCCTCAGCTTCGCCAGATGTGACGCAACGAGATTGACCGCGTTCAGCCGTTCAGGTTGGAACTCGTATCGGTCATAAACGGAATTGATCGAATTGTCGGTATGGTTCAGAACCCGCTCCGAAATGTCGCGCGGTACACCCAGTTTCGACATGAGGGTTCGACACGTTCGTCGAAGATCGCGCGGTTCCCAGTCGGCCAACGCCGGCGTCTTACCGGCTCCCTGGAGCGCTGCCAAACCTTCGATCGAGACACCAACCATTCGCGCGCGAACGCGCTGAACCGCGTTGTGCAGCTGATTGGTCATCGGCGCGTCGATAAACATCCCATCTCTGCGATCTCGTTTGCCGCGGCCTGCAGGAAAGACGAAAGCCGACGTCTCTCGAGCCCGGCGGCGCCCCGCCATATTTCTCTCGATCCGCGCATGTTCCTGCTCTGAATGGTCGCGCCATGATCGCAGGACGCGAACCGCCTCGCGCGACAGCGCGGCGTTGATCGGATCACCATTTTTCGACGTTTTCACATCCCAGAATCCCGTCGTCGCCCATTTGCGACCAGGTGCAAAGATGTCGACAGAATCCCAGCGCATCTCCAAGACTTCGCCGGGCCGCTGTCCGGTAAGAAGAATCAGTCGCAGCCAGGTCGCCGTGTTTCGGTGACCCGATTCGGCCTCAGCGTCCAACGCTTCCAGGAAACGACGCAACTCAGCATCAGTCAAGTTTCGCGTCCGCTTGCCGGGCTTCGGCGCGTCGGTTCGCGTCACAGGGTTGTATTCGATGCCGTAGTCCCGGGGAAGCGCGAAGTTGAACATTTTGGACAGCAGTCGGCGCACCGGCAATACCGATCCTGGCGCGTTGCGCCCTTTCGGATCGCGAATCGGATCGAGCAGTTGTTGTATGTGCTGGCGCGTCACGTCCCGAACAGGAACATGTCCGAGTATCGGCAGCACATCCTTGTCGAGAATCCACTGGTCACGCTGCCACGTTTTCTTAGACGGCCTCGCGTGCAGGTTCATGTAATCGATGGCCAGATCACTGACGACTTTTAACCGACGTTGCTCGCTCTTCGCTGCCGCTGGATCGTCACCTTTGTCGATCGTCGCTGCTGTGAATCTGATCCGAGCCATGTTTTGACTCCCTGTCGCGTTGCACCGGGGTTGCACCGGGGTTGCAAAAATCGGTCAACCCCTGAAACGTTCCTGAACCGCCACGCTATCGCAGATCTCTGTTTTTGCACCAGAAATCCTACAGAACGTACCGCGTGAACAGTCCTGAACCGACCTGAAACAGGTTGCTGAAACGACTGAAAATCGTAGTGTCGACAGTTCGATTCTGTCCCTCGCCACCATTCTCCCCTGCTGACTTACAGACGTAACGAGACGCTCTTACCTCATCGGCGCTCAGCACGCCCTACTGTCCCTCGATTGTCCCCGACGTCAGTTACTGCAGCTTCCGAGCGGCGTCAGCGTGGTTCTCTTCGCTAGTTGATGTCGTAGCGATCGAAGACACTCCGGGTCAACGAGGCAGCGCAGATCATGGCGACCGCCACGAGAATCAGAGCCGTTCTCCCTTGCTCAGCCACGGCCGGCGTGGAGTCACGAGCGGTCACGGTTCGCGATCGCGCAATAATGGTTGCATGCTGAACCGCCGGGGATTTCTGACCACCGCCGGCGCATGCGTCGGTGGTGTGTCCACCCTGAGCGTCGTCGCCGCCAGCGTGGGTGGCGTGAGGATGCTGACGGGCGTCGCAAGCCTCGTCGTGACCGATCACGTGGTGCTGCCGGCCGTGCACACGCCGACGCCGGACACCTGGGACGACAACGCGATCACGCTGGCGTGGCTCGGTCACGCGAGCGTGCTGATCAATTTCTACGGCGTGCGAATACTGACCGATCCGGTACTGTTCCCGCGCATCGGCGTCAATGCGTGGGTGACGACGCTGGGTCCGCTGCGTCTCACCTCAAGCGCGCTCGCGCCGTCACAGCTGCCGGACATCGATCTCGTGCTCGTGTCGCACGCGCACTTCGACCACCTGGACACGCGATCGCTCGGTGCGATCCGCGGACGGCCGGTCGCGGTGATGGCGCCGGCGACGTCGGATCTGCTGCCGCGTCGGCGGTATCAGTCAGTGAATGAGCTCTCCTGGGACGAATCGCTTCGCGTCGAGACGCCGCGCGGCGGCGTGGAGGTGCGGGCGATTCAAGTGAAGCACTGGGGCGCGCGGCTCGGGAGCGACACGCATCGCGGCTACAACGGCTACGTCATCAGGCGCGAAGGTCGCACGCTCCTGTTTGGCGGCGACACGGCCTACACGCCCCGGTTCGCGTCGCATCGTCGGCACGGTCCGTTCGACGCCGCCATCATGCCCATCGGCGCGTACGATCCGTTCATTGCCAACCACTGCACCCCCGAGCAGGCCGTCGCGATGGCCGATGCGGCCGGCGCGCGGTTGTTCGTGCCGGTCCATCACCAGACGTTTCGGTTGAGCCACGAGCCGTTCGATGAACCGATCGCCAGAGCCGAGGCGGCGCTCGCCGCAGAGCGGGGTCGTCTGGTTGTGCGGCACGTGGGAGACACGATCCGCATCGTCTGACGGCCGGGTCGTGTCGAGGATGAGGGATCCTCGTGAGAACCGGGAGAGTCGGGCAGACGATCGCCGCGTTGCCGCGCGGGCTGTCCCGGGACCGTCCGGGCACGATGCCGGCGATGGCGATACAGGGTGCGCGCACGGCCGGCTATCTCTTCACCCGAGCCGAACAAAAACACTGCCGACCGGCGACGCACACATGTGGATGGACGTAGTGATCGTCGGGTCCCACGGTATCCGGCCGTCCGGAGACACAGAATACGGCGTTTGGATAGTACCCGTTCTCCCACCGGATCGGCTCGCCGTAGACGACGCCGGCGCCCTTGGAGCGCAGTCGATCGCAGACCTCGAGTGGCTGGGTGCCGGCGGCATTCATCGCGGTCTCAGACTGCGACCGCGGCCAGGAGCGTTCGGCGGACCACCGCCTCGAGGATTGGGACCTTGAAACCATTCTTCGCGAGCGGCGTCGCGTCGGCAACGGCCGCCTTTGCCGCTTCGCGCGCGAGCGCATCAGTGAGGCGATGGCCCACCAACCGCTGCTCGCTGGTGGCGGCGCGTCTCGGTGTGGGCGCCACCCAACCGAGCACGATGGACGCTGCGGCCACGGTGTCGTTGTCCATCTGCAGCACGCACGCGACGTCGCAGATGGGCCAATCGTAACTGTCTCGCTCGGTCTGTTTGTGGTACGCCGCGCGGGTGTTGGCCGCAGGAAGTGGCACCGTGTCGCGCGTGAGGACCTCGTCCGGCTCGATCGTCGTGTCACGATCTTCGTCGAACCGCGGGGGGCGTAGGAATTCCGCAAGCGGCACGGTGCGTTTCCGGCTTCGAGGTCCGGTCAGGTGCACCTGAGCGCCGTACGCGACGAGCGCCGTGGCCGGCGTCGACGCATGAACCAGCGCGCACGCGGCGTTGTCGAAGATGGCGTGATACTGATGCTCGCCGCTTGCGAGCGCGGCGGCGGCATCCTCGCTCCGGCCCTGGAAGTGCTGGCTGCGAAGATACCAGCAGCGCGGCCGCTGCAGCAGATTCCCCCCGATGGTGGCCGCGTTCCGGACCTGCGGCGTCGCCGCATGAGCGGCCGCCTTCGCGAGCGCGGGATACCGGCGACGCACCTCGGGCGATGATTCGATCCGTGCGAGGGTCACCAGCGCGTCGAGCGACAGGCCTCGCTCCGCATCGAACGTGATGGTATCCAGACCGTCGATCGACCGGAGGTTGACCACTCTCGCCGGCCGGATGAGGCCTTCCTTCATCAGATCGATCAGATCCATGCCGCCGGCCTTTGCCACGACTGGTCTGTCGGGTCGGGTGCTGGCCAGAAGCGCGACCGCCTGATCGACAGAAGTCGCATCCACCCACTCGAAGCTCTGCATCATGCTGCTCCAGGCGCCCCGGGGCGCCATTCAGTCAAAGGCGATTCTACGCGCGCAACGCCTCGAGCACATTAGCGGGCGTCAGT